>LFIK01004969.1_pt1 | contig 10703 bp, 9 predicted proteins | sample 643401 | NCBI WGS metagenome assembly LFIK01 (sample SAMN03777447, study PRJNA286221) | soda lake metagenome | biome: soda lake; feature: Kulunda steppe; material: water; isolation source: sample T5-Br brine of Lake Tanatar-5 | place: Russia: Kulunda steppe | collected 2010-07
ATTGTTATTCTTGCGCCCCTGTCAGAGCGAAAACCCCGGCCCGCGTGACGGGCCGGGGCAATTTCAGATCAGGTGAACCACCAACGCTCGACGCAGCGGAACCCGTCAAGGTTCCAGTTCGCCGAAACACGCTCTGGCGTGGCGACATTCAGCGCCGTGGCCATGACGTAATTGTTGTTCATCGGGATGATGACAGACCCTTCAAAGGACACGATCTCCTGCAATTCGTGATACATTTCACGACGCAGATCCTCGTCAATCTCTGAACGGGCCTGAACCAGCAATTCGTTGAAGCGCTCATGCTCCCAGAAGCTGTCATTCCATGACGACCCAGAGGCATAGCCCGTGGTGAGCATCTGGTCCTCGACCGCGCGCCCGCCCCAATAGCTGGCCACAAACGGTTTCTGCATCCAGACATTGTCCCAGTACCCGTCATTGGGTTCGCGCACGAGGTCGATATTGATGCCGCATTGTGCCGCCGTTTCAGCAAACAGCGCGCCTGCATCCACCGCACCAGAAAAGGCTGCATCCGCGACATGCAGTGTGACGTTCAGACTGTCCATTCCGGCCTCGCGCAGATGGTAGCGCGCACGATCAGGGTCGAAAGTTTTTGCTTCCATATCCGCATGGAAATAGCGGTTGGCGGGGCCGATAGGATTGTCGTTGGACACAGCACCATGCCCGCCAAGGATTTTTTCGACCATATCTTCGCGGTCGATGGCGTATTTGAGCGCCAGCCGGACATTGTTGTCGCTAAAGGGGCCGACACGGCTGTCCATGGGAAAGACGTAATGCGCATTGCCCGGAATCGACAAAATATTCGCCGTGCCCCGTGCTTCAAGCATCCCGATGGTGGCTGGATCAACCTGATCAATTGTGTCCACACCGCCGGTCATCAGAGCGTTCAGGCGCGCAGTTGAATCGACGATCGACAAAATCTCGACGCGGTCAAAATGGGCGCGGTCGGATTTCCAGTAATTCGGGTTGCGGTCCAGACTCGCCTGAACACCCGGCTCGTAGCTTTCGACAATGTAAGGGCCACAGCCATCGAAAGAGGTGGGGTCAATCTTGCCATCCGTCTCGGGCATTATCGCCAGATGGTAATCCGACATCAGATAAGGGAAATCGCCATTCGGCGCGTCCAGTGTCACGACAATATTCCGCCCGTCCACACGAATATCCGTAACCGGGTCGAAGAAGGTCTTGATTGCAGATGTGGACTCGTCCCCACGGTGATGGTTGAGCGAGGCCAGAACATCCTCTGGCGTGACGGTCTTGCCCGAATGGAATGTCACCCCTTCACGGATGGTGAACACCCATGTCGCGCCATCATCGCTGTCCCAGCTTTCGGCGATTTCAGGGACCAACTGGCCCTCATTATCCACCTCGATCAGCTGGTTGTGACGCGCGGCTGCGAATACCTGCACATACAAGTTGTCCCACAGCCCCGGATCAAGCGAGTCGGTGCTGGACCCATGACCGATGCCGACACGGAACGTACCGCCGCGCTGCGGCTCGGCTTTGGCTTTGCGCATGCTGGCTGGCAGGATCAGCCCTGCCGCCCCAAGGGCCGCCGCACCCTGCATCAGTCCCCGACGGGTCACGCCCTGACGATTGGTCGTGTTGTTCATCTTGATTTCTCCCTGTTATTGGTCGCGACAGGTTTAAGAACCTGCCAACACTTATACCCGGCCATAAGCCGCGGTCTTCCCCTGATTATCATGAGGCGTTGTAACAAAATTACAACCAAATTGATGTATGTAACGTCAGGTTTACCCGCTTACGCGCAGCAGTCAAGCCTTGTGATTGACTGACGCGTCAATCAAGTTCCTGTTCGGCCAGAATAACGGATAGTGAACGCAACTGCCTGATTATTGGTCCGTTACGCGATTATCCACGCGCCAAACGTGCAGCCCGCCCACCCCGACGCTGTGCGATCTGCGTTTTCCGGCTTGGCAATTCTGCCATAACCTGATGGCGCTGCTCGTGGCTCATGCGGCTCCATTGCGTGATTTCGTCAATCGTACGTAGGCAGCCGGTGCACAGCCGCGCCTCAGGGTGAATGACGCAGACCTTGATGCAAGGGCTTGCAATTTCTTCGCGTTTCCAGATTTCGTCGGTCATCGCCCGATACTCTCATTCGTTTCACATCAGATAACCGAACTCTGCACCGCGACCAGTAGAAAAAAGCCAATCCGTCAAGAATTGTGACGCCGCATAACCGCCAGCCTGTCCAGCGCACCTTGCAGGATGTAGCCCGCCGCCACATGGTCAATCACCGCCGCCCGTTTGCGCCGTGAGGTGTCTGCCTCCAGCAAGGCGCGCTCGGCGGCGACTGTTGACAGGCGCTCATCCCAAAACCCTATCGGCACTTCGGTCAGGTTTGACAGATTGCGGGCAAAGGCGCGTGTGGACTGGCACCGTGGCCCCTCTGATCCGTCCATATTGCGCGGCAATCCCAACACCAAGCCACAGATTTCGCGCGCAGCTATAATCGCCAGCAAAGCCGCCGCATCCAACTGGAACTTCGAGCGCCGGATCGTTTGCAAAGGCGAGGCGACAGACAACATCCGGTCAGACACGGCAACGCCGATGGTCTTTTCGCCCAAATCCAGCCCCGCAAGCGCCCATCCCGGCCGCAACTGCGCTGCGAACGCGTCAAAATCGTTGATCACCGCCATCAGGGTGCCGTGATGCTCAGGCCCACCTCTTCGGCGGTGGCATTGATCAGCGCAAGGTCTTCTGCGCGCGCCGCAAAGACAGTGCGCGCCTCTTGCAAGACGGCAACGGCCTGCTCTTCGCGCTCCAGCACGCTCAAGGCACGGACTAGCTGCGCCCATTCCTCGGCGGTGCCGCCATCATTGGCCAGCCGCGCAGACAGCCCGCCGACCATATCCTCGATCATCTGGGCGCGGTCCTCGGGCGGCAGGTCTTGCGCAGCCTCCAAATCGATCTCGCTGGGGCCGCGCGCGTTCGCGGGTGCGGGGCGTGGTGGCAATTGATAGCGCGGCTCACCCGAAATCTGGGCAAGCTCTGGCAGGGCCGCGCGGATTTCAGGCATCCAAGGGGCGTCGCCGGGGCTGAGGTCATGCAGCCTGCGCCAGACACGGAAGGTCATGTCGGGCCGGCCTGTCTGTGCATACATCCGACCCGAATAATACAACGCCACATTATTCGTTGAATCCCGCCGAAGTACCTGCTCGATGATATTCTCAGCCTCTGGCGACACGAACCCGCCTGTCGCAATGACCATTAGGTCCAGCAGATAGGCATAATCCTCGACGTCAGCGGCATCCTCTTTCAACTCGATCACGCGGACCTGCGCCTCAATCGCGGCGCGGAAATTCCCAAGCCGCGCTTCGTTTTGCGCCAACAAGGAAAAGCCCGTCTCATCCTGCGGTCGTGTGGCAAGCGCTTCGCGCAGTTGCGCGACCATCGGCTCCAACTCTGCGCGACCGGGAAAATCTTCTGGCTCGGGGAAAGCTGCGGCAAACTCCGCCTCCATCTCGGCCTGTCTGGGGCGGTTGAGCCGCGCCTCGGCAGCTTGGGCATGACGTTCAACCAAGGGCATGTCCGAATAGCCGGGCGCGCCGATGCTCAGATACAGCAACCCGCTACCCCCGACTGCAACAATAACCGTCGCAAAGGCAATCATGCGCATGGTCTTTGGCGCGGGTCCACCAACGGGTCGTCCACGGTCGCCCTTATCAAGATCCAGTATCCGGCGCGAGACTTCGAGGCGCAAACGCTCGGCCTCATTCTCGGCAATGATCCCGCGCGCAAGATCGCGTTCAATTTCGGAAATCTGGTCACGATACACCCGCATCGCGCGCTCTGTACCATCGGCAGCGGCAGATTGCCCCGCGCGCGCCATCGCCCGCAGCAAGATCACACCCACCAGCAGTGCGATGACAAAGAAACCTACGGTCTGAACAAAAAAGCCCATGCGTCCTCCTGACGGTTCAACGCTGTCTACCTTGTCTTACCAAGACACAAAAGGCGAAATGGCGCCTTGCCCCCTCACAAACTTGCAAACCGCGACGGCGGGTCGCAGGCGCGTATGATTTCGGTTTTCGCCCTCATAGTGACGCTTCTGGAAAACCTGTCTGCGCCGGGGTAAGCCACATAGCACACACCCGCCCTGACCCAGGAGCTGCCCGCGCATGAAACGCTATTCCGCTTTCGCCATCGCCAGAGAGGCGTTTCGCCAGCACACAGGCTGGAAACAGGCTTGGGCCAGCCCCGAGCCGCGCGCACATTATGATGTCGTGATCGTGGGGGCCGGTGGGCATGGGCTGGCGACAGCCTATTACCTTGGCCACCGCTACGGTATCAAAAATGTGGCCGTGATCGAGAAAGGCTGGCTGGGCGGCGGCAATACCGGGCGCAACACCACAATCATTCGCTCCAACTACCTGCAAGACCCGTCTGCCGCCCTCTATGAGAAATCGCGCAGCCTGTTCGAGACGCTGTCGCAACAACTGAACTACAACATCATGTTCTCGCCCCGCGGCGTGATGATGCTGGCACAAACCGAGCATGAAAAGCGCGGCTATCTGCGCACCGAACGCGCCAATGCCCTGCAAGGCGTCGAGACGCGCTTCATCTCGCCCGCCGAGGTCAAGAAACTGGTGCCGATCATCAATCTTGACGGGCCGCGCTACCCCGTTCTTGGCGCGCTTTGGCAGGCGCGTGGTGGCACAGCGCGCCATGACGCGGTCGCTTGGGGCTTTGCGCGGGCCTGCTCTGACATGGGCATGCATATCATCGAGCAATGCGCCGTCACGGGTGTGGACTCCGAGGGCGGTCAGGTGACAGCCGTCAACACCACCAAGGGCCGCATCACCTGTGGCAAGCTGGGGATCGTGGTCGCGGGCCATTCCGGCGCGCTGGCCGATATGGCGGGATTCCGGCTGCCCGTCGAATCGGTGGCCCTGCAAGCGCTGGTTTCGGAACCGATCAAGCCTTGTATGGATGTGGTCGTCATGGCCAACACTGTGCATGGCTATATGTCGCAATCCGACAAGGGTGAAATGGTCATTGGCGGCGGTGCTGACGGGTTCAACAACTACACCCAGCGCGGCTCATGGCACCATATTGAGGAAACCGTGCGCGCACTGGTCGAGACTTTTCCCATGATCTCGCGCTTGAAAATGCTGCGCCAATGGGGCGGGATCGTCGATATGACCGGCGACCGCTCGCCCATCATCTCGAAAACGCCGCTTGGCAATTGCTTTATCAATTGCGGCTGGGGCACAGGCGGGTTCAAGGCCACACCGGGCTCGGGCTATGCCATGGCCGAACTGATCGCCAAGGGCGAACCGGGACCATTGGCCGAGGCGTTTTCCATGACCCGCTTCCGCGAGGGGCGCTTCATCGACGAGAGTGTCGCGGCAGGGGTGGCGCATTGATGACCCCCGAGTCTTTGCAACCCCGGCGCGAAATAAGCAAAAATCCACCCAAAGGTCGGTTTCGCCAGATGACAACTGCCACACCACACCCTAAGTCTTTCGCAGATCAACCTGAGGAGACGACATGCGTAAAGCGGTGCAACGGGTTCTTGCGGCGGCCCAGTCCAACCCACACAAGACCCTCGGCTTTTTATGTGGCGCAGGCATTCCACTTGTCGTCGCGGCTCTTATTTGGGCTCAAACCTCCGGCGGGCTTGCTGGCCCCTTGGTGGACCCGCGCCCACCGGCATTTGTCGTCCAGACCGACTGACACACTGGCCTGCGCCACGGTCATTTGTACTGTTCATATTCCTATGGAAAGCGGCGCTTTTCACACCGACACTCGCCGCCAGATTACATGCGCGCGCTCATTTGGCGGGGCGGGCTTGCGCACTCCATCCATGCGCCCCGCAGCCGCTTGGTCACAGAACACGGTAATGTCATACCTGTCGCCTGCGACAGAATGGAACGACAGCATATGTAGCCGCGTTGTTTCTCTGAGAATTCCCTATTTGGAGAGAGAGACATGGCTGACGACAATAAGCCCCACACACCGCCGCGGACACCCGGCACCGAGCCGGGCGCGCGGAATGAAACCCACATTCACACGACCCCATCCGCCCCACCACCAGAGAAGCGCAGCAACACAGTGCTGGCATTCATCGTCGGCGGTGTCGCTGTCGGTCTTGTCATTTTGTACTTCCTGTTTGACGGCTTTGGCACCAACAACGCCGCGCCCACAAGCAGCGCCCCTGTCGACAGTTCGACCAACATCACAGTCGAGCCGGGCACATCCACCACGGAAACTGCACCCGCAGCAGAGCCAGAGGCAGCACCACAAGAGCCAGCCGCCACAGATGATGCAGGCGAAGCTGCACCTGAACCTGCGCCCGCTGACTGATACGGTCGGCTGCGATTCCATTGACACCGTTACCCAAGCCGGGCGTTTTGCGACGCCCGGCTTTTGCATGTCCCGCCATCACGGCGAAGCAAGAAAGGCGCGCTCATGCTGATGCTAACCTGCCCCTGCTGTGGCGTCACCGCCGAGGAAACCGAGTTTGCGCCGGGCGGTGAGGCACATTTGAAACGCTCTGGCGCAGAGTCGTCAAACGAAGACTTCGAGGCATATATGTTCAATCGCAAAAACCCGCGCGGCGTGCATTTTGAACGCTGGCGCCACGCCTATGGCTGCGGCAAATGGTTTTTGGCCGCGCGCGATACCATGACGCTGGAAGTCTTTGGCACCTACCCCGCCCAGACCGCAGCCCCTCCCGCCGAGATTGTCGCCAAGATAAAAGAAAAACGCCCGCAATGGGAGGGCTATGAATGAGCCACCGCCTCGCCACTGGAGGGCGGTTGATCGACCGCGCCCAAGTCCAGAAATTCACCTTTAACGGCAAACCCATGAACGGGTTCAAGGGCGACACGCTTGCCGCCAGTCTGCTGGCCAATGATCAGATGCTTCTGGGCCGGTCCTTCAAGTATCATCGCCCGCGCGGGGTCGTGGCCTCAGGTGCAGAGGAACCCAATGCGCTTGTCGGGCTGTCGCGCGGCGACCGCTATGAGCCGAACCAGCGCACTACCACAACCGAAGTGTTCGACGGGCTGGTCGCAGAAAGCCAGAACCATTGGCCCAGCCTGAATTTCGATATGATGGCGCTGAACAATCTGGTGCCGCAATTCCTGACGGCAGGGTTTTACTACAAAACCTTCATCCAGCCACGCGCATTCTGGAAACATGTGTACGAGCCGATCATCCGCCGCTCTGCCGGTCTGGGAAAAGCGCCCAAGCAAGACGCCCGCGACCCTGACACCTACGAACAGATTTATGCCTTTTGCGATGTGCTGGTCATTGGCGGCGGCATTGCCGGTCTGCAAGCAGCACTGACAGCCGCACAGGCAGGCGCAAAAGTCTGTATGTGGGAACAGACCGACCATTGGGGCGGACGCGCCCCTGTCGACGGGGTCGAAATTGACGGGCAGCCGATAGAGGCATGGATTAACTCCACCATAGAAGCCCTTGAGAAAATGGATAATGTCCATCTGCGCCTGCGGTGCATGGGGGCAGGTGTGCACGATCACGGCTATATGCTGGGTTATGAGCGGGTCAGCGATCATCTGCCGCAATCCGATGCGCCGCGCCACCGGTTGTGGCGGATGCGCGCCCGCCAGATCATCACCGCAACGGGTGCAATCGAGCGGCCCTTGTCCTTTGCGGGCAATGATGTTCCCGGCGTCATGCTGGCCAGCGCAATGCGCGACTATCTGGTGAATTACGCAGTGGCACCGGGGCAAGAAGTGGTGGTCGTCACCAATAATGACGACGCCTACCGCACAGCGATTGCCCTGCGCCGCGCAGGTGTCGGTGTGGCGGCTGTGATCGATGCCCGCGCCGAGCCGTCCGGAGAACTGCCGCAGCAAGCGCGCGCGCAGGGTATCCGCGTCCTGACCGGGCGCGGCATTCGCAAGGTCAAGGGCGGCAAGCGCGTCACCGGTGTTGAAATCTGCCGGATCGACAGCAAAGGCACTGCTTTCACAGAGAAATTCGACTGTGACGCCGTCGCCATGTCAGGCGGCTGGTCGCCGGTTGTGCACCTGTGGTCGCATTGCGGCGGCAAACTGATCTGGGACGAGGCAGGCAGCTTCTTTCGCCCCGACCCCGAACGCCCGCCCTTGGGCGCAGATGGCGCGGGCTTCGTGCGCGTCTGCGGATCAGCCGCAGGCGCGTTGGGCGCAGTGCTGGCCGATGCCCATGCCTGCGGGTTAAGCGCCGCGCAAATCCTTGGCGCAACCGCGAACTCCACGCCCCCCGCCACAGACACGGTCGCCACGAATGAACCGATGGAACCCGTCTGGATGATGCCGCGCAACGCCGAGTATGATCTGCGCATGAAGATGTGGCTGGATTTCCAGAATGATGTCAAAGTTGCCGATGTGCAGCTAGCTGCGCGCGAAGGGTATCAATCGGTCGAACATACCAAGCGCTACACCACATTGGGCATGGCGACGGATCAAGGAAAACTAAGCAATATCAACGGCTTGGCAATCCTTTCTGATGCACTAGGCCAGCCTATTCCGGCAACGGGAACCACTACATTCCGCCCGCCCTATACCCCCATTTCCCTTGCCGCAATCGCGGGCGAGGCGCGCGGGTCGATCTTCCAGCCCCTACGCCGCACGCCCCTGCATGACTGGCACGAGGCCAATGGCGCGGATTGGGAACCCGTGGGCCAGTGGCGCAGGCCCTATACCTACCTGCGCGCAGGCGAAAAGCGCCCTGATTCCGTGAACCGAGAAGTCAAAAATGCGCGCGAGAACATAGGCTTGCTGGACGCCTCTACATTGGGGAAAATCCTTGTCTCAGGGCCGGATGCGGGACGCTTCCTTGATATGCTCTACACCAATATGATGAGCAGTCTGAAGCCCGGCAAATGCCGCTATGGGCTGATGTGCAATGAAAACGGTTTTCTGATGGATGACGGTGTTGTCGCCCGCATTGATGACCAGTCTTTCCTTGTGCACACCACCTCTGGCGGGGCCGATCACATCCATGCGTGGATGGAAGACTGGCTGCAATGCGAATGGTGGGACTGGAAGGTTCACACGATCAACCTTACCGAGCAATTCGCCCAGATCGCTGTTGTCGGGCCGAAAGCGCGCACCCTGCTGGAGCGACTGGGCGGCATGGATGTCAGCCGCGACGCCCTGCCCTTCATGGACTGGCGCGAAGGCACTTTGGGGGGCTTCAACGCGCGGGTCTTCCGCATCAGCTTCTCAGGCGAGTTGAGTTTTGAAGTTGCCGTGCCTGCCTCTCAGGGCCGCGCCTTCTGGGACAGGCTGTTGGCCGAAGGGGCCGATCTGGGCATCATGCCGTACGGCACCGAAGCGCTGCATATCCTGCGCGCGGAAAAAGGGTTCATCATGATCGGGGACGAAACCGATGGCACGGTGATTCCGCAAGATTTGGGCCTGAACTGGGCGATCAGCAAGAAGAAGGAAGACTTCCTTGGCAAGCGCGGGATGGAGCGCGAAGCCATGCTCAGCCCCACACGCTGGAAGCTGGTCGGGCTGCAAACGCTGGATGGCTCTGTGCTGCCGCATGGGGCGCTGGCAGTCCGGCCAGAAAAGAATGCCAATGGCCAAGCCGTCACCGAAGGGCGCGTAACCTCGACCTACTATTCGGCCACGCTGGGGCGCGGTATTGCAATGGGGCTGGTCGAACGCGGGCCAGACCGTATGGGCGAGGAGCTTGCTTTTGCAGGCGACGGCGACACCCGCATCAAGGCCCGGATCGTGGACACCGTGCTATATGACAAGGAAGGCGAGAAGCAGAATGTCTGATCTGGCACAAAGCGCCCTGCCCGGCGCACATTATGACGGGTTCGTAAGCATACGCGAAGCGGACTTGCAGGGCATGATCACATTGCGCGGTGCGTTGGACAGCGAAGCAGTCACCAACGCCGTGCAGCAGGCAACGGGTTGCGCCATGCCCGCGCCACGGCGCGTGACATCGACCGGCGCATATGCCGTGGCATGGATGTCGCCGGACGAGGTAATGATCCTGTGCCCGCATGACAAAGCGCGCGAAATCGCAAGCGGCCTTGCTGACGCGCTCAAGGACATCTTCGCAACACTCGCAGTCGTGTCGGACGCCCGCGCGGTCTTCGCCCTGCACGGCGCAGGCTGGCGCGACGCGCTGGCAAAAATCTGCCCCGTCGATTTCGGCACATTGACCGAAGGCGATATCCGCCGCACCCGTGCGGCTCAGGTCGCAGCCGCGATCTGGGTGTCTGGCACAGACGAGGCGACATTGGTCTGCTTCCGATCTGTCGCGGGGTACATGTTCGAGCTTCTCTCGACAGTGTCCAAGCCCGGCTCTGAACCTGCGCTTTATCGCTGAGCCCTCAGATTTTTCAGAGTTATTTCTCCCCGCCCCTTGACCTGCGGGGGGGGAAGGCCCTTATTCAAGACAGTCAAACACAATAACACAGACGAGGAAAACATGGCTTTTGAACTTCCTGACCTTCCCTACGCGCATGATGCGCTCGCCGATCTGGGCATGAGCGCCGAGACGCTGGAGTTTCACCACGACATTCACCACAAAGCCTATGTCGACAATGGCAACAAACTGATCGCCGGCACCGAATGGGAAGGCAAATCCGTTGAGGATATCATCACCGGCACCTATCAGTCGGGTGCGGTCGCGCAATCGGGCATTTTCAACAATGCCAGCCAGCACTGGAACCATGCTCA
>LFIK01004971.1_pt1 | contig 10699 bp, 10 predicted proteins | sample 643401 | NCBI WGS metagenome assembly LFIK01 (sample SAMN03777447, study PRJNA286221) | soda lake metagenome | biome: soda lake; feature: Kulunda steppe; material: water; isolation source: sample T5-Br brine of Lake Tanatar-5 | place: Russia: Kulunda steppe | collected 2010-07
ACACACACACACACACACACACACACACTGGCTCGATGTGTTGCAACACCCAATGCTTCCTGTGAAAATATTCAGTATGTGCATTCAGCAACTGAGTCTACTGCAACAATCATGGATGGATTTTCCCTTAAAGCACGCGACCCAGTTGCCTGCTTGGCATGGGATTCACTATTTTGCAACACTCGGCATGCCCAGTCCCTGCGGTTCAGCATCCGTGTTGCTTGCATTCAACACTCGCAGTCTCTGTGTTATAACGTCCCTGTGCTTGAGGCGCTAGCCATGGACCCTGACAGCTGCGCGCTTTACTGCTTCCCTACCAAGGCTCTTGCGCAGGTGTGTGTGTGTGTGTATTGGCGTGCATTTGTGCGTGTGTGTATGGCTGCGTGTGTAGGTCCCGTCAGGGGTCTTACTTTGCCCTGACCTCCTTCTTGTGAACATGCTGCAGCACGCATTTGCCTTGACCTCCTGCTTATGAGCACACTATGGCAAACAATGTTATTAAGAGACTTCTTCTCGGACAGGCTGGACTGATTGCTTCCCTGATGCATCCGCACCCGCAGGACCAACTGGCTTCCCTGCGTGCGCTTGTCCAAGCAGCCTTTGGGCTGCAGGCGCCTGCAGTGGAGGTAGGTGTTCTGGGATGGGACGTGTTAAGAGACTGTATCTTGTTGTGTCATGCAAGGCTGCTTGAGCATGTGGCATGCTGGGCTGTGTGGCATGGGGGACTGCATGTGCCTGTGAAGAGATGACACCTCTCATGCTACTGTGTAGGGCACCAGTGCCGGGTCATGTGACTGCAGGACAGGCACAGATGCAGCCAGGTACCAGCCAGAACCCACCTTTGCCTGTATATAGAAGCCCGCGAGTGCTTCAATGTGCACGCGTGGTCCATGGAGCTGTGGTCTCTTGGCTTGCGGCTTGGCACAGCCAACGCACACCCACGTTGGCATCTTTGTTGCCCTGGGTGCTCCCTACTTCATCTTTGTTGCCCTGGGTGCTCCCTACTTCATCTTTGTTGCCCTGGGTGCTCCCTACTTCAAGTCATTCTGATGCCTGCCGATACAGTGCTTGCCTGAGGCTGCGGACCTGTCCTGGGAAAGCAGCAGCATCAGAAGCCTGGCTCAATCGTCTGGGTCCCTGCGTGTGTGAGAGCTTGCAAATCCTCAAGAGCTCCCTCCCTCTTTGAGAGCTTTAATAAGGTATGAAAGAAACATGTTGCTGATTGCACACATCAACAATAAATGTGCCCGTCTTTGTTGATCCACCAAGTCGCGCATTTGCTGTACAGATATATGATGGAGACACCCCTCAATCAGACCGCCTGGCAATCAGGGAGCGCGCGCAGCTGCTTATCACCAACCCGGACATGCTTCATCGCAGGTAGACACTTTTCTGTTTCTCAGCGCATAAGTGCTGTCATTGCAGATCTTCCTCTTTCATGAGTCTCTGCCACTGCCATCGGCACCATCGTCACCATACTCCTCCATATCTTAAGTGCCGCCGCCACAGCTTTCATTGAGTGTGAGTACGGTCAGCAAATTTACTTTTGGTCAGCACTGTCACTAAAGGTCAGTCTCATGGTAATCCCGCCTTCTGCCAGCTTCAACACAACTCAAGCCTTCTCTTCTGCCAAACCCACAGCATCCTTTGTCAGAGGAAAAAGTTTTAGACATAAGGACACTGCCTCAGACCGCAATTTACCATTTTGTTCTATTGCATTGTTCAGAGGCAAGCAGGGACTGATGAGTCTCCTGTGCTGGCAAGCATGTGCATTGAATGCAGGTTACGCTGCTTGCAGCTTGCACAAGTGCGCTCTCACACCGGCTCTCGGGCCTTGTATCGCAGCTGGAAATGTGCAGCCTGTGGTACAGTAGCAGATGTGCATGCTCCCATTTTCCCTGCTGCAGCACTGCCGCGTGTGCTGCCTACCTGTGCAGTGCAGTACCTTTATGAGCAAATCATGCTGCCTGATCGTGCTGCCTACCTGTACAGTACCGTACCTCTATGCGCAAATCTTCAGCAACTCACAGTTGTGCACCCCCTAGGCTCTTGACCATCATTGCCTGTGCACCCAAGCATGTGAAGGAGATCTGTATGCAGATAAGCTCATCTACTGATGTCTGTACCATTGTTCCTGGACTGCTGTCCTTGCAGCATTTTGCCCGTGCACAGCCAGTTTGGTCGCTTGCTCAGCAACCTGAGAATAGTGGTCGTGGATGAAGGCCACGCATACCATGGCGTGTTTGGTGGGTAGATTACCTGCCATTCTGATGAATGGAGCTGGCATAGTTTGGTGGTGTACGCCAGAGTCACTTTTTGCACAGCATTCTTTTGCTGTTGGTGTGAAAAGTCACCTTTGTGAAGGCTGAAGGTATTATCCAGGAATAGGTACATGATCTGTGTATGCAGAACGGCTGCACTTGTGGCAAGCCCTGCTTTGTGCCTGCCTTGGCGCACAAGAGCTCTATATCTTTATCCTGCTGAGTTCACGTTACCATGGCGCAATCAGCCTAAGGGCTGGTCAAGGAACAAGCATGTCCTGAAGTGCAGCCTATAAGCTCACACTGAAGGGCTTGGGAATCATGATTCATAATCTGGAGATGGGCTCAGGGATCATGATTCATGACCTGGAGGTGGGCTCAGGAATCATGATCATGTCCTGCAGCTTGTTGTCCCAAATAGATGGGCTCAGGAATCATGGTGGGCTGCAGGAACTCTGCAAGTCAGAGCAGAGAGCGCGTCAATGGTCGCCATAGTGGCCTATTATTTCCTTTTTTGTGTTCTTCTTCAAATGCGTTATAGACGTCATGATTAGGTCTCCCCTTCTCCCCGTCTTTTCTTTAAGCATAATTCAGACCCCCTGCGCCTCTCTGCTGCCTTCCCAGGTGCACACACAGCCATGGTGCTGCGCCGTCTGCGCCGTGTGTGTGCGGGCATCTATGGCACGTACCCACGCTTTGTGGTGACCAGGTAAGGCCATGCAGACCAGGTCTCTCATCCCTGTCTCGCTGATGCTGACGTGTGAGGAGGGCTATGGATGTTACCAGTCACACACACACACATGTCTCATTGCATCTTTGATTGCATGGATCAGGCCAACCCTCTGTTCATGAGCATATGCAAAAATATGCCCTTTTCAAGCCTCAGATGATCTTCATCTGGCGTTCTAAATCTTTATGGCATGTGTCAAACCACCTGACTTGTTCCACCCTCTTTGAGCTTGGCCACAATTCCCCATGACATTTTCCTCAACCCAATAGAATTTGTTTAATTTCAGGAACAAGAAGATGCCATGAGGTTTGTAATCCCCATCTCAAGGCTGTTTGTACAAGCCAGCCCTTGATCCATGCGTGCCAGCTCTGCAAGCTCAACTCTCTCGTGCGCAGCGCGACCACCGCCAACCCCGCGCAGCACGCAGCGCGCCTGGTGGGTCTGAAAGACAGCACAGCCGCGGCGGCAGCAGAGGCGGGAGTAGTGGCTGAGGCAGCGGCGGCCGTCAAGAGGGATGCCAGCGCGGCTGTTCAGATGGCCAGCCTTGGTAGCCTTGATTGTGCATGTGCTGGGGGGGAAGTGAGTGGGAGAGATGGGACAGCTCCTTTGGCTGGGCAGCCAGTTGGAGAAGGCGGGGGCGCTGGAGGCTGCGAAGGCAGCGAGGTCTCTGTAGGGGAGGATGGCTGCAAGGATGGCAGCGAGGGCGGGCGGCCGTGGTGGGGAGCAGACTATGAAGGCATGGATGAGGAGCTGGTGCTGATTACGCAGGTGAGCTGAGCGCGTGCGCAGTGTGAGGATGGTTAAGTAGAGACTGAGCTGTGGGGTTGGTGGGCTGTGTGCGCTTTTGAGCATGTGTGGTTGAATGGGGGGCTCTCACCTTAAAGAGGGAGGCAAGCAGAGTGCACCCAGCCCCGCATGCTGTTGCTGAGTACGCAGCCCTGCCCTCTCTCCAGGTCCACACACTCATTCGCAGCTGACCCGACCCGGTGCGCCAGCGCCATACATTTTGGGCCTCTTTCCCTCATCCTTGCCAGCTCACCCCTCCACAAGCATGCGCCTGCAGGGCGTTTCCCACACAAGCCACACAAGCAGGCGCCTGCAGGGCGTTTCCCCTAGCCCTAGGCAGCAGCCACATGTGCATGAGACGTCCCTTGTTCCCTCCTTTCCAGCCCACAAACACCCATGCCTGCTAATGCACGTGCCTACAGGACGGCTCTCCGAGCCCCGGCAAGATCTTTGTGCTGTGGAATCCTCCGCTGCGGGTGCAGCAGGGGCTGCCGCCACCACTGACGGCCGGGCAGGGGCGGCGTGTGCGCAATGCAGGCGCCAGGGGCTGCAGCGCCGCCGCCAGCGCCGCCGCCATTGCCGGCAAGCGTAAGGCAAGTGTAGACTCTGCTGCTGGCCCTGAGGGAGAGGACCATGTGCCGCCCCTGCCCAGGGCGCGTGGAAAGGCGGCGCGCGCGGCACAACTTGCTGCTGAGGCGCGCGCAGAGGCAGAGGCAGAGGGGCGGGCGTTGGCCACAGTGCCGCCGCTGCCACTTGCAGAAGCAGCAGCAGCCGCAGAAAGAGCGCATCAGATGGCAGCCGACACAGCCCCGGAGCAAGCAGCTGTAGCAAGGTCGGCTCAGATGGTAGCCGTGACAGCACCGGAGTGTGCAGCAGGAGAAAGAGCGCATCAGATGGCAGCCGACACAGCCCCGGGGTGCGCAGCAGGTGGCCCTCGAGGTGCACTTCCAGCGGCAGGCCCGGCAGCAGCCGTTGCGCAGAGCCTTGCCCTGGTGGCAAAGTGCACGGCAGCAGGTGCAGAGGGGGTTGCCGCACAAGTGGGTGAAGGCAGCACGGCGGCAGGATCGCAGGGCGGTGGGGCAGCAGGGGCAGGCCGTGAACACACGGCTTGGACCACATGCCCTGCGCCAAGGGACGCAGGCTTTGCAGCAGGGGCTGGCGGCCTTGCCGAGGCTGCTGGCGGGGAGGTCTCTGAGGCTGCCAGCCACGCCGCTGCCCTTGCAGGCACGCAGGGTGGTTGTCCCCCCAGCCCAAACCTGACGGCCGCCCCCGCCAGCGTGCGCGCCGCACGCGCGGCGGCACGCCACATGCTGCGTGAGGCAAACGCTGTGCGTCGCAGGGGCACGCGCCTAGGCGGCCTGCAGCTGGGCGCACACTCACTACCCGCGCCCGCGCCCGCGGCCGCGCCGCCCGCTCCTGTGAGCTGCAGTGGGGTGTGCTTGCTGCTGGCAGATGGCGCGGAGGGCGAAAGCGGCTCCAGTGATGCCGGGCACCAGCAGCGGCAGCAGCTGCTGCGGCGCCGGCAGCTGCAGGAGCAGCGCGCGTGGGAGGCGGATGTGGGGCTGGCCCTGTCGGCCTCGGCCCTGCGGAAGCAGGTGTTCCGGGTGCCAGCCCCACGCGGTGGTGGCGTGCTCACTGAGCCCGGGGCGGCCTCCTGCCTCGGCTCCTCACAGCAGCTGCCCCACCAGCTCCCTCACCCTCTGCCCCACACGCCACCTGCCACAGCTCTGCTTTGCCTGCCGGGGTCGCCGCCCTCAGCCCATGCCTACCTACTGGATCCAGGGCAGGCCTCGCAGCAGCAGCAGGAGCAGGAGGGAAGGCAGGGGGACAAGCCTGCAGTCATGCAGCAAGCTGCAGACCTTGCAGGCCTACAGCAGGGGGCAAAGGAAGGGCCCTGCTTCCAGGAGGCAAGGGGCCAGTCGGTGCAGTGCGACCATGATGGGCTGCACAACCACGATGGTCAGCAGGGTTGCGAGGTGCTGCACTGGCACGAGCGGCAGCAGAGCGGCAATGCCCTGCATGACCGTGATGCGCTGCACGATGCGCGTCCTGACCCGCAGCATCTAAGGCACGATGCGCATGCTGGGCACGGGGGTCAGCACCGTCCACTGCCGGCCCCACAGCACCTTGGTCTAGTGGCCGCAAGCTCTGTGTCGGAGTTGTGCCGGAAGCGCGCGCCGCCACAGCCACCACCACAATCAGGCGCCCCACGCAAGCGGCGCTGCAACGAGTATGCCCAGCAGCAGCGGATGCTGCAGGATGCGCTGGCGGCGCTAAGCAGCGTGGACACGCGCGCTGGGGCCAGCACCGTGGCAGGCCAGCGCGACGGCGCGCCTCTGCTGCATGCTGGCGCTGGCGGCGTCGCTGCATCCCTCCCGCTGCCGCACCTCCTGGCAGAGCAGCAGCAGCGGCAGCAGCGCCAGCTGGACGTGCGGCCTGCGATCCACCTCAAGGAGCCCGGCCTCCTGGCGCACCCCACCACCGCCGCAGCCCTGCCCCCACCACCGGCAGCCTCACTGTGTAGCGTGTGCCCCCCTGCAGCCACCACCACTCAGTGTGGCCCCCCGAGGGCCACCGCCACTGCCGTAGCTGCAGCTGCAGGTGCTGCGGCCGGCAGCAGGCAACGCAGCAATGGTGTTGGAGGAGACGGGGGCGTGGGGGGTGCTTGTAGCGCCAGGGCCAGCCGAGGAGATGTCAAGGGCGTGGCTTGTGGGCTGGCAGCCAGCACGCGCGCGAGTGCGCCGCCAACGCCCCCTGGTGCAGACACGGCCGAGAGCGAGTCACTGGCACCCGCGGGAACGGCGGCGCGCTTCCCTCCCGCCGGCGAGTGGAAGGCGCTGTACGGCGCTGCGGGTGGGTGGCGCGCAGGGTAGAGCATCTTTTGAGGAAGGCGCTGCTGTTTGGTGCTGCGGCTGGATGATGCATGGAGTGTGTTTGGGGTAGGGGGAGGAGAGCGCTGTCAGGCGATGCATGGCGTGTAGATTGGCCTGCAGAGGGGGAGGGGACGCGCAGTCAGGCAGTGCGAGTGGTCAGCGCACGCAATTTGTTTCTTGGAGATGGCGCTGTGCATTAATATGGGGTTGTGGAGCATGGGTTTGGCTGTTCCGGAAGTGCAGGCGTCAGAGGGAGATTTGTGCATTGTGCTTCTGAAGAGTGGGGCAACTCCTTGGCAGTGGTTACCCTTAGCGAGGTGCCTCAGCGGCGCCTTAGTCCTGAGTGCACAGTGCTTGCAGAAGCCTAGCTGGTGCTCACGGCACTGGGGATGCCCCTCCCCCCCCCTGTTGTGTTTGGTGTGAGGGTGCTTTGGTTGTTACCGTAGCATGATGGCCAAAGAAAACATGCACACGCACACACAGACGCACACCACATGCACACGCGCATGCACGCACGCACATACAGACGCACACACACATGCTTGGCAGGCACGCCGGAGGATGAGCGCAGGGAGAGCCCCATGGTTGAGATGGCGCTGCTGCTGGCGGAGATGATGCAGCATGGCCTGAAGACCATTGCGTTCTGCAAGGTGGGCTCTCTGTCCTTGCATTGACATATGGGGCTCCTTGTTCTCGCATTGACCTTGGGTTCCTTGTTCTTGCATCAAGCTTTGGCTCCTTGCCCTTGCATCAATCTCGGGCTCCTTGTCCTTGCTCTGGGGCCAGCCTCCGCGGTCCTTTGCCCTTTGTCCTGTGTCCTGTGTCCTGTGTCCTGTGTCCTGTGTCCTGTGTCCTGTGTCCTGTGCCCTGTGTCCTGTGTCCTGTGTCCTGTGTCCTGTGTCCTGTGTCCTGTGTCCTGTGTCCTGTGTCCTTGCATTGATAAAATGCTCCTTGCCCTTGCACTGTGTCCTGTGTCCTGTGTCCTCTGCCCTGTGTCCTGTGTCCTTGCATTGATAAAATGCTCCTTGCCGTTGCACTGTGGCCAGCCTCCGCAGTCCTCTGCCTTGTGTTCTTGCATTGGGCCAGTCTTCATGGACACCGTCGCTGGAGGGGCCAGCATAGCCCAGGCCTGGAGGGTATTGCGCCCCAGGGCAGTATCAATGCTATGTTTCTGATCCCCTTTAGCTGATCCTCTGGCAAAGCTGCCTTTCCCTCCGTCATGATGCTCAGTCTTTGTTCAAGCCTGACCGCTGCATTGCATTCTTCACAATGCCTGGAACACTTTGCAGCTTGCAAGGCGTCCACAAAGTCCAGCAAGTTGGTTCCAGCAGGCACTTTCGTCGCATGGCATGTCTGCCCCTCACTTTCAGCACTTCCTCTCCCTTTGTAACACAGCCGCCATGGCTGCAGCGCAACTTTTGTCCCCAAAAGCAATGCTCCAAGGTGCCACTTGCCCTGGCTGAAGCCAAGTGCCTGATAGGGCTGTTGCTTGTATCCACGACATTGCTCTTTTGGCTCTTGAGCCCCGGCCCTCGGTGTGAGGGCTACGCACACACTGGTGCTTGTGCTGAGATCCTGAGTTCCAGCCTCAGAGACAGCTGGGGGGTTGGGAATGAATGGGAATCACTCGATGCAAGGACTGGGGTCCTTTCCTTACAACACGCTCCCCTTGCAGTCTCTGTGTCATGCTTTGCTCTCACCCGCATGCTTCCATCTTTTCTATGCCCCGGGAGGTATGCCCCGGGAGGGGGGTTAAGTGTACAGGTACGGTATAATTGTATTGAAGCTCGTTTACAACACATGCTGCCTCCACCATGCTGCCCATTCCATTCCAAGTCAGGGCGGCTGAACCCGCTGTTGGTGGAGAGCCCCAATCCTGGACAGATGCGCAGGCATGCGCATGACTGGCCACTCCATTTTCTGTCTCCAAAGAAGCACTGGCTTCACCACACAGACGCGCGTCTACATGTTAAAATAATTTGATGATGTCATGCCTGGCCGCCCTTTTGCTCTACACAGACGCGCAAGCTGTCGGAGCTGGTGTCTGCGTACACACGGGAGACGCTGAAGGTCACAGCACCACACTTGGCCGAGCGGCTCAAGGTTTGTGTGTGTATGAAGAGCAAGTGACTGCACTTAGTGTGCTTTGTGTGCCTGTAAGCGCACTTGGTGTGCATGTGAAGAGTGTGTGACTGCACTTGGTGTGCATGCGACTGCACTTGGCTGAGCGGCTCAAGTTTGGTGCGCATGTGGAGACGCGGATGAAGGTGGGACGGCAAAAAAAAGGCTTGCCCGCCAGCTTTCTGGATTTGTAAGGCGTTTTGCTCGATAGGCATCATATGCAGTGGTGTGACACGGACACTGCACTTGCACACACTATTTTAAGCTCACTTGACCAGAATCTTTGTCAATACATTAAATACCAAGACTCATCACAGATAATTATTCTTTGCTGCCCAAGAACTGTTCCGTATGAAGCAATGTCTGACCCAATGGAGGACACCACAGTGTCCGGCATACTCCCCCTCCTGCCAGATTTCCAACCTGCCCTTGGCTGTGGCATGCTTGATTGCTTTACGTAAGTTTAGGCTGCGGTTTGTTTGGTAGCGCCGTAAGAGCTTGGTCTGCCACAAACGATTCAGCTCATGGCCACGTAGCTCTTGTTTCCTTCTTTAGTTTTGTCACTCCCCATGTGTTTGTAGCAAGCTTACCTGTGTAGTGGCTTTTCATGGAGCCACGCACGCAGCCACGCCCCTTACTCCTTCGTTTTTTTGTTGTCCTGTTTATGTGTGCCCTTGTTCACACCCTGATCCTTTATGCTTGTAAATCATGCTTGCTTGTGCCCCTCACGCACTCTGCTCTGGGTCATGGCCTGTCCGGATCCTTTCTTCATTCACACCCGGCCTTTTTGGCACACCCTTCCTTCATTCACGCACTCTGCTCTGGTCATGGCCTGTCCAGAGCCTGTCTTCATTCACACCCGGCCTTTTGGGCACGCCCTTCCTTCATTCACACACACTGCTCTGGTCATGGCCACACCTTGATTCCCTCACCCGTCCTCAAGCCCACTGCCATTGCACCCTCATATGGCCACACCTACCCTCACCCATCCTCAAGCCCAACGCCATTGCACCCTCATATGGCCACACCTATACCCTCACCCATCCTCAAGCCCAACGCCATTGCACCCTCATGGCCCCGCTGCTGTGCCCACACAAATAAGCATGACTGCTCACATGTGCCTAAGTCTCAAAACAAGCTTTTGCTGCTCGGCACATTTGGCAGGTGTACCGAGGCGGCTACTCTCCGGAGGACAGGCGGGCGGTTGAGGCTGGCTTGCACAGGTGGGGGAGGATGGCAGTGGGCGCCACTTTGATTTGCCATATGACTGTCAAGCTATAGGTGCGGGCTTTAAAAATAGGCAAGTGGCTGTCCAAGCTGTTTCTTGTGTCGAAGGCGGAGGCAGGCATACATATGTAAAGGTGGCCTACTGTGGCAGACTTTTTCAATTGGGAGTGGTGGAGGGGGGCAGTTGAACGCAGCTATCAGATTCAGGGTAAGCATGGGCACAAAGCTACAGGTTGCGAGCAGAGGTTGTGTATATGGGATTTAACTGCAGTTCCACGTCAAGGAAGACTGTGTTTTTTGTGGGGCTGCCTTGAATTGTGAGAAGTAGGCTTGAATAGATAGGACAGCCTGGTGTGATACCGTGTGACAGCCTGGTGTGACAGACAGCCTGGTATGATGTCATGTGACAGCCTGGTGTGATGTCGTGTGACAGCCTGGTGTGATGTCGTGTGACAGCCTGGTGTGGCAGCCTGGTGTGATGTCGTGTGACAGCCTGGTGTGATGTCGTGTGACAGCTTGGTGTGACAGCCTGGTGTGATGTCGTGTGACAGGTGTCAGACAGATTGGGATACTCGGTGTGATGCTCATGTGAAAGGGGCCAGAGGCACGGCATGTCCTTTGAGGCACGGCATGTCCTTTGGGGCACGGCATGTCCTTTGAGGCACGGCATGTCCTTTGAGGCACGGCATGTCCTTTGAGGC
>LFIK01004972.1_pt1 | contig 10698 bp, 8 predicted proteins | sample 643401 | NCBI WGS metagenome assembly LFIK01 (sample SAMN03777447, study PRJNA286221) | soda lake metagenome | biome: soda lake; feature: Kulunda steppe; material: water; isolation source: sample T5-Br brine of Lake Tanatar-5 | place: Russia: Kulunda steppe | collected 2010-07
CCCCCCCCGGCCGCTAGAGCCTCAGCCGTGCTATGAAACGCTCGACTGACTGCTGGCTTTCCATCTCGACGGCATTGGCCGCTTCGTCATGTCAGCCTTCGTCATATCAGCCTTCGTCTTGGGCCAATCGTAGGCACCGCGTTGCTTGGGAAACGTGACGGTACCTGAATGCCAACCGGATATCTTTTACCCAGATCCATCACAGACCGTCAGCGCTCTAGCGATCGACGTGCGCGACGCCTGCCTTGCCGATGGGATCCGGGACCGAAACGGGGGGCAGGAAGGGGTAGGCAGATATACGCGAAGCCACAGAATATCGGAATATCGTTCTGTGACGCCGGTAATAGCTGACGGGAAAATGATGCGTCGAACAATCACCCGGAGCGCCCGGCCTGACTCCGTCAGGTCGGCATGCGCTCCAGGAACGGCTGAGCACGCAAGGTCGGGCAGGCAGGCGCATCAATTCATGAGTTCTTCGAACGACAATGCACCCGAATGTGCATCCAGCCGCGTAACCGTGGCGGTCGCATTGCGCGCCGCCAGCTGAAGCGCTGCTTCGGCGCTCTTCTGGGACGTTAGCATGTATGCCAGCGTTGCGCCGAAAGCGTCTCCGGCACCGAGTGTGCTGTGTTGATACGCTGGAGCGGGCGATTCGAATACTGGTTGATAGAAAACTCCGGCAGCACCTGTCAGCCAGGCTCCATGCTCCCCATCCGTGATACAGACGAGACCTGCGCATCTCCGGGCGAGGTTCCTGCAGATGTCGACGACGGGCAGACCGGAACAAGACAGATCCATCTGTTGGGTAAGCTGAAGTGCTTCGCTTTTGTTGACCACGAGAAGGTCACAGCGTGCGATGATGGGTTCGCACAGGGCAAAGTCTTCGATAATCTGTTTGATGCCGGGGTTGAACGCCACGAACCTGAATGAACGGGGCGCATCCGAAAGGCGCTGGCCGACTGCCTGGTAAGCGGCCTTAGGCGCTGCGGTAACATAGAGCAGATCGGCAGAGTTCATCGAGATGGAATGAGCGGACAATTTGAGATTTGCGCCTCGCGCGGCCATCACCGATGCGTCGCCCGATGGCGGAATGGTGATGATCGCCTTGCCGGTTGGTGTGCAATCGAATACTTCAATATATGTTGTCGCAGCATTCCTTTCCTTTAGCCTTCGAAGTATGAACGCCCCGGCCTCATCACGACCGATCGCACAGTGTATGCCGATCCGTGCACCGAGCCTGTTGAAGACCGATGCCGCATTCATTGCCCCGCCCCCGGCGGCTAACACGATATCGCGGACTTCCTGTTTCTGCCCTGGCAGATCCGGCGCATCTGCGTCCACCGACACGAGTACATCGAGTGTGACGCCCCCCAGGCAAAGTGCTTTCAGCATGATTTTCTCACCTCGTAGCCATGCAGCGCGGCGCCCAGAACGCCGGCCGAATCGCCCAATTCATTGCGAATGATCTGTGTTTTGACTTTGCTTCCCATGATATTGTTCAGTGCGTATTGCGCACCTTCACGATAGATCTCGTCAATATTTGAAATCCCACCGCCGAGAACGATGATATCCGGATCAAATATCTTGATCAGATTCGCTGTGGCGAGACCAAATGCCTCCAGAAAGCCATCCAAGGTTTGTATGGCATGCGGTTCACCGCACTTGCGCGCATTCAGAATTTCTGGAACATTAAACCTGCGTCCAGAGATTGCACAATAGGACTGCTCAATGGCCGTGCCACTCAGATACCGCTCCACGCAACCGTGGCGCCCGCAATAGCATGCATGGCCTCCATGATAGAGCATAGAATGCCCCCATTCCCCGGCAATACCGTTGCGTCCTTCCCAGATGTCTCCGCCGACGACGAGGCCTCCGCCGCAGCCGGTGCCGAGTACCATACCGAATACGAAATGCCCGGATCGACCTGCTCCGAGCCGCGTTTCGGCAAGGGCAAAGCTGTTCGCGTCATTGGTCAGCGCCAGCGGCATACCGATTTCGTCTTGCAGATCGCGCAGAGGGTTTTCCCCGTTCATACAGCCGATGTTGCAAAAACGCAGTTTCCCGTTGTCACGATCCATGGCGCCTGGTGTGCAGATGCCCAGGGAATGCGTAAAATTTCCAAGATTGACCGTGAGAAAACTATGAATCTCGGCGATTTGTTTGATGAGATTTTCGTATCCGGAGCTATGTAATGTCTTCCGGCGCAGTCGCAAAATCTCGCGGCCTTCGCTATCCAGAGCAACACCTTCGATTTTAGTGCCGCCGACATCGATCCCGATCATATACACGTGATTTCTCCAGAATATTCAAGAGTTTTCAGAGAAGAAAATGACCTCAGAATTTTACGGTATTCCCTCGACCCAGTCTTTAATCGCGTTCGATGCGGTCGCGCGGCATCGCAGTTTTCGAAGGGCGGCTGAAGAGCTTTGCATTACCGACAGTGCAATCAGTCACCGAATAAGGGAACTGGAGCGAAATCTCGGAACGTTGCTGTTCGAGCGTACGACGCGCAGTGCGTGTCTGACGATGGAAGGGGATGCCCTTCTCAAGAGTATTGTTCCGGCCCTGATGACGCTGCAGAGCGCGACCAGTAGCTTCAAAGAGCGACGCATGCGCGTCCGCCTGTCGATCCTTCCCTCATTTGCCCGTTTCTGGCTGCTGCCGCGGCTCTCGGGCTTACAGCATGCTCTGCCCGACATCACGCTGGACATCGATACGACCTTGCGAAAGGTGCAGTTCGACCAGAACGAAGCGGATCTCGCCATCCGGTTCTGCCGCGATCCGGGCAGTGAGGGGCTGGCCGTCACCAAGATCATGGATGATGAGTGGATTCCCGTGGCCACTCCGAAATATGCTGCCTCCCTTGGGGAAGGCGACCTGCAGCAGCGCCTGCGGCGCGCGACCCTCGTCGAGCACCAGCGCCAACCCTGGTCGCCCTGGTTCGAGCAGGCGAAGCTGGAGCCGCCGGGAACCGGCAAGCTGCTCTTGCTTTCCGATACGGCGATGATGGTGGATGCTGCTCTCCAGAACGTCGGCGTCGCTCTCGTACGGCGTTCGCTCGTCGACCGGCTGATTCGCAGTGGAGATCTGGAAGTATTGTTCGACATTGGACTAAAATCCGAATCCTCTTATTTCATCATCTGTAAAAAGCGTTCGCTGAGCCGGAGGGCCATTGCGGATGTATACGGATGGCTCATTGATTCAATTCAGAATGACGAGGCAGATGCCGAGTAGAACGATCCCAATCGCGATGATTTTTTGGGATATGTTGTTTTCACGCAGCAGGATGGCGCTGAGTGCGAATACCATGATGAGATTTGTTCGTCTCAGGATGGAGATCACGGATATCAGCGCGCCCTCTGAATTGACCGACCAGAGATAAACGAATTCTGCCGTAACATAAGCAATAGCCAAGGCGGTGACCGACCAATTTTCGGAAATTAAGCCCCTGAATGTCACACGATTCAATATAAATGGCAGAATAAATGCTGCTAAAGCAGCGCGTTGGAGCGCAGAGTAAGCTTGCACTGATGCGAGATCGAGATTGAGGTTAACCAGAATATGTTTGTCATATAAAGCATTTGCCGAAGACATGAGCGTTGCCGCAAGCATTAAAAACACCCAAAAATTACTCTGGATGAGAATTCCTTCTTTTTTCCCGATGAGAGAAAAATAATAATACGCTGCAACAGCGAGCAATATGCCGGTCCATTGCATCGGGGAGAGCAGTTCACCCAGAAATACATAGGCGCCGATCGCCGTCCAAACCGGTCCCGATGCGCGGACGCCGGCTGAAATCGACAAGGGAAGAGCCTTGACGGAATAGTATGACAGCACCCAGGTGACGACCATCATCAGCGACTTCGGAAGAACGGCGAGATGCTCACTCAGGGACAAGCCCTCCGGCGCAAGGCCGAGGGGGCGCAGGGTGTGAACGGCGTTGTCCGGGGCCAGTATGAAGGGAAGCCAGACAAGCGCACCGATCATCGATGACAAGAAGACGACTTCCAGAACACCGTTCTTGCGAAGTGCGATCTTGGTCAGGAAATCGTAGATTCCGAGAATGATTCCGGCGCCGAGGCCGAGTATGATCCAGGTCATATCGTTGCTACACGGCCAGAAAGCCGCCATCCACATTCAGAATTGCGCCATTCACGAAGGAAGCGTGATCGCTCGACAGCCAGACCACTGCCGCGGCGATCTCTTCCGGTCGTCCGACACGTTTCTGGGGGATTTTTCGAGCCCATGCTTCTGTCCCGCCGGTGAGCTCGCAGGAGGAAACGAGCATGTCCGTCAGGACGGGCCCCGGTGCCACGCCGTTCACGCGTATGCCGAGCCCGGCGCCTTCGATCGCCGCCGCCTTGGTCAATGCCATCGCTGCATGTTTGGAGGCTGTGTAGGCTGCGGCGCCGGTGAATATCGTGCGGCTGGCATGGACGGACAGGTTGGTGACGATGGCGCCACCTCTGCCCCGCATGGCCCTGAAGCAATGTTTCAGGCACAGCCACGTTCCCGTGCAGTTGACAGCGAAGATATGCGAAAACGCGTCGAGCGGTTGATCGATGATGTCCCCGGCGCCACCCGTTCCGGCGTTGAGAAAGGCGATGTCCAAAGATCCGCACTGATCTGCGATCCTTGCGAATAATGTATCCACACAGACAGGGTCGGTGACATCGGCCTCGATGGTGACAGTCCTGCAACCCGGGTTGACATCCGACGCCATGACGGCGGTTTCCTCGCACGACGCCGTACGCCTGCCCGCAATTATGATGGTCATGCCGAGTTCGGCGAAGGCCAGGGCTGCCGCTCGCCCGATTCCCGAGCCGCCACCGGTAATGAGCACGGTCTTATTCGTCGGCATCGTCCGTCCTCTCGGGGGACTGCGTCGCGGGTATGGCCGTTTGCGATACCCCGGCAGCAGCAAGTTCCGCGACTGCGAACTGCGCAATGGCCGCGTCACGTTCGGATGGGGCGCCGCTTACGCCGAGACCACCCCGGACATGGCCGTCGATCACGACGGGGACGCCGCCGGCCAGCGGCAGGCAGCCGGGCAAGGACAGGTAGGCGGTTCGACCTTGTTCGAGCTTGCTCTGCATCTCCGCCGTCGCGCGCCGAAATCCCGCTGCCGTTCTCGCTTTGGCGACGGCTGCTTCATTTGCCGAGAACATTGTGTCGACATGTCGCTGGAATGCGAGCAAATGACCCCCTGCATCGACGACAGCGATCGCGACGGCTTGCCCTTGCCCAGCTGCCTCCGACAGGCCGCGCGCGATCAGCGCGCAAGCGGTTTCCCCCGTAAGCAGCCCGCTCATCGGTTCTCGCCCGCCAGCACTTGCTGATAGCGAACCGCACGCTCCACCTCTCCGATGGTCATGTCGTTTACGAAAACATAACGTCCGATGCCTTGCGGCAGAGGCAGGCGCTGAAGTCCGTCGCGGTGCAGCGTTGCATCTTCGAGCGACGCCCACAGCGTTTCGACTTCGGTGAACTTCGGTGCGATCAAGGCGAGGCCTAGCCCCCGCATGGTCGCCGCAACGCGCCTTACATCGGCGTCAGTCAGCAAGCCACGTTGCGCTGCCAGGATGCATGACAGGAGCACATCCATCGCGACTGCTTCCCCGTGGAGCAATTCGGGCAGCGCCGACATTTCCACGAGGGGACTGAAGGAGTGACCGAAATCCACGCAGCGTTCGAGTTCGCGTTCCCAAAGGTTCGGCTCCAGTTCCTCGATCATGCCCTGCGTAGCGCGGGCGATGATCTCCGGAGAGAATTCATCATCCTGCAACTTGCAAGAGAGAAGGCGCTCCCCAGCTGCCTCAAGCAGGTCAAAGAGCTTCGCGTCCTTGATGACGGCGAGTTTGAGGATTTCCGCGAGGCCGTTGGAGAGTTCGCGAGTCGGAACGGTCTTCAGAAAGGTTCGATCGAGGAGAACGCCCGCTGGCGCGCTATAGGTTCCGAGACGGTTGCGGCGGTCCCAGATATTGACGCCGGTCTTCACACCTATGCTTGCATCGACCAACGCCATGAGATTGGTGGGAATACGAATATGTGGAACGCCGCGACGATAGAGGCTGGCTGCGAAACCGGCCAGATCCAGGAGCACCCCGCCGCCAATCGCGAGAAACGGAGCGCTCCTTCTCAGCGTCCTCTTGTCTTCAAGCAGGCGAAGCAATTCCAGGGCGGTCTCAAGCGATTTTTCAGGCTCTGAGGCGGCGATTGAATGCAGTTCTATAGGGATGCTATGTTCTGAAAAGTAGTTCTTTATAGAATCTCCGTGAATTTTTGCGACATTCTCATCAATAATGATTTGTTGTTTTTCGCTGGAAATGCTCTGGATCAGATTTTTCAGTGTTCGATTTTTTGCATCGAAAAGGTTCTCACTAACCCGGATTTCGTAGTTTATCGTGAGATTAGAATTTATTTTCCAAGATTTATTTTGGAAAAAATTATCTTCATTAAGATTTATCTCATGGCCCGTGAGTTTGTTTACATTTTGATTCATCGATTTTTCCACTTCCAATTGTTTTTATTCTCATATCAATGACCCGAAAAACCGGAATGCGGCAAACGAGAAATTTTTGATGATTGTGCAGTCTGATTCATCAATCACGTCCTGCGACGCAGGGGGAGGCGGCAATTCCTCCACAGCGATCCACAGGCGCGCAGGCGCGTTTTGAGGTGCGATCGCACGCCGCGCGGTCTAAACCCGCAGGCGCCCCGATTTGATGTAAGATCGTTCCATGCGCTATCCGCCCGCGATTCTCGACGAGATCCGTGCCCGGCTTCCCGTTTCGGAAGTCGTGCGCAAGCGCGTCCAGATGAAGAAGGCCGGGCGGGAATGGAAGGGGCTCTCGCCCTTCAACCAGGAGAAGTCGCCCTCGTTCTACGTCAACGACCAGAAGGGCTTCTATCACTGCTTCTCGTCGGGCAAGCACGGCGATATCTTCGATTTCCTGATGGAGACGGAGGGGCTGAGCTTTCCCGAGACGGTCGAGCGGCTCGCCGGCGAGGCGGGGGTGAGCCTGCCCAGGCCCACAGCGGAAAATGTCGAGGCGGAAAAGCGCCGCGCGGGCCTGCACGAGGTGATGGAGCTCGCCGCCGCCTTCTTCGAGAAGGAATATGCCGGGCGGCGCGGCACCAATGCGCGCGAATACGTCGCCCGGCGCGGCATGCCGCAGGCGCTGCAGGAACGCTTCCGCATCGGCTACGCCCCGGCGGAGCGCTATGCCTTGCGCGATCACCTCGCCGACAAGGGCGTGCCGGGCGAGGCCATGATCGAGGCGGGGCTGCTGGTCTCCGGCGAGGATATCGCCGTGCCCTTCGACCGGTTTCGCGACCGGCTGATCTTCCCGATCTGCGATCCGCGCGGGCGCGTCGTTGCCTTCGGCGGACGCGCGCTCTCGGCGGATGTGCCGGCGAAATATCTCAATTCTCCCGATACCCCGCTCTTCCACAAGGGCACGATGCTCTACAATGCCCACCAGGCGCGCAAGGCGGCGCATGACAAGGGTGTGGTCGTCGCGGTCGAGGGCTATATGGACGTCATCGCCATGGCGGGGATGGGCTTCGACAATGCGGTCGCGCCGCTCGGCACCGCGCTGACGGAAGAGCAGCTCGCCGTCCTGTGGCGCATGGCGGATGAGCCGATCCTCTGCTTCGATGGTGACAAGGCCGGGCGCCGTGCGGCCTTCCGCGCGCTCGACGTGGCACTCGCGCGTCTGCCGGTGGGCAAGTCCCTGCGCATGGCGATGCTCCCGGCGGGGCAGGATCCCGATGATCTCGCCCGTGAGGGTGGCGCCGGCGCGATGGAGCGGGTGCTCGAAGCCGCGCTGCCCCTGATCGACGTGCTCTGGGCGCGCGAGACCGAGGCCGGGCCGCTGGAAACGCCGGAGCAGCGTGCCGCCTTCGAGCGGCGTCTGCATCAGGCTCTGCGGGTGATCAGCGACGAGACCCTGCAACGGCATTACCGGGATGCGATCAACGAGCGTCTCGCGCAGCAGTTTCGCGGCGCGGGCCGGCGCGGGGGCGGTTACGAGCGCGGGGGCGGACGACAAGGTGGCGGGGCCGGCGGCGGCTATGCGCGCGGGCCGCGCGCCGGCTGGCAGCAGGAGGCGCCGGGGATGCGCCTGCCGCAGGGCTACCGTCCGAGCCCGGCGCTGCTGCGCTCGGGACTGTTCGCCCGCCAGGACCCCGAGTTCCCGGCGGCGGCGGCCCCGCGCGAGGCGACGATCGTGGCCGCCTTCGTGGCGCATCCGCATCTTCTGGAGGATCACGCCGAGACGCTGGCGGCACTCGAACTGGCCAGCGCCGAGGCACGGCGGCTGCGCGGGTTCCTGCTCGATTACATCGCCGAGGACAATACCGCCGAGGCGGAATATGTCGCGCTTTCGCTGCGGCGCGCGGGTCTCGGCGACACTTATGCAGCCCTGCATGCCCGGATGGTGCCCAGCCTGCGCTGGATTCTCGACCCGCATGCGGACGGATTGCGGGTTGAGGATGCATTGAGGCAGGCCATCATCTTGCATCGGCGCGCACACACGCTACATACGGAACTGAAGGCGGCTGCCCGTGCGCTGGCCGAGGATGACAGCGAAGCCAATCTGGCCTGGATGCGCGACGTTCAGGTGCAGCTGTCATCGCTCGAGGGCGCGGAGGCCGACCGGGAAGACTGAATCGTAACGGCTGTAGTGAGGTGGAGGCGATCGTCGAAGCGAAGCGGATCCCATATGGGGCGATACGGGTCGGGACGGCGGCGGATAAATGCATCCGGCGCCGATTTTTCCGTTGGCCCGGCTTCCCGTCGCGGCATGGATTCGCTAAGCGGGTACGATGCTTAACGCTTCGACAAGCCGAATGGTGTTTCATGCTGGGTGATTCGCGGTGCGCCCGTGCGGGGGGCGTGCCGGGTTCGTCGAGCATCACCGCCGAAACGCCCGGCCCGGCGCACGGGGCTGGCGTGTGGGGGCGCGTTGCCGGAGCTTTGCATCCGGCCGAGATCTGTGGGAATTCCTGAATGGCGACCAAGGCAACTGAGACCACCGAAGCGGCTCCCGAGCAACAAACGGATGGTCCGCTGCTCGATCTGACCGATGCCGCGGTCAAGAAGATGATCAAGACCGCGCGCAAGCGCGGTTACGTCACCTATGACGAGCTCAACGACGTCCTGCCCTCGGAGGAGTTCTCTTCCGAGCAGATCGAGGATGTGCTCGGCCAGCTGAGCGAACTCGGCATCAATGTCGTCGAGGCGGAAGAAGTCGAGGAGGCCCAGGCCGACGGTGAATCCGGCGAGGAGGAAGCCGAAGGCACCGATCTCGTCGCAGCTTCGACCAGCCGCGCCGTGGCGACCAAGCCCGAGACCACCAAGGAGCCGACCGACCGGACCGACGATCCCGTCCGCATGTATCTGCGCGAGATGGGCTCGGTCGAACTGCTTTCACGCGAGGGCGAAATCGCCATCGCAAAGCGTATCGAGGCCGGTCGCGAGGCGATGATCGCGGGGCTCTGCGAGAGCCCGCTGACCTTCCAGGCCATCATCATCTGGCGCGACGAGCTGGTCGAGGGGCGCGTGCTCCTGCGCGACATCATCGATCTGGAAGCCACCTATGCCGATCCGGAGGGCAAGGGCGCCCCCGGCAAGGATGATGAGGAGGCCGGCGCGGGTGCCGTCAGCGGTGCCGTGAACGGGGCTGCCGGCGCAGCTGCCGGCGAGGGCGCGGCGGCGAAACCGGTCGGCGATCAGCCTCAGGCCGGTTCGGCTCCGGAGGCCGAGACGGATGGCGATGCCGATGGCGACGCCGATGACGACGATATGGACAACAACGTCTCCCTCTCCGCCATGGAGTCGGAGCTGAAGCCGCGCGTGCTCGAAACCTTCGACCGGATCGCGGATAATTACAAGAAACTCCGCCGCCTGCAGGTCGAGCATGTCGAGCAGCGCATGCAGAACTCGCAGCTGACGCCTTCCCAGGAGCGCAAGTACAAGAAGCTCAAGGAAGAGATCGTCGCCGACGTGAAATCGCTCTCGCTCAACCAGAACCGCATCGATGCGCTGGTCGAGCAGCTCTACGACATCAACAAGCGCCTGCTCTCGCATGAGGGCCGGCTGATGCGCTACGCCGAGAGCTTCGGCGTCGGGCGCGAGGATTTCCTGCGCAATTATCAGGGCTACGAGCTCGATCCGAAATGGCTGTTGCGCGTCTCCAAGCTGGGCGGCAAGGGCTGGAAGAACTTCGTCGCCGACGGCAAGGACCAGATCCACGACCTGCGCGACCAGATCCATAATCTGGCCTCCGAGACAGGTCTCGAGATCTCGGAATTCCGCAAGATCGTGCACATGGTGCAGAAGGGCGAGCGCGAGGCGCGCCAGGCGAAGAAGGAGATGATCGAGGCCAATCTGCGTCTCGTGATCTCGATCGCCAAGAAATATACGAATCGCGGCCTGCAATTCCTGGATCTGATCCAGGAGGGCAATATCGGCCTGATGAAGGCGGTCGACAAATTCGAATATCGCCGCGGCTACAAGTTCTCGACCTACGCCACCTGGTGGATCCGGCAGGCGATCACCCGCTCGATCGCCGACCAGGCCCGCACCATCCGCATCCCGGTGCACATGATCGAGACGATCAACAAGATCGTGCGCACCTCGCGTCAGATGCTGCACGAGATCGGGCGCGAGCCGACACCGGAGGAACTGGCCGA
>LFIK01004973.1_pt1 | contig 10697 bp, 14 predicted proteins | sample 643401 | NCBI WGS metagenome assembly LFIK01 (sample SAMN03777447, study PRJNA286221) | soda lake metagenome | biome: soda lake; feature: Kulunda steppe; material: water; isolation source: sample T5-Br brine of Lake Tanatar-5 | place: Russia: Kulunda steppe | collected 2010-07
CAACCCACATCAAATAGTATCCTTTGACCCTTTGAAGCATGTGGCTCCATGGTCGGCCCCCCAGGAGAGCCTGGATCAAAACCTGGATGCTACGCGAGGTCTTGATAAAAATAGTTTCCGAACGGATTTCAGATAGCGAGGGCCCCCAATAATTATTTAATTATTCGCGGTTACCCTAGGAGCGATACGGTAAGCAAGGATAATTTTTGATTGTGCGGCTGCATATCAGCATGATTGATGATAGATGACTTGATGCATAAAAGGATGCAGCAAAAGGGACGGCACACACACAAATGCATTGAATAGGTCAACAGGTGGACAAGGTTTGTTTGGTCCTATAACCTTTTTCACCCTTCTGCGAAGCCCCTAGGAAGATACTCACCGGGACAGCAATGGCTGGACCAAGGACGGCAGCGTCAGTGCTTTGCTCTTCGCTGGAGGTGCCAGTACCATCTGGAAGCATGTGAACATGTCATAAGTGTGTCTTTGTGTGCACTTTTGAGCATTTTGTGGGATGCAGGAGAAGCAAGCCCTGTCATAGAATACTACAGCCGCCCTTAGGTGTCGGAGCATTTTGAAGCACTTACACAGACTGAACAAATTACAAACCTGCCTATTTGCTTGCTTACTAACTACCAAATTTGCAAATGTGCACTATCTTGCAAATTTCTTTGTTGCTTCCCTCCTTGCAACTTACAATTGCAATTTCATCTTGGACATGGCAAGTATGCATTTGCCTGAGCAAACATGATGTGTCAAGGTACCAGAACAATTGCCTTGTATGCACACATAAATTCACAACCATATCTGTTAACCGTGAAATGACTTATTTACTACCGAAAGAGCAAAACTGGGTAACAAATCATCTGATAGTTGCTCTTGCCCACTGCATGATAGCAACTTGGCGTGCTGTCTTATATCAATAGAGAATTGTGGGATCTATACAAGCAGAAAATGAATTTATATGAGTTGTGTCACGATACATAGACTTTCTGACAATTTCGAATGCTAGATCTGTCTTTTAGACCTGTTCAAGACCCTCTAGAGCTCCAGTTTATATTATATACATACTTTATGTTGTACGTAAACACTGGGCCTATTCAGCACCGCAAATTGCTGCTTCTTTTACGAGGAGTATTGACGTCAAATTAATCATGGAAATTTTACAAATTTTCTGTTGGCAGTTGGGCAATTTGGCAGAGTTTTAATTTTAGTGGTCATGGATAGGTCTTAAACCTAGCCGTAATTTAGCTAAGCGGTGAAGGTTTCAGGGTTGGTTCCAAAAGCCCCACGGGTTAGGGGTGAGCTTGGAGGACCTCAAGGTGTTCTAGACCGTTTCAAGGCCAGTTAGGTAGTCAGTTCAGGGGACCTCTTTGGGGGTTCATAGGTGAACAATTAAAAGGCAAAGCAAAGCTTGCGGATTCCCCGAAGGCATATGCTAACTGTCTCTCTTAGTGACAGCGATATATTAGCTATACAAAATTACTCACTATCTTCCCCACTCTCCATATAGTGGCTGTTTTGTTGCTTTTGCACCTTCATTGGTCTAAGCCTATGCAACAAATAAAACAGTGCAGCAGGCAATCCAGATGATTCCGGCAAGCGAGCCTCTAAGCAATGCTTTTCCACCACAAGGCAAGGATCCGTTTATTATAAAACTCCAGGCCAAAACACCTTGCCCTTCACACACCTGGAGCCACCCAGCCTTCAACCAACACCTACACAAGCAGCATTGCATGACAACACCAAACTAATGAGAACAGGAATCAGAAGCAGAGAAATATACCAGTAAGGTGATGATCTTAGCAAGGACGGGAGCTGCTTTGACCCCAAATTATTGACAAAGCAAGCAACTTTCCTAACACTCCAGAGACACGCCTTACTTCATGCAACCCTGAAAGTTAGGAGCAGGCATTTCAATGAGACTGGGGAGTGCCAGGGTGCATTTGTTCAAGCCTGCACTTATTCTCACGCAGCCTGCCAGGTAATGACACCGGGGGAGATGGAAGCAACGTAAGCCCCAGTACCTGGGAGGACAATTACGATTTGTTCATGACCATGGTGCAGTCCCTGCCCAAGCTATACCAAAACTCACTGAGAAGACCACACCGCCGATGGTGACTTGTGTGTCATTAAAGCTGGCCTTGCGAGCAGCATCCTGGATAGGATTGTAGGCACAGGCACAGTTGGCTGTTTGGCACTTTTGGAAGTATGTGCTTGGGGCATGGCCGCCTCATACAGGCCTAGGAAAACCAGGCACTGCTTCTTTGAAGCCCAGGCTAAAGACAAAAACGCTGATTAAGCACTGTTAATCTACACGTACAAGGTTGCAATTTTATGCAGGTTGGCACCTGCATCAGGAAATCGCGCATTTTAGCTGCAGTGGAACTGTGACACCAGCCAGATGACATGCACGTCGCATGCAGATTTCCCAATGTCATCAGGCACTGTCTGCAACCCTATTGCTTGTCGCAGGCCTTGCTGTGTCCTTCAGTGAGCCGCAGTCTGCTTCAGGACTCGCCACACTCTTTGGTAGGCTATATGCATGTGCATGCCAAGGCACAACTTCCTTAGCATGCACCCTTCCTTGCATAAAGTCGATCTTACATCACACTCACCAAGGCCACCTGAACTCTCTCCCTGGAGGCCTCAACCCCCATGTCCACTGTAAGCACCGCGTCATGGCTACTCAGCAGGAGCCGAGCACTGCTGTCCATTGCTTGAAGCACAGAGCGATGACTGCTTGCAGGGGCGCTTTGACTGTCATTCTCTTTCACAAACTCAAACTGCAGCCAAAAGCAGGAGACCATGCATGATCGCGTTCACAAGTGCGCATCTTCACACAAAACATCTTTGCCTGCGGATGCGCATACATGTTTGGGTGTTGCTGTTGCTGCTGTTGTTGTTGTTGTTGCTGTTGTTGTTGTTGTTGTTGTTGTTGTTGGATGGTGGCATTGCGTGTATGCACATGTGCGTTTATGTTTGTCTGTGCATGCATGTGTGTGCATGCAAGCTTGTCACTACTTGTTTTTTATACTTTGGTTGCTGAAGCAACAAGGAGAACGCTGCCGAACAATAGGTGGAGTGTTGCTGGATGTCCTGGCTATCCAGAGTGACATTGCTATCCTGGCAACAGGCTTGGATCAAAAATCTGGTCCCTCGCCACAAATCCAGACTCACCAGGAGCGGGCAGCCTGTAGAGACCGAACTCTCTCTCTCAAGCTCATCTTGCATTTTGATCCCCAGAGTGATCTCCACATCCTCTTGGTCCAGTTCATGTGCCTCTCTAATGGCTTGAAGGATGTTTGTGTCGTTGGCAGACTTAACCTGCACAGCAAACACAGGATTTTCAAGGGCGGGCATGTTGCTGTGCATGTAGTATGCGCAGGCAGTGACACTATTTTGCAATCTTTTGCAGCTACCTGCCTTGAGAGAAAGGAGCACGCTCCAAGATGGATGATGGGAAGATTGAAGGGCCTGGAGCACCTTTGCTAAGCCAAAAGGAACAAGCAAAAGCAAAACAAATTTTATGCTGGGCTGTGACATTACACATCTCAGCAATCCAGTTATGGAGCTGTCTTGCCACTGATGAGCTTACCATGATCCGGGAGGTGAACTGCCTTGAGCGTGTTCCGCATCCAACAAATTCTGCGTGTGCAAAGTTGAAGAAACGCTTGAAACATTCCTGAAGGGGGACGCACAGGAGCTAGGCACGTCACAAGCAGTACCTTGCACGTGTTGGTATTGCCAAACACAGCTCACGTTGCCATGCTGGTGCACGTGTTGACAGTGCAGGGGCTTGGTAGGCCAGATGGCAAACTCAGCCACTGGCAGTCACCTCCCTCAAAAGGCCAGCAGCACCAATGTGCCCATTGTGCGCGCACCAGTACTCGAAAACAGCTTGCATGAGTGCAGGCTCCATACTGCCAGGCCAAGTGTAGCCTAGCTTGACTCACCATTAGGGCTAGACACCTGGATGTTGGCAACCTGTACACAACCACAGGAACTGGAGGTGTCAGCAGAAGCAGAGGATGCATTCAGAGAGGTGGGGTGCCCACAGATGCTAGCATGCACAGCATGATGACAACAATGCCCTGCGAAAAAATATTATAATGGCAAATTGACTGCTGGAAAACGCCCAGTTAACGAATTAATGGAAATTTGCTAAACCTTGTATTTTTCCTGGTATTTTTCTCTTTTCACCTTTTACCACAAGTGTCCTTTTTAAATTGATGCAGGGGTCCTTCCTCGCCTACGTAGCGTTCTTTTTCTTCAATCGAAGACTGTAGCAAAAGCAAACCTTCTCAAATCCTCCTTGCACACAATAGGATCGCAGCACTTGCTCCTTGGAGGCTGTGTGGTGATTTCTTAGCTGCAAGCCACAATATCATAGCTTTCAAGGCATCGTGGCCCTGAGCGTTTATGCCAGCTCATGAGCTAATAAGACCCACCATGAACTCGCCACCTTGTTCCAGTTGGAGAGGGGTCCCGTCCATGCTGCGATCCAGAAATATCTCCCTGAACGCACTGCTGTCCCTCCCTGCCACCTGCTGCACACTCCTCTGCAAGCACAGCAAAAGGACCATGGCAAGGCGAATGCAGGAATCAGGGCTCAATCGTTCTTCTGCTCCTTGCATACACTTCATATTAGAGAAGTATTTTACTTGACGTAGGAAGTGCAGAGCTTGCTTGGGCTTCATAATTGAGGGATGGGAGGGCAAGAACTTAGTTAGCGATGGCTGTGAGCAGAAATTATATGGAATCCCTGCAGTGATCTTTTGACTCATATGCATGATGAGAGGTTCATGCAGTTCAGGCTAAGGTTGGGCTTGAAGTAACGGAATAGCTGCTGTTTGATGCAGATGCAGCAAACGGATGTGTATGCTGAGCAATGCACACACATATTTGCCACGTCCTTAAGCAGAGTGGAAAAGGGACAAATTCCACTTGTTTGCCATCTCAAAAGAGGGTTCAGACTCTTCCTGTGTCCCTCATGGGGGCAAGCCAGAACATGTGTATAGTTGGAAGAAAACTGCAGTTTTCTAGCAGCTGCTAAAATGCATGACCTGCTGCATCCCAAGGGCTTACGGGCGCACACTTCGAACAAATGTTTGCGCAACCATATCCATAACAACACATAAGCTGCATCTGCTACGCAGTTTCTGCTGAGGCCCTGCATCCTCTCGCTGAAAGACCTCAAGGCGCCCTGGAGGCATGCCCTGCCCCACAGGTGGTGCTCACATGAAGCTGCTGCTGCTGCACTACAGGCTTATGTTACAAGGGGCAGCACGGGTTCATAAATGTGCTTTGCTTGTGTGGGTCAGTTATTGGGGCATTCTAGCCATCATGAAGCCCTGCCCGGGCGCCCTATTTCGTGGAACCACACATGCTGAGCGGCTGAGAAGGACCTAAGGTATCTTCAGGCTCTGGTGGTGATAGATGCGGTGAGCAGCCAGGAGCACGCACCCTGGCTTGACGTACGCGGCCTGCAGATGTGTGGCTGCCCAAATCTGTCTGTGCTTCAACCAAAAAGGGTGTCTGCAGCAGCATTCGCCGCCCGCCTGATGGGTTAACAGTGAGCTGCATGGTACAGAAAGGGTACAAGGAGCGCAGATCACTGAAAAGCAAGACTCAGACGTCCGTCTCGATTGCACGTGAGTATATTCAGAGACAGCAATCCATTCTGTTACAGGTGCACAGCTCAATAGCAAAACAACTTCCTTGGTCAGTGGCCTTGGTCAGCAAGTATGTAGAGCACTTGCAAAACAAGCACGCTGGACAACAGCTCTTAGTGCATACAGAGCCGACCCCTGGGCGCCCTTTGCAGTACTCACCAAGACCTGACACTCCCTTTGCAGTACTCACCGAGACCTGACACTCCAAGGCACCTGGCAGTACTCACCGAGACCTGACACTCCTGGAGACATGACACTCCAAATCCAAGGCACCTTTGCAGTACTCACCGAGACCTGACACTCCAAGGCACCTGGCAGCCCAAGGAACTTGCCGGTGTTTTCCCTAAGCCTCTGACTTATGTTGTCCTCATCTGCTTGAGTCAGCACACCCTGGGATGTCAGGATCTGAGCGCAGGATGACAACACAAGGGCTAACGGTTTGCAGTTGAACATGGGGGGAGTTGTGCGGCAGGGAGAAGAACAGATGTAAGCTGTGGGCCATGGCCAGAGAACAAGCTGCATCAGCATGACTGCATGATAAGATGAAATCGTGTATGATGTGGCTGGGCTTGTGCACGTACACAGAGCAAGAGCATGCACGTGCACACGCGCAAGCATTCACACAGACACATACAAGTGCAGCGGGTGCATACCACAGGGGGCTTGCAGCCAGCAGTCTCATGCCATGCTGCTAAAAATTGCAGCCAGCAGTCTCATGCCATGCCATGCCATGCCATGCCATGCCATGCCATGCTGCTAAAAAATTGCAGCCAGCAGTCTCATGCCATGCTGCTAAAAATTACCAAGGCACCCTTCCCAGCAACATGTGCCTGCCACTGGTGTGCATGTATGCCACTAGAGCTGTTTGACCCAGCCGTGCAGGAGAGGTTGCAAGAGCTACTCTCTGCAGATGCTCACCTCAAAAGTCATCCCAATGCTCTTGCGGGGGTCGCCTGTGCACACTTCCTCACCCACTGGGGCAGTGGCAAGTGTGGGTGGAGGAGGGAAGGTCATGGGCACCTCCGCATCAGGGCTTGGCAAGGGTACAGGCAAAGAGGGGGGTGGGAGGGAAGCAGGATCTGCGGGATGGGACGGTATGGGGGATAACACAGCTGGGTGTGGGGCTTGGGGTGACGGGGGGGGGAGTGGGGGCGGAATCAGGCTCAGGGGTGAGGGAGTGGTGGCCGCAGCTGCACGTCAAAGAGGGCTAAGGCAGCACTTTGTGAGACAGGCATGAACTTATGACCGTCTTGCCAATTTGCAGTAGTCAGAGCCTGTGGTCAGGCTTGCCTTGATTGTCAGGGTGATGCAGATGTCTGATAGCTCTCATCCTGGGCATATGCTCTCATCCCGGGCAAATGCTCTCATCCTAGGCATACACTCTCATCCTGGGCATACTCAGTGGGACACAGCTGGATATTTCCACGAACCTTGATTGCATGCTTGCTATCCATACAGCCCAAATATGCTTCCATGATGATAGCAAGCATAGAAAGTCCATTTTTAACACTCTTTATATCAAGCCAGACGACAGTATGGTCTGAAGAAGCCATGTTCGCGGATCTGGCTGCTTGGTTGCTTACGTGAGGGAGGGGGAGGCATTGGAGCAAAAGGAGGTGAGGGGCCAGATGGAGGGCTAGGAGGAAGGTTGAAGCTCATGACCTGTGCAAAGAAGATGGGGCAGTGGCATGCCGTGCAGGTGTTACATGTGGAAGTTGAGCAAGAAGGGTGCAGCCCACCAGGGCCAGAGGGCTTAGTGCCGAATACAGGTTGTATTATATGAGGTATTTCTCAAATTTGGGCAATTAAGGTCAGGCTCAAGGCACATTTTCATGCAAACAAGCAACAAAAGCTTCTGTGGGTGACCTGTTGCTCATTTTCCTACGATTGCAATTGCACCTGGATTCTAAATGCTCACCACATAGCGCCCCAAACGGGTGATTTCGCATGTGACATGCGTGCTGTCATGGATGCCAACATGGGTTTGGACGACTGAGGCTGAAAAGAACCGACCATCATGGTCAGGAGCCAGGCGCACACAAGCCAACGCTTTGCCCTCCAAGTTCGTGCCGCCATTAAGGGGAATTCCCAGGTGCATTTTACACTCTCTTGTGGCGGAGCAAATCCTGTCGTCCTCAGCTTTAAAGCCCATTTGCACCTCAGTAACACCTGAGCATTTATACGCAAGCTGTGTGAGTGTGCATGCCAGTGCATGTATCTGTGTGTGCATGCACGTTGTGTATGTGTGTGTACGTGTACATGTGTGTTGTATGTGTGCGTGTGTGCGCGCGTGCGTGCTTCTCAGCGTCATGTGCGTGCGTATGCCGAAAGTGTTGGTGCTTTGTCATTGGCGTTAGTCCTCTGTAATGCAGATAACTAGAAACACTCCAAAACACATCCCTTTTTCCAAGTAGGTTAAATTTGTAAGACTGCTACCTTTCCAAGGACCTTTCCCTGGCAAGTTGGCATGCACACCCATGCTTTCTCCTCTCAATCAATTTTGACCAGTGAACAGTAGCAAAGCACGGAAAAAGAAAGAACATCCAACCTGACACAGTAGCAGGAGGTTCGTTTGTCACGTGAATGTCAGCGAGTTCTGCAATGGTGTTACTGACGTCTTCTGTGGATCCAATGAAGACAGTGGCATCCCTCATGTATGACAAGAAAAGCGCAATGTTGCTCTGCACAGCAATGGGACACATGCTCATGATTTAAACACACTGTGACAACCAAGCCAGCACTAGAGTCAAGGTGTGAGCTTGGAGCAGCGCGCAGAGAATTAGATTTAGATTGTTTATGCGCAGAGCAAATTTATGCTAGACGTAGAAGGTCCATCTAAGGTATGCACAGCTCCAAAGCTGCTGGTGCGGAAATAAGGCTGCATACAATCATGGTTCAAACAATGCGGCATGGCTTCAAGGGCTAAGGGTGAGCATCAAATTAGAGCCTTTGAGCAAGGATTATTGGAATGACAGAAGAAACGAAGGTCTGGCAGCTGAGTCAGTACAAAAGAACGCAGAAGCCTACACCATGATCCCTAACCTTGTGTAATGCTTTCTTTTCAGTAATCTTCAAAGGCTGCATTGTTCGGTGCACACCAAGCAATTGGCAAAGATGCAGCAATTTTAAAAAACAACTAATGATGCAAAATAAGATAGCCACTGCTACAAGCAAACTCCTCACCTGTGCAGAGCACACCCTGCTTCCCTGGCACCAGCTGTTGAACGCATCTGGCTTCTGAAAGTGCACACTTGTTTGTATTGAACTCACATCATCAGACGAACTGCAACATCACACACAATTGGGATGAGGCAAGCTCTATGGGCAAAACTCACAGATACATACCTTGCGGTATGTAAGATCAAGTCAGCCATGTCTACCGGTAAAGCACCAGTAAAGCACAAGTGGGTGCTGGAGTGGTTAACGGGCAATGAACTATTTTAGTGCCTGCTTCATGTGGGATACACACAGCCTCATGCTGCTTAACAACACACACTGCTAAAAAGCCAGAGGAAGCATTGCCAGTCCAATTTATCACTTGTTAACAGATCATTTTCTGGCCCATTTCCCTTGTAAGGGTGCAATTGTATGACGTAAATAGCAGCTGCAGGATATTTGGACAGAAACAAGCAGGCAGCTAGTCACATACCTCAAGTCAAGCACAGACACTCTGAAGGAAACCCTCCTGTTGGCCAGCTCTGACCGGGTCAAGCGCAGGACGGCCTGGGCTAGAGATGAGCTGGTTGCAGTTGTGAGCACACCAGCAGGTGCATTGGCCTCCATAAGGACTCCTGCAAGTTGAATGTATTTGCATGTGATCAGGCAACGCAAAAGGGCACTTAAGGGAAGGCATCACTACTTTGCACAAAGCACAAACTGTGCACATGTTAAGCCCTCATAACTTCATTATGCTTCCGTTCTTCCTTCTACAGTTATCTGAATTGAGCGTATGAAATTCACTCATAATCCACTCACTCGTACTCCGCAAAGTCTCCATGACTCGCTCCGCAATTGCCCAGCTTGAGAAATCTGCACAATAGCGAGCGAACATGCTCAGGCATCTCTCTTTGATGGAGGAACCAAACAGCCCTTTGATTTGCTCATTGAAAGCCATCGATGGTTGGAGAGAGAACAACCAATGCCACTTATCATTGTAAGGCCATGCACTAACCCATGGCACAGGTGAAGATTGTGACATGCACTCTTGCAGAGAGTACGCATGCTCTCTCCAATTGACCTGCCAAGATTTTAAACTGAGCCACAGTGGAACCCTTGTATGTGTGACTCTGTCCTGGCCAAGGAGGTGCTCCAGCTCAGTAAAGGTTGCAATATAACTGTACCGCACAAGATCAAAGCAGCTGGCCTTAGCCGAGCTAATTGCGCTCTGCCAATGCTCCAAGTTGAGCTGCTAATCAACAGATGAAGACCATGCACGCTGCTAACTTATATGCATTTCCTTGGGAATGGCATGTTTCCAGGGTAGCACACAGGAACGCATGTGCCCCAGCAAGTTCTTGCCAGCTGCATTGTGAGACGGAGCCCGACAGAGATGCAGGGATTTAGGTATGTTTAGACATCTACTTCACTCAGTCAATTGCTTTACCAAATCATTAAATTGTCCCAAAAAAAGACTCACGATTCAGCCTTGGCTCGAGAAAAGTGCATCAAAAGTAGTGCATAAACTCAGCCATTAAGAATGCACACACATGTCCTGGAGTATTGTAATAAATTACACAAGGATCTCGACTTGACAGTACAGTGTGACCCTCCCTTACCTGCAGGCTATACCAGCAACTGTGTTCTGCTGCTAACTGAACAGCATTGAAACCTTGCACTCACCATTTGAGCACTCTTGACCCGCTCCACACTCCTGAGCTAAAACCTCTGCAGACCTATAAAAAATTGGAGCACAACGCATATTGCAGGCAGCATGACCCAGAGGCTCATAATGTGTGTGTGTGTGTGTGTGTGTGTGTGTGCGTGTGTGAAAAAGAGGTCATGGCACACACCTTCCAGCACCTC
>LFIK01004957.1_pt1 | contig 10696 bp, 15 predicted proteins | sample 643401 | NCBI WGS metagenome assembly LFIK01 (sample SAMN03777447, study PRJNA286221) | soda lake metagenome | biome: soda lake; feature: Kulunda steppe; material: water; isolation source: sample T5-Br brine of Lake Tanatar-5 | place: Russia: Kulunda steppe | collected 2010-07
CGCAGGCGTGCCGTTGGTTGCATCCGTAGTCCACGAGAACGCGTCGCCTGTCATCCCTGCCGTGTATACTTGCGTGCTGCTGCTGATGTCGCTGCAGATGCGAAAGGAATTGGGCATGCTGGAAAAAGACAAAGACAGTTGACGGAACGGAGAGTTGCATGTAGCGCGGTCGGATAGAAACAACGGACGAAGAGCTGCGTTTTTGCGGAAGCTTGTTGCTCTGGACAGTAGATCTGGATGGGTGGTGCTCAAGGAGATGCAACTGCTGCAGGATGTTGCATCGGGGAACCGTGGAACCTGTACCCCTTCAAGGACCTTTGGGCCTGGGATCTGCCATCCATGATCATATTGGACGCACCGTCCACCTGGACCAAGCACCACACGCATGAAGGGCACTGACTGCCCTGTTGATGGGCGATCCGCGAGCCGTCCATCAACTCTCTGTTGATAGCTCGATAGGACAGGGTGCACAAAGACCAGATGCTCGATGCTGCATTGTGCCTGCAAACGTATGACAGGTAAATCTGCCCTCTTCCCTCGTGCACTCGACCAGATTTCAACGCTGTGGAGACGGGGCACTGGTTGTGCCGCACTCCTTTTGCATCGTTTCCCATCGGTAGGGGACGGGGCTGAACTAGTTGTTTTCCATCTTGGGGTTCGAATGCACTGGTGCTCCAACTTCGGTACCCATTCCTTGCCGCGGCGCGATCCACCATACCCTTGACCACGACATTGCCATGCAAAAGCATCAAGTAGATGATATGCTCCACATGTTGCGATGGACGCTTTGGCCTCTTGGTTTGCTCGTATAGCATTCCATTGCTCTCCCCATCCTTGTCCATGTCGTCTCCAAAGTATTACGTCTCGATTTTGGCTGAGATAGGTTACCATGTCCATCAATTGTCGTTCGCAACGTCGAGTGGCAATTCATTTCACGAATACAAGGGCAATTTGGTTCCCGGGAGGTATTGCATGTGTGATAACGCGGCACCTTTTCTGCACTGCCTTTCGATCGTTCTCGTAGGTTTGTGTGACAAACGGAGGCGCAATTGTGCTCCTTCTCGTCTCTTCTCCTCGAGAGACGCTCCATTGTCACCTATGCAAACGATGGAATGCTACAAAATTCATGCGCATGTACGAGGGGCTCACCCTATTTTCACTTGCATGGAGAGGGGCATGCTGTCCCATGTATATCGTCGCCTCGTAGAGTGAAGCGTGCCTTTTGCACAAGAGATGGTTGTTCAAGTACCCTCTTACGACACTGAAGATCGGTTCCGCTCTACGCTGGATGTGGTTCGGTGTTCCTTTTCCACGTTGCCACGTAGCGTGGGAGGACCCGGGTTTGTGTAGGTCCTTGGGAGTTCGGCGCACGCGTGTGCACGGAGCGAGGGTAGAAATCGTGTGTTGCTTCCACGCAAGGCATGTCTCCACAGTCCCCGTTCGTCTCCACCACGCCTTCTTGGCACGGTGGATCCGGCATGCCCTCCCCGACTCCACACTCGCACGTGCGCCTTTCCATGTCCACGAGTGGCGACCTCCATCACCTCGCCTCGTGAGAAGAAACTCCCCTGCTTCGTTGTGGTCCCTTGCTACCCGAGGGCGAGGGAGACAGAGAGGCAGAGTTTTTTCTCGACAGAGAGGAGAGAAGAAACTCCCCTGGTTCGTCGTGGTCCCTTGCGACCCAACTCCGACAGAAAGAGGAGACAGAGTTTTTTCTCGAAAGAGAGGAGAGAAGAAACTCCCTTGGAGGTTTGCTGGACTATGACGAACGCGCGAGACGACATGATGCGCACGATGCGCACGTGCGTGCTCGCCTCGAAGGCGCGCACCAGCGGGCGAGAGGCGAAGGTCGGAGGGAGGAAGGAGGTGCAGGAAGAGCTGCAGAAGCTGCTGGAACGAGGAGCGAAGAAAGAGAGGTGGACGGAAGCGCGTCGGAACGCACGAAACCGCGTGCTGGGATGCACCACGCGAACGTGGCTGGAAGCCAAGCGATGTGCGCACGGGAACGGCGTCGAATTCGACGTGGACAGCGATAGCCAGCTCACGCGAGGCGTGGCAGACGTCGCATGCGAAGCGCTGCGAGGAAAAGACGCGATGGAAGTGGCCCAGCTCGACGTACGTGCGTTCGGACGAGAGCTCGGACTGTCGCCAGCGTTCCTGGCGCCGTCGCACGCCAACGGATTCCAAAACCTCGTCAACGCCATGAAGAAACGAGCAGCCGTGCTCCACGGACGAGACGAAGCCAACGGAACGGACGTGCCGGAAGCGGTGCGGTTCCCGAGCCTGCGCATCACTGCCGACGACGTGGAAGCCCAAGGAAGCTTCGCCGCCGTGCAAGCGCAATACCTTCGACCGGACCTCGAACAAGTGAAGAAGCTCGTGCGCGTGCTCCGAGAAAAACAAATCGGAGTGGTCGCTCATTTCTACATGGATCCGCAAGTGCAAGGCGTGCTCTCGGAAGCCGCGCTGGAATGGCCGCACATTTGCATCTCCGACTCGCTGCTCATGGCAGACAAAGCCGTGGCTATGGTGGAAGAAGGCGGATGCAGAAGCATATGCGTGTTGGGAGTGGACTTCATGTCCGAAAACGTGCGTGCCATCCTCGACGAAGCTGGACACAAAGACGTCCACGTGTATCGGATGGCGTCCGAAGCCATCGGTTGCTCGCTGGCGGAAGCGGCGGAAAGTCCCAGCTACGATGCGTACCTGACGGAAGCTTCGAAGACGCCGAACTCCGTGCATGTGGTGTACATCAACACGAGCCTGAAGACCAAGGCGAGGGCCCAAGGTCTCGTGCCGACCATCACCTGCACATCCTCCAACGTGGTCCAGACCGTCCTCACGGCGTATGCACAAATACCTGGCGTCACGGTCTGGTATGGACCAGACACGTACATGGGCGCGAACATCGAGAAGCTTCTGACAGATCTCTCAGAAATGACCGATGCGGAGATACAAGAGCTGCACCCGGAGCACAATCGTGAGACCATCAAGTCCATTCTGCCTAGATTTAAGTATTTCAAGGACGGTTCTTGCATTGTGCATGATCTTTTTGGGGGAGAAGTATGCGACACGGTTCGCACCTACTACAGGGACACCTATCTCACAGCGCACTTTGAAGTCCCGGGAGAGATGTTTATCTTGGCGATGGAAGCCAAGCAGAGGGGCATGGGCGTGGTCGGTAGCACGCAGAATATACTGGATTTCATCTGCAACAGGTTGGATGAAGCAATCCACAACGGAGAGACCGAGGAGACGCTAAGGTTTGTCCTTGGCACGGAATCAGGGATGATCACGTCTATCGTACGGCACGTTCAGGCCAAGTTGAAGCCTGTGATGGCCTCGCATCCGGGTTTGGCCGTGGAGGTCATTTTTCCAGTGTCCACCGACGCCGTCTCGCGTCCGGAGGAGCCTCCAGAGGGTCTCGACGCAGTACCAGGGACATTGTTGAGCGAAGGATGTAGCCTCACGGGTGGTTGTGCGAGCTGTCCATACATGAAGATGAACAGCTTGGATGCATTGCAATTTGTGTGCAACGAGATCCCTGCAGACGGAAGTTTGGCTCCTACTTTGGGTCCTTTCTTGCCCAAGAAGTATGCGGAGAAAAGCCCGGTTCCAGGTCTGACGTTGGCTGGAGCCGGTTGCATCCCTATTTTGCACATGCGAGGTTTCCAGCGGACCAAGAGTCTACCGTCCGCGTTGGCAGAAGACATCGCCACCCGCAACTTGACCGCCGGTGCATCCACCCCTGCACGGTGATCCTCCAGCCAGCTGGCAGGTGGAACACCTCCGCTACCCGCTGGCCTGTAAGACTTGGCTTGTGCTTGCACTCTTCTCCCATGCTCACCACCATGGAAATCCATGGCCATGACCTCACCGAGACATTCCCGAGGCATGTCTTCCACATCTGTGTCGACAACCGAACCCCGAACCCGACCCGGAAGAACCCGACGCGTTGACCGGACCGCTCCCTTTCGAAAGGGAAATCGCCTCCAATCAAACCTCCTTTCGAAAGGAACGCCACCCAACCCCCCTCGCTGCTCCCGGGGCGCCTCGACGCCACCGATCGATCTCTCCGAATGTCTCGGGGGATTTCGGTTTCGATTCCGTGTGCTGGAACGTGACGCGCAGAGGATCCAGGTCACGTGGCGACACCGGTGGGTTCGTGACGTTCGGTTGGACACACCGACGACGAACGTGGGTCGCACACGGCATGGTGCAAGCTGTTGGACGCTTCAGAACGCACACGAAGCGCTGAAGGTGGACGTGTGAGGCGCAGAAGAGTCCAAGGACACGCGAAGAAGGACATGGTGTGCCCAGTCTGCATCGGAACCGCCCTGGCGACGCAAGGACCGGCGCTGCTCGCCGTCGTCGCAGGAGCGGGTGCAGGAGCACGAGCCGTCCGTCGCACGCGACAGAGCACGAAAGACGCCTGTGAAAAGGATGGAGGGAACGCAGGGGACGTTTCCATGCCGAAGAAGGACTACTCCGAACATGTCTTGAAGATCCAACGCAAGACCGCGCCTTGAACCTCCAGGCGTCCACGAAACGTCGTCTGCCCATAAGGAAGACGGAGGGAGCCAAGTGTCCACTGTCACATGTTGTACATCTTCCAATGTAAATTTTGGCTGTTATGCATGAGATCCTATGAGCTCTCTCTCTCTCTCTCTCTGCGCCTCGTTTGCGGTTCCACTTGTGCGACAACGTGTTCCACTCGACGCAACGGGTGCTCCTCTCAAGGTCGTTGCCTCTCTCGTCTTGAACCAATTGCTCCCACGGCCAGGTTACGTTGCGCTGGATGGAAGAGTTGCTTGCTCATTGTAGCAAGTGAAGTTTTACACTGGAGCGGAGGAGAGTCTTGCGCTTTCGGTGTTCTTGGTTTTAGGTGATGTGCGAGACTTTGGTGGTAAAGATTGCGACAAGGGTGCTTTCAAGTATAAATTGCAGCCTTGGTGTTGGTTGTATGGAGAGAATAGCTGCACAAGATTGGTTCGACGCATTGCACCCTATTGACGGTCCATTATGAGAGAAGAACTTGCAGTTGCAAGCGGGATGGGAAGCCACAATTTCATTGTGCGAGAGCAATGCGTTTTTGCATCCCATTGTAGGGGCAAGTCTTACGACCATTGTATGTTTGCGTTCTCTTTCGCTCGTGCAACGTAAGTAAAACCATTCTAAGCCATGAGCACAATGACTCGTTCCACGAAAAATACACGGGCCAACGCCCCTTTCAACATGTGACAACGACTAGATTTTATTGCTCTTATCAAATGCAAACCACAATCGAATGCTATGGCAATGGCACAATCGTCTTTCACGAGCTCGGCATGAGCCCTTCGTGATACAAATTCCGATGCCTTTTGAAATCGATACCGAAAGTACTGTGTGCAAGATGCATCAACACCAAGACAAGTAACATGTGCACGGCCCTACTGCAAGGGATAGTGAATGCTTGTCGATAGACTTCCATCGCACGAATGTCAGTACATGCGCTTGCATTTGGATTGCGTATGTGATTGCGCACAAATTTCCCCGAATGTGCGCTTTCCGGACATGGTAGCATTTGCTTCTTGCGTAAACGTGTGATGCCCCATATCCCCACCCAATGCGCGGACTGTGCTTTCCGTGCAGGAGAGAAATCGCACTATTTGCGCAAAGTTGGAGGATGCATGGATGTTGCCACGCCTCCACACGAAGCTCCGCCATGAAAAAACGGAGAAAAGCGAGTTTTTCTTCGCGATGATTTGATCGTTTCGAAAAAAATCGGCCAACGACGAGTGCTTGCATTTCCATGGGAGCGTGTTTGCGCCCAAGCCAAACAGTGGCCACGTCTGTTCGAGTCCTCGCGTGCACGTCGCATATCAACTCACCTTGACGATGACACACGTGCATTCACTCGTGCATGCATTGGATCGTCTTTTTCTCCTTCTTTCGTCCCTCGTATTTGGGTTGGTTTTCCAGAGATGCTGTGCACTTTTGGTTGTGTCACACGTCAAGTGTGTGTGGTGAATTGGTCTGTCCGTTTGTGTTGGACGCCGACACGTCGACGAAGGCGATCTTCGCGACACGTTCGACGTCGAAAGAGGCTGCTGCATGCGCACCTGCCTGAAACGACCGCACGTGGGAGCTGCACGCACGACGAACGCACGTCGGATGGCCTCGGCGCGCGTGCGCGTGCGTGCCAGCCACGACGTGGAAGGGTCGGAATCCTCGCAAGAGATGCACATGGATCCATCGGAAGAAGAATTGGATCTCCTGGCCACTTCCAAAGCGTTCCTTGGACCTGCTGTGGGCGGTGCACTGTTCGGATACGACATTGGTGCCACTTCTGGTGCGCTGGTGTCCTTGCAGACCGCAGCCACATCGGCCACCTTATGGGGACCGCAGCTGACCGATGGACAAAAAGGATGGCTGGTGAGTGCTTCCTTGGCAGGATGTGTCCTGGGAGCCACGTTGGCGTTGGCCAAAGGAGATGAAATCGGCAGGAGAAAGGAGCTGCTCCTTGGAGCGGCGTCCTTCGCACTGGGTTCCATCTTCTCTTCCCAGAGCGGATCCTTGGGCACGCTGGCAGCCTCCAGGATGGCTTACGGCGTAGGCGAAGGTTTGGTGGCACATGCCGCCCCTGCGTACATCGCAGAAACCGCACCCACCAAGGCCAGAGGAACCCTGGTGTCGCTCAAGGAAGCGTTCATCGTGGGCGGGATCCTCGTCGGGTTTGTGGTTTCTCGAATGTTCGCGGACATGGAAGGAGGATGGAGGTGGATTTACGGCGTAGCCGTCTTGCCAGCGGGGATACTGGGGATACTCATGTACTGTTTGCCGCCGTCTCCTCGGTGGCTGCTGACGAGAGGGAGAGGAAGGGAGGAAGCCAAAGAGGCCTTGTTGCAGCTCCGAGGCCGGGTTCCAGAAGCGCAAGTTGAGAACGAGCTCTCGCTCATGGAAGAATCCGCCATGCCCACGGGTCAGGTCACCCTGGATTCCATCCTGGGCCTCTTCCGGGGGAGGAATCGCAAGGTCCTGTTTGTAGGGGGGCAGCTCATGATATGGCAGCAGATCACCGGACAACCCAGCGTCCTGTACTACGCCGCACAGATCTTACAGAAGGCCGGATTCAGCGCTGCATCGGAGGCCACTGGAGCCACGGTGGTCATTGGTGCATTCAAGTTGCTCATGACCATGGTGGCGGTCTTCACGGTGGACAAGGTGGGCCGTCGTCCATTGCTCCTGGCTGGGGTCAGTGGGATGGTGGTGGCCTTGTTCATGCTGGCCAGCACCCAAGGGGACGCCAGTGGTCCCATGGACGATCCCACTTGGATGGGCATCGTCAGCGTCATCGCGTTGCTGATGTACGTGGGATGCTACCAGGTGAGTTTCGGACCCATCGCTTGGCTGTTGGTTGGCGAGGTGTTTCCCAACAGCATTCGCGGATCGGCCATTGCGATCGCCACGTTGGCCAACTTCGGCTCCAATTTTTTGGTGACGTTGTGCCTTCCATTGGTGGAAGGAAGCCTGGGCGAATCGGGCACGTACACCCTCTTTGCTGGTTTGGGGATCGCCAGTTTGGTGTCCATCTATTTCACAGTGCCGGAGACCAAGGGTCTGTCTTTGGAGGAGATTGAGAAGCAGATCTGATCGGATCCAGGACGCTTCACCTCCCGATGGACCCGCTTCGTTCCGTGCGCCGGGCGAGGGTCCAGCGCAGGAAGACTCCCATGGGGATCACGAAGCAGATCATACCCATGGCGTAAGAGATCCCGATGTCTTCCGGCGAATGAAAGTACCGGGCGGTGTAATACATGTCTCCGTACAAGAGGACCAGCAGGACCGCGGACTGCAACAAGCACAGGTACATCCACGATACATGCGTTGAGAGGTGCGTTTGCGGTGCGTGTTGTTTGGTTCGTTGGTCCAGCACGAGTGCGATTTCCACCACGAGCATGGCGCTGAGGCTCATGGCGAGGAAGACGTGATCGGAGGTGCACTTGCAGCCGCGCACGAGCTGATACACGATCCAACGCAGGACGGTGGCGAACAGGTAGGCTGCAGCGACCACGACGTTCTCGCCCACCTGCACGTGCGTATCTCCGGTTTCGTGTCCTCCTTCCGCGCGGCTGGACGCTTGCGTTGCGACGCGCACCAGGAACGGCATCCACGGCATGGCCGGTCCCATGCGTCGCAGCCACACGTCGAATCCGTGCAGTGGCGTGCTCGGTGGTGCGCTTGCGTCTTCGTGGCGGTGCTGCATCGCTCCGACAGCCAGCACGACCGTCCAGGCGAGGCAGGCGATTCCCACGTGCCACGTCGCCATCGCGTGCACGCGCATGCGTTTCTTTCGCGTCTTGTCTATGTCCACGTCGTCTGCTTTCGCATCAGTGGTGCGGTGCACGCTTCGGTTCACGTGGTCGTTCTGCTTCTTCTTCTGCTTCTCGTTGAGAGGGTTGGATCGTGCTTTCGGCCACGCCATCGACGTGTTGTGGTTTCACGTGCAGTTCGTAGTTTCCACGTTCGTTGAGCTGCGCTTGTGCGATGCAGTTCCGGACGAACGAGGCGGCTTCCCACGCGTCGCGTTGTTCTTTTTCGATCTGCTGCGGATCCACCAACTGTCGGTTGGCTTCGAACTTGTGCCTGACTTCGTTCCTGGCGGCTTCCAGCATGGACGGATCGCCACGAAACGCTTCTTTCGTCGCACGTAGCAAACCGCGGTAGGCAGCACGCGTCGCCGCCATGCCACGTGCGCGTTTCTTGCCGCGGTCGGTCGAACCTGCGCTCCGCACCACCGTCGACGTGTCCTGCCACACACGTGCGACAACACACGCTTGGATCCATGCACCGTGCACACGTTCCCATTCGTGGAGTTTGTTCGCATTGCATGACGACACCCATGCTTTTGGTCTCTTCCATGTGCAATGGTATCTCCTTTGGACACTTCCCATCGCAGGAGGACACACCCATGCTTTTGCGTTCTTCCCATCGCAGGTGGACACATGAATGCTTCGATTTCTTCCGATTGCATGGTCAGATCCATGCTTTGGTCACTCCTACGTGCAATGGTACACCCTTGGCTCTCTAATAAGCGCATGATCCCACATCAATGCTTCCGTTTCGTCCCATTGCACATGACACGCCAATGCTTTGGTCACCACAAAGTGCAATGGTACATTCTATGCTCTCTGCCATGTGCATGGACACACATCAATGCTTCACTATCTTCCCATTGCGTGCTCCCACACGAACGCTTCGGTGTCGTTACACGTGCATGCACCCCTCCTTCCATGGGCCCCTCTCTTCTTCCCGTGCCAGGGATAGCTACCATCGGATCGACCCCCCTCTCCCTCTTTCTCCCTACATTTTGTAAGTCCCCCGCAAAATTCTCCTATTGGATCGGGGATTTTTTGTTCGTCACCCGAACAAAATGTGGATTTAACGAGTTCTGTCTCGGGACCCAATCCCCTTTCGAAACGCCTTCCTTTCCTTGTGTTTGCCACCACGAGACTTTCTGGCACAACATTTTGTACCGATATCTGAACAACGAATGATATCGATGGAACCAAGGTAATGGACCGTACCGAAGGGTGAGAGATATCGATCAAACCGAGAAAGGAACCCTTTCGCGAAGACAATGGCGCACAATCCACGATTGGACGCGGCCGTGATCGTAGATGTGGGATACGAAGGGCCGGTTGAGGATATGAGAGTAGACGTGATTGATGGATCGATAGCCATGGAGTGCGCGGCATTCATCAATGAATGAGTGGGGTAAGTTTGTGCTCGCATTTTCATTGTACGGAGCCATGCGTTGGGAGCCGTCAAGAGAGCAATCTCAACACGCGATCGATTCACTCGTTTTTGTGAAACGTGTTCAACCAATGTTTCAAACTTGTGCACCACGATTCCTACTTGACATGGAAGAACGCGACACCCAAGGGCTACCATACGCATCAAGTCATTTAACTTCACTCACCATACAAAGTGTCGTGAGCCAGCCTCTCAAGCTTTCCGTCGAGACAATGCGAAAAGTCGACGAAGACGAAATGAAAGCATTCATATGAACTATCGAATAGGAAGTTTCATCGAACCATTTGAATGTTCAAAGGGTAGGAAACACGTAGCGTCGAAACTTTTGTGTCCCGCGCTACCCAAGCCCAGACGTCTCGAATGGGCTAAGGTGCTTAAGAAAACGAGACATTCCTGCTCCGATTTCGACGGATTGCGCACCGACGCTCTTTGACGGAGCCCGATGCACCATCGTACCCACACGCAAGAGGATCAAGTAATTTGCTTGGAGATTTTTCATGGTGTGCCTTGGTGGGAGAAAAGGAGGGCAATTATACTCGAGAGGCTGAAAAGAATCCATGGTTCAGACAAGTTGATCCTACACCTGATGATAGGGAATCGCATGTAAAGGTTTTCAACGGTGAGAGAGCGTATCGCATTCGATCGGCTACTTCCTTCTTGCCCATCCGGAAATGCGACGACACTCGATGGGGTGGTCTCCCTGCCCTCAGAATCTACATACGACAATCGGATCGACACCTTTCGAAATGCTCTCGATTAAAGTTTTGTTCGGGACTCGGTACAAAATGTTCAGGCACTACCCCCTCTTCCCCTGAGGGAGGGGGTGTGGCCGTGGTTGTGGCGATGTGGGTTCCTCCCCCCCCATCCCCTCCCTCTCTCGATCTCTCTCGGCTGGGATCCA
>LFIK01004977.1_pt1 | contig 10693 bp, 15 predicted proteins | sample 643401 | NCBI WGS metagenome assembly LFIK01 (sample SAMN03777447, study PRJNA286221) | soda lake metagenome | biome: soda lake; feature: Kulunda steppe; material: water; isolation source: sample T5-Br brine of Lake Tanatar-5 | place: Russia: Kulunda steppe | collected 2010-07
ACAACAAGCAGTGCCCAGCCGCGTCTCAGTGCATACCATGACCAGACAGACTTGCAGCTTGCTTCTCTCTCTCTCTCTCACACACACACACACACTCACTCACTCTCACACTCTCTCACTCTCACTCACACACGCGCGCACATACACACACGCATATACACACATGTGTGCACAATTTTTGCCAGGTGTGGGCCAGCAAGTGGAACGACCGAGCTTGGCTGAGTCGGCGTGCCCTGAATCTGCCAGATGAGGATCTAGTAATGGGCATTTTGCTCCAGCAGGTATGTTTGACAGCAGGGTTGGGTCATGCGTCCATTTGCCGAGACCAATGCACGTATGATACAAACAATGCGCGTATTTAACGCAATGCGTCCGCATTTAGGGGTCATTTTTGAAGGTAGGAGTTGGGGGGTAGAGGGGGGCCTGTGGGCCCCTAACTGCCCCCCCAGCTACCCATAAAAACCCTTGTGCATTCTTACATGTGTATGTATATATCCAAAATGTCTTGAGGAATGGGGAAGGAGCGGATTCATGTCATGATCATTGAACTGAGAGACGGGACGCAGCAGCACTAGGTGGAGTGCAAGAACTGCAAGCATTTCTTTGTAGCTGGTGCTTCCCACATCAGGGAGCACTTTCTGCACATTCATCCAACTCGTGGGGTAGCAAAGTGCACAGCAGATGTGGCAGTCCTACCACCTATTCTGGATGAGATGGGGGCCATCGATGCTCAGAACAAGGCAGCAGCAGCAGCAGCAGCAGCAGCAGCAACAGCAGAGCAGTGCCGGCTCAACAGAAGTACAGCAGCAAATGAGTGCACCTCCTCGGCACCTGCAAAGAAGCAGCGGACGCTTTCGGTGTGCAGGGAAGCAGTGAGCAGACTTGGCTGAGTGCACCCAGGTCCTGGAGCAGGGGGCTCACTCAGGCACCAGCATCAAAAATCTTCAGCAACGACGAGGAGTGCCAGGGCAGTGATGCTGAGGGCAGGAGCAGCAGCGATGAGGACAACAGGGCTATGGGGGGTAGATATGTAGTAGACAGTTCTAACTTCCCTGTTTCTGTAAATTTGCTTACGCTTAGTGATGTTACCGAAAGGGGAAATGAGTAGGAACGAAGGAAAAGCCGGGGGGAGGGGGTTTTGCATTGGAACCCGCATTGTAAACTGGGTTTTTCAATTCAATAACTTAAGCCTTATTTTGTGATGCATAAAATGTGATTAAACATGTATGACCCAACCCTGTTTGAAAGAAATTTCAGAGTGTATTTAGGAAAACATGGAACATGAAGTTGGGAAGTATAGAAACAGGGATGGATAACACGCGTGAACCAAGATGCTGGGCCTTACTATTCCAACATCTAACATGCTTTGGGCCTGTGGAGGCAAAAAATTAGCACCCTGTGGGCTCCTCGTAGCAATGTCGTAATGCTTTTCAGCATGCCTCGCAATGAAATCCCAGGATCTGGATGTCTAAAATTGTCCAAGGGCAAGCACTGCCACAGTAAGCCTAAGAATGATTCACTTCAGCCAAGAAGTGTGTTCCCATTAAGTGTTTGCAGGCTGTTTGGGGGTTGACATGCCGAATCAGCTGGGCATGAATCCCTGTATACTAGCAATAATTCTCTCTTGGGTAAATTCAATCAGGCAAGAGCCAATCATTCTTTTTGCAGCTTTAGATGACAGGCTTATCAAACACAACTAAATCAAAGGCAATTTTTCTGCATGGAGTACTTGGGAAGGGTGGACTGCTTCATCAACAACAAGGAATTCCAACATAAAATATGGGCCCCAAAGTGCGCTCTATGATCATAATTCTGCTAGTAAATGATTGAAGATGGTGCTACCAAGGCATGCGTAAGATGTTGCTGTCCAGGTTAAACCTAAGAACAACTTCACATACATCTTTTGTTTTGGGTCTTCCTAGCAAGTGCACTTATAGTGTTTGCACTGAACACCAATCATAAATCGTTTCTTCAAATAGCACCTTGGGTGGTTAAAATGCTGATCTTGTATATATTTCCAACTTTTGAAGTATTCCTTGCTAAGCATCTTCACTTCCTACCTGTCCATACGCATGCAGGTGATCCCGGCTGATTACGCATATGTGCTGCACACTGCCAACCCCATCACTGGTTCCTCCGGCCAGGCCTTCGGGGAAGCAGTCGTGGGTATGGGCGAGGCTCTGGTGGGCAACTTCCCTGGAAGGTAAAAGCAGAGAGCACACAGGATTGCACTTGCGCTCTCGCTTGCACATGCACGGACACGCACACATGCGCACACACGTATACACGCATTTATGTGCACACATTTACACACATTCACATAACCCTAAACGTATGCACACAAAGATACATAAACACTTATATGCGTACGCACAATCATGCTAACGCGCATGCATGCACACAATACTCAATCATTACGCAGGCATGCATTCCTAAAAGCAGGCATTTCTCTTAGGGTCTACCAGCCTAGGATCAGGCAATTGAAAGACGTTCGTGCTAAAATATAGCTATTCGACTTCCATGCACAGGGCACTAAGTTTCACAGCTCGCCTGGATGGTGTGACCCCCCCGTCAATCATATCCCTGCCAGCCAAGCGTGTCGCCCTCCGAGCGCCTGACTCAGGAAGCAGCCCCTTACTTATTGCACGCTCTGATGCCAACGGGGAAGACTTGGAGGACCTAGCGGGTGCTGGGCTGTATGACAGGTCTGTTCCCTGCTTACCAGGCTAGTGTTTATTGCGTGCTTGAAGGCTGCTGAAATGCTTAAGCGACACCAATAGATGTTACCTTTATACACTGCTTTGGTTGGTGTGAGCATAGTAGAAACATGTGGTAAGGGTTGCAAATGGTTGCGCGCTTCTTGCACCCTGGCCTTTTCTCACCTGTCCTGCCCTGTCTCCTGTGTTGCCTTGCAGTGTCCCGTTCACTCCCCTCGTGGAAGAATTGGTAGCATATGCGCAAGAGCCTCTCATGACAGATCCCTCCTTCCGCATGCAGCTAATGGCGCAGTTAACTGAAGTTGCCAAGTGAGTAGGGTTCACCAGCAGCAGTTTTGGCACCTTGAGTGTCAGGTGGTTGAAGGGAGGGATCCAATTGATAGAAAATTGATGCTGTCTGCTGACCAAGGCGCTGTTTATTCATAGGGTTGGCCAGTTCCGTATGTCAGACTCCTAGATATGTATAAATACCGTAGTACCTTTATACCATATAATGCGTAAAATGCCCGTTTTCCGTAGAATCCGGAATTTGTCATGTGCCCCACGGAACCATAGGAACCATAGGGTGGTCAATCTGTAGCTTTTTAAGGGTGGATTATGCCCGTTAAATATTGTTTTGGAAAATCTTGCAGTTGGAGGGCTGAAGGCGCCATAAGTGCGCACACATGCCATAGTCTCCAATAGCAAGCAACATGCAAGAGAATTTCCAGCCATGTACCAATCAAGTCTCCAAATCTGCAAATGAGCTTCATCATAGCGTTGCATCTGCCCTTGAGCAACTGCCCTTCCATGCACTTGCCCTTCCACTTGGCAAAAAAAATCGATTCCAACACATCTTTGATGGCCATCTCCTTGTCCAACAAATAAAATCCCGATAGCATGATCTCCTTGTCAGGCCCTGTGCCTCTTCCAGGGTGGTTTCCCCGGATGTAGGCAATCTTCTTAGCCCGCTGTAGGGCCATGCAGTTCTTCATCTTCAAGAAGATGTTACCAAACAATGACCAGTTCTGCTCTAGTGCACAGCTGGTCATGTGTGCTGAAAGCGGCCGGCTTGCTGCTGCTGACATGAGGGGGAACTGGCTGCTCAAATGCTCCTCTCACACACTTCAGCTTGCATACTAGCACCTCCTTATTCACAGCCTCAGTAACCAGCACAGGCTCCAGCCACTGCCAGAAATATTCCTGACCTTTCTTCTTGAGGTCGCTCAGGCGCTTCAGCGTGTCCTAGGGCTTCTCTTTTACGCTGCCTTGCATTTCTCCCTTGTCAGTGATGCCTGTTGCTGCCCCTGCTGGTGCTGAGCCTGCTGCACCTGCTTAGCTCTTGCTGCCCTGTCCCTGAGAGCCCTCCCCATGCGCCTCTGACAGAGAACCCTCTCCTGCAGCCTCTGTCTCTCCTCCACTATGAAACATGTTATCCATTTTGTATGTCTAAGTTCAATTGCTTATATTTTATATTTATGCTGTTTCTAAGGCGTGTCGATGCTGGATCGAAGGCCACTTGAAGGCCACTCCAAGGCCACCAAGCTACAGATTTCCACCGTATAGTACGTAGAGAATACGTACTCCTCTGTATATGCGTACTCATACGGAATACGGCTACGGGGGTGGGGGATGAATTATACGCTGTATTTCTGTACCCGTATTTTGTACGTATATTGTACACCAACGGAACTGGTTAACCCTATTTATTCATAAGCATGCATGTATGCAGGTTCTATAGCATTGAGACAGGAGAGGGCAATGTAGAAAAAGGGCTGAATTGCGCAAATTAAGTGGAGGAATGAAAAAGCACTGGTTAAGGTGGGGGCAAGCATACCAGTTCACTCAAGAGTATCAAATTATTAACCTTAACCATGCGCTGTAAGCAACTGCACTGCTAAAATTGGCTGGCGCGCGCCAGGCGGACATATGGCGGGGTGGACGCACCGCACAAGGAGCGTAATTAAGCACTCAAGAAATATTTCTGGATGCCTTTGTTATGCTGCAATGGCCCGCAGTGACAAAAATGGGTCCGCAGAAGTGGTTGTCAACAGCACGCTTCGCGCTTGAAATGCTTTAGAGCTTTGTTTAAGTCAATCTGTACTTCATCTGTCATATTTAACAGGCGTTAGCGTCAAGGGGGTCAGCTGCCTGCAGGTCCTAGGGCCCCATCCGCTGGGTCCCAGGCAAAAGTAAGAGCACCTCTTTAGCCTACTTCTTCAAGCTGAGCAAGCTTGTCTTATATTCAAGAGCTCTAGTGGGCTGTAAAAAGAGTGACCAAAAGTGTACCATAAGCTGCAATGATAGCGCTCGGCGCCTTAGCAGCTCGCTTAGGCCCCGGTCACACCTGATGGCATCTCTACCCGAGAAATCAGTCACCGGGAATTTTTCAAGTGTCCGTTTTCTAGCCTTTGAGAGCGACGTTTTTTTCTGTGGGCGCAAATTCGAAATGTGTGAATATCTATGAATTTTGACTGGAAAAATCCCAATTTCCTAGGGATAGGGATGTGGAAGGCGGTCACACTGGATGTAAAGTTCACATCCCTCAGTCCGGCTCAGAATCTTCGTTTACATGCTGTGTGTCAAAAGAATCTGTTTGTTGTTGATATTTGAGCATAGATCAATTAAACTGTGAACATTAAGCGCTGCAAGGGCCCTCCCCTGGGTTGCGCATCATCTTTGGTTTCACCTGCTTCCCGTCATCTTTGGAGGACCACCAAGCTAGACAGCTTGTAGACAGTATATATCCAGATTGGTGCAAAATCAAGCATGGATGATGTGTGCATGTTGTGTGTGCACGCAAGCAGCGGACGCACACCTGCGCAGGCTTGGTGCGCCTGGGCACACTACTGCCTAGAGCATGCTGTGCGCGCACACATCTAGCAGCACATGTGGCAAGCTGTATTGCGGTCCATGTGAAACAACTGAGGTGCTCGTACGTCTGAGCAAGGCTGCATCAAGCACGGAAGGGGAGCATCCGGGAGGCCTGACATGACTCTCCTGAACCTCCCACAGGACCTCACTCCACCTTTGACCTCTCCCCTTGACCCTGCTTGTGATGCTGCCATCATTTGACGGTTGACCTGAGAAGAAAGTCCTATTCTGCTGCCCAGCTCTGCAGAAAAATCCCCATGCAAATTCCTATGATGCACACCTTCCGCGGAGGCCTCAGGGCCCTTCCGGCAAATTTTGGAATTTTCAGGGGGTAGGGAATGGGGTGGGGGGGGGAGGGGCAATCCTTGCCCAGTGATTTTTTCATTTTCGGGGCAGGGATGCGGGAGCGGTCACACCTGCTGCATCCCTCGCGGAAATCAAAGTTGACTGGTTGGGAGATAAAGTTTGTCAACAGCAGTCTGAGCCCAATCCAGTCCAAGGCTTGGCCAGGATGGTGATCCGATGAATGCTGAATGTGCGCTGATCAGACTTTCTTAACATGTGGCTGTCAAGGAAAGCCTGGTTTACTTGAGTGTGTGAGCAAATACTCTTGTGCAACAGTTTATGTGATGAGACTTGCCGACATGGTTGCTCGCGCATGTGCGCATGAAGATATGCATGCTTGTGCGCGCGCACGCACACATGTACACACACTTGCCCTGCACAGGGTCGTGAAGAGCGCTTACAACGGTCAGGAGCAGGACATTGAGGGTGTGATTAGCCAGGGCAAGGTGTGGGTGGTGCAATCCAGACCACAGATAACCCCATGAACGTGAAGGCAGCTACAAAGCCTTTATTTGTCATTTGCTCAGGGGATGAAGGCAGACAAGGCAAGCAGTTTCTCACAACATCTGCCCGAAATATTTTTTGATGAGTACAAACAGAGGAGTGCATGTTCTTGGCATGAATGTGTTCTTGAAAGAGACATCACAATCAACATCACCAGCTGTTATATATGATCCTCAAAGAGGCAATTTCTTTGGAAGTAGGCCACAGAGGCTCTAGGTCTGGTAGCCATAATAACACAAGGCACTGTGGCTGCCATGTTGGAAGAAGTATTTGACGCTACTAGATTTTGCATTGTGGCTGTGCCATGATAGCAGCGCGACCATTGCTCTTGCATGGAGTAAGATGATGACAATATTTACCTTGCAAGTGACAGCATGCACTCTTTTCATCCTGGGGAGCGAACAGTACGTGTAGATGGCCAAGCTATGTTGACACTGTCGCAGGTTGAAACTAATGAACGGCCAAAATATATGTTCGATAAATCCAAGAGGCTGAGCAGGTTTTAAAGGATAAGGTTACTAACCTAGTAGGTTACAAAGCTGTACCTGCCAAACGAGGGCAGCTTAGCTGAAACCGAGAAGGCCTGCAACCTGGGCCTAACCTAAGGGGGCGCAAACTCAAGAAGAAAGGTAGTGTCTAGAAACTAGAAGTTTTGGTGAAAACACGAAACTCAGAAAGACAAACTAGCAAGAAAAGTTTAAGGGCACGCAAGACAAGGTCAGACAGGAATAGCAGGCTAATTAAGGATAACTAGCTTTTAAAAGATAAGCCATAAGTCAACTTGACTGATTTTTGAAAAAGTACCGCACTTTTTGGCGGCCACTGCACGTAAGAAAAGAAGCTGTATGTTGTAGTGATATACCATTCTGGAATGGTTCTCACACCCCTCTCCCACAGCACCACTGGGACCTGCAGATCATTGCAGTCTGGAACACACAAGCCAGGCTGAACTTAAACAATCACAACCCTGAGTGGCTCAATCACTTGGCACAGAGCATCCCTGAGGCTAAATGGAACATAACCAGAGCAACGATGCTCATATCCGTATGCTCCCACTTGGCGCCGCACTCCCAGGCTTTAACAAACTCAAGAAATTAAAGCCTGGCCACCTCCTAGTTGCTAAGCGCCACAACCACATCACTGCACCCTGGACGAACGACACCTACACAAATGCAAGACAAATCGAACCCTCATCTGGTCCTCAAAGTAGCGGACAGGAAGAAAATTGCTTACGCAGATGGGAGCTGCATCTGTCATGACCACGAGCAGATCATTGGAGCAGGCGTCTACATACCTGACACCAACATAATTCATCACGTGAATCCCAATGGCTCCAATATTACTAATACTGTCTATAGAGCTGAGCTTGCAGGCATTGCTGCAGCCGTTACTCATGGTTGCTTTCTGACAGCTATCGACAGTAAAAACTTAATGTGACAAATTAGAAAACAGATTAGACACCCAGAATTGCACACCTAACACATCAACCACAACCTCTTAAAGACTATCATCAAAGCAATCCGCAACACTGCAGCACTCTCCATCAAATTCCTGAAAGTAAAAGCCCACACCAGCATTATTGGTAACGAGCGCGCTGATCAGATAGCAAAGCATGTGGCCAAACATCCTGAAGTTGTTAACACTGGTACAAAAATGGCAGGGCATGAAGGTAACCCTTTTTCACAACATCATTTGGCTTGCAACCTCCACGGTTGATCCAAACACACAACATCCTATTATTGACAACGGTAATCAACTCCAACCTTACCACCCCCCTATGCGCTACCTCCCCAACAAACACGACGCGCTACAAGTACACATGCATAAGATCCAAAAACTAGGCAACGCACAAACTGATACCAGCTACTACACCTATCACCAGAATCAATCATGAATAAGAGTGCCAATAGCAAAATCAGTAATGAGGAATTCTGGACTCTGCTGTCACAGGTATCTGAAGATCTTGCATACGATGCTTGTCAGCACTGCCCACATCTATGGATACAAAACAGGAGCCTAGAGAACCTTTACTGGTGGCTTTTGTGATAAGTCTTCCTGCAATGTTGTGGTGTTTGGTCACAATATTTCTTATGGTGGGATGCTGGTACTCTGAGAGGATGCAAGTGTGCTGTCTTAATAGAAGCAGATGGGGCAATAAAGGCTGTTGGACTGTTTAAAACGGACAGCATGTTTTTGGTTTTAGATCGTGCCAGACCGGTATTTGAGCACTGTCCCTTTTTCCTTGTGAGAAATTGCCAGGGTTAAACCAGGAAGCATTACTGATTGTGCTGTGAGCACTCTTATTCTTGATAAAATTCTGGTAGGAGGTGTAGCTACTATAGTAGCTGGTATCAGTTTGCGCGTTGCCTAGTTTGTGGATCTTATGCATGTGTACTTGTAGCGCGTCGCGTTTGTTGGGGAGGTAGCGCGTATGGGGTTGGAAAGGCTGCGATTGATTACTGTTGTCAATAATAGAAAATTGTGTGTTTGGACCATCCGTGGAGGTTGCGAGCCAGGTGATGTTGTGAAAAGGGTTACCTTGATGCCCTGCCATTTTAACACCAGCGTTAGCAGCTTTAGGATGTTTGGCCACATGCTTTGCTATCTGATCAGCACGCTCATTACCAATAATGCTGCCAGTGGTGTGGGCTTTTACTTTAGGGATTTTGATGGAGAGCGTCACATTGTTGCAAATTGCCTTGACAATAGCCTCTAAGAGGTTGTGGTTGATGTGTAAGGTGTGCAATTCCGGGTGTCTGATAGGCCAAGCTTGCTGAGGGGTAGCTCAGAGTGACATAGATGGTGTTAAAGGAACCTGTGAGAAAAGTCTTTTACTGGGCTGGCCAGAGAACGACCACAGTTTAAGAACTGGCCTGACCCCAGTCCAACCCAAAGCCTGAGCCTGGTGGTTGGTTAGGTAATTGGAGGTGATCTAGTGATCAAGGAAAGCCTGGTTTTGTTACAGATGGTCCCCATCACTCTTATCAGGATAGGATGTAGGCTCACTTTGTAGCATCGATATCGCCGTGCAATTGTGTGCTTCAATCATTTGCTATTCAATTATTCTTGCTAGTAGTTGCTCTGGTTGTATGTCGCACGATATTTAACTTGAACGAGGTGCAGGGTGCAAAGTCTGAATGTTACTTTGATGGCCATTGTACATTCCAGCTGGCAGTACAAAAATAGAATCTGGTCTACAACAAGATCGAGTTCAAATGAATTCATATGCTGATTGGTATGGTAGAAACCTTTGGGGTGAATTCATGTTGGCTATATGTGCCGCAAAAACAGATTTTGAATGGATCCACCACCAAGATAACATCCTTATCCTTCAGCATGAGTGTGCGATGGTTTCCACTTAAGTAAAACATCTCTGACCTCTACTTTGCTGACAGCTCCTTTCCTTTTCAACGCAAAACAGTTGTCTGTGAATGTTAACCTTAAATGGGAATTTCAAACCAGCGCTAACAGCTGCCTAATCCTGCCCCAGCTGCACTGCAGGACAAATGGTTGAATCCCTGTGCTTTATTGATCACGCTATTTTACAGCATTTTTGAACAAATTCATTTCTAGCAGAGGCATGCAAGAAAACCATACCTCAAGCAGTAACCTCTTAACGCTCCCACTGTGGAAAACAATCGTGGACTCGATCACTAGCTCTTCTTCTGTTGCCCCAGACCAAAAGGTGAAATCAAATCTGATACTGATTTCCACCCCACCCAATAATGAAAATTAAAGTGATAACCATGACTTCCAGAGGTCTCTACAGAGGTCACTGGGACTCAGAGCACACCTTAGTCACCCACAACCAAGACATCCTGGTCTTGACTAAGATGAACAGGGGCAACTAAGCATGATCATGATGACTCTTTTTATGGATTTGAATTCCGGTAGGCATTTGGCAGGGAAGGAGGCACTACTATTTGTGTCTGCAGAGGGGTCGCCCTTCCCACTCATTGCTCCGTAGCCAGAATTGACTCTCATGGCAGGCATGCTTCTGTCATCATCCTTGAAGAACACAGACATCAAATGCAAAGCCATCATGATTGGTGTGGGCGGCAGTGTGTCTGGCCGCCTTGACGGTCATGCTGTCGATCAGCAAACAACTGCGCCGCTGCTCTGATCTGGGCCAAGCTACAGGAGTAGTGGACCGAGTCCCTGCCCTCATGTTAGAGACCCTTGAAGGACTTTGCGGCCTGCCAAGGCCCACAGAGTTCTGTGGGTGATATAGGGTCAGGTCATCCTTTCCTCCGAGCTAGTCCGGGGGGGGGCCT
>LFIK01004978.1_pt1 | contig 10692 bp, 13 predicted proteins | sample 643401 | NCBI WGS metagenome assembly LFIK01 (sample SAMN03777447, study PRJNA286221) | soda lake metagenome | biome: soda lake; feature: Kulunda steppe; material: water; isolation source: sample T5-Br brine of Lake Tanatar-5 | place: Russia: Kulunda steppe | collected 2010-07
ACTTCATGGGAGGAGGCACTTCGTGGCAGGACTGTCCACCCGACTGCAACTTGCAAAGGGATCATTTCTTTGGCTGGCCAGAAAGCTTTGCTAAATTATTCTGGGAGCCCACGAATAAAAGTTCCCATGGCTCACGAGGCTCTGTTTGGAGCTGTTTGAACACATAAATTACTGCTGCCGGCAATTCATGCTTTAAGATTAGGGGGGTGGGGGGGCAGCATGGTTGATTAGCCAGCAAGGGTGAATGGATGATTGCGGGATGATTTCCCTCGTGCTAGCCAGGAAAGGCATGCCGTCAATTAATCCTGTCCCCAGATCAAAAAGCACATAGGCTGCTTTCTTTGCTTTAACTAAAGAATGTAAAATGGTAAGGAGCTAATGCCGCCTGTGGAATTTGCTGTCAGGTGCACAATGGGTATGCCTTAAGACCTAGGGTACTCATTCAACCTCACATTGTACAGGGCATTCATCGGTTCTCATGTGGTACTGAATGCCACACATTCTGCATGCGCTGCCCCTTTGATTTCTCACCTAATTAATTTTGCATATACTGTCAGTTCTGTGCGTGGTTAGGGGTCCCAACTGTTTAACAGCTGGAAAAATTCCAGCATGAGTTGGAATGGCTGAGCTATATCAGAGGCCTCAAATGTGTGATGAAACTGCGCAAGATGTGTACACTCCTGGAACGATGCCAGGGAGGGCTCTGTGGTACGGCCAAGCCAAGATCTCCACTCTGTTTGCCTGTACAGCATCTGCCGTGCGTGCAATTCTTGAGCAAAATGAATTTGATGTCACTAAATGACCAAATGGCATGTGCTGGCAAACAGCTCCGTGATCTTGGCAGCAGAGATCTTATCGCATGCAATGTCTCCTGCGCAGCGCATGCACACTCCCATATGGTCTGTACAGTCCCATAAGGTCTGTGATGCCCCTTTTTTAAGGTGCATGGCCTGATGTTTTAGTGACTTTGAGGTGCGTGGCCTCTAAATCTTACTGCTCACGTCATGCAGGACCCATATTGCTGTACCACTTCATCATACGCACACGCACACCCATACACTCACATGAAGAAATATACACACCAACTGTTGTTTGAAGGGATGTGTTTGTGGCAAGGGACCCCGAGTATGTGCTTGGCCTAAGTGTTCATGCCCTCTACCCAGCGTTTGGCCTTCCCAGCCCTCCAGACCTGGCCAGCACTGCAGGTAGAGTCTGACAGCACTGCATCCCTGCAGGCACGGTCATTAAGTGGCTTTGAGCGCGTGTGAGTGGAAAAATACTCAGGAGTTGGAGTGCATGCATGCGCTGCAAGTGGACAGTGACACTGAAGTTGCGGGGGCATGTGGCAGTCCAGTTGGTGCAGAGGTTGTGTACTGCATCCTTGCCGATGCACATCCATTCCAAAGCACTTCTGTGGCACCAATTCTTCCTCCACCACTGATTCCCCTGCTCTTGAGACCTTGACCTGACGTGTGTGCGTGCAAAGGATGCTAGCCCATCCTGATATCGCTTAAGGTAGGTCAGGCAGGTTTAAGTCACGCCAATCTGTCTCAACTCCACAAGCAGGTTGGGATTGCTGGGAATGTTGCTTTTTGATAGATCAATCTGGCATTGCTTTTGATAGATCAAGGTGGCATTGCTTTTGATAGATCTAGGTGGCATTGCTTTTGGTGGATCAATGTGGCATTGCTTTTGCTAGGTCAAGGTGGCATAACTTTTGATAGGTCAAGGTGGCATTGCAGCACTGGACACAGTATGCAATGGTAAGAAGGCTTTGATTCAAAGCATGGCTTGTTGTTTGAAACTTGGATGAGCATTGTCCATGCTCACAGCTGATGTGTGTCAAATTGCCCCTTGTGATTGATGCAGTGGAGAGGCAGGTCAAAGTTGTAGTTTAAAATCCTCTAGTCAGGCAAGCTGCTCACCGCAAGCAAATCAGTCACACAATACCAGCAACCAAGAAAGCTCAAGCCTTCTACCCCCACAAGCGTGTACATGCCTGTGCATGCATGCGCAAGCACGCACATCACCTGCACTTTGCATGAGGTGCGCTCAACGCCTGCACCGTGCCCGGGTGTGCACACCACCTGCCACAAAAGGCTGTGCTACAAGCATGTGTGCATGTGCCCATGCTGCCAAGCTGCACTGGGTCTGCAGCTGCAGCACCTGCAGAAGCATGGGAAGCAGTGGAGGTGCTGGAGGCCCCGCCAAAACGTATGCCCCTCATCTTTACCCCGCCCCTGCCCCTCTCACCATGACCTTCATTGAAGGTCCTTCAACCCTGACCCTCACCCTCAAATACTGTGCTGAACCCTGAATGCAGAGGCGTGGGCGCCCCCCCCAAGGACCTGCTTGGATGCATCCGGTGCATCCTCCAAGCAGAAAAGCGCCGTGGCCGCGCAGATGCTGCTCAGTGTGTACGACGTCGAGCTGGGGCGCTGGGTGGCGCTGTATCCCAAGGTCAGCGGAGGCGCGCTGGGCGTGCTGAGCTGCGTGATGCCTGGAGGCCTCAGGGGGCGCCGCTTTTGGTGTTTGTGCCGCAGCCAGGAGGCCCAGCTGCTGTGTCATATGCACAGGCGCAGCTGCTGTGTCTTATGCACAGGTGCAGGTGCTGTGTCATATGTACAGGTGCAGCTGCTGTGTCAAATCGAAGAGACCCAGTTGATGCACAGTGAATGGGCCTCTGAATGTGTGGCATTTGCTTGTTGCCGAGCATGGCCCTGATATAGGTTGCGGTGTGGGCTGACGGAGGGCATGTGAAGGGTGTCAGGCGCCTTGTGCAGCAGTGGGACCTCTGGGAGACCTCTGCGTGCTCTGCTTGCCCATCTTTTGGACTCCGCTGGTTTCCGAACTATGTGCCATCTAAGCTTATCCCAGCATGTGGAGGCGTCTGCTCCCTCCATACGGTGTCTGTCTGCCCCTTCTTTTAGCATGGCTACTGCCATACTAGAAAGTACTGCCTCAATGATCTACCCACAGGGCTTGGGCTATGTGCCGCCCTCTCCACCCATCACCACCCCTGTTCACGCACACAATGTGCAGAGGGTAGTTAGTTGCTTGTCCGTGGGGTCCAAGTACCGCATACTTTGGTCATGTGTGTGCAGTGCAGATCATGCGCTGTCCATGCACTTGTGTGTATACTGCAGGCTGCATGTGCTTGCTCCTCTTTGCACACAGGCGATCGTCACCAACACTGGGATGGAACAGTACCAAAGCAAGCAGCGCAACCCCGCCTCGGCCATGGAAGCAGCAGCAGGCGCAGCAGCAGGGGCGGCGGCTGGAGCCGCCAGCAGGAGCAGCTCGCCCACCTCTCCACCACCCCATCACCCCTTCTTCAAAGTCACCTACACTGATTACTGTGAGTGTTCAGGCTTGCAAAAGCTCTGTCACACCCCGACTAGTATGTGCGACAAAGTCTGTGTCCACAAAATCACGAACACCAATGCTGAGTGTGCAGGCTTGCAGCTCTGTCATCCCATCCCCCAAAGCAATTCCTGCAGTGCCCCTCACACCCCACACACATAGGTAAACTGGCACACTGATGGCCTGCTTAGGCCAGGCAGACACCGGATGTGCCCACCCACGCTACAAGTGCTGCAGCAGTGCTTGCCGACTTCTGATGCTGCTCACAAGCTTTCAGCATGCTTTACCTGTAAATCTCTTGTTTGTAACATTTTTGCATTGGCTGCTGTCTAGTAATGATGTGACCTATCACTCATGTGACAGCACATTTCTAGTGCCCTCCCAGGTGAAAGGAGCGCTGCCCCCCTCAGCCATTCCAGGGAAGCACAAATGCTGCTGTGCATGCGCCCAAAGTTTGGATTTTGGTCTAATAGTGTGGGGGTGACAGTGCCCCCGCCTGGCAGTGCCAAGGAGGGCGCTTCCACGGCGCGTGCCGCCCCTATCGCTGCTGCTGCCGCCGCTGCCACCGCCCACGTGCAAGCCACTGCTCCTGCGACCCCACACTCGCCCCTTTTGTTGCCGCAGCCACTGCTCACGCTGCTGCCGCCCATGAGGTGCTTTCCCGCTTGCCCATGCAGACCCTGTCTGGACTTCGGTGGGGCTGAACCACCTCGTGTCTGACCCAGCCTCGTGGCAAAGAGCTGCATACGCCCCTGAGGTGAGCTGCTGCCAGGACTGAGATCAGGGACTTTGGCCCTCCTCCTTCTAAGCCAATCCTGGTCTTCAAAACGTCATCACAGGGAGAGACAGTGCTCTCTCCTCAGCCATCAGGCTTGCATGACAAATGTGGCAACGTCGAATCCTTCTCGCGTCATGCCCATGTGTCAGGGTGTGTAAGCGGCTAAATTTGTGAGACATGGTCAGAGACATTATTGACATACAAGAGCGGTTTTGTGTTGATGCCTAGATCTACACAAAGCATTCCCACCTTGAGGCATGAGGGCGGCCTTACAAAGCCAATGGACATGCCCCCGGGCCACTCTGGCTCAGGAATTGCTTACATCAACGCATGCCAGTCCCTGCACACGCATGTGTGCCAAGAGGCTCATTACTAAGATCAAATCAGATATCACATGTGGTCAAGTGTTCCGAGAATATTTCCTCACATTTATTGGCTGTCTACTGAATCTGCTGTGAGCCTGGAGCCCAAACCTGCCAGGCAGCGGCTTTGCAAAAAAGAACTGGTATTCCCCCGGTGGCTGGTCTTCAATGCACCTTGCCTTTGGGTTGACATGTAAAACTGCAGGGGCGCATCCTTTTGAGAGCCGAGCTAGTGCACTGTGGCTGAGAGAATCTGGAATTCTCCACAGATCACTTCAGATGTCGACAGTGCTCAGCTTGGGGCTTTGGGGGGGGGGGCTCTGATGTCGTGCACATGTGTGTTGTGCTCTCAAATTGCTCAGTGACGTGTCAAGAAACATATCTCGACAAGGTTGATGATCAAATCCTGGCTGGCAACCAAATCATGGACCTAAGCTTGCTCGAAACAGCCAGCCCCAATCACGCTCCTGCTGCCCACCAATAGTAGACAAAGTAGAGGGTGTGTTTCTGTGCCTGCCACCCTTACTCGCTTTTGTCTGCATGTTAAGTTGATCTTTGCAACTGTTGTTGAAATTGATCGAAGAGTGTTTTTGACCTTGTATTCTTGTCTGAACTCATCAATTGTTTTCCGTTGAAAGGGCTGCTAGTGACCTGTCGCAGGAACTACCACCCTATCACTGCCAGTGATTGTCTTGTTGATGAGCAATCTTCACGCTTTTTTGGATCATCATATGATAGCTTTACTCCAGAACACATGAATCATAACTTTCAGACCAGACAGGTGCAGCACTAATAATAGCAGCTTGAAGACTTGATCTTGCATTTAATGCCCTTTTGATACAGAGGGGATACTCTGAGCAAAAGTCGGATATGCTCGTTTTTTTATACAACCCTGATTTCCATCACAACTAGACCACTGATGAACTTTGGGTTAAAGATGATGGCTGTTGGGGGCAGCGTCTGATTTTTGGCCTGTCTTGGAATGGACTGGGCAAATACTATATGCTCATAGAATTATCTCACCATATCATGCAAGAGCTTTTGATCAGTTTGAAAGTGAAGAGAATGCTCGAGAGAACGTCTGGTCTGACCCGAGTGCATAGTCTGCACAAGCTTATGAGCTTAATGGCGGGGCACCTGAGATGGAAAGTCGATTATCCACCCCCGCAACCTGTGGGTTCGGGGTTCGAACCTCACTGGAGGCCACAACCGGCTAAGCTGCCCTCGATCGGCGGATACAGCCTTGAAACCTTACCTTACCTTACCTGCACAAGCTTATGAGCATAATGCACGGAATGGGCATGAAGCTTGAGAGCAAGGCTCTTGGCTCTTTGCGAATCAAGGCCGAGACTTTTCAGAGGAACCAAAGTGTGAGGAATGTAAATGACCCCCTATCCCTAAGAATATGACATGAAGAACATAATCTCCTGCAATGCTGCACCCAAGGCTACCGCGTTGGGCATGGGCAGCTTGGAGATGCTGCTCAGGGCAAGTGTCTTTGCAATACTTGATCTCAATGAGATGAGTGGTACAACACTGCCAAGGGAGGGTGTCCATGGGGCGAGCCTGTCTGGGCTGGTAAGCTGTCGCTAAGCATCATTGATAAGCACATATATAAGCACCTAAATGCCAACATTTTACTCCTGTCCTGGTCAAAAAAGCAGTGGAGACAATTCCTTTTTTAAAACAACAGGCGCTGTTGTTTACATAACACTCTTGTTCAGGTCATAATAGGATGTTGAGACCCAGATTTGGAGGGGCTCACTTTTTAAACCATTTTGCCATTTTGGCGCCTATTTGCTGAACTTTAGGTAAGTGACCCAACCCATATCTTGCCAATTGCTGGGTCTTTTTACTTCATTTCTTTTGCAAGGATGGTCTTTTCACAATAGCACAAAACACCCCCAATTTTTTTTGGTGCAAAGGGTTATCTGGTGTGGAGGTTAAGCTGTAAGAAAGAAGGCTCGCGCCGCTGAAGATTAAGCATAGTCTGCGTGAACATAATGATGGGCACCTCTCAAGGTCAGGTGTTCTGCCAGACAGTGTACAGCTTGTAAATAGGGCTGCTGTCACGCCGAAAGACTGCTGCATCCAAACTGGACTCGTGGCATGACCACAACCTCCAGGTCACAATGCAACATATATGATGATTTATATAAATCGGGCACTGCACTAATCTGGCGTGACACTACCATTAATGTTGCCTTATGAGTTCAACCATAAAGTTGGTTGGTAGTTGACATGGTTGCAGGCCTGTTTGGCTTCAGCTAAGCTGCCCTCATTCAGCAGGTACATTTTTGTAGCCTAACCTAAGTTAACCTACCATTTAACGCTGAGCTTGGAAGGTGCCCATGATGGAAACAATACCCCGACCCATACCATTTTGGGCCTCAGACAACCCCCTCTGCTATTGATTTATCCCTGAACAGTGGAACATGAACAAGCGTCTCCTTCTGGCGAGGCACACACATGGTTGAAAATCTACAATCATATCAAGATGAAGAATTGGCAACCTCAGATACCCGGGCTACCAACCGTTAATAAGCTAAGCAGAAAGGCCGCAGAGTAAGCAAGTGGGTGATAGTAGGCAAAGAAGACAAGAAACATGAATGCTTTCAAAGTAATTTAAGCAGCACAAACCAGTTAGGCAGTTTATATAAACAATGCAGACGTCAGAATTGGTGAGGATAGGGGCGAGTCAAGGTGGTTGAGGTTGTCGACTATTCGACCGTTTCAACTGTCAAATCAATTAGTACATCATCTATATACATATATACACACAGTCTCCAACTCCAACTACCATCTTTCTAATCAATTACTCACGACGCGAGTCAAGAACGGACTTGATGAATCCTGGCAGAGGAAGGTCTCCCAAGTCATCATCGCTCTTTTCATTCGTCATCCTGATGCTTTCCAGGAATGGCATTGCACGAATCAAAATCCCCAGCAGCAATTCAACTACGTACACCATATTCTTATCGTTCACGTACGCGTAGCCAACAATTATGTCAACAGACTTTGCTCTGGAAAACAAAGACGTCACCTCGTACCAAACCTGCATGATAAAGGCAAGGGACAAGCACTAAATTTGATTGAATTCTTACACTTCAATGCAACATTCTATCAGTAGCATCATATATCCGCTCACCTCCGCTGGTATCCTTGAATTGTCAGCCCAGGAAATGTCGATACAAACGTGTGATGCTCTCTGAAAATGGGGAAACAATGGTTCTAATGCACCATACAGTGAAGAAAACGATGACTCGCCCATGCCTCCCGTTGAAATGAAAGCGGCATCAAGTCGCACTTTGTCAAATTGAATCCCTTTCAGCTCACTCAGAGCCTGTGCAAATGCTCGATATCCCTGCAGAATAATTTCTGGGAAAGTCGTATCCTCCTCTTCCAAATCATTCTCGAGCACATCCAATCGCAAGTCAATGCTGAGTATGGACGCTTTCTTCAGATTAGGTAGGTGAAAGGCTGGAGGTGTTCTCCAGTACCAAAACTCCACACGGAAAAATACCAGCTCAGTGAGGCTATTGCTCGAAACGGTTTTTTCTCCAGACGGTTGTTGCAACATTTCAAATGCGCCATCAGTAATTGAATCTAAATCGTCATCTAAATTGACGGCGAGATACTTCAAATTTGGTGCGTTTTTCAACATCTCATTGAAGCCCTCGCAACACGTGTTTTTATCCAACTCTAATTTCTGAAGGTGAGTCAAATTCGCAAAAGGGCTCAAAAATCCCCTATAGCCTTTGATGCACAATTCCTGCAGACATTTTTGAGCCCCCAAAGAATCGCCCAACCCACTCATAAAGGCATCATTCCAATCAGAGACACCACGTGTTGATATGATGTGCAGTTTGACGACATTGGTATCCCCCATAGCTTTGCCCGTTTCATATTTTCTATCGGTACTCACGGTGCAACCACTGACGACCAAAGATTGTAAATTGGGAAATATGAGGTGGATGCACTTGAAATCAGCAGCATCGAGATTACCTGCAACAAATAGGAAACAAATATAAATGGTGTCACGGTTTGAGTTCCTTGGAGAAATGTAAACAAAACGTAATCCCCAAAAATGCAGACTTCTGTACAGTTCATTCATTCACCATTGACTATCTCAAGATGTTTGACGTCTTGAAGTCTGGAACTGTGATAAGTTGAATTGAATAAAAGTGACCAGATGTTCTTCGAGGAAAGCATGGTATTATGAACATTGTCTTTCAAAATGATGTTGACGGGGTACGCCCCTTTCTTTGCCAACGCGGAAAGACAGAGGAGAATGTCCCCTTCTTCTCCAGGCATGGTGCATGATGGCAAAGCGGCATTGATCACCTCGCACCTATGGTCGAAAGCAGGAGTGTATCAGGAGTGTGTCATGACGATGACCTTTTCATATATATACGCATGCATGCGATGGAACTGGAAATGGAACAGAGGACAGGACATGACTCTAGCAAGACTCTAGCAAGACTGTGGCATGACACTGGCAAGAAGACGCTGGGCAAGAAGACACTGGGCAAGAAGATACTGGCAAGAAGACGCTCGGCAAGAAGACGTTGGGCAAGAAGACGCTGGCAAGAAGACACCAGGCAAGATACTGACTTGTGTGACTCACTTGAACGTGGACAAGCAGCATGTCCTGAAAGCCTGCTTGTCAGCGCAGTTGTCACACTTATCATAAATCAACTTCAAAGCATCAGGTGAGAGGTAGTTCATTGCAACAGAGCAACTTAGGCCGTCCTGAATTTAAACTATAGTACTACGTTGAGTCATGTCATCCTGCGTCATCCCATAGTCATCGTATGTAATCCGAGCAAAGTGGTCCGCCCGACCCGTTTTGGCGGAATTTATGAATTACAAATAATTAGTTTGGAATGTACATCAGTCAATCACTTCCAAAGGTCATCTCTCCTCCAAAGTTTTTCCTTTTCGTTCCCCAAGCAAGAAATTCATGAGCAGAGGGCACCGATTTCCGCGGTGGAAGGGTGCTTGAGGCTATTCTTCAAACTTTTTGACTGCTCCATCTTCGAAACAAGAGACAGCTGCCAGCTCAAACAGCGTTTGAGAGCTGCGCAGCGCTGTCCACATCATCTGATGTAATGCACTGAGGCCTCCGCCATTCAATGTTTACAGCGCAAGCAGTACGAGCAGGCATGCCTTGGTCACAGTAGTCACCATAAGGGATGTCATGATGGGTTCACCCTCTGTCATGCCTCCTCACTTGGACTCAAGAAACTCCGTGCTGGTCATTCCGCTCCTAGCCATTGCAGCTGTGCTATTTCCCCCTGTTTGCTTTTGCACATGACCCCCCACATCGTCAAACCATCCCTTACCAGAACAGAGCAAGTGCTCGCACAACATCATCCTGCCTGGCATGCTTTGCGCACACCCTCACAACCCGCACTCAACCCTGCACAACCCCGTGCCTCCCCTATCCATCATTTTCAGAAGTGCTGCATCACATGATCTTGGAGGCCTTTGGAATGGCAGCCTGCTTACGTGCCTCAGCTGCGCGTACAGACCACAGCAGCAACACCTGGCCCCCAGCAGAAACAAGGCAGGGTTGCCCCGCGCGCGAATCCGCGGTATTCCCGCCACCGCCCACAAATGCCACTGCAGCAACGGGGCACCTGAGGCGCACACAGTCACGCATGGGCAAGCGCTGGCGGTCTGAGCATGCGCACACGACGCAAGTCCAGCTTGCATGATGCATGCATGTTTGCAAGTGTGGTTGTGTGTGTGCATGTGTGTGTGTGTGTGTGTGTGTGTGTGTGTGTGCATGTGCAAGTGTGTGCGCTCTTGACCATGTCTCTGTGTGCATATGTCAAGCCCCTCACCCCCATAACCCCGCCACCACATGGCCACACCAAAACAATGACTGGGTAGACCACAACAAAGCAGTGCTCTCCTGAATCGTCAGACCACACAGCAGTGTTCTCCTGAGGCTTGTGAGACCACGCACAAGCAGGACAGCCTCCCGCCACACCCATCTCTCCCATTTGCACCCGCTTTCCACTTCTGTGGGCCGCCGCTACTCTCTGCTTTTGCTGCATCAGTCGTCCCCAGTACCTGCCCTAGTAGATACCCTGGGAGACATTCACTCATAATGGACGCTCAAGACACACACAGGTCACACACACACACACACACACACACACACACACACACACACACACA
>LFIK01004979.1_pt1 | contig 10691 bp, 18 predicted proteins | sample 643401 | NCBI WGS metagenome assembly LFIK01 (sample SAMN03777447, study PRJNA286221) | soda lake metagenome | biome: soda lake; feature: Kulunda steppe; material: water; isolation source: sample T5-Br brine of Lake Tanatar-5 | place: Russia: Kulunda steppe | collected 2010-07
CCCTTCCTGCCGCCCCCCCTGCTGCTGGACCTTGTCCGTCGCCGCTTGCCCCTGCTGCTTTCCCCTCCATCCCTGCCGCGCTCCCGGTGCCTTCCTGTTTCTCCGCCGCCTGCCCGCCGCTTCCTGCTGCTGCAGTCTTGAGGGCGCCCCCCCTCTCTGGTCGCCCTGCTGCTGTCATGGCAGGGTTGCTGCTCGTAGCAAGGGCGGCTGGGGTGGCGGTCGTACGTGCGCCTCTGGTGGTCGCCATCACGGCTGTGGTGGCGACGGTGGGCGGCATCAGGGTCGTGATGGCCCAGGAAATCATCCTGCGGGCTGTGCTGCTGGGGAGCCTGCCGCTCTTGCCCCTGCCATCCGTCCTGCGGCTGACCCCTTGGGCCATGCTGCTGGCCGTGGGGGCTGCGCTGGCGTCTGCGATGGTGGCTGCGATGGCGGTGGGGGTCCCTTTGGCGGTGGTCACCCTGCTGGTGGTCAGGACCCCGTTGCCCTGGGCGCCCCTCCATGGCTTGCTCCCCTTGAGTAGGCCCCCTCCCCTCCTCCTCGCTCACCCCTCCGCCCGTCCCCAACCTCTCAGCCCCCTCTCCTGCTCGCCCCGCATGAGGCGTGCCCTCCCCTCCTTCCCCTTGCACCCCTCCATCATCTTGCAGCCCCAGCAGCTGCTGGCATCCACGCCCGCGCCCTTGCTCGCGCCCGGCCCCTGTCTGGGCTTGGGCCTGGGCCTGGCCCTGCTGCCCTCCCTCCCCCTGCAGCACAGCGTGCGCACAGCAGGGCTCGTCGCGTGGGCGCCTCCCTCAGGCATCGGTGCGGTGTCACCCTACAGCAGCGGCTGCGGCTGCGGCTGCGGCTGCAACGCCTGCGGACACCGACCTTGCCCTTCCTTCCTCTGCCATGCCCTCCCTTGGCAGTCCAGGGGAGAGAAGAGAGGGACTAAGATGGGAGGAGTGCAGGCAGGGGGTTGAGCGTGCGCTGTGTGCGCTTGCGTGGACAAACACACCCATCACGTGCCAGTCACGCAGCCCTGCTGCGGCAACTCAAAGGGAGCAGTCTGCGATGACATTGCACAGTTAGGGTCCCAAGCCCCGGTGCAGCATGGCCCAAGCAGGGCTGGTGTTGTTGGCAGGGTGCAAAGCATCACAAAGGCCTTCCGCGTGCAGATTGCATCGGACTTGACCTCTGCGCTGCACACACCCGCCGGTGCATGATTGCACTATTTATACTCGAGTGCAACCCTGATGAGCGCAATGCGGGGCGCGCAACGTCCAGGCTCCGTGCTTGCATTCACCTGCCTTACCACACCGAGTCTGCGGACTCGGATCCACACATACACAGGCCAACCACGGCTCATTCGCACCGCCGCAAAACCAGCATTGCAACAAAAAATGGTGATATTGCGCCCCCTATTTGCACCTGCTCAGTCGGCGCACGTACGACCGCCAAAGGGACCCTAGCTGTGCAATGTCATCGCAATGTGCAAGGTGCTGCTGCAGAGGCGCACCGTTGGCCGGTAGTCGCGCCCAATGCTCAGCTAAAAAAACTCAACCGCCCCAACCTACCGACTCCACCGACTCAACAGGGTTTTTCAAGTTGGTGTCCGTCAGCGCCTCCCCGCGCACGGGCTGGTCCAGCGGGGCCTCTGCTCCCACATCTCGCTGCGCCTCTGCAGCAGCACCTTGCAGCCCTGCAACGGCATCTTGCAGCCCCAGCTGCAGCGCCTGCGCCTGCGTCTGCTGCTGCTGCTCACCCGCCTGGCTCGAGCCCACATCACTGGGTTGGGCAAGTACTCTGCCTTCAACCGCTCCGTCATGAGCTTCTCCCACATGCTGCTGCTGCTGCTGCTGCTGCTGCTGCTGCTGCTGCTGCATGCACACTGCTGGTTGCTGCTCGCTGCAGGGCCTGCCGCCTGCCTCCCTTGCTGGCTGCTGCTGCGTGCACATTACCGGCGGCTGCTCGCTGCAGGGGCTTCCGCACACCTCCCTTGCCGGTTGCTGCAGCTCAGCCCCAGAATTGCCCGCTTCTTGAGCATGATCAATCTGGGGATGCGCTGGGTCACATGCTTTGTTGCTGTGATCGCATCTGTCAGCATCTTCATCACTCCTTTCCCCATCTCCACTGCCACTACCACCGTCAACGCCATCGTCCTCAGCCTCATCACTGTCGCTGGATGTTGCAAACAGATCCTTGGCAGGTGTGACCTTGCTGTGCTTGGCAGGGGTCTTGGCTGTAGCCGCCACTGATGTGGGTGGAGGGGGCGCAAATGCAGCTGCCATGCTGCTCCCGTGCTTTTCCTGCACGGGGACCCGGTTTGAGGAGGAAGGTCCTTACACGCGCGCTGCTGCAAATATGCGATCAGCATGATGCAATCAGCAGGCAAGGGCTGCTAGGCAACGCATGCGTGTGCGTGTACGTGTGCTTCGTGTGTGCATATGTGTCCATGCATATGTATGAAGCACGCCCGCACGCGGGTGTGTTTCTGCACGTTTGAGAATGTGTTTGCGAGTGCGTGTGCATGTGCATATGCGCTCATGAGGACACACTGTTTCCTACAAGCATTAAACAAATCAAACAAACCAAACACACCCAAGCGCATCTTAAAGAGAGACTCGTCACCCTTTCAAAAGCACGCACCAGAAGCTGTGAGAGCCGATCTGCAGGTGCGTACTGCTTCAGTGTTGCAAGCGAGCATTCCGCACTTGCAGACAACGCAGAGTACGCATGCTTGCTGGTGACCTACATGCATATGCACAAAGGACAACCGTTGACTTCTTGTGGATGCCAAGGCTGCCAAGCATCAGCGCCATCGATGCGGCAGCCAAGATGTTGGCGGCTTGGATCCCTGTGGTCCTGCCCACCACAAATTTCTTTCATTAGGACTCGCAGTATAAGGAAGCAGCACTTAATCCTCCGTGGGCATGTGATGTCCTCTTTCAAGTCTGGCTCATAGTGCACAAAAGAGCACCTCATCGTGTTATTGAGGCAGCATGATGACACGCAAGCAGCAGGCACAAGAAGCTGCGGTGGGGCTGAGGTCCATGCATCCTGCGACGAAAGTTGCCTCTGGGCTGAAGCCCATATGGGTGCTGCACAACATGGCGTGGTCATGCAGGCATCGTTCACGGTTGGCTGCTCTTGCACTGTGCATGCCTCCACACAAGGCACAGTGCACTTGCATGCGGCTTCAGGTCAAACCTGCTCTCCACTTGCAAGGAACAAGCTGGTCAATGGGCATAAAACATGGAACAAGCCAGTTATCCCTACAAATGGCTGATACAAATACATAGCTGAAAAGGCAAGGAGGGGGAGAGGGGGGGAGGATGCACATTGAAGCAGTCAATATTGCTTTGGAAAGGAAAAGTGTGCCTGCGCTTCGGTTCATCCAGCATGCCCAGGCAGCGACCATGCGAAAGCGCACAGCCATCATTTTTCTGGACGCCGTTCAAAATGTGGTAAGGGCATTGCCAGTGAGGGGCTTAATGAACAGGGGCTTCGAAAGTGTTATCAATTTTGAGGCCACCCGCACCTGCTTGTACAGAGCCATCTCATGGGTAGCCGTCGTCAGCCTGGCTGTGGTGCGAAGGTCAGCGTCCGCACGGACTACCTGCGCAATGCCCACACCACAAAGACCTAAACATGCACACTATGTCCTCGAGCTCAGGCATCCATGCTGCCTGTGGCAAGTCTTTTGGCACCTGTCCTGAGGCAATTGCGCCCACTTAGGCATCACAGCTTGTACCAGCCAAGGAGGTGCATGGTGTGTGGGAGGGTCCTGAGAGTATGTAGGCGGTGAGTCATCTTGCAGATGACTTGAGCCGGGAAGTAGTGCACACTTGATTTAGTGTTCTGTGTGCCTCAGCCGAGTAGCACGACAGGCCACGAAGAACTGCTTCCGGGATGGTGATAAGAACAATGATGATGAAGAGGAGGGGGGTATGGTAGCATGGTATGGTGGTGGTGGTGGTGGTGGTGATGATGATGATGATCATGATAAGCCACACAGGTTTGTGTCACAAGTGCCCACGCTATGAAGGTCATGCTACATTATGTTTGTAGCCCTACCAAGAACCCCGCCGTCATAAAAGGCAAACAAACGGTTACCTCATAAACTTGTTGACAGGCCTTGGGCTCACCAAAGAGCAGGTGGCCAGTTTCGTCTTGCCAAAAAGCAGGTACTAGCAACACAGCTCCATGCGTGCTGCGCTTGTACCTGAATAGCTTCTGCCTCCGTCCTCTGCACCTCTGTCTGAGAATGCAAGCACAGACTTGCCAGATGGCACAAGTAGCGCCCCAGCAGCATGTCCGCTGTACCCTGCAGCAAGGCAATGATGCCCCGAAGAAAAAGTTACACTAGCCATGCTCCAGCAGAGCATGCTTGCCATATGCCTTGATGGCGAACGCACGAGCCACACTTCAGCAGCTTGTCAGCCGTGCCTTGTATGGTAGGTCATCCCAGCAAAGGCAGCACAGGTCAGAAGCGGGAAATGCCACCAGGCAGATCTCCCAGCAGGTCCCATGCAGCTCCCGCCAATCCCCACAAGGCTGTTGCACAAAATGATTGCCGTCATGAGGTCATGGCAAACCTTAGCTGCAAGCAACTCCAACAATGTACAGTGATGTAGACCAGTGAGGAGAAGCATGCCAGCACCAAGCCAAGATGCACACTAATGGGGAGGTGTGCTGGCGCAAAGCCGTGATGCAGGCCAGCAGATCAAAGTTTGTCAGGGTCACGCCGTGGTGAAAATGTAGCAAGGAAGGCCAGCCTAGTGCTCAAGCAGACGCCTGGAGCCTTTGTGCAAAGCAGTGGCTTGAGTGCTTGACATGAGGGCGTGACGCGGAATTCATGTGAGACGCGGTGCTTGATGTTGTGCAGACCAAAAGCACGGCGTGTTTTATGACATAAGAGCAGATGCAGGGCGTGCCCCCAAACCCGCCTTGGCCTAGCCGCGAGGTGTGCCCCAGCGCTAGGGCAGGCATTTACATGCTCCAACCTGTCAAGCCTCTTCAAACATCAGGCATTCTTCCTGGCATTGGGCTTGCGCCCATGAGGATACACCTGTCTTATCAGCCGCGGAATGTTGCTCCTGGGCACGTAGGTGACGATGTGACGCTCTTGCAGCAGCACAGCCTCCAGCAACCTGCACTCACACGGGTTCATTGCAGAGCCAGCAGATCAAAGTCAACCCTTAACCCAGCACCGGGTCGAACTTGGCGGTGCTGGTTGGGCACCCAACAGGTAAGAAAGATGGCAATGCACAGGGCGGTGCTGGTTGGGCACCACACAGATTTGAGAGGCGGTAACGCACTGCCCCGGCACACAGACACCCTGCCCCTCGTTGCAGATGGGGGCTGGAGTCCTGACCATACAGGCTTTGTAACACCATCCCCTGAAGGCTTCACTGGGGTGGCTTGTGCCCCCATCCTCTGCTCAGATCCACTGTTGCCCATCTGGCTGACATTAATTGGTCACAAAGCACTCCGCCTGAGGCCATGGCCGACATTAATTGGTCACAAAGCACTCCGCCTAAGGCCATGGCTGACATTAATTGGTCACAAAGCACTCCGTCTGAGGCCCTGGCCGACATTAATTGGTCACAAAGCGCTCCGCCTGAGGCCATGGCTGACAGTCGCCACTCAAACAGTCGACCTATCTTCTGCATCTCCTGGGCTTCCCAGATCACACACAAAGGCACTTGCAAATCCTTAGAAGGGCTAATTCCGCAGTGTGGCAGAGGCCATGCCCAGGAACCGAGAGCATCACACCGCAGCTGCATGCGAGCTCCTGTCCGAATGTAGAGTCTGTCCTACCATGTGATGGCTCTGGAGGTTTGAAACGGGCCAAACCTGCAGGCATTTGAGCTCCTGGACCTCGCGCTCACCGGGTTGGGTTCAGGCGGCAAGGCTGCTCAGAGAGGAGGCAACCTCCATGGGAAGCACCCCTGGGAGCGCGGCCCTGGTCACTCAGCTGGGCGGCACCTGGAGGTGCAGTGCTCCCCCCGCCTGCAGTTGGAAAAACAACGCCAACGGACTTCTTCATCACACGCGGTCGGGGCAGCACTGCTCATGGGGTGGCATAGCACACAGGGCAGCGCTGCTGCTTACGACACGGGATGGTGTGGGGCTTCCATGGCACATACGCACACTATAGTTGGCGTGCCGACAAGACTCCTCGAGGGATCACATGCCCTAGGCCAGTGCCAATCTGCCATCAGTAAACACATGACTGCCACACGAGTCATCGTCAGCTGCTTACAAGTGCAGAAGACCATCAATGCGCAACAAGAAGGAGCCTTGCTCAGGTTTGCAAAGCAGAGACCGAGCATTCGTCAAGGCGGTTTCAGATGACTTTTAAGCACCAGCAGCAGCAAGAAGCTGGCAGCACACAGCAAGGCTGAGTTATTGACTATGCTGTTGGAGCTTTATCGCAAAAAGGCCAAAGACCGTTTGAAACACACCTCCCCATTGTGCGAATGTTTACAATTCTAGATCCTTGCTCAATTGTATGGATGATAGAGCCAGGTACGAATCAAATGGGAACTAGTCAGTTTCTTCAGCCTATATGATTTTTATTGTGCTCAACAATGGGGCACCTGATGTCCTCTCTTGCATGAGTGTGTCGAGAGCAGTGCATGCTTAAACATGCAACATGAAAGGAATTCCTGCACCCCATCACCCTTGGTTACAGGTCAGGGCTCGTCCAGGCAATACGACATTTGAGAAACGTTTGATAGATTGATTTTCACGTCTGCCCCACTAGCCAACTAAGTAAACAAGATGCTGTATGCTAGTACTCTCGTCAAGCGCTACAGGTTGCTGCGAGTGTTACAACATCTGCAATTTTCCAGCGCATTAACCAAATTGTGAAGGAGAAGCCCTCACCTTGGTTGCTTTGGACAGATACCAGGCCGGCAGCTTGCAGGATCAGGGCCCTGGCATTGAGTCCAAAACGCGGGGCCTGGGCAAGCTCCTCCACAGTCGGCAGACTTGTTGCACTTTGTTCCACTGTGGTTGCTGCCTGCTGGCTGCTGATATGCTTCTGCTCCTGCTGCTCTTTATGCAGCTCATAGGCAGATCTGGCTACTTGTCTGATAGCCTCGCTCTTAATGTCTGGCCCCTTAGTCTTCCTCATGATCACATAATCACAGAATTAAATTCGTGACATAAAATAATTTATGAGTTCTAAAAGAAATGCCCACAATGGGGTGAGGATAGGATGAGCCTAGGGGAGGAGCCTGGCAGCCTCTCCGAGGTGTGCTTTCGGTCATTGAAGCCTGAAGATTTTGTGCCAGTCAAGGTAAGCTTAGTGCTGCTCTCTGCGCTGTAACAAGGAGGACACATGCTGCTGCCCTTGCCGCGTATAACTACTCCCACAAATTGTGAAGCAACTCTCCCCTGAAAAAGCTTGGAGTGAAGAGCACTGAAATCATTGATGCATCACTCTCTTTGCTTGACGTACAGGCTGCTCACATAGAATTGTTCCCTGTCAAGTACGAGGTAGGCTGCAGTTGCTCCCGCTGCGTCGCTACATGGCTGGACCTGAGCAAAACCAAGAATTTGCATACATGGCACTTGCAGGACTCATTCTTCAATAAGGCAGTAAACTCATTGGATAGGTGAGCGAGAACTAAGGTTGTTGAAACTTAATCTATGTCTTGCAAGAGACATGCACACCTTAGGCAGATTTGCGTTGCCTTTGCTGTCGACTTATTGCAAGAAATGAATGAATGAAAGAAATCTGTTGCTAGAAGATGATTGCACAACTCTCTGCTCTCTCGTTGGGGAGTTCTCACATACAGTCATGCAAACTGGTAAATCAGGAGAGGATGAGTGATGCCATTTATGCTACATTGTGATACCGACATTGTGATACCGAATTGAATAGTTGAGCAGCAGGTCAGCCACTGTACCAAAATGCGACTCATGTCTGTGCATGCAGGATCTTCTCATTTGCTGCTTTTAGCACAAGCAATGGATTCGAGGAGCTGGCAGGCTTCCTCACAGCACGGCTCACATTCATGTACGAGCTAGATGCAGTGGTGAGTGAGTGAACATGTTTGTAGTTGAAAAATCAGCAGCACTTGCTCTGGGGTAAGAAATAAGTGGTCGCACATCAAAGCTTATCAAGCATGGTAATATGAAAACCTTCATGGTGCAGGACCGCTACCACATCACCAACCAGGCCAATGCTGGCGCTTGTGCATCTACCTCTCCTGTCGTTTACATCCTCACTCTTGGCGTCGTGCCCAGCTGGCAGAAACGCGGGCTAGCATCCGCACTGCTGGGGCTGGCTAGGCAGCATGCTTTGGATCATTTAAGGTAAGGGTTGATGTTCGGTTGATTGCAGTTCAAGCAAAGTGTGCAAGTTGGCAGGCTGATGTATTGATCTTAAAAGTTTGGCATGTCACTAGACAATTGATTATGGGCGCAGGGTGGGTCCCATGGCTTCATGCTTACTCTCCTTGTGCATTTTTTCCCACATTCGAGACAGCAAATTCCACAGGCTTTCTCGCTAGAAAAGAGTCGCACATTCTGTTGCTTGTGCCCAATATCTTCAGTGCCCTGACTTACCCTGCGGCCTCAATCTAGATTCTTATAGACTCATCTGATATGTTCACAATCTGGTGCTTCAAGTTACCTGAACGGTTGTTCCTTAATTGTATGTGATCCTCACTGATACTGGGTCAAATGGTGTCGGCTTTGCGCGCATTCATGAAAGTTGCTTTTGTGTGCATTGTGTCTTAGTACCGGGTGCATGTGTAGCTGAGTCAATGACGGCATTCAAAATATCATTTTTACGGCATCCACTACGCTGCTGCCAGGGCAGATTATTGTCATTAATCCTCTCCATTCTCCACTCCAACAAGCCAGTTGCTGAGGGGATGGGCATGCAAAAGATGATCTATTGCACTGGATAATATCTTGCACCTTGTAATAAGTGCAGCACCACTCTAAGCTTTATAGCAGGAAGAGTTGCCTGGTGTGCCCAAGCAGTGTCTGCACGTTGACGTCCAGGTGCTGTGTCATTTACCTCCACGTCATCACCTACAATGAAGCTGCAATCAACATGTATTTGCGCAATCAGTACCAATGCTTGGGGCTGCTGAAGGTGCGCAACAGACCAGCTGGCGTGAAATACTCCGGGCTAGCAGCTCCAGGACATAGCTGCTTCCTAGAATTATGAACTGCTTACAGCTTCTGCAGGTGAGATCATCTTGAGATCATCCCCATTCGACCTCCACCCCTTCCTTCCCACTGCCTGTCTGTAGGACTTTTACTCCCTGCCATTGCCAGGCCCTCAACCCAGTGCAGAGCGCACGCTCCACGACGCCTACCTGTTCGTACAGTACCTGCCGCACACCCCGCTCGACGCCACATGCTCAAGCCTTGAGCTAGAAGGCTCCAGTAGGGGGGGCTGGCTAGCGCCAGTGGTGCAAGTCAGCAGTACCCTGGGCAGGGTGCTCCCCCTTGGGGGCCTCTGGCAGGCGTGGGGGCACATCCACACATGCATGCCCTGGTTCTCAGCCCGGTGCGTTCCTCATGGTGCATGCTGGACGGCCACCCCTTGTCTGCACTTGCGTGCAGAGCACCTGCTTGTTGTGACGTACCCTGTGCATGTGGCGAAGTGGTACTCACCCTGCTCAGCCTTCCACTGTCTGCAGTTCTTCAGTTGTGCTAGCTGTAATCCTGATTTAGAATGAATTAGCCAGCAGCTCCTGTTCTGATTGCAATATCTGCTCAAGACTGTGACTTCAAGTGCACGCTTTTGATAGGACTACCAAGTGCAAAAATTCATCTCAGCGTGAAGTACAATTCGCACCGCAAAGTGTCAGAGTAATGCAGAGCCCGAGCTGCGTAGGCTTGCATCATGTCCGCACAGGTCCATGTTGCAGACATCACAACTCTGTCACTCCCTGCTCTCCACTCATATGCTCTACAGGCAGGCGCTGCCAGCATTCCAAGCAGGCTCCACCACCGTCGCAGAGCATTGCCATCAACAGCAAGATGGTGTCACACACCCGCACATGATGGGTGCCTCACCGCTTCTTCGTGTTAATTCAAGCCAACATAAGCCGCCCATGCATGCGCACATACCTCATTCCATGCTTCAGCAGCAGCAGCCTCAACCAGTCCAACAAGTGCCACATAGATGGGATCTCCCGGGGGGGCAAGGAGATCTAGGAAAGAGACCTGATTCTTGCAAGCAAACGCAACAAGCGCCTACACTTTTCCAGTGGTTTACAGCTCCACCTCAATAAGTCTTCCCTTTAGTGTTTTGAATTGGGACTGTTCATTTCTTGGGTCTTTGTTGCCTGTGCCTGAATGTGTTGTCAGGCGTGCACAAATTGATGCAGACCCAGAGTGCGCCCAGGCTGCTACGTCACGGTGTGGCAGACATTGGTGTTCCTGGTGTTCCGTCAATTGGCAGACATTGAGGCATGACCTGCAACAATGGTCTGCACAAGTTATTCAAAAGAAAATCATAGGTTGCAAGGCAAGGATAAGCCTCATAAATTCTTAGGAAGTTGAATCGTCAGCTCAGTCTTGGGGGTAACAGCCGGGGTACATAACAGCCTATGTGTTGGAACCAGACCTGTCTCTGTGATGAACTGTAGTGAAGGCACAGACCTGTCACAATTTCTGTATATTATTCTGTGTCTAGTAGTCCTGCCTGTGTCTCTAGTTTTTCGGTTGTCTCTGGTCAA
>LFIK01004980.1_pt1 | contig 10689 bp, 24 predicted proteins | sample 643401 | NCBI WGS metagenome assembly LFIK01 (sample SAMN03777447, study PRJNA286221) | soda lake metagenome | biome: soda lake; feature: Kulunda steppe; material: water; isolation source: sample T5-Br brine of Lake Tanatar-5 | place: Russia: Kulunda steppe | collected 2010-07
GAAGCATGCCTGTCCACGAGTCGGTGAAACTAAGCTGCAAGGAGGCGTGTGTGTGTGTTTATGTGCATCTTGGGGGATTTTGGATGCCATTATTCATAGCTGTGCAGCATCTTGTACGCCCGTCGCTGGGCAGGCGTGCACGCATCACTCTCAACACCCCCAGCGCACCCTCAACATGCGCAGCGTCCATGCATGACATTATTGCATCATTGTCCCAGGCTGCAATCAGAAGAAGCAATCAGAGACCACGGTACACCCACCATCTTGTACATAAATTCAGTGATGTAGTTGAGAAGGGAGTTGAGGCGCGTGGGGAGGTCCTCTGAAGGGGCAGCATCTGTGATGCATTGGTTGAACAGGCTGGCAAAGTAGCTGAGGGAGTACTGGTACATGGGGTCAATGCCCGCCTGCGTGCAAACATGTAGTCGCGGGTGAGCTTGTCTGTTCTCAGTGTGTGAAACTTTGAAGAACAGGTGCATCATGTGGAGCGACAGGCAAATCTGGACGTCCAAGGTAGGTGAAGAAGTCATGGTCAGCCCTGGATACACACCACTTTCCGTTTGGCTCTGGTACCTGTGCCATATTCTGAGCAAGAGCATCAATGCAGCACTCAGCTCCAATCAGGTCATTGTGCACAAGGCATGGTTGTACCAACATGCACTCCCACCAAATTGAACAAAGCAAGAACGATACACTCTCATAATACACAGCATGGCGTCACAAAACCAGCAGCAAAGTGTGCATGCCCCACACTCACCAAGTCAGCAATGACAAAGTACAGGATGGAGCCGCGCACAGGCACGGAGCGGTACACCTCGCGAGCAGTGTTGATGGCGCGCTCAGTATCCTCTGCGTCCCGCATGCGCGTGTTGATTTGGCCTGCACAAGAGGTTGCGGAGGGTGAAGGAGCATGTGTTCACCTGGCCTGCACAAGAGGTTGCAGAGGGTGAGGGAGCATGTGTTCACCTGGCCTGCAGTGAGACTACAGGACGTGAGGGACCAAGGTATCTTCACCCCCTGCTCCTATGCTCTTCGCACTGGCCACTGCATTGGAGGTAACCTTGTCTAGCTGGCATGTTCTAAGTGTGTGGAGCGACTTTGACAAAAACAGTCTTCCCATCCCCTCTTTCATCTTCTGTACAGACACAAAGTGATGGGAATGTGACACCAGCTCTTTGCACAAGACTCACTGCTTGTGGTCTTGGAGGTGTTGAGCACATTGATAAGCACCTCATCGTCCAAGATGTTGCCAGTGGAGTCACGCAGGAGTTTCAGCACCTGTGCAAAGGCAGGGTCATGTTGCACACACTGACCATCCCGAAATGCAAGCATGCCTCCAAATGTTCAGCTTGAGCACACACTCTCCAAGTAGCATCCCCTCTCGTCCTTGCAGTGGGACAAAGTGCCCCAATCTTGCAGTGGGACAAAGTGCCCCAACCTGTACACAGGCAGGTATGAGCACAAGGGGCAGCCCCTAGCATTCATCTTATATCTGGCGGCCTCTAGTATTCATCTGTGGCAGATATTGACATGTGGCAGATAGTAGGCACACCACCCAGACCTTGCTTCTCTCCACCCTCCAAGGACCACAACAGCAATTTCTTGGAAGACGACACTTGCTTGGCCCCTCCACATGCGCGCCATTGCTTTCTTGGCCCAAGCAGCTCGCAAAGAGGCAAAATCTCTCACACACACTCCGCTCCAGCATCGGTAAGCCCACAAATATGCTCACCGAGACGCAAATTCGTCCCGTGCAACTTGCCGGGAGGCGACACCCATCCCACCCCTAAACACACACAGCAGTGCCCAACTTATCCTCCAGCTCCGCCAGCTGGCGCTTATTGCTCGACTTCGATTCCTCCTGCAAGGCACACTAAAGCACACAGGCAACCTCTGCCAAACATGCACGCCCGCACACCTTATCCTCTAGCTCCGCCAGCTGGCGCTTGTCATTGGAGATGGACACCACCAGACGGTCCTTCATCTCCTCCAAGTCTGGCCGCTCCTTGCGCACCACGTCGCCCAGCAGCTGGTCCTCCAGACCCTGCACGGACCCAGACCAGCGCGCACACGTCTGCCAAAGATGCTGGCGCGGCAGCATACCTGTCTGTAACAGAAGTAGCTGGCCCTCCAGATCCTGTACATACCTAGGCCACTTCTGTGACAGAGCCCCTGAAATGAATGCCTGCTGACATGACGCCTGCCTCAGCAGCAGCTCGTCTTTATACCTGTGCCTCTATCAAAGTTGCAACTGATATGCACATACAAGGCTTTGGCGTGTATGGCTCACAAAAAAAGTGGCACGGACACTTCCTTGCACAAGCCCAGCATGGAAGCTGATGAGCACTTCCTCGCACAAGGCCACCTTACAAGCAGCAGCTGATGGGCATGTCTGAACCGCCCATGCATGCACCACTTTGCAGGCAGGCTTGCGGCAGAAGGACGGGGCAGGGCGCTCACCTTCCTCGTGACGGTAAAGTTGATAAGGTTGACCTTGATGCACACTTCTGGGAGGTAGTGTGGGTTGGGCATCTTAGTGGTCATGTAGAACCGGAACTGAGGGTCGTAATCCACATCCGTGTCACCCAGGCGAATGAGGGTACGGGTGCCTGCGTGAAAGACAGAGGCATTCAGCAAAGTGTCGAACATCTAACCCAGCGTTTACCGTCGGAGGTTCCCCCAGGGACCCCACCTGCTGAAGCACCGATGGTTGTACATACCTATGTCATGCCTGCCCCTTCCGCTTTCATCAGTGTTCCATCAGATGCCGCTGCTTTCTTGCAGGACACAATCACACATGCACGTGACCAAACACACCAATACACACAAGCACATGTAACCATACATGTGCACCCTTTCACCCCCTTTTCCTAGTCTGTGTCCGCCCCTGCTGCAGAAGGTCCAGCACACACGTGCAACATGCGGGCCATGCCCTGCGCACACTCTCCCGCCCCTGCCCATCGCATGTCCGTCTGCTTCAGCAGCAGCGGGTCCAGCACACATGTACAACATGCGGGCAAAGGCCTGCCCACACTCTCCCGTCCCTGCCCACCTTGCATGTACATCTGCTTCAGCAGCAGCGGGTCCAGCACACATGTACAACATGCGGGCAAAGGCCTGCCCACACTCTCCCGTCCCTGCCCACCTTGCATGTACATCTGCTTCAGCAGCAGCGGGTCCGGCACACATGTACAACATGCGGGCAAAGGCCTGCCCACACTCTCCCGTCCCTGCCCACCTTGCATGTACATCTGCTTCAGCAGCAGTGGGTCCGGCACACACGTGCAACATGCGGGCCATGCCCTGCGCAGTGGGTCTAGCACACACGTGTAACATGTAGGCCATGCCCTGCGCACGCTCTCCCGTCCCTGCCCACCTTGCATGTAAGTCTGCTTCAGCAGCAGTGGGTCCAGCGCAGGCTCCAGGCTCTCCCCCACGTCCTCCAGCAGCACTGGGTTGCCCACGCGTACGCAGTTCTCCAGCGTGCGCAGGATGTTGGGGTCGGACACGCGCAGGGAACGCAGCCCATTTTTGCTCTCCATGGCCTTAACCCACCTGCAGGCAAATGTATAGAGATTGCATGCTTTTCGACAGAGACATGTGTGAAAGTCTCACAGTGTAATGGCGTGCACGCACGCAACTGATGGCCTGGTCCTGAGGGACAGGAATGAGGGCTAGCGCACAGCAGCATGCGCGCGGGAATGCACCCAGCCATCCAGGTACATGCATGTATGTACTTGCACGGATTTGTTGGCGTGGTCCCTGGGGTTAACCATAAGGGGCCAGCGCAAAACGACAGGCATCTGAGAGTGCACCCACACATCCAATAACATGGATGAGTGCAAGCACGCACCTGTTGGCTTGGTCCTGGGGGTCAACCATGAGGGGCCAGCGGGAGCCGCGGGTGACCAGGATGCCGTTGTCCATGGAAAGCGAGTCGGTTGGCAGGCCCTGTAGGTTCCATTCCCGGATCTGGAGAGCAGAGGGGAGGGGGGAGATGGGCCATGCACAGGGTTTGCCTTGCAGGCGATCAACGGGGGTGAGGGTCTCCACCAAGGATCACACGTCTGAATGGTCACTCCTCATGGCACACCTGCAAGCTTTCCTGACACAGAGTCAAAGGTTTGAAGAGCACCAACAGGGCAAGAGTATTGGCCGTGCAGCCTGCAAGGACGGCCCAATATGAGCCCGCAGAGCAGAAACGCAGCGAGCGCCGGTGCCATCAGACCTATATGGCTGTGTCAAACATCATAGCACTCAACATCCATCCCTGCTCACCTCGACAGAAGTGGACAGCGTGGCTTGCAAGGAGAAGGTCTGAGACACAGGGATCTCCCTCTCGGCGCAGCTACGAATCCAGCTGTTAATCAGCGTGTTGCGGTAAGGGCCTGCACGGGATGCGCAAGGAACGGGGTGTAGTTTAGAGCAGATGCATGGAGGCTGAACTACACCTATAATATAGCGCAAGGCATGCAAACACCAAGGTTTGTGAACACCAGCATAGGTGCACAGCAAGGATTGAGCACTGGCTCACAGGCCACCCCCCCCAATCATCCACAATGCAGCTGTGAAGAGCATGGGAGTTGCGTCAAGCTTGGGCCTTGTACTTGCATCAGACACCAAACCTACAAATTTAAGCCGCCGTGCCGGCGTCTGCACTTGCATCAGACACCAAATTTAAGAATCTAAAACCGCCGTGCTGGCGTCTGCACAGATACTTGCGCATTGGACAAAAGACAGGTTCACTCAACAGTCTGCCAACAGTCCGGGAATGCAGTCTATCTTCAGTTTTTGAACTGGATATGCTCTCCTTATCTGGGTACCAGCATTATCAGGTGATGGTGCACTTCTAGCCGCAACGATCTGCAGACCACATTCCCTTCATCACTTGAGCAGTTCAGGGGATGGAAGTGCCTGTCCTGCTCACGCACCTGTGAATGCCCCAGTGTAGCTGATGCAGGCTGCCGACAAGAACACGTCGCCCACCAGCAGCAACATCTTATCCCCCAATTCATCTGCGGTGGACCTCCACCTCACGCTCTCGTCACCTGTGCAAGGCACATGCAAAGGGGGCGGAGGCTAGCTGCAAGCGCGCTTGTGAAGCCATTATTCCCTTGAATGGTGCAGGAGGCAAAAGGACAACGTCAGATAACCGAAATAAGAGGCGGAAGACAGCTCAATGACAGGCATGATGCATGTGGGCATGCGTTTTGGCCAACAACTTGCATATGTTCAAACAAGAACACAAGCTGATCGACAGCCCAGAGCTGAATGGCAGCCTGTAAAGCTAAGTTACAGCCTGTAAAGCTGAGTGGCGGCCTATAAAAGTGATTGACGGCCCACATTACCAAGGCCATCACCCAATTTGCTGACGAGCTTGGCTGATGTGCACACACGCTGCAAAAACCCTCACCCAGCGCGCTGATGAGCTTGGCCGCCCTGCCCAGCCTCTTGGAGCTCAAGTCAGCCTGGTGCTGCAGATTGGCGAGCTCTGACTGTGTCTTTTGCAAGTGCTTCTGGAGGTCATCCACCTGCACACAAGCACCAGATGGCGGCGCACACAGTCAGCAGCAAATACGTGCAGAGCAGCCACGCTTTTTGTGGCGGGCGTGCCCTCAACACCCTGAAGCAGCATGTGCATCAGCGCCACACGTGCGCAAGGTGACCATAGTCTTTAAAGGTGGAGCATCTTGCACCTAGCAGCAGTGCTGCCGGTCCGCGCTGCACATGTACTACATGTATAATACTTTCGCCCATGGTCTCTGCACCTAGTGCACCTGTATGTCTACGTCATGCAGCTGCCCAAGCGTGCAGCACGTGCCTTACACGAAGGCCAAGCACCTGAACTTGCATTCAAAGCTGTGTACAAGCGCTTGCACATGTGCTGAGAAGCTGTGCTTGCACTCGACGTGACAAGGCCAGGACGTTGGACGAGTTACAGTCCTGAAACTAATCAAGGGCCAGCACACGACTCATGCGTCCCCCAACCCCTGTGCTCTGCGGCATAATATAGAAGGCAAGGCACAGCATGTACAGCAGCATCTGTTGAAGTGAGACACAGCAGCACAGCAGCACAGAATACACAGAATTGCCATGACATCTCCACAATGCCCTTAAGCAAATCAACAATCACCACCCACATGTCGGTGGCAGCCAGCTCCCCCGCACCTTTCTCTCAATTTGCAGCAGCTGCTCCTGCTTCTCGGCGAACTTGGCGTTCATAGCATCAAGGGCTGTCTGGGCCGTGCGCAGCCTCTGCCGCTTGGGCTCCACCACCTACGTGCACGCGTGCGAGTTTTTGTGTGCGCATGTTCCATCATGTGAGTGTGCAGCTGGTCTCTGCAGCCTGGGCAGCACCACCTATGTGCACACATGCGTGTAAGTGCGCATGTGCAGTTGTGTGCGTGCGCAGTCAGGCTCTGCTGCTTGAATTTCAGCATGTTCTCCTGGCGGGACTGCATCGGCACTGACCTTGGACACTTTGGCGTATGTGTCCATGGCGCGCACCCACAGGCACATACTCATGGCAGCCTTGGACTGTTTTGCCACTTGGTCAGGAGTGAACTGGGGGTCATCGATGATGCGCTTCAGCAGGCGGACCGCCCTTTCGCTGATGTTGTCCTTGTCAAACTGCAGACACACAGCAACAAGGTATCTAAAAAAGTGCACAGCCCTCTCTCTGATGTCGCCCTTGTGAAAGTGGAACATATGCACAGACAGAGATTGAGAGGGCATGGGGAAAAATGGCTTGAGATGTGGTTGCTTATTCCGGGGTGGGAAAAGTACGTGGGCAGCGCATGTTTGTGGCAAGCGCATAACAAGAGCATCTTTGCTCAGGGGCTGTGGTAGTCACACTTTTGGAATGAGGAAGATCAGCAGAACGGGAGCACGGCTTGTTGCCCCAGCTTCTGCTGCTGCTGCTGCTGCTGCTGCAGTGCGTGTGCATGTGTTTAAGTGAAAGCATGTGTGTGAAATAGGAAAAGTGCGGCACAATAGGGAGCCAAGCACAATTATTTACAAAAGAAGCCGCACCTCCACCAGCCTCTTGATAAAACTGTTGTCTCCCAGCACTCGCTTCGCTGTATCCCAGTCTGCCCGCTCGCCCAGGATAGTGCACACACCCTCCATTGTCAGCTACGAGCATGTGTGTGCAGTTTGCACATGTATTTTTTTTAAGTCAGATGTATGCACATTTTTGAACATGCACCATTCTTTGCGATAGGTCAGCGCAGACTGTATCCTGTGTGAATTTCAAGAGCCACAAGGATTGGCAGGACATACTTAAGGCTGGCATGAATGACGTCTTATCAACAGAGGATGGGCGCTATTAGCAAGAACAAAGATAGCAAACATTTGCCTGGCAGTGTTGAAGTACACCAAAACAAACAAAGACAGAAACAAAACACACGAGCAAGACGGGAGGCGCGCACCAGCACAAGGGCGGGTGGTTTGGTAAAGGTCTTGATCTCAATGATGTCGTTTTTGTTGAGAGCAGCAAGGGCTTTCTCAGCATCCTCCAGTGCCGGCAATACCTGCCCACCAGTCAAGTTAAACAAGCATGAGTTGGAAGCGTACTCGGAGCGGTTGTTGTCTAAATCAAGTAATCACCACAGATTGGTGAGCTTGAACAAATGAAAGGGCCAGATAACAGGAGGCAGAGATGGCTCAAGTGAAGGCACTGCGGTCTATGCAGACTCAATGGAAAAGGGGAAACTCCCATGGGAAACTCCATGGTGGACGGGCGTGCGTTTGCTTCCTGCCTTCAAACTTAAGAGAGCTGGTGCTGGGGCCTCACCAGTGGCATGTGTCACACGTGCTCACACAGAGGCATCATGGTTTTTTCCTGGACTGCCTGGACAGACTCACATGCTCCAGGTCCTTTTGGGCGTCATCCTTGAGGTGCTGAGTCTCTGCCTGCTTCAGTTTAACCTCCACCTCCTCTTCCACAACTGTATGGCGGATGGCCTCTGCATCACTGCGCTCAGCGTCGACCTGTGTTTTCAAGAGCATGGAAGCCAGGGGCAGCAAAAACAATGGCTGCCAACTGCTCTAAGAGCATTGCCGGACTGAATAAAACTCCAACTCCTAAATTTTTGCAATCCATGGTACACCATCTTGCTCATGGTGTGGAGGCTGGATATAAACGGAACACGGGAGCAGCCTATTCAGATGATGGGTTCACGCAAAGGCTGCAGCAATTAAAGGCCAGCATGAACCCACACAAGCTTTGAGGGTGAGCAGGGCAGTTATGTCGGGTGATGAGGAAGCATGCCCACCTGCGCCAGGAGCCGCTGCGTGTCCTTGGTCTTCACTGCCAGCACCGGCTGCAGCTCATTTAGTTCAGCTTGCATCCTGCGTGCCAGAATGGTACAAGTAACACCTTATGGACTGCATTCAGCCAACCATGAGTATACCTTATGGACTGCATTCAGCCAACCATGAGTGACTGCATATAGTACAAGTTACACCTTATGGACTGCATTCAGCAGGAGCTCAAAGCAGGACCTTGCGATGCCCTGCCAAGATAATGAATGATGATTCATGTGCTTTCTTCAAGAGACTGATATGATCTTTTTAACCAAGCATTGCATTGTCATGAAGGGTCGAGCTTACATGGACTACCAGTTTTAAAAAGCACAACCTCATTTGAGTAGGATGCACCTCTTGTGCAGGGGATACTGCACCTGTCTACGGTGATGTTGGTTTCTTGGAGCTTGGACAGGCCATTCAGCAGACGATCACGGGCCATTGCCATACCCTACGGAAAAGGAATCCAGAATTGATTGATAGATAAATAAAGAAATGACGCATCAGTGAAGTGTGACACAAAGATCAGATTTGCTTCTCCTGGGATGAAGTTCACTCTGAAGGCTCTCACATACATTGAGTGTACGCGTATGCTTTCTCTCCCTCACAGCCCTGGCTGCTGCTGCTTGAATGGCATTCAAGCTGCCTGTGAAATTTTACAAGGTTTCATGCTCCATTTTTAAGTATATGATGCCTGCCTCTTTTTGCTCACCTGACGGGTCTCTCGCAAGAGCGAAATGTACAGATGGATGAGGTCCAAATAGGACTTGGGTGTGACGTAGTATCTGCAGGAATTTAAAGGCAAGTCAGCAAACTGTTTTGCCGGATTTTTGGTGGGAAGGGCAAATTTTGTCATGCAAAATCAGTGTCCTTGCCAAACTGCCGTTGTTGTCCTGTTGAAGCAAGCTTAAGATGCCCACTAGGCCTAGCCTTGCCAGGTAAGCAGGGGCTGGCCAATTGGCAGCCAGCAACGCATCCACCATAAATCCTACCTCCTCCGCAGCTCAGCATAGAATGCCTCTGCTGTCTCTGCCACGCCAAGGTGGATGTCTACGCACATGGATGCAATGGCCATATTGACGCACTCGCCTCCAAGTTGCTGCAGCGTGGCAAAGACAATTCAGCATAGTGACTGGTCGGTGGCACCTGTACAATGATGCCCATCGATGTGGAATGCAGTGGATGCGCTGCTGAATGGATGCAACTAGGGGCAGCAGCCATATTCAGTCTCTCCTTAACATAATCCTTACCATTCTTGCACCACCTTTACAGCCCTTTACTACAAGATTCATACCATAAAGTTGTAGTAGCATTTCCATAACAGGGAGCTACTCTGAGTATACTTGAGAGAAAGTTCAAAATTTCACTTCCAGCCAGATCAGTGTGTGCTATGGCCGAGGATCGCATTGAGCTGTAAAATACAGATTTTTTGGGGGGCGCAACTTCGTGTGTTATCGCACCTGGCCATTCCCGTGCGCATTTACTGCAGTACGCATACACAGGATCAGCGGGAACCAAAGTGCCTTCATATGTTGCGGTCAGGCAAACTGCAAAATGCAGCACCCGGCCCCTCCCTCCCACCCTCTTTCCCCATGATTCCAGGAAACAAATACTCATGCCCCTCAGGCCCCCCTTCTTGAAAGGGCCATGAGGTGCGTTAATTTGCCTTGGCCTAGCACCTGCCAGCAATTCTGGGCCCACACACTTGCCCCTCATAGTTCATAACCCTGACAAAGGCCTTGCCACCCACCTGGGACTCCAGGAAGCGCGTGCTCACGCTCTTCAGGGCCTCAGCTGGCCACGGGCTGAACCAGTCAATGGTGCAGCAGCTGATGAGCGACGGGAACTGGCGGCAGCGCGCACGGAACGACTCCCCCACAGGGCTCATGGCCAGCACAATGTGCAGGTGGTCGCGCACGCGGTTGATGAACGCCGACCACATGGCGTCACGTGTCTCTGCGATGCCCTGCTCTGTGATCCACGGCCTGCACGGACACACAGTGTGTGTGTGTGATGCGTACGCACAGGAGGCGTGCAGTGTGAGTATGCAATGTGCGAGCGTGCATGGCTTGCAGTGAGGTGCTAATGCACATGCACAGGTCGGGCGCAGTCTGTGGGATGCGTAAGTGTGCACAAACGGCACTGCATGTGTCTTTTGGCAAGCACTTGTACCCGTGTGCGTATGCGTGTGCGGCAGTGTGCGACTGCGCGTATCATGTGCGTGTGTTTGTACGTGTGTGTGTGTGTGCGTGTTTGTGCGCGCACGCAGGTGCCTGTCTGTGTGTGCGTATGTCACAGGTGGGCGCGTGCAGCATAGATGCGTGCTTGTGCACATGCATGCATGCTCATGCGTGCACGCGTGTGCTGGTGGGTCAAAGTTGC
>LFIK01004982.1_pt1 | contig 10687 bp, 7 predicted proteins | sample 643401 | NCBI WGS metagenome assembly LFIK01 (sample SAMN03777447, study PRJNA286221) | soda lake metagenome | biome: soda lake; feature: Kulunda steppe; material: water; isolation source: sample T5-Br brine of Lake Tanatar-5 | place: Russia: Kulunda steppe | collected 2010-07
ACTTCGAATTCGTGCCCTCCAATCTCAGGTGCCTCGTCGAGCCACAACATGCCGAAAAAACCGTCCTGCCGCATCGAGCACCCGTACACTTTCGAGACAGATTGGGCAAGTGGATGAAAACGTGGAAGTCGAAGAAAGATCCATGCCCGGAACCGAAGGAGGCGAACCAATTCGACACAAACCGAGTGAAATTCCTGCAGGGAAAAGCAACCCACATCGACTTCCAAAAACGTGAAGTATGCGTGTGCAGCACAAGCACTGCCTCCGGTCGAAATAAAGAGGACACAACCGTGCCGTACGATTACTGCATTCTGTGCACAGGATCGACGTACGCGAATCCCATCAAAGGTACTAGCGCAGGTTCCCAAGCCGCCCTGGAATGCAGGAAAGAGGAAATCCGACAAGCGGCACGTGAGCTGGCCGCTGCAACTACGGTAGCAGTGGTTGGTGGAGGGACTGTTGGAGTGGAGCTTGCTGCTGAAATCGCCGGTGCTTTTCCTCGGCAAAAGCAAGTGACCCTGATAAGTGGCAGTGCAAGGCTTCTGAGTAGAATGCCCCTTGCTGCAGGAAAGTATGCGGAGAGTTGGTTGGCTCATCGTGGAGTGTCACTCCTGCTGGGGCAGCAGGTAAGCAAAGAGGAAGATTCGTATCTCATCACCACAGAGGGACAGAAAGTGCATGCTGATGTGGTGTATCAATGCACAGGGGGTCAGCCGGTGGATGAACTCCTCCAAGGACAGAAAACAACCTTGCAGGAAGATGGGAAAATGTACCACGCATTTTGCACTGGAGGCTGCAAGGTGAATCCCTTCCTTCAGCTTGAATCTGAAGGGGCAGATGGTCGAGTGTTTGTTGCAGGTGACTGTTTGCCTAGTGGTAGCTCCGAGAAAACGGCATTCATGGCAGATCTCCAGGCCACAGCCGCGGTTGAGAACATCCTGTCTTGTCAATCGGGGAAGTCAATGGTGCCATTTCCTCAGTCCGTCTGCTTTGGGAAGACTGCTGCGCCCAGGCTTGCGTTTGTTTCCTTGTACAAATACAGCGGTATCTTCCAAATGAATGACATTGTAATCGGCGGCCCTCTGGCTGCGCTTGGAAAATACGTCTTGGAGTGGCTACAGTTAAAAACGGCGCAAGAGAGGATCCTCTCTCATGGCATTTTTTCCGCTTTGGAGGCTGCAAGTGTCTTCACTGCAGTAACCCTGTTTGGTAAGAAAGAAAAGGCAATGCCGTGTGGAAGTAGCAATGTGACCGACCGACCTTGTCTCGCAGCTATGTGACTCATACATGTTGTATTCCATGCTAAGCACCATCTGGATTGTTCCTTTTTTATTCTTGAACTTCTGGCAGAGGTGAGGCTAGCATCTTTCCAGGGTAATGCTCTTGCCTGCAGATTTCGTGCTGGGGACATGCTCCATGCACAACTGCAAATTTTGGAAAATATGCATATCACTTCCGAGTCTGATTATAGTCAAGTATGCAGTATACTAATTGCAAAAGAGCTAGTGGAAACTTGTTTTCTTCTTGTGGATTGCTCTAGAAAGCTTGGACTTGCTAACATTGCCTTTCATGCTGCGATCAACAAGCCTTCGTGTAGTAAGAAATACTTGGGTTTTTGTTGATGTGCTTCTTGCTCCAGTCAGCTTCACTATTGAAAGTGGGATGAACAACAGTGCAGTTGCTTGCCAGCACGAAGAGGTAGTGTTGGCAGAAAGGCTTACACAATTGGTGGACCCGGCGTGATGTAAGAAAAATTTTGACGTTCGAGTGGACGTCAAAGCAGAGATATTGGCAGGTTGCTCGTTGGAGCATACACTCTGTGCAAGTACGCCATGTGTTGTATCTGTTTGATGCAGTCATGCACAACTAGCTTTGAACTGGAAGTGGAAGGTGCCAACCGTTCATTGCCTGTTGAGGCAGGATGAATGCTTTGAAGAATCTCTCATCCATTCCAAAGATAATTTGTATCTTGAATTTGCGGGGCCACACATCATGGCCAAAACCATAAGCTTTGATGCCGATTGTAGTGCAGACAAGGAGGTCTGCGTTGATCAATGCTACGGTATGAAAACATGGTCACATGCTTTCTAGCAATGCATCTCTATGTGTCAGCACTGGCTTATTTCTCGTTGACAGTCATATGCGGAACATGGCCATGAGAATGCCGCGTGCAATCCAATGTTGTGGAAACGCAGTACACTTCGTGCGATTTTAGCTAGCATCACTGGCCCTCTCAACTTTCGTGCCAACAGTTTGTTAAAGCGTAGGATTCTGCATATGCCGAGGAGAAGCAGACATGACATTTAGCAGATTCGGTTGCAGTGGAGGGAGCCATGTCATCTTCAGTAGATCCTGTGTTTGATATGAATGACTTGGTTCTGTTGAGCCTTTTGTCCAGCACCTGGTACTATTTCTTGCCTTGATGTCTAGTGAAATTCCTTCTGTGAAGAAGGAAGCAGAGTTTTGGCCCATGCCACTCCTCGTAAAAGTGTGTTGGAAGGAATCGGTAGTCAAGTGTATTTCTGCTTTGACGAGCAGCTTGTTTCATCTAGGGTTCGTTGTCACACCCATAAACTACTTATTCAAAGAATTTTTTGAAGGTCATTACTTTGGCACGCTGTTGCACAGGAGAAGGGTGTCCCTGCACACCATGGAGTTGCACCTATAGGAGGGCTGCACCATGGTTGCTCTTTTGGTAAGGCAATGTTTTTGACGGGCAACATTCCTCTGTCAGGTGTATTTCGATGGAACTTTATTGCTTTGGTGATGGAATCCTTGTCCTCCTCTTTACTGCTAGAGGAGCTTAAGGTGCTGGTGTTGCACTGGAAGAATATACCCAAGGCAAACAATGTCGTTAAAGGCGCTTAAAATTGTGTGCAACTGCTAAGATATTAAAAATGGCAACTTCACTTTCTGTTCTAGCTTCTTGTGGGAGTGTCCAAAATCCATATCACATTCACGCAACTCAAAGTGTTGTTGGCTTGGTATGATTTCTTTACTACCCTCTTAAAAGAATCTTTTCTTTTGGATTTACAAATCCGAAGACAAGTGTTGTCACAATGCCACTTCGAGAAAGGAATCCTTGATGATAGCGCCTACAATTGGAACAACGACCTTTCATATTGGTGGTGCCAGAATCATTGCTAGAATTCGCCAAAGGACGTCTCCCGTGCGGACCACTCCAAACCTCGGTTTTGCGTGTTGTTTAGCACCTACGAAAATAACTTGTGCACAATGATTGGAGGCATGTCGATTGCTATGATTTACATGCACGTAATTCGATCTTCTTCGCAGGTGATTTTATGGGTAGTGTCCGCCAAGTTTGCCGCTTGCACTAGTTTAAATGGATACGTGATGGAAAGATGCTTCATTCTTGGTGGCAAGGGAACGTCGGACTTGCATAAGTTGGAAATCTTTCGATTCTCTTCGACTTTGTTTGTTGCATTCCGAGTATTAGACAAAGTTTTCTTGTGCTACCATTGTAGGATTGCTTGTCGCTTTCATAGATTGTGATTCAAGGTCTCGTCGGGCCTTGGAAAATCGGTACAACGGCGATGAGAAAGTTTGATTCCGTGTGGAATGATGATAGAGTTTCGTTACACTTCCATTGGAGCTTCGTGGAAAGTATTTCGTGGCTAATTCGTAACGATTTCTCGCAAGGTCTTCGTGTACGCAATTTTTTCTCAGCGCGGCTTGCCACTCCCAAAGTCAAATATGCTTCTTCTTCGTACTCTGTATCGTGCGTCAAATTACACCGCATTGTTTCAACATATTCGCATACTTAATTAATTTTGGGAGCGGAGCAGAGTAGGCACCATCGAGATCTTACCCAGATCTTCCTTGTTCATGGTTTTATGCTACTTGCCCCTACCTGCACGCTCTCGTTCTAGGTCATCAAAATTTATACAAAGCAATGTGCAACATTGTTAAGGGGAAGCCACGGGCTACAACATCCTCGACGATTTTTTCAAGGACGAAGTATCACATGTCATATAAATACTTCTTCCGGTGGAGTGGCGAGCATGTAGGCTTACTCCGAACTCCTTATAAACCTTGTTCATAGACAATTCTTTTGGACCATCGAGACACAATTTGTTTATGCTTCTGCTTCTTGCAAAAGAAGAGGGAGCCCTTTCCATGATAATCTTCGCATTCCTAGGTTCCTATCCATTCCGTCTTTGGTACAATACGGATCAATCGTGCATAATCAATGGTGACATCGATATGTATGGACAAACCGCTCCAAAAATGCCATCTTTGTAACCTTTACCAAACACTTGAAATTTCCTCGAGAAGACCACCATCTAATGACCTTTTGAGCACCAAAGTAGTGAAGGAAGACGTTGTGGTCGTATTTCTTTAGAATGTGGCCACATGGCTCATTCAAACTGTTCCAAAACGTTTGGACAAGTGCAACACTTGCTTTGGTTGATATTTCCCTTCGGATTCCTACAATCAAAGATGGTGGAACACTCTTTGCTTGCACACGCGTTCCGTCATTGATTTCTCTACAACTTACACTTTTGTAGCTTGAAGGAAGGGAACGTTGGCATACTCCTTGCATCACCCAAAGGATCGAAGTATCCGAGCCTAGCAAAATTGGACAGCGAGCTAGGAGTTCGGCCCGCTATCAAATCCGCTTATGAAGCAGCAATCCTCCATAAAAATCGAGCTTCTAATACTCCATTTTACTCAATTCTCCTGGTAATCCATTTAGAGAAGAATATTGTGGCAAAGGATACCCTTGCGACGGGCTTGGGGAGGTCGTTTGCACGGATAGGGTACTATTCTCACCGATCCTCCCACAATCCATCGGAAATAATGTCCTACAAGCTTGCAAACACTATGCTTTTTCCTAACATGGAGTGTCCATCTTGCGATGGGTTAGGTGCCGTTTCAAACTCACTTGCTTCACGGCGCTTCAAGTTACACTTAGAGTGTGTCTAGAGAATCCCAACACAAGCGTAGCGATGGACGCAAATGTTTGTCGAGTAGGGTGTAGAGGCCTAGCACCTAATCACCGTGTGAAAGCCACTCAAGTGCCGCTGAAACTTCTCGCAAGTTTGAGAGGATGTTTCAAGGCTCTTCATATTGAGGTTGGCGTCTTCTTCATCAGAGGAGAATGCTAGCAAATGGAGCATCTACTAAATACGGCATGGTCCAACCCCTTCACTCGCGGGGAAAAGATACGTTTTCATCTTGTGAGCGAACAATTTGCAAGGCACTACGGAAGTTTTACTTGGTTTTCGGTTCTAATACGACTCCTTCTCTATCGAACTAACACCAGCCTTTCCTTCGAACTTTGCATAAAGATTGGCGAACTTGTGCTTAGCAAGTAAGCCTCTCCTTGGTCAAGGGATGGTGTATCTAACGAGTGTGCTTTTTTAGCCACAAAAGCTAAATATACGCCATGTCCGTATCCTCACATCAAACAAATGCTCTTCCCTCGCATTGAAAATGCTCTTGATTACACACTTGAATTGCAAAGTCGCAAAACCCGGTGTGGGAGCAATTGCTTGAAAGCAACCAACAAGTGCACATTGCTTGCGCACGCGACCTCATAATGGTCACGGACGTTGATTCGTGTTGAATTGATGGAGCTAGCTTGTAACGGCAAAGGGTTGAGCATATCGCATGTAAAGGGGCAATCCTGTCGTGGTTTAGGGTTTTCCTCTTAGGACCGGATTCAAACGAAGGGGATCGACCTGGTTTGAGGTTTCCCCCACACTTTGCCTTCGAGGTATACCTTATCGTCTCCACGTGTACCATTTCGTCATCATTAAGGGGAGAAAGCATAATCACACAGAAATGCGGGTGAGATGGACGTGATTAGTGTCAATTTTATTGGGTTCGCTTCTGAACACTAGCGGAAGGACTTTTTGAGAAGTTGAGTGCTTAACTCTATCACCATGTCATCATTGGCTTCTCGCATCAATCGTCGAAGGCACTTTTGCAGTTCTTCAATCTTCTTGTTTTCTTCGGGCAATAGTTGCACAGGCAACCTCAAGACCGCCTCGCAACAAAGAACGAAGGCCTTGTATCCGTTTGGTTGATCCATTCCATCCACCAAAGCAAACGCCCACTCTCCGAGTATGGTGGGAATCATGGAATTCGCTACTATCAACTTCACCTTGCGCTCCTTGATTTCTCGCACTGCACTTGCAATTTTCCACACACTTGACAAGAAGAAGGGTGCATGCTCATCTTGCAAACGATCATGCAATTTCGAAGCCCAACGAGGTAGGGCCACGGATGCTTCCTCCAAAACCTCCTCATTAGGTTCGTTTACCACTTTTTCAAGCCAAAATGCCACTTTTTTTTGCAATTTCTTCACCTCCATGGCCGATGTGGTCGGATTATCATTGCCTTTCCCCCCACCACCCAACCTAGGAGATTCCTCCGCATCCTTCGTTGCCAAGGCGCGTCGAATTGTGCTCTCCTCTTGGGGTAGGGCGCTTTTCGACGGTGCTAGCTCGGGGATCTTGTCAACCACCTCTCTTTCTATGTCTCCCCCCTCCGAGAGATCAATCACCAACGGTGGGGTGTTTGCCTTCCCAATTTTCCCTCCCCGCAAGGTATGTAACCTCCCCTCCATTTGTAACCGGCGCGTCCTTTCAAGTAGAGCATTGACCACCCTCTGGCTCTTGGAATTGTAGTCTTTGTCGGTCAGCCAGTGCAGTGCATGGCGTCCGTTTTCTTTGGAGTACACCCGTTTGCAAAAGAATCCCGGGACCCTCCTCATCCCTTCCTTCTCAAACTCTTGGTCCCTTGGGATGCAATACACGATTATGGTTTGGAGCACTGAATCAAGGGGCAGGACGTCTTCGTGAAAGGAGTAGAAAAGCTCAGCAGCGTGAGTGCCAGGAAAGGGTGCACAGTCCAGGTCTTCATCGGGTACTTCTTGCAAGGGCCGGTACAGCCAATGTACCTTCACAGCATTGGATTTTCGTTTCCCTCTTCCTCCTCCATCTGTAGACATGATCTGCACCACGTGTGCCATTTCTGGTCTCTTTGCACCTTCCATTTGCACGTAAACAAAGTCCTGAGGATGCAGCAGGATCCCATGAGTGGTCTTCACCGCTTTCCCTGTCTTGGTGCTCATGGTTGGATCAACACCTGCACCTAGGGTTGCGGATGTGGGATCCAACCGAGCTCTTCCCCTTTCGGTGCCTTCCCACACCGACGAATGGTTCCTTTCGAATCCACTGTCTTTGGACGGCTACGCTTCCTTGGGACCTGGACCGAATCCGGTCGAACGGCCGGTGCGTCGGACGTCCGCGGTCGCACGTGGCTGGCCTGCTGCGCCTTCGGCAGCCCTCGTGCTTCGCTTTCGATCCTTCGCGCGTGGACGCGGTCTCGATGTGTCGTCGGACTTTCCGGGTTGGTTCGTGCGCGGTTTTCCTTCCAGCCGTGGCTTCGTGGGGAGGAGAAGGAGGATGTCCAATCCGAAGGGTGCATTCTGAACGGAGGAGACGGACCAAGTCGGGTGGGTACCGAAAACAAAAGGATACGCCCTGGTCCCTCCGCCACCGCAACAAGGGCGAGTAAAGGGAACCACAGGTGCCATGGCGAAGCGAAATGCAGCAATGCAGGAGAATCCGGTGGACGTGAAGAGTGGAACGACCAATTGGTGGTTGAAACCGTCCAGGGAGGTGCGAGAAATCCAGGGATAAACCTGCTGGAAGACTCGTGCCGCAAGCACGCCATCCGGTCCTTCTCCCATGGGAACAAAGAGGTGGAAGATCGAAGCTGCCCAGGAAGGACGGGGAGCGGACATATCATCCACTTCCAATGCTGAGTCGAGGGAGCCTTCCTTCCCACAGACAGGCAAGGAATCGATTCAATGAATGACTGTTCGACCGAGACCCACCCAAGCTGGTCCTTCACCTGCAACAGCAACTAAGACAGGCCCAGCAGAACGAGACCTGGCAAAGGTTGCCGCTCTTGATACGTGCTCTGCTCCTATCTCAACTGCCAACTTCATGGTAGATATACCGACTGGGCGGCAGTGGTCTTTATTGATGAGGAGCAGTACTGGCCCGGAAGATGATGGTGCACAATGCACGTTGTGCCTTTCATAGGAAACAGATACACATTTACTTGTACAAACGTAAAGAAGAAATCGCACCATCCAATGCTGTGTGGATGCCCTTATTGTACTCTGAATGTGCCGGAATCAGAACAGGATTGAGTTCTGGGTGGTTGCGCCATAGTGCGGGAGAAAAAGGACTGCTAGCTGATGGCCAGTAATGCAAATTGCCAGAGTTCAGCCATTCTGTAAGTGCAGTGGTCGCTTTGGTGCACATCCACAGCATCTGTACTGAACTGCTAAAGCAAGGTTCATGCGATGCCACTTATTGAGTTGCGTTCAAGCTATGTCCAGCTTGTCTTTGTAAACTTATTCGGCTGTGGACACTGGACAGGTCATTTGCAAGTCCGCCTTTCCTTTGGTTACAAACTCCAAGTCAATGTGTGGGTTGGCGGCACTCATTGGATCCTCCACCACGACGCCAATATGCTTTCTCGGATCTTCATAGATGCAAGGAATTCCCTGGGAACGCCAGATGAATTTGTGTCTCATGCTTTCATCTCTGACTTCTCTCCAGTTACTTGCGTTGGCTGCAGTGATGCATGTATCTTGCTGGATGGCATAATCTGCCTGCCAATTGTTGTTGATGTTCCGCACGGTGCATTTTTCTATCACATTTTCAAGCGAAGTGAACCTGTAGTGATTGATCACGAGCAACGCATTGGCGATTTCCGGTTCGCGAAAGTTGTTGACAAACTTAAAAGGTTTGGTGCGCACGTTCTCCAGCCCCACCACACCATCCACGTATTTGCCTTCGTGGAGGATGACCCCATGGATCTTGAGGCTTTTGAGCCGTCCTGGTCGGAAGATTGGTTTCGTTTCATCGTTGTAGTACAGGTCCTTGTACTTTCGCACTCTCAAGGGTGCGCCATGCCTCTTCGAATGATTCCATCGCATAACGTTGTCGTGTCTGACATCGCTCACCACCTCCAGTTCCTCGTTGTAGGAGAACATGATCCAAGGCACGTTCACTGCATCCACCGAGTTGAAAGAATCCTTCAATTCTTGTGCAACTGTCTTGCAGGGGTTTCTCCTGGTCGACAGGAACTCGTCTACGTCCAAGGAAGCGATCCATTCGCAATCTCTCATGTGATGACTCCGGCTGATTTCGTCGAGTGGGTGCCATTGTGTTCCTGCGGTGTATTCGGAGAGATTCATGGGAATCACATGGACGTCGGGGTCATGGTTCTCGTACGGTCGTCTGGCATTGGTGTCATCGATGACGACGATCTTTTCGACACCTTCCCATCGGTGGTGTTGTATGAAGCTCTTCAGCAGCTGATGCTCGTCCCTCATTCGCGTGAGGGCACAAAGGAAGGTCGCCTCCCGCACCGTGGATCCCTCGTCCGACGTGGAAACTACTTCTTGTCCTTGTGCAATCCACGTCATAAAGGACCAGACCAGCAGAATCGCTCTTCTCATCTTCGCCATCCATCCGCTGGATCGACGTGCGCTTGCTTGTCGATTCTCTTCCCGAAGAGGTGTCCCGCGTTCCTTTACCTGTCCTCTGGACCCTAAACCACGATGGACGTCACTGGGGTCGGTCACGTCCGAAACCGGGTTTGATCCGAGACGGGTCCCGAAGCCATGGATGGGATGCAACCAACGGAGACCATTGCAAAGATGCCATGAACACTTCCTGCTAAGGCGAGCGAGGTTGGTAGGCAAAGGTACCGGACGTGGAAGGACGAGGCGTCCGTCTTGCCTTCGGCACGTGCTTTGGAAATTTCATCTCGTGTTCCTAGAGGAAGGCAAGCTTGACACGAGTGGGCGAGACATCTGAGTAGTGCTCAAGAGTGCACGGGGGTTTTGCTCTCGAAACCTGCACAAACGCATCCAATCACGTATCGAGTGCGATAGCACGGACGATTGTGACTTTTCTCGGAAGCACATCCATCTTGGATCGGAAAACGAATGGTGCGATGATGCGTTCGTAAGGTTCATTTTTGCCTCGTGGTTGCAAGTTGCTTGTCAGGCATACGAGTGCATCGATTCGACGGTATGTGTATTCCTCATGATTTGGCCGGTTTTCCATGGAAGTCACGTTGGAAGTGCCGCACTTGCACCATCCTACACGCATGTGGCCTTGCTCGTCTTGGCTTCCCTCTTGCTTGTGGTGATGCGGAGACCATTCCCTCCTCTTGCATTGCCCAAGGCAGAGAAGAAACGCTTTGGACGTGGAGAAGAAGGATTCGTTGATCGTCGACACAAGACAAAGCCAAGCGCGCGTACACGGTAGGCGACGAATTGGCGCAGTTGAAATCCCATCCACAGGCGCGTGGACGGTTGAGAACGACACGTCGCACGTGTGGAAGTGGTGCAGATCGTACGTCGCAGACGAGATGGACGGAACACAACCAAGTGGACGGTCTTCGTCCACCCAGGATGGAAGTGCACAAGCAGAGGCAGGCACCACCACACAATTGAAACGAGATCCATACGAAGTGTTGGGCGTTGCACGTGATGCTACCGTGCAAGACATACGAACGGCGTATCGGAAGCTGGCGCTTCAGCTGCATCCAGATAAGGCCGGACCCGAACGCGCACAGGAGTTCCACGAGGTGAGGACGGCCTACGCCATCCTCAACGACGAAGAAA
>LFIK01004983.1_pt1 | contig 10686 bp, 11 predicted proteins | sample 643401 | NCBI WGS metagenome assembly LFIK01 (sample SAMN03777447, study PRJNA286221) | soda lake metagenome | biome: soda lake; feature: Kulunda steppe; material: water; isolation source: sample T5-Br brine of Lake Tanatar-5 | place: Russia: Kulunda steppe | collected 2010-07
ACAAACTAATGATTCCTATCGTTTTATTTCAAAGCTTATGGATGTTTATATGATGGCTGGTGTTCACCAGCAACCTGATCAGTCAAACTACCTGGCTGAAGGTCAAACTTAAACTTGTAAACTTCCCAAGTGGCCCCTCTTCCTTAATTGATGTGAGGAGCTTTTTTTCTGCTTGCATAGTTTTTCTTTCTTTCTTTCTGCAAGCACCAGGCAAACCTCCACCATCAAACTGGGAAGGTCCAGAAAAGGGTTCAGAAAAGGATTCAGAAAATAGCCACATGTTCTTTCCTTCATATTTTTCGACCTCCTACTTGTATTTATGATTTTGCTGCATATTGTATAGAATGAGTGTTAAGATCAAGAGTAATCTACGTTTGCTGGGCAAACCTAGATCCTATGTATTGAAATTGTCAGCATGTTCGTGAGATGCTAGAGAGCATCCATATTTGTGACATGCACATATGAAAGAGCAAACAAGAAACGTGCAATGAAGGATGCAAACGGCCTCCAAAGCTTCAACTTGAAGTTGTAATTAAAAAGCCAAAAAATCTATGGCAGGTCTGCATCTGGACCCAGCGCGTTCAGCAGCTCTGCATCTTGGCCGAAGTAGGCACCCACAACAGCAGCCACCACATTCAGGAGAGCCACTTGAGGGTCTTCAGGGCCCTGCAAGGTGTAGACACAACAAGATAGTTTATCAATCAAGGCAGAAACATAACTGGATAGTCTATCAATGGCCCTCTTTTGACCCGAGACTTGTATGCAGCTGTGGTGATCCCCACGAGGGCAGCAATGCATGTGCGCCGCCAGTCCAAAAGGGTGCTCGTGCCACCCCACTCATGCTGTAAAACATGCCAGGCTCAATGCTCTTCTGTTCTGCAGATGCTCTGCAGAGAACCCTCCAGCCTTGTAGACACTGCAACACAGCAGGATGGATTCTTTGTACCATAGGAGTAAACACCAGGAGCAAAGGATGAGCTCTGCACCATAGTGCAGATGTGCATTTTTACTAAGCCAGCTTCTTGCTTATTGTTGGTGAGCTGCAAAAGCAACTCAGGCTGCCAGGCTTGCCGCCATTATCTTTGTACAAAAGGACTGCAGCCGGTCTCCACAAATTTTGTCATCCATTAATTGCCCTGTAAGCAAACCAAAATTCCTATTTTAGGCCAGGAGCATCATCATTCAATGATTGCTTGATATTCAACGCACCTTTAATTGTCCTGCACGCAGGCTGGCTACCCTCCTCATCAGGGCACGAAGGCTGGCACTAACATCTGCGTGGACTGGCTTTTCTAATACCGCCCCCAGTGCATAAATCCACTGCAGCCATTACACGCACACAAGCACGCGCATCCTAGGTATGGTTAATACATGCATCAAGCAGAATCCTGCAATGTGTAGCACATGCTGCAAGCTTGCAAACATGTTAGCATTTAGTGCCCGTTAAAGAGATAATGGGCTCACCTGTGCTTGTAACGGCCCCAGTGCTTGAGCCACTTGTAGGTCCGCCACATGTCGTGCGAGGAGACGCCCTATGACCACCTGCACATGCCAAGCACACATGTGCTACAAGGACGTTATTGCCTTCAAAGGCCTCTCAGCAGACAGAGCACATATCACCATACTCTCTCTGTCATTCTCTAGTGCAAGCACACAATTTGATCACCTAAGTCCCTGCAGTGTGCAGGCATAGAAACTAGGCGGACAATGGGCCCTGGTCTTGGCACGATTCGCTGTTTGGGCATGTGTTTGTGTGGTGGTTAGGAGTGTGACCGTGTGAGAATGGGTTTGTGTCCATGTGGGAGAGCAATGCCTGCATGCTATGAGACCAAAAGAGCAGTGTTTGGGGTAGGTCACTCTGCTAAGCGCAGCTGCGCCTGGCATACATTGCTGGTATCACAGACACCTTGAGCTGGACTGGTGCTGGTGCTGAGCCTTGGGCAACAACTACAGGTTTCCAAGCCCCGATACCTCTGGCCCAGTAAGGTTCTTGCCTATTTCTGCAGCCTCTCCATCCATGTGCACGGATGCAGCACACACACACACATTTACACGCACACACACACAAACACACTTACCTGGTCCATACGCAGCACCAGCGGCAGCAGCGCTTCCTCAGAGACTTCCTGCCCCGAGGCCTGCCACTCCTGCTGCGCCATCGCAGTTGGGGTGGCCGCTTGCCCTTCTGCTCCCGCCCCTGCGCCTACAGCTTTTGATCCTGCCACCCCTGCTGAGCCAGCCAAAACTGCAGTCGCCGCAGCCCCTGCAGTACCTGGGTCTGGTTGAACATGAGGAGGGGCGCCTTGGCCACCTGCTGGGTGGGGAGAGCGTGTGCTTAGTCCCAAACACCATTTGTTGAGGTTCCTGCTAGCAATGAGTACAGGCATGCTGGCCAAAGATTTTTATCTGTTGGACTGCAGCCTGGAGTGGCTTGGAAAAGCAGCATTCTGCTGTAGACAGCCTACCATCTTGTTGTCAAAGCTGTGTTCAAACTCACTTGCTGGCTTCAGCCGCTCAAAGCACAGCCGCTCCCAGCCGTCCGAGTCGTGCGGCTCTGGCACTGGCAATGTCGGTGGGCCTGAACGAAGATACAGGGTGCAGGTGACCGAACACTGGAGGCCGTGGTCTTAGGACGTGGGTGCTGAGATCAGAACATACTGGATGCAGCTGTGGTCGAGGACCAACAACCAGTGCTTTGCGCTTAAAAAGCCTTGAAGCCTTGCGCATTCATGTGCACCACAACTGAGTAGAAAAAGGCCATATTGACAGCCGGGGCTGCTTTGCCTCACATTCAGATGGGCGTGACGACAGTTCCTGAAGTGAGCGGCGCAGCTGGGCAAACTCGGACACAAACCGACGCAGCCATCTGCGGATGGCAGCAGGCTCAGAAGCTCTGTGAAAAGGGTGGGTGCCAAGCCTGAGTTTGCATATGCAGAAAAGACATCATGTACAAGCACACACCCAAGGTCACCATGGTCCAGGCGGTCGAGCGGTGACGTCAATTTTGTTGCCCAAGGTCGTGACCAACAGAGCCAAGGTAGCATACACCTGTTCCATGATCTGGGGCCTAGGCAGCATACAGCTGTTCAGCATCCAACCAAGGCAGCCAAGCCATCAACCAAAGCCCTCTACGGACCCCATTTCTTGCGACACCCTACCGTGACATCCACCAAAGCCAAAAGCTCCACTTTTTGGGCCACCTCTCAAACAACTTCCTGCCACTACCAAACCCAACCAATGTTCCCTCTGTATGCGCCTTCACAAGTGCTCCCAGGCTGTGCCTTGCCCTTTCTTTGTGACTACCACCAATGAGTTGAGCTACTCAACCAAATCTCCAGTGCCTATCTACACAGCCAGAACAGTCAACCGTGCCATGCACAAGATACTGCTCCAGCGCGTTTGCAGTGTGAATCAGCTGTCGCTGTGAGTTGCGCTAGTTGGCACCAGGCGCAAGTGAGCCGGAGTCAGGTCTACCCCCCCTACAGACCCCGCGACTCCCGTGCACGAGCTGGTGGCGCACCCTTTGGATGGCTTTGCCCAATCAGGGCAGCCTGGTAGGGCCCCTGCTGCCACCATCTGGCTGACGTAAGCCGCCATGCTCGTCTGCCGTGAGGTGGATCCACCAACAGAGGCCTCAGCAAGCGCCCCTGCCGGCACGGAGGCTGCACTACTCGATGGCATGCTGCTGGCCTGCTTGCCTCCAGAATCTGAGCTGGGGGCTGCGATTGCAGTGCATGAGCGGAAGCCAGGACTGCAGCTGCAGCCTGTAGCAAATGCTGGTGTGCAGCAGCGGCTGCCTCCTCAACTGCATGGCTAAGCCAGGCAGCAGCAGCAGCAGCAGCAGGATGGCTGCACAGTGAAGCAAAAAGGCCAAGGGCCAGGGTACAGCGCCCAAACAGATTTGGGGTGCTACCACAGCCCAGCGACTTCTGCAGGAGGCAGCTTATGTGTCGGCAGGGGCAGCAGCGATGAGTGTTGACATGGGGAGCTCACCTGCATGCGCCCCTTTTAAGGGTAGCTGAGCAACTGCGGCAGGGCAGGGCAGAGACCCACCTGCAGCAAAGGATGGGTGCTCCACGCGCACCACTTGGGGGCATTTGGCGGCCTGTGCACGCACAGCCTGGAGGTACTCCTCGACAGTGGTGGCCTCCTCTGTGCAGCAGCGCAGAGTACAGAGGAGGGCAGGGAGTTATGCCTTGCTGGGCATGAACCTAGGAGCCAGTGACCGCCTGAGGATCATTCGCCCAGTTTGCAGGCAGCCCGCACCTGGTCAGCTAAGTCAACAAACCTAGAACTGGAGCATACATTCACAACAAAAAGCTTACCAGGATTCAAACATGCAGAGCCACTCCCCTCTGGAACAGGCAGAGCCTGCAATTGCGTGATGGTGATGTCATTGTTGCTCTCGCCAACGCTAACTTCAGTGCCGCTCACGAATGCAGGGCTGCCAAGGTAATTTCCTCCTCTCAAGTTATTGCGCTCTTTTATCGCATGCCTGCAATAGTGCAGCTTGGTGCACCTGATAGATCCCAAACTGCTGCTTGTTGTACTCGTCATCATCTGAGTCTTCCCTCTCCTCCTCTCCATCTCCTTCTTCTCCGCCCACTTGAACATAGCTTTCCTGCACAAGTTAGTTTATTAATTTCAACTGAGGTTTACGAAGATGGCAAGGTGATAACAGGCAAGCAGTAAGTTCAGCCAGAGAAAGCAATTAGTCTACATGCTGCACGATCATGAGGGAATTGGTGAATAGCAAGGGCCCTACTTCTTCTGCTTCTGATTCGGACATGGCACTCATTCCTGATGAACGAAACAGCGGAGTAACGAACAGAGGTGAGCTCTGTGAGTTTAACAATTTAGATAACGAGTTAAGTGATTTAAATATAAGCTTCTGCTACACGGAATCAGATGTGCAACTATATGTTTATGCAGCTTCTTCCTCTAGTAACAACGTGGTATGAACTAGGTGTCCCCCTCCTCAACATTTCAGCACAGTATCTGGAGAAATCGCTGCCTCAACGAGTTTTCTTATGCTTAAAGTTCCTCTTACCAATTACCCACGCCTTACCCACGAACTGGAAACTGGGTAATTGGTAATTCCATTTCTGAAATTTTAAACACACCCTGAAAGTGAATCTCCTTGAGGCTTAATTTAGATTAAGTGTTCACTGCTCCAGCGTGCTGATGTGCGCATGGACGGTCACAGCTCATGAGTCTCATCAGTCTCTCTGACGGGTCAAATCAAATATTCAACAGAATGAAGTTAATGAACAGGCACGGCTGCAATCTACCTGATCGGTTGAGACATTGCAAGCGAACGTGTTCCCTGCATTGCCGTAATTGGCAGGCCATCCATAATTATAAGCAGAGTCAAGGTCATTGGGCACATCTAGAGCATTGAGCAATGCCTTAAAATTTACTACTTCTCCTGCTCAAGCAGGCCTCGGCCAGGTCCCATGATGAACGGATTGATGTAGGGATTCCGCCTTGCACTTATGGCATTGTATGTGTGAGACAGGGCAGACACCCCTGCGGAGTGAAAGGCATACAAAACATGGCGCATATGTTCATGTTATGTAGCAGCAAGCGTATCAGGCATGGGAGGTAAGATTCTTTGTTTTGAATTTTCCATATTCCATGCCTGTGCATGCACTGTCATCAACATGCGTATGTTTAGTGACTAACACATTGACTGAGTTACCCTGTGTCAGGGGCCCAGGGCCAGGGCAAGAGACCCAGACTTTACCTCCTACAGTCGCCAGTGCTGCTTCAGCAGGCCGCCTTCTCATGGCACCAGGCGAGCAGGCAACCATTAGACCAACGCTCGTTGCTGCAGGAATGTTGCACAAAAGCTAGGTGTCACAGGAGCTTTGGCCATCTCTTCACATAATGACCAGCAGGGCAAGCCCAGCGTTTGCCAAGCTTCTGATGCATTGAGGCAACATTAATGCCTCCGGCAACTCTTATCTTCACTTGCTTGCCGGCCACCAACACTGCTTGCCCAATGGACACTTACTGTAGGTAAGCGTCCCTACATGCAGCAAGGCCATATGCAAAACCAGCTCCAAATTTGCACAATGAGTGCTGCAAAATCTCCGAATTGAAGACAAGACACCATGGCCAGTAAGCAAGAATGGTAGAAGGATGATAAAAAGCAAGAAGTTCAGTTGCTTAAGCTAAGGACATCCAGGCTCAGTACCTGCTGTGCAACTACGTCTTTGCCCTTACAAGGGCACTAATTAGTGCATGAACAGCAACAGCACCTTCAGAGCCAGGCAAGCTCTTCTAAAAACATACCTGCACCTAGATTGTAGCCTTGGATGATCCATCCTCGGTCAACCATTTGTCTGCAACCGGGAACACAGCGAGCCTCTACAATGTTGCAACAAGCTTGTTGTTGTTAACACTGGTTGAGGTAACACAGTTGAAGCACGTGTGCTGAATGTACTAAAAATGGCTTGAAGCAGAGGGCCGTATCTGTGACTGTTCACATGCTTGCTTTGATGTAAACAAAGAAGGCCCTCCTTTGTTGGCAAGTGCCAGCAGAGGCAAGTGCAATTATGTTTATTGTTAATAGCAATTTGTTACGTACATACCCTGCTGTTACAAAAAGAAGGGCAAAGACAGTTGAGCCAAATGCGGCTCTTCGACTACGCTGTAGGTAAAAGTGGTAAGCACCCATGCCACCTGCACTCAGGAGTCAGGAATGACCCATTTATAAAATCCACTTGAGATCGCATCGATCTCAGTGCTTTAAGGTTAGGTTACATAGCTGTATCCGCCAAACGAGGGCAGCTGAGCAGAAACCTAGAAGGCCCGCAACCTGGACCTAATCTAAAGAGGCGCAAACATGAGAAGAAAGGTAGCCTCTGAAAGCTAGAAGACTTGGTGGAAAAGCGAAACTCAAAGATACGGTGCTTGAAATATTATGGATTATACATCAAACGGCATCTAAGTTTCCTTCCTGATCTTTAGATCACATACAGCATACAATTTTTGATTCGTTTAAGAATTAGCACTCACAGACTCCAGCTGCCATGTTAAAGGGATATGTGGCTTGCACGAGTGCTGTCGGCCCTGGCCCGTGCCTCCGGAGGCCATGCACCTGTGTACCATGTGTCCATATCAACTTTTGTGAATCATTTAACAAACGCAGACCATAGTGTGCCCATACCAACTTCCATGAAGCATTTAACAATTGCAGCCACATGGCATCTAATGATGCATCTAATCATGAAAAATTGCTTCACCTCATTTGGTGTTCCTGTGTAGCCAGGTCCGAAGGGCCCCTGTGACTCCACACGAGGAAGTCGTTCAGCCACATCTGCTGCAGAGCTGATGGCCATGTCTGCTTCTCTCTTGTCCCTGGCCATTGTTTGTGCTCTGTGACACTTGTTTTAGATCTGGGCCAAGGCTAGATAATAAGTTTAAGATCTTTAATCTAGACTAAATATCCCCGAGGTGCGCACCTGTATTTTGCATGCTGTATTTCGCTCAAGCGAACATCCGTTCGATGCTCCCTCCGTACAATATAATGATTATGATAAACGGTTCAAAAAATTACATCAAATTTTATCAAAGAATTTGAGCTTGATCGTTCCGCAACACGTCTTCAATCACTTGGTCACCTCTGGTGGGAGTCTCGATCTTACAACCCTTACCTGGAATGATCACCTGGTGCAAGCAAAAGCAGATTTAAACCCCCAATATCAAAAAGATATGGGATCTTGCATTCAAGAAGCCTGCATGTTCAAAGCCTCATTGTTTTTTCTTTTCTTTCACATCTGACACTCCTACCTGATTCAAGTAGATTGCGGTGGGGCCCTAGACAGTCTGTTGGAAACAACGGTGGACCTTACCTATTGTTTAATGGACTTTCCTTTCCATTTGTGCATCACACACATAAGCAAAATCAGATGGGTGCAGTGAAGACTGCCAAAACCAGCGAACCCACACTATTTCCGGTGAGGAGAGGCTGTGAGCCTCTCAACGCTTCAATGCTAATATCCAACATCGCTTTTAAAGCGATCAGTTCATTTCAGAGGCATTTAAAAGCTCATGGTGCAGATTGAACAAGCTGGGCATGCTCACAGGCAAGAGTACGCCACTCAGTCAATCTCAGGGCGTATCGAGTGGGGGCATGCCTAAGCTCATTCTTGCGTCTGGAAGCCTGGGGCGCTCTCCACCATCATCAGCTGCGTGGCTTGGCCCACGGCCACCAGCTGCTGTCCCCCCTTTTTTTCCTGGCTGCCTGTGGAACCTTGCGGCTGACTGGGCTCCGCCGGCTGCACCACCTGGGTCTGTAAGAGTGGCTCTTGGCTTCTTGGCTCCAATGGCTGTTGCATAAAGCCCTCCCAGGGGAGCCGGCCTTGCGGCTGCCACCCAGGCTGGGATGGCGACACACGCAGGAGTTGCTCGTCCTGGGACGCATCATCCTGCTGGCAGGAGCGCGCGCCTTCTACTGGCTGCCTCAGCAGTGATTGCTGCTGCTGCTGCTGCTGCTGCTGCTCTTGATGCGCCTGCTGGTCTGCTCTAGGTCCCGCTCTGCCCTGCATCCCCCCTTGCTCACCCACCTCATCGCCCAAGACCAAGGCCCGTCCCTCTTCCGCCCCTGCACCCTCTATAGCAGGCCTCCTCCAACCTTCCTGTGCAGTCGTCCCTGTGCCGCCACCCTCCCTGCTTTCTCCCCCGCTGCCCGCCAACTGAGCCGCCTCTGCACCTTCTTGGCCGTTGCCACCGCTGCCTGCTCCCGCGGCTGCACCAGCTTGTGGCCCACGCAGCATGCACGCCTCTTGCAGCTTGGCCTGGAAAGTGGCGTGGCTGGGCAGCGACGCAAGGTATGGGTACACGGGCTCAGTGGGGTAACGGGCGAGTGTCCTGCAGAGGTGTGGGGCAGGCGAGGGGAGCATGCCTGTTGGTGTGGGGCAGGCGAGGGGAGCATGCCTGTTGGTGTGGGCCTGGCGCTGTGGGCTTCAGAACCTGCGGGGCCTCAGCATCTGGGCACGTAGATACCGGTGTGTGAGGGCGTCAGTCAGGGGTTGGCCAGGAAGTGGGGCGGCTGGCTCAGGGAGCATTTTTATGAGCAAGGCCCTTGGGGGGAGCAGGCAGGCAAAGAGGGAATTGTGGAGGCGCCTGTGCTTGCAACCAGCAAGCCCATGCATGCATCCTCGACCAGAAACGCCTCTGCGTGATGGCTCTTAGGTATGCAATGTGCTCCCGGATTTGAGCTGAGCAGTTGCATGAGTGAAGCTGCCCACTCTTGTAAGCCTCACCAGGCTTCTTGTTCAAGCATGAGGTAAAACAGCCCAGAGGCCTGACTGACTTGCTGTGTGCCACGGCCTCTCACAGGAGCACTGAGGCTCCCCATCTCACCCCGACTTTGCGTCTTTTTATCGACTCCCATAGCCAACTGGGCCTCCCTCTTGAACACGCCCAGTACCTGCATTGAAGCTCTGCCCAGCACCCTGTCCCCAATCAGACAGGCACCTAGCCACACAAAAGAAGTAGCTGCATGCATGAGCCTGCACAGTGAGCTGCATGCATGAGTCTGCACAGTGAGCTGCATGCATGAGTCCGCACAGTGAGCTGCCGGGCGCACACAAAAGAAGGAGGTGCATGCATGAGTCCGCACAGTGAGCTGCCGGGCGGCACGCGTGCAAAGGGGAGTGCAAGTAGCCAGGACAGGTCCCCAAAGAACGCCCACGCCCACACCCACCTGTGCATGCACGGATGCACGCAGCAGACCAGGTCCAGGTAGGAGCAGATGTTATGCGAGCGGCGCAGGTCCAGCTCCGTGTGGGACAAATCCAGCTGGGATCCCTCGAATAGTTGGCTTTGGCTGCCAAAGGCCACAGCCCCCTGCAGCGGTGGCCTCGCATGTGGCACTCCTGCCTGCAGCTGCCGCGACTGCGGCTCGGAGGCTTGCTGCTCCAGCTCGTCCTGCTGCTGCTGCTGCTGCTGCTGCTGCTGCACGTCCGCGCCAGCCTGTTGCTGCTCTCTCTCTGGCTGCTCATGTATGCCTGCTTCGGCCACTGGCTTCAGCTCATTGCGTGGCTGCTGCTGTCCTTCCTCCAGTGGCTGATGCTGCCGCTGCTGCAAGACTGCTTCATGCAGCTGCTGTTTTTCTTCTGGTGACTGCTGCCGCTGCTGCTGCAAGACTGTTTCATGTGGCTGCTGTCCTTTTTCTGGAGACTGCTGCTGCTGCTGCAAGACTGTTTTGTGGGGCTGCTGTCCTTTTTCTGGAGACTGCTGCTGTTGCAAGACTGTCTCATGCGGCTGCTGTCCTTCTTCTGGCGACTGCTGCTGCTGCTGCGAGACTGCTAATTGCGGCTGCTTTCCTACATCCAGTGATATCTGCTGTTGCTGCAAGGCTGCCTCATGCGGCTGCTGTCTTTCTCCTGGTGACTGCTGCTGCTGCTGCTGCTGCTGCTGCGTGGGAGGACGGAGGGAGGGCAGGGGTGCTTCATTAGAGGCTGGCACGTGGGTGAGGTGCAGGGAGGGGGATCCGTGCGAAGGATGGATGCAGGGCAGCATGTGGCTGCCCGCGGGCGCAGGCGAGCTGGTGAGCGGGAGGGCAAGTGCAGGAAGCGGGGAAGCGGCCTGGGTCGCGCCGGTGGTCAGCGGGGCGCGGCTGGGATGGAGGGGGCCGGACAAGGCCAAGCCGGCAGTCAGCGGGGCGGGGGCGGG
>LFIK01004984.1_pt1 | contig 10686 bp, 8 predicted proteins | sample 643401 | NCBI WGS metagenome assembly LFIK01 (sample SAMN03777447, study PRJNA286221) | soda lake metagenome | biome: soda lake; feature: Kulunda steppe; material: water; isolation source: sample T5-Br brine of Lake Tanatar-5 | place: Russia: Kulunda steppe | collected 2010-07
CGCAGGATGCCCGCACCGATTCGAAAATCGCGCTCGTCGTCCTCGAAGCCGAGGCGGTGATTGGCCTCGACGGTGTCGAATCCCTGATCCTGCAGCGAATAGGCGCGCATCTTGTTGGCCAGCCCGATACCGCGCCCCTCCTGGTTGAGATAGAGCAGCACGCCGCTCCCCTCGGCCCCCATCCGGGCGAGCGCCGCGCCGAGCTGCGGGCCGCAATCGCATTTCAGGCTGCCCAGCACATCGCCGGTGAAGCAGGCCGAATGCAGCCGCGCGAGCACCGGCGCGTCGCGGCGTGGCTTGCCGATCTCGATGGCGTAATGCTCGGCATTGCCGTCCTCGGGGCGGAAGATGTGCACGCGCCCCGCCTCGCTCGCCGTCATCGGCAGCCGCGCGCTCACGACGGGATGCAGCGGCGAGGCGCGGAAAAGCTCGGGTCCGGCGGCGTCGATATCGATACAGGTGAGGTTATCCGACGCCGCGAGCGCCGGGCCGTCGGCGATGTCGAGCAAGAGTGCGGCGGGCAGGAGCTGCGCCGATTTCACGAGCCGCACGGCAGCCCGGTGCAGCGCCGCGCTGCCTCCGCGCGCGGTCATCAGCGGCCCCTTGAGCGGGCTGTTCAGATCGTTGGCGGGGTCGGCGACGTCGCGAATCCAGCGCCCCGCCGCATCCGCCGGGACCATGACGCGCGCGATGTCGCCGTCATAGGCGCGCGCCTTGAGGGTGCCGGCGCGGTGCGCCGTGATCGCGAGCACCGGCTGCCCCCCGAGCGCGCGCAGCCGCGCCAGACGGTCGGCCCCGAGCGCCTCGGCGGCGATGACGAGCGCGGCGGTGCCCTCCCCCGTCAACACCACGGGTACCCCCATGCGCAGATCGGCGCGCGCGCGGTTGAGACGTTCGATCAGGCTCGGGCTCAGGCTCATGGGCGAATCCGCTTTCTTCCGGGTGTTCTATCTAGCGTGCCGGCGCCGGATTGAAACATTTGCCGCCCACGCACACGACGGCGTGAGTGGATCGTAGCATTCCTTGCGCGGGCGCGGCGCGGGCGCAACTCTGTATGACAACGATGCGAGAGGTAACGCCATGGGCAAGCTCAACCGTATTCTGCTCGTCGATGACGACGAAGCGCTGCGCGAGGCGCTCTCCGAGCAGCTCGTGATGACCGACGACATCGATGTCTTCGAGGCGGCGACCGGTGCGCAGGCGCTCGACAAGCTCAACGAGGGGCCGCATGATCTCGTGATCCTTGATGTCGGGCTGCCCGACACGGATGGCCGCGAGCTGTGCAAGCGCATGCGCAAGCAGGGCGTGAAGTGTCCGATCATCATGCTGACCGGCCATGACACCGACTCCGACGCGATCCTCGGGCTGGATGCGGGGGCCAATGACTACGTCACCAAGCCGTTCAAGTTCGCCGTCCTGCTGGCGCGGATCCGCGCGCAGCTGCGCCAGCACGAGCAGTCCGAGGACGCGGTGTTCCAGCTCGGCCCCTATGTCTTCAAGCCGGCGATGAAGATGCTTTACGACGAGAAGGACCGCAAGATCCGGCTCACCGAGAAGGAAACCAGCATCCTCAAGTATCTCTACCGCGCCCCCGACGGCGCGGTGCCGCGCGACGTGCTGCTGCACGAGGTCTGGGGCTACAATGCCGGCGTGACGACGCACACGCTGGAGACGCATATCTACCGCCTGCGCCAGAAGATCGAGGCCGATCCGACGCATGCGCGGTTGCTTGTCACCGAGCCCGGCGGATACCGGCTGATCGCGTAGCCGTGCGTTGAGCCGCCGTTCGGGCATTGTTAACCCTATTCGTGCAGGCTGTGATCTGCGAATCCCCTGGCCGCGTCGGGGTCATGATGCGGGTTCCTCCCTGTTGGACTGGCCCGGCCCTTGTGGTCGGGCCTTTTTTTCAAGCCCTTGCCCTCGCCGCGCCCGCATGGTCTCACCGCGCAAACGGAGCGTGCCATGCCGATCACCATCGCCACCTGGAACATCAATTCCGTGCGCCTGCGCGCCGGGCTCGTGGAGCGGCTCCTGCGCGAAGAGGCGCCGGATGTCCTGTGCCTGCAGGAATGCAAGAGCCCCGTCGACAAGATCCCCGCCGCGCAGTTCGCCGCGCTCGGCTATCCGCATCTCGTGGCGCGCGGGCAGAAGGGGTATAATGGCGTTGCGATCCTGTCGCGGCTGCCGCTCGAGGATGCGGGCCATATCGACTGGTGCGGGCGCGGCGATGCGCGCCATGTCGCCGCCCGGCTCGAGGGCGGGCTCATGATCCACAATCTCTACATCCCCGCCGGCGGCGACGTGCCCGACCCCCACGCCAACGAAAAATTCGCCCATAAGCTCGATTTCCTGCGCGAGCTGCGCGACTGGGGCCGGGACGGGCGGCCCGCGCGCAGCGTTCTGGTGGGCGATCTCAACATCGCGCCGCGCGAGGACGATGTCTGGAGCCACAAGCAGCTCCTCAAGGTGGTCAGCCACACCCCCGTCGAGGTCGCGCATCTGGGCGACGCGCAGGAGGCGGGCGGCTGGGTCGATGTCACGCGGCGCGACATTCCCGAGGGGCGGCTCTATTCGTGGTGGTCCTACCGCGCGCGCGACTGGTCCGAGTCGGATCGCGGCCGCCGGCTCGATCATGTCTGGGCAAGCGGCGATATCGCGGCGGCGGCGCATGGGTCGCGGATCCGGCGCGATGCGCGCGGCTGGGAGAAACCCTCCGATCATGCGCCGGTCTTCGCCAGCCTCGATCTCTGAGCCGCGGGATTCGCTCTTGGCCTCGCGCCCGCGCATCCTCATATAGGGCGGCAACACGGTAATGGAGGGGCACGAGATGCTGGAGCTTGGTGGAGCGAACAAACAGGCGGGGCAGGGCGACGCGATCCGCGAGGCCTCCGAGGCCAATTTCATGGCCGAGGTCGTCGAGGCCAGCCAGCAGGTTCCCGTGATCGTCGATTTCAGGTCGCCGGGGGACGCGGCGTGCGAGGCGATGACGCCCGCGCTCGAGCAGGCGGTCACGGCGCATCGCGGCGCGGTGCGGCTCGTCAAGGTCAATATCAACGAGAACCGCCAGCTCGCCGCGCAGCTTCGCATCCAGGCCCTGCCCACGGTTTATGCCTTCTGGCAGGGCCAGCCGGCGGACGGCTTTCAGGGCGCGATGGCCGCCGGCGAGCTCAAGCAGTTCGTCGATCGCGTCGCCGCGCTCGGGGGCGAGGGCGGCGATGGCGGGCTCGCCGAGGCGCTCGAAGCGGCCGAACAGATGCTCAGCGAGGGTGCCGTGACCGACGCCGCGCAGACCTTCGCCGCGATCCTCGGCGAGGATCCCAACAATGCCGCCGCCTTCGGCGGCATGGCGCGCGCGCATGTCAGGATGGGCGAGCTCGACAAGGCCGAGGCGCTGCTCGCCAACGCCCATGCCGAGATCTCCGGCAGCCCCGAGATCGACGCCGCGCGCGCCCAGCTGGACCTCGCCCGCCAGGCCGCCGAGGCGGGGCCGGTCGACGAGCTGCGCGCCCGCATCGAGGCCGATCCCGAGGATCACCAGGCGCGCTTCGACCTCGCCAAGGCGCTTCATGCCAATGGCGAGGTTCAGGCCGCCGTGGACGAGCTGCTAGAGCTGTTCCGCCGCGACCGCGACTGGAATGACGGCGCCGCGAAGACGCAGCTTTTCAAGATCTTCGACGCCCTCAAGCCCACCGACCCGATCGCCCAGCAGGGCCGTCGCCGGCTCAGCTCGATGATATTTGCCTGAGCGGCGCGGCGCATTAGCTTTACGGCATGTTCAAGCCCGGCGATCTTCCCGATACCATCCCCGTCTTCCCGCTGCCCGGAGCCTTGCTCCTGCCGCGGGCGCGGCTGCCGCTGCACATCTTTGAGCCGCGCTACCTCGCGATGCTCGACGATGCGCTCAAGACATCCCACCGCCTGATCGGCATGGTGCAGCCGCGCGAGAGCCCGAAGGGCGTGCCCGGCCTGCAGAGGATCGGTTGCGCCGGGCGGGTGACGCAGTTCTCGGAGACCGAGGACGGGCGCTACATGATCACCCTGTCGGGCGCGTCGCGCTTTCGGATGCAGCGCGAGGTCGAGGGCTTTACCCCGTATCGCCGCGCCGAGGTGAGCTGGGCGGGCTTCGAGCACGATCTGTGCGACGGCGAATGTGATGCGGGCTTCGAGCGGGGGCGGTTTCTGGAGCTGCTCGGCCGGTATTTCGATGCCAAGCAGCTTTCGACGGATTGGGACAGCATGAAGGAGGCCGAAGACGAGCTCCTGATCAATTCGCTGTCGATGCTGTGCCCCTTCGAGCCCGAGGACAAGCAGGCCCTGCTCGAGGCGCCGACGCTGGAAACCCGGCGCGAGACGCTGGTGACGCTGATCGAGTTCTCCCTGCGCGGGGGCGGCGAGGAAGGAACGCTGCAATGACCGATACCGACGACAGCCGTCCGCCGATCGACCGGCACATGCTGGAGGCGCTGGTCTGCCCGCTCACCCGCGCGACGCTGGAATACGACGCGGCCCGGCAGGAGCTGATCTCGCGCCCCGCGCATCTGGCCTATCCGATCCGGCACGGCATTCCGATCATGCTGCAGGCCGAGGCGCGCGAAATCGACTAAAGCGGCCGCCCCTGCAGCAGCTTGGGCAGCGTTCCCGTCAGCCCCGCCGCCTCGCGGATGAAGCGCCGGCGCAAGCCCGGCGCCGCGCTGACCAGCCCCATGCCAAGATCCCGGCCCAGCCGCAGGAGCGGGTTGTCGTTCGAAAACAGCCGGTTGACGGTATCCATCCCGAGCGCGAGGGCGGTCGTGTCGAAGCGCCGCCAGCGCTGGTAGCGTTCGAGCACGGCCAGATCGGCGATATCCTCGCCGCGCCGCGCCGCCTCGATCAGCACCTCGGCGAGCGCGCCGACATCGCGCAATCCCAGATTCAGGCCCTGCCCGGCGACCGGATGCACCCCATGCGCGGCATCCCCCACCAGCGCCAGCCGCGGCGCGACGTAGCGCTGCGCCAGCGACAGGCTCAGCGGGAAGATCGACCGCCGCCCGATCAGCGTGATGCTGCCCAGGAAATCCCCGAAGCGCGGGCGCAGCGCGGCGAGATAGGCCGCGTCGTCGAGGGCGTGAATGGCTTCGGCGTTGGCGTCCGTCTCGGTCCACACGATCGACGAGCGCTGCCCCGTCAGCGGCAGGATCGCGAGCGGCCCGGCGGGCATGAAGAACTGATGCGCGATGGCGTCGTGGGGCCTGGCGTGCGCGACCGCGCAGACGAGCCCGGTCTGACCGTAGCGCCAGCCGGTGCGCGCGATCCCGGCGCGTGCCGCCGTCGCGCTGTCGCGCCCGTCGCAGCCCACGACGAGCCGCGCCGAAAGCTGCGCGCCGGTCTGCAGCGTGACGCGCGCGCCCGCGGCCGTGATGTCCTGCGCGACGACCCGTGTGCCGGGCAGATGCGTGATGTCCGGCGCGGCGGCCATGGCGTCGCGAAACGCTGCGCGAAGATGCCGATCCTCGACCATGTAGCCCATCGGGCCTTCCTCGATCTCGTCATGGTCGAAATGCAGGAACCACGGCGCCGCGCCCTCGCCGGCGCGCCCGTCGCTCGCCTTGATCTGCTCGATGGGCTGCGCCGCCTCGACGAGGCCGGGCCAGATCCCGATCGCGCCGAGCAGCCGCCGCGATGCCACCGCGAGCGAATAGGCGCGCCCGTCGAAGTCGGGGGTGCCCGCCGTCTCCGGCGCCGCGTCGATCACGGTGACCCGCAATCCCCCCTGCGCGAGCGCGAGGGCGAGCGCCGGGCCGTTCAGCCCGCCACCGACGATCAGGATATCCGCGTCGTGCTTCATGCGCCAAATATGCGCGGCGCGGCGGGATTGTCCATGCGCCGCGGCGCCGCTACCAAGGGGGTATGCAGTGGGAGAGACCGATGAGCGATGACTGGCTGAAGATGACGGCCGCCGATCTGGGGCGGCAGATCGGCGCGGGGCGGGTCGATCCCGTGGCGCTGGCCGAGGCGTATCTCGATGCGATCGACGCGCATCCCGACGGCGCGCGCATCTACGCGCGCACCACCCGCGCGCGCGCCCTCGACGAGGCCGCGGCGGCGCATGACCGCGCCAGGGCGGGGCTGCGGCGCGGGCCGCTCGACGGGGTGCCGGCCTCCTGGAAGGATCTGTTCGACACCGCCGGCATCACCACCGAGGCGGGCAGCGCGCTTTTGCGCGGCCGGGTGCCGGCGCGCGACGCGCCCACGGTCGCGGCGGCGACGGCGGCGGGGATGGTGTGCCTGGGCAAGACGCACACCTCCGAACTCGCCTTCTCCGGGCTCGGGCTCAACCCGGTCACCGCGACGCCGCCCAACATCAACGATCCCGATGCCGTGCCGGGGGGCAGCTCGTCGGGGGCGGCGACATCGGTGGCCCACGGGCTCGCGCCGATCGGGATCGGGACCGATACGGGCGGTTCGGTGCGAATCCCGTCGGCATGGAACGATCTCGTCGGGCTCAAGACGACCTCGGGACGGCTGTCGATCGATGGCGTGGTGCCGCTGGCCAAGCGGTTCGACACGGTGGGCCCGCTCGCGCGCAGCGTCGAGGATGCCGCGCTGATGCTCGCCGCACTCGAAGGCGGGCGCGCGGCGGATCTGGCAGGGGCGTCGCTTGCGGGGACGCGGCTGCTCGTGCTCGAGACGGTGGCGTTCGACGATATCCGCGATGCGCCGCGGGCGGGCTTCGAGGCAGCGGTCGAGCGGCTCGAGCGCGCGGGTGCGCAGGTCACGCGCGGCCCGGTGCCCGCCGTCGCCGAGGCGATGCCGCTCTCGACGCTGCTGTTCAGCGGCGAGGCCTACGGGATCTGGCGCGACATCATCGAGGCCGACCCCGAGCTCATGTTTGCCCCGATCCGCGAGCGGTTCCGCGGCGGGGCGGCCTTCTCCGCGCCCGATTACGTCGCGGGATGGGAGACGCTGCATCGCCTGCGCGCCGACTACCTCGCCGCGACGGCACAGTACGACGCGGTGCTGGTGCCGACCGCGCCGAACCTGCCGCCGCAGGTGGACCGGCTGATGGCCGAGGACGAGTATTATGTAACCGAGAACCTGCTCACCCTGCGCAACACCCGCATCGGAAACCTGATGGGATTGTCCGCGCTCACGCTTCCCACGGGCACGCCGTCGGTCGGGATCTGCCTGATGGCGGCGCCGATGGCGGAGGAGCGGCTGCTTCGGCTCGGCGCGGCGGCGGAGGCGGCGCTCGGCCTGGCGCGGAAATGACACAGTTACGGCGCGCAACCCATGGAGGCTGAAGCGTTTTTGTGGACCCCGGCTTCGGGGGGCTGTAAGGTTGGCGGCAAAAGGGGCGTCACGACCCCGTGAATGAGGCAGTCCATGGCATTTCCCGAGCGGTTCTCGAAGCTGCCGGCCTATGCGTTTCCGCGCCTTCGGGCGCTGCTCGACGGGCACGCACCCGGCGCCGAGCCGATCGCCATGTCGATCGGCGAGCCCCGCCATCCCTTTCCCGATTTCGTCGCCCCGGCGCTGGCCGAGGCGATCGGCGGATTCGCGAAATACCCGGCCAATGAAGGGGCGCCCGAGCTGCTCGATGCGATCGGCGGCGCGGTGCGGCGCCGCTACGGCGTGGCGATCGGGCCCGAGCGGATCCTGGCGCTCAACGGCACCCGCGAGGGGCTGTTCACCGCCGCGCTCGCCCTGTGTCCCGAGCCCGCCGACGGCGCGCGCCCGGCGGTGCTGATGCCCAACCCGTTCTACCAGGTCTATGCCGCCGGGGCGCTCGCGGCGGGGGCGGATCCGGTGTTCCTGCCCGCCACGGCCGCGACGGGGCAGCTGCCCGATTTCGACACGGTGCCCGCCGACATCCTCGCGCGCACGGCGCTCGTCTATCTGTGCTCGCCGGCGAATCCGCAGGGGGCGGTGGCCTCGCGCGCCTACTGGTCGGGGCTCCTCGGGCTTGCAGAGCGATACGATTTTCGCGTGATCGCGGATGAATGCTATGGCGACATCTATCGCGACGAGCCGCCGCCCGGCATCCTCGAGGTGGCCGCGGCAGACGGCGCCGATCCCGAACGCGTGTTGAGCTTTCAGTCGCTGTCGAAGCGCTCGAACGTGCCGGGGCTGCGCTCGGGCTTCGTTGCGGGCGGCGTCGAATGCATCCGCCGTATGCGCCAGCTGCGCGCCTATGGTGGCGCGCCGCTGCCGCCGCCGCTGCAGGCCGTCTCGGCGCAGCTTTGGAACGATGATAAACATGTCGCCGAAAACCGCGCGCTCTACGCCGAGAAATACGCGATCGCCGAGGAGATCCTCGGCGATGTCGCGGGGGTGACGATCCCGAAGGCGGGGTTCTTCCTCTGGCTGCCGGTGACGGATGACGAGGACGCCGCGCTGCGGCTCTGGCGGGAGGCAGGGATTCGGGTGCTGCCGGGGCGGTATCTGAGCCGCGCGGTGGACGGGCAGGACCCGGGCCGCGGCCATCTGCGCGTCGCGCTTGTGGCGCCGCGCGACGAGGTCCGGCAGGGTCTGACGCGGCTGCGCGCCGTGCTTTACGATGGAGAGGGAACGTGATGGCATCTTATCAGGCACGACAGCGCGATCCTCTCATCGACAGCCAGACCCGCGCGGTCATCGAACGGCGCGGCTGCGAGGTGATCGGAACGCTGATGATCCTGCTCGGGCTGGCGATCGCGCTTTTGCTCGCCTCCTATACCCCTAACGACCCGGGCTGGATGGCGGCCACGGATGAGCCGGTGCAGAACGTGCTCGGTCGATTCGGTGCGGCGGTGGCGGCCGCGCTGATGATCATCGCGGGGTACGGGGCCTTGGCGGTTCCGGTGCTGCTGATCGGCTGGGGGCTGCGCTTCGTGCTGCATCGCGGGGCGGAGCGCTGCCTCGCGCGGGTCGTGACGATGCCGATCGCCGCCGCGCTCGCCGCGCTTTACGCGGCGACGCTGGTGCCGGGGGCGGGCTGGGACCATTCCTTCGGGCTCGGCGGGCTGTTCGGCGATACGGTGCTCGGGATCGTGCTCAACATCCTGCCGGTGCAGGCGGCGCTGGGGCTGCGACTGGTGTCGCTGGTGCTCGCGGTGCTGCTCGTTCTGACGACGCTGCACGCGCTCGGTTTCGTGCGCGGCGAGCTGCGCGCGCTGATGCGCTTTCTCGGGGGCGGGCTCGCGACCGCCGGAGTCGGGGCGCTCATGCTGATGGGGCGTGGCCTGCGCGTCACCGCCGAGGCCGGGCGCGCGGGTGCCGCACGCGGACGTGCGCTGCGGGCCGAGCGCGCCGCCCGACACACCGACCATGCCCCCCAGCCCGACCCGGCGCCCCGCGTCGTCACACCGGCGCGCCCCGCGCCGAGCGACGCCGACATGCCGCAGGACCCCGCGCCCCGGCCCGGCGTCTTTGCCGCGCTGCGTCGGCGCGACCCCGCCCCGGAGCCCGAGCTGGTCGAGGTCGCGCCCGATTACGGCGACGATATCGCCCCCCCCGCGCAGGACCGCATCCGCGCGCGCATCAGCGACGCGATCCGCCTGCGTCCGCAGCGTGACGCCGCGCGCCGCCCGGACCGCGATGAGCCGCCGATCCGCCGCGGCGCGGAGCCGCCGATAACCGCAAGCGCGGCCCCCGCGCAGCCCGATCCCGGCCCCGCGATCGGCCCGGCGCCCGACAGCGCCCCCCCGGCGCCCGACAGCGCCCCGACGCGCCGCGCCAACCCGACACCGCCGCAGACCGACTTCGCCCTGCCGCCCGTCGAGCTTCTCACCGATCCCGAGCAGATCGAGCGCCCGACCCTGTCGCGCGCGGCGCTCGAGGAAAACGCCCGGATGCTCGAGACCGTGCTCAAGGATTACGGCGTCAAGGGCGAGATCGTTCGCGTGCGCCCCGGCCCCGTGGTGACCATGTACGAGCTCGAACCGGCGCCGGGCCTCAAGGCCTCGCGCGTCATCGGCCTGGCCGACGACATCGCGCGCTCGATGATGGCGCTGTCGGCGCGGGTCTCGACGGTGCCGGGGCGCTCGGTGATCGGCATCGAGCTGCCCAACGAGACGCGCGAGAAGGTCGTGCTGCGCGAGATCCTCGACGCCCCCGACTTCGCCGACTCCAAGCTGCGCCTGCCCATCACCCTCGGCAAGGGCATCGACGGCGACCCGATCCTCGCCAACCTCGCCCAGATGCCGCACCTGCTCATCGCCGGCACCACGGGCTCGGGCAAGTCCGTCGCCGTCAACACCATGATCCTGAGCCTGCTCTACAAGCTCACCCCCGAGGAATGCCGCCTCATCATGATCGATCCCAAGATGCTCGAACTGAGCGTCTATGACGGCATCCCGCACCTGCTCTCGCCGGTGGTCACCGATCCCAAGAAAGCCGTCGTCGCGCTCAAATGGGTGGTCTCCGAGATGGAGGAGCGCTACCGCAAGATGTCCAAGATGGGCGTGCGCAACATCGAGGGCTACAACGGCCGCGTCCGCGACGCCCTGCGCAAGGGCGAGATGTTCCAGCGCACCGTGCAGACCGGCTTCGACGATGCCACCGGCGAGCCGGTGTTCGAAACCGAGGAATTCGCCCCCGAAACCATGCCCTACATCGTCGTCATCGTCGACGAGATGGCCGATCTGATGATGGTCGCCGGCAAGGAGATCGAGGCCTGCATCCAGCGCCTCGCCCAGATGGCGCGCGCCTCGGGCATCCACCTCATCA
>LFIK01004986.1_pt1 | contig 10684 bp, 13 predicted proteins | sample 643401 | NCBI WGS metagenome assembly LFIK01 (sample SAMN03777447, study PRJNA286221) | soda lake metagenome | biome: soda lake; feature: Kulunda steppe; material: water; isolation source: sample T5-Br brine of Lake Tanatar-5 | place: Russia: Kulunda steppe | collected 2010-07
ACCTTCCGCTGCAGGCGCAGCGCCCCTCCCAGCCTGCCATCAGCAAGACACCCCCCGCCCCTCCTCACCTTCCGCTGCAGGCGCAGCGCCCCTCGGATGGTTGCTGCCCGCACGCCCTCAGTCACGCCACCCGCCTCTGCGCGCCTCAGCGCTTCCACCGCACCTGAGAGCGTGCGCACACACAATGCAGGTTTCTCTCATAGCCCATATTTCAGCAGGTCATGTCATGGGCCGCTGTCAACCCGCTTTCAACCCGGTAATGACCGAAATATTGCTTTGTCTGTGGTTTGCGCAACCGAGTCTGATCCATCTAGGCAGCCCAACACACACTCCTGCTACCTCATGCGCCTTCCTACGCTCATGCCCAACCCAACAGGACAACCTGCTCAGAGCATGCACTAGCTCCCCTTGAGCCCTGCACACATGGTTTTCCCCACCTGGCAGGAAAACCGACAGGCGCTGGTTGGCCATTCCAGTGGCTTCCGCCTCCATCCACTCCTCGCTGAAAGCCACCTGCGGGCATGTGGCACACATGACATGAGATTGCAGCGGTGGCATTGCATATGAGGCTCAGCTGGCTGGCCGTGCTTCCTCCAACCACTTTCTTGCTTGCTGGAGCCACCTGGCCCAGGCGCCCCAGGTGCCCTAGGTGATCATGACCTTGGAGGCCATGACCCGGGGGGGGTGGATCATGACCCGGGTGATCATGACCTGGGTGATCATGACCTGGGTGATCATGACCTGGGTGATCATGACCCGGGTGATCATGACCCGGGTGGATCATGACCCGGGTGATCATGACCTGGGAGGGTGAGCTCAAAAAAGAAGTGAGATTTGAGCGTTGGGCAAGCATCTTTGCTACCTGGGAGGGCCGCCACACCCTTTTGCAAAGCACCCACGAGCGACAGCCAGGTCCTATGTGCTGCTGGCGGCACTCTCTTTGCTTGGCACTCGCTTTGCTGGCACTCGCCTTGCTGGCACCGGCAGTGCTCAGCACTCCTTCCATCCCAGCTGTCCCAGTTCAGAATGCAGGTGGTCCAGAAATGCAGCTGTATGCAAGGGGCACTTGATTCAGCAAATCGGCGCATGCAGGCCTTCCCGGGCTTTGTCCAAGGTAGGTGTCTAATCGCCTCAAAAGCAGAGCGGCACATCAGGCAAGGTGTTTGAGCGCACCTGGATCCCACAAACTTGCATCAAACGCGTAAGGCCGCTGCGTGCCTCTGGATGCAAGCGCACACCGGGCTCAGCAGAGGTGTCATCACCTGCCAAGAGACACACAAGGTGCCATGGGACTCAGCAGGGGCTCCAATACCAGATGAAGCATGCAGGAAGGGATCAGGGTAAGGTTGTGGGGTCACGTCACGACGTACGTGCAACGGATAATCTGCATGCCACCCAACTGGTGCTGCTCCATGGGACAATACCAGTCAACCAGACAGTGCCTTGGAGCATTGGCCAGCGCACCACCCCACTGATCACAAAGGCTGATCCGTTAAGGGGGTTGCACAGGCCTTAGGCCTGTATGCAGCTGCGTTGCGGCAGCTTCGCACCTCTGCGCCTTCGCATGTCACAGCCCTTGGGCCCCAAGCGCATGCCTGTCTTATGCCACATGCGCAATGCAACGAACACGTGCCTTTTCGTGGAGCAGGGGAGGGTGGCGCAGGCGGGGGGGGATTAAGGCTGACCTCCACCCTCCGGAATTTGGCAGCATTCTTGGGACCGGTGGCTCCAGATGCATTTTTGGCTTCCGGTGAGCCAGGTGCTGGTTGAGCGCAAGGTGCTGCAGCTTGTGTGGTGTCAGCCGTGTTCTCTTCCCCTTCATCGGACTCAGGTTGGTCACGCAGGTAGAACACAAACCTGCTGGTGTCAAGTACCAGGGTCATGGCTTGGAATCCCAAGGATGCCAGGATCACGGTTTGGAGGTCAAGTACAGGATCATATTTTGGAATGGATGGAATGCCAGGATCTTTTCGCGGAGGTCACCCATGATGGTGATAGCATTTGCCAGTGTCAGAGACACTGGCAAATGCTATCACCTTAACATGGAATCCGTGTACAGGAGTGGCTGATTAGCTTGCAGGACATTAAAGATTAATTCTGGCCTTTCGACAGACCCATAGACCTCCGAGCCAAACTGGGCTGAAGAGTAGCAGCACTAGTGGCATGCTCATGTGTGAATTGGCTGGTTGCCATCCAAGCCACTTTTCTCCTGCATTTCCCAGTGTCGCTACTCCATACATTTGGATGCCATCACCATGGCACATTGACACTCACCACCATGGCACATTGACACTCACCCCCTTGAATGTGCATACGGTCTCTGACTGAGACCCCCCAATGCACCCATGAGCCTCAATTTCCCTGCCAAGTTCTCATCTTTGGGCTAAATAAGGAAAAAACAATGAGTTCATATGAAGTTTTGCCTTAAACCAGCTCAGCTTGGAGATCGAGATTTTTAATGCAAGCAATGAGGCAGGTGGCTCCAAAGTTGCGTTAGGCGCAATCCCTTACACAATGACAATATGAAAGCCTCATATTGCGCATCATTCACGCAAGCTGTCAAATTTGACCATCTCTTCTGGGAGCATGCAAAGGAGCAAAGACTAGTTCCAGGTGGCCTCTTCTGTAATCTTGCCTTCCAGCCCCCACCCAGAGGTAAGGAAGCACTCAAAAGCGGTGGACGTTCAAACAGGCATGGGTGAGCCTCTAAAACGTGACAAAGTTCTGCTCTCTTACGCAGCGCTGCATTCTTGAATACTGTACTCAAACACTCATTCTTTGCTGTAGGAACCCACACCAGCCTCATTATAAACCATGTTTTGCAGCACTGGGGTGGATGCATGTGCTGGAATCACACACACACACACACGTGCACACACACACACACACATACACACAGGTGTTTATCACTTGCAGACATCTGAGGGAACTGCCAAGCAGTGCGCACACCTGTATGCCCTTGTCAGCTGTGGGAAGAGGGAGTCCCTTGAATCCCCAGTGGTGGATCTAGCCTTTCCTAGGTACTCCTGCAGGAGCTTGAAGGACCTCTCGTTCTCAGCCTACATTCAAAGCAGAGGGCCAGAGCACAGTGTTTCTTTTCCATGCGAGCACCACCTGTGCGGCCTATATCTCCTACCTTTGCAGTATCTAGTTATGCATCATTGCATAACTTGCGCAATAAGCACACGTACCACCCGATGCACTGCATGGCAAGCACATGGCTGTGCATCACTGAAGGCCTTGTGCAATCAGCACATGGAGGCACGCCTTTGACCAGAATCCAGCTAGGTGCTGAGCACTGCATTGTAAGCACATCATTCACGTATGCCGTCGCTTAGTGGGCGCAGGCCATTGCTGAGTGGCAGCAGGTAGCACTTAGCGGGCGCATGTCAGTTACTAAGTAAGCCCGGGTCCTTGCACTCAGCAGGCCAAGTGATCCGGCGCTCCTTGCCATGGATACTCTTTTTATTTGCCTCTCCGCTTGGGCATGGTCTCCGCAGATAGCTCCCTACCACTGAAAATTACCGTTCCTTGCGTGCCTTTCTACCCTGATGCAGTCACGCCAACCTACGTGCCACTCATGCCTTCAAGCCATCTCACATGCACGCTTGGCCTTTGCTACATCGCCTGCAGCCACGCTTGTTTCCCACCTTGCTAGCACCCATCCCTTTGTTACTTTGCATGCACCCATGCCAGTTCTCCACACGGCTTGCATCCATGCCTTCGTGCCACTCCTTGAGCACCCGTGCCTTGCACCCTTGCTCCCAAATAGTCCCTTGCTTGCCACCCACCCTTGCTTCCATATTTTCCCCGCACATGTCTGGATGCACGCGCATGTACAGCCTCCGTAGGGCAGTCTTAAGGTCAGCTGCTGGGCTGCGTCCGGGTGTGTTTTCGCAAGTGTTTGACCAAGTATTTTGCGCGCATGTGTGAGAGTTTGTGTGCGCGTGTGTATTTGCACGCATGCTCATATGCCCATGTGCATGCACAGGTATGTGTTGGAAAGGCCTGTATCACACCTTTGAGGCTTAACAGCTGCAAGGTTCATAGTGACGTGTTTGCATAATGCTAGCAAAGCACTTGAAATTTGACAGGGCAGGGCCTTTCTTAGATATTTGTTGAGCACGCCATGAATGCAGCCATGCATTTTCGCAGCCAATGGCCTTTACACAGAAGACGCACTCAACAAAAACCGTTACGCGCTTGGCCAGCCAACCAACTCGCCAACTAACAAGGCATCTGATCCCCCAACAAGGGATCAGCACAATGCCAGGTCTCAAACTACCTGCTTTTCTTATGGCCATCTGCTTGCGCTGAAAAACTCCTGTGAGCAAGAAGAAGGGTAACCTGGCTGCTGAGGCATTCACAAGACACAGGGCAAGGTTTGCTGCAGTTGCCCTGAAGTGGAAAAGACAGAGCGGGGAGCACATGCAGCTCATGCGTGCAAGATCAGGAAGATGTACTTGGCAGCCTTTTAGAGGGAGGTAAGGCAGCAGGCCATAAAGGGCAAGTGCAGGAATGTTCGTGCATGTCCAGGCATTGGAATACGAACATGAATATGCGGCTGTGCTCAGTTGCAGGCATTGCAGCCACACACACAGCACACAAAGTAATCACGCACACCTTGAAATCATTACCACGGAGCTGGCTTGTGATTTCTGATGGAAGGTTGGGCGACAGTGAACCAATGCTGATGCGCTGCCAGGATTGACAGACGGGAGGCCCGCGACATTTGCACTCAATACGGCAACTGAGGGTGTGAGACTTTGTTGAAAGCCATGACACTGCCAAGGTACCATCATACCAAGACTGCATTGCAGAGATCCATGAGATCCTAGACAAGCTGCGGGCAACCCAGGGCTGTAGCACTGCTGCAAGCTCAATTTTCTCCTGTTATGCTGTGAGTGGCTGGTGCTTGCGCTGCTGGAGGTGCACAAGGGGATGCACGCACACCTCTGCGCCCTTGCGATACTGTCATGAGGCCAGCATGAGGAGCTGCCTGACGTCTGCATAAGCACCAACCTCTCTAATAAGCACCATGCCTGAGCAGAATGCCTCATCCATTCACACTGAAGTTTTTAGTAAACGTGCAGGCTGTTCCTCAGTATTTTTATTTTTCCAACGTAAGGTTAATTTATTTCACGGTAAAGCGCATAAAAGAAGAGAAGGAGAGGGTGTCAAGCTGACCTGACCCCAGTTTGCGGCTACAGCATGCAGCAGCACGGTACACTGAAGCTTAAGACACTCAACCACCTGAGCTTCGTTGTACACGATGTTGAGGTAAATACGTGTGTTGTGAAATTTGACGTGACGACACGAATCCGGACGGCAAGCCTCGCGCACTAGCCGAGCACACAGTACAGCTGGATCAGCATGTATGTGGGGGAGGTGTATTGGGGGAAGCCTATCGCCTGGTTCGCTCCCTGGGGGACTCTTCGTCACAAGCACGTTTTCGTATCTTGTTTTAAGGGGCACTTCCTCCTCTTCCTTCCAGGCATCCGTCTTCTTCTATACGGAGGTTCTTGGCTTCCATATAGTTAAGAGGCCCAGCTCTTTCAACTTTAACGGCGCGGTAAGGGTGTTAATGCTCTAGGACCACTGCACGAACTGCGTCACATCAGTGTGTCTGTGCGGCCTGCTAGGTGGTAGCTTCAGAGAATGGCTGCAAAACCATGGTTGTTTTACGGAAAGCATGTGGTTTGGGCGGTTTGTGTGTGACTACTGCAAGGGCGGTTGTGTACGAACACTGCAAGCGATCTTATCCGACAGTTGTGTTGTTGCCCTCTTCTACAACGCAGTGGCTCCACAACTATGGACTTGGCATCCACCTCATTGGTGGTGGGCCAAAAAAGGAGCCTGTTCCCATCAACCCTCGCAGTGAGCACATGTCCTTCCAGGCAGACTGCTCAATACCTGAGGTATGTGTGTTTTCCTGGGGTTTGTGCACTATTCATTTTCCTTGCACTCGCGAGCGGAATGGGAAACAAGAGTGTGTACCAGCATACTCAACACCTGCCTTATGCTATCTGCCCAAGACACCCGCTTACGTCCGTAGTGGATGCTGGCTTGCCAAGCAAGCTCCAGTTCTGACAGCCAATAGGCTCCTTTTCAGCGTGTGCTTTGTACCCTTGCTACTTTTCTGAATAAGCCAGTTGGCTGTCGCTGTAAGCTGCAGACTGTCAAGACTAATATGCCATAACCCCTGATCTAGTGTTCGGGAATAAAGCATCAAAGCACGCAAGCGATTGAACGGATGTCCCTCCACAGATGGAGGCGCAGCTTGTCGCCATGGGGATTCATTTTATCAAGGAGAAGGTGCTTGAAGACGGCATATGCGTAACACAGGCAAGTGAGGCAACCAGACACTGTGATGCAGAAAAAATTTCCTTTGATGTGCATGGATAATTACACAAAATGTTTCCATGCACACATAAAGGCACACATATGAATGCACGCACACGCGCACACACACACACAAGGAAAATTGCGTGCCAAAGATGCCTCCAGTGCTCCATACTTCATCCCCTTGTCCACTCCCAGAATCCTCGAATCCTAGTGTCCCAGAAGAGCAGTCAGTTCCCATCTGCATGCTCCTGGCTATTTTTTTTAAGGAAAGTTCAACACAAGGATTTGCCAGCTGTGCATTTTTGGGCAGATGCACACCACCGTTTTTCATCATTGCTTGCCTGTCCCGCAGCTTTTCTTTCACGACCCAGACAACCTCATGATCGAGATCTGCAACTGCGAGTTGCTACCCCTGGTGCCCGCCTGCACCGTGCGAACCTCCTCCTTGGATGCGCACGCCCTGCAGCAGTTGGAGCGCTTGCAGCAGGTGTGCACGCTACGGCAGCAGCCCATGCTTATAAAAAAGTGCTTGTAGCAAGCCTGGCCCCCACTGCTTAGCATGTGCGCATGCTGCATGGGCTGTACGAAGTTCCCGCTCTGGGCACTCCAAAATGCACCTACCCTTCTGCACTCCTGGTCTGCTGCCAGAGCAACCTGTATGCCAACACTGCATGGCTCTGCCTGCTTGCCGGACCTGCCACGCGGGCCCCTTTGTACGCTTGTAGCACGTGGACATGACCGTGTGCCTGGCCTACTGCCTGGGCTGTGCGCAGGAGAATGACCACCCCATGGGCGAGCGCGGCACATTCCTGCGGCAGCCAGTGGGCGTGCCCAGGCCTCTCAGCAGCACAAGCAGCCGCAGCAGCATGGAGAGCGTGTGGGCACAGCACGGAGCACCTGCCATGCACTAGCGGCTGCGCACAAGCCAGCGAGCGCAGCCGGGCCTGCAGGCGCAACGTATTTGTGTGGACCCAAAGGCAGCAAGTGCGGCTGGGCCAGCAGGCACGAGGCGTGTGTGTAAACCCAGAGACGGCTAGGGCGGTTGGGCCGGCAGGCACGAGGCGTGTGTGGAACCAGAGGCAGCACTAGTGGCATGCAAGGCAAACGCAGGAAAGCCGCTCATTGAGTGAGTTGTGCTGTGGAAAGACAAAGGGAGGGATGTATTTTGTTTTTCAGGGCACCGTGCTGCACGTACGCAGAAGATGTGTGTGTGCACACGCGTGGAGCATGCCTTATGCAGGTGCAGGCATCGAGAGTGCCCTGCCTGTAATAGTTGCGTTCGTGCAGGCAGGTGCATTGTGTGGCATCATTTATGCCTAGATGCATTCAAGGTTCTATAGTATTTCCACTCATGGCCTTGCAGATGTGATAGATGAGGCCCATGGGCAGCTACAGCTTCCGCACATGATCCCCTGCGGCGTTCGAGCATGTGTGGGGAATCGGGATTGAATACTTAATGAGCACCACCCAGCACGTCAGCAATGAGGCAATACCTGGTTACTGATAATCATCCCCTCACACAGTGGGAGCGCAAAAGCTTCGAAAGCTTCAAACTGCCGTGCGTAGACGTATGCGCCTTGGCAGCTGCCGCAGCTGTGTAGATGCCTACCTACTGCACGTGTATGCGCGTGTGAGCGAATTGTCCATGCATGTGCAAGTGTTATGTCAGCTTCCGGTACAGTGATACGAATGGAAATATATTTCCAGTTGCCACTGCTGATTTTGTAGGGGGTGCCTCAAGGGCCTGGTACCCAGTGTTTGGGAGGCAAACTTATGACATGCTTTGCAGGGCCATGCATGTGTTCCTTCAGGTGTGCATAACCCTCAATTTTCCTGTCTCATGGGTATTGAGCCATATCTTTCTTTGTACGTAACCAATGCTTAACCTACCCATAAGCTTTGCTCTAACAGTTGAAGCCTTATTTTGGGCTTGCTTGCTAACGTGAATGACAAACAATAGTTAATTCTTTGCCAGACACCAATTTTTCCTATTGATTCACGAGTTTCACGTATTTGCCCGTGTGGCGATTTGTCAGTTTTATTGTTTAAGAAATTCAGGTATTGCCATTGCTTATCATTGCATGTATTGTTTCCTTTTCATTGATCATATTTTTTTGTAGCTGAGCACTCCCTAAATAAGGAGGGGCGTTTCTGCCAGCATTTTCTTTTTTGCATTTTAGCACCTTTTTTGAAATTTATGCTGCGCTGTGTGCCTACTTAGTGTCCTGCAAGTTTTTGATGCTGAAGTGCCTTTCACATTTTTGAATTTTTCATAACTTGCTCAAGCTTCAAAATCTATGCTTTCAAGCTGCTCATGATTAAGCCAATCTCTTTTCTAATGCCACAGTGAAATAGTGTAACAGCAGGTGTAACAGTGCGAATTATGTGATTGAGTTTCCATAGGAGCTTATCTGTGTGCCGTGGGTTGGCCACTGTGCTTGCTGGGCACCGCCTGAGCTTGAAAACTGCGCGTCACGGGGCCCATGCGCAATGGGCCGCGGCGTGAACCCTACTTTTCACAGCCATATGTCCACACCAGATCAGCCACTGCACCAAATCACATGATTTTTGGTGTTTTGGTGCTCTTGTAATAAATGAACATCATTGCAAAAGAATTGGATTGAATCCACTCAGTGGTTGGTGAGATGTGCATTTTGGGTCATTTCCCTAAGAAAAATCAGCAAAAGGGGTGCCAAAATGGGTCAAAATCCGACCCCCTCCAAACCTCAGTTTCAACATCCAATGTCAATTTGCAACATAAAAGAAGTATGTTGATGGTGTTTTGGGGGTAAAAAGACATGTGGTTTGGTCGTGTTGAGGGCATACGTGGGCTGTTTATGCCAAAATAGGCCAAAAACAGAGGCTGAGCACCCACCCAGGCCACAAGGGTCGTCCATTTCACCCCAAATTTTACCAGTAGCCTATTTATATGATGTTTATACAGTTTGCATCAAAAAAGGAGCATGCCCGGACTTTCGGTCAGATAGCCCCCTCTGGAATAATAATAATGATAATGATAATGTACTCGCAAGGTATTGGTGGAGTCAAAGCAGCATACGATGCCTACATAGCAGCAAGGGATTCTGGTGCATCAGTGCTGCAAGACTTGCTGCATTAGTGTTGCAAGACTTGATGCATCAGTGCTGCAAGACTTGGCTAAGAAACAGAGTTTGAGGTTAGAGAAGGTGCTGCGCCTGATACTGCTGCTTTACATGCTTCTGACTGGCGAGCTTGCATGCAGCGAATTCCGACCTAACCAGATTTGCAACAAACCCTGCCTTTATCAAGGTAACACTGCAACCGCCAATGAAATGGAAGCAGTCGCATGTGCGCACAAGAGACCCTGTTCAATGTTTGAGGGAAGTGTGGCACTATGCACATGCGTGCGGCAACATGCAGCAGAGGGACCATGTCTAATGAAAATGCCGCATGAAGGCTGCTGCAGCTGTCCAAATGACAAGGTTACGCAATCCTGCATGCTGGCCCAGACTTATGATGGAAGTCAAATATCCTCAATGCTGATAATATCCTTTTTATGTATTATGAGCTGATTCATTGTATTCAGCAATTGCTAAGTTCAATGCAACCAGAGTATGTTGAGACTGGCGTTGCGAGCTTACATCTAGAAGCTAGCGTAACTTTTTGAAGTGTGCAAGGCACTTTCTTTGCTCACAAATGCATACTTTTTCCAAGCAAAATTAGGGACTTTGTCTTTATACTGCAAACAGGCTGTAGAAAGTAAATTGAGTGGACTTAGTAACTTGGCCAAAGGGATGTAGCCAAAAACACTGCAAAGTTAAAAGTGGTCCATTTCAACTCTAAGGGTGGTGCTCTGGTGCCCACTTTCATGTTAGCCGGTGCTGCTTGTAAGTGTTCTGACTCGTCATCAAGAATGGAATAGCGAAATGTACTACCTGAAATATGTGAGTCAAGACATGATAAATGGGCAAATAACATCAAAACTTATCGAGGATATAGTGTCAGTCGCTGCCTATAAGGGAGCAGTGATACTTATCACAAAAAATCATAGGAACCAGGCTCACGCCTGTACAATAAAAAAGGCCGAAACATGTACTTCAAAATGCACGAAGTGGATACTGCTTGACTCTGAACACAGTTGCCCTATTTCACTAGACTCTGACAGAGATTGGTACATGCTATCAGGTAAAATTATCTCCTTACACTCAGGCAATATCTGGCAAGTAAATGCTGCGCATGCAGATCTACGTACAGCAGACCCTACAATCCCTTTTGATCCAATGAAGTATGAAGCCCAAACAACCATATCCATAGAAAATAAAAATGCTCAAGCCCTTAATCCACGTGCCTTTACAACCTG
>LFIK01004987.1_pt1 | contig 10684 bp, 15 predicted proteins | sample 643401 | NCBI WGS metagenome assembly LFIK01 (sample SAMN03777447, study PRJNA286221) | soda lake metagenome | biome: soda lake; feature: Kulunda steppe; material: water; isolation source: sample T5-Br brine of Lake Tanatar-5 | place: Russia: Kulunda steppe | collected 2010-07
CATCCCCTCGTGACCCTCTGCCCATCTGCCCAACCCCCGCCGACCCTGCTCTATCACCAGGCCTGTGCACACCCACTTTGCCTGAGTGCACCCTGCCCGACCCTGCCCGACCCAGCCCATCACCACCCCACACATGTTCCATGGCCCTGCCCGACCCTGCCCGACCCACCCCACACATGTTCCATGGCCCTGCCCGAGAACTGCACTTGCTCCCGCCCCCAGCCCATGGATACACTCTCCGGCCTCGCCCAACAAACCTCTCAACATTGGCCTCCCACACCAGCTGCGGAGGGCCCCTTGCTGCCCCTCCCCTGGCGGCACTCTCTTCCTGAGGCCCCTGGGAGCCCCCCCACGCTCCTCCAAACACAGCAAAACCTTCGCAGCCCCCCACTCTCCTCCAAACACAGCAAAACCTTCGCAGCCACCCACTCCTCCAAACACAGCAACCTTTGCAGCCACCCACTCCTCCAAACACAGCAAAACCTTCGCAGCCACCCACCCACCAGCCAAGGCCCCCTTGCTGCCCCACCCCGGCCCCGGCCGTCGCCTGCAACGACGGCAGCACCGCGCGCCACAGCATGGCCATCCACTCGCGCCGGGGTGCGTGCGGCAGGGCGGCGCACATAGACAGCAGCGAGGCAGCCCTGCAATGCAAAAGCCGGCGCCATCCATTGAGCGGTGTGCGGAAGCCGTGCTGGCAGCCCCACGCTGCGTGGCCAAAAGCAAATGGTGGTGGAAGCTGCAGCTTTGCACATAGACGGCGAGGGGTGGCGTGGGTGTTAGCCAGGAGCTGCATGGGTGGCAGCCGTGGGCTGCTGCAGGGGCAGCAACAATGAGAGGCAAGCTGCAGCATGCTTCTTGGGAGCGGGTCGGTATGGCAGGCGAGGAGGGCTGGGCAGGCGGGGAGGGCTGGGCAGGCTGGCAAGGAAGCATTGGAAAGAAAGGGAAGTGGCGCAGCGCGGGAGGAGTCCGGGCAGCTGCAAGTGCTGTGGTCCCTCAGCTGGGGCTCAATCGTGCGCGTGAGCACACCCCTCACCTGCGCGGAGGCAGGAGTAGCTGCGGGCCGTCCTCATCCGAAGTTGCGCGACTGCTGACAGTGCTTGAGGCGCTGCGTCCCTCACGGTCTCCTTGGGGGTCCACGTCGATTGTCATGTCAGCGGGGTTCAGGCCAGACACCACGTCGCGGGCAGTGGGTGGCGGTCCATCAGGCAGCGCGCCCTGCGCACGCCAAACCGAGCGTGCGCACCCAAAAGGAACGTGCATGGCCGCATGCAAGGGCACGAAGCTGCGCGCTCAGCGTGCAGAGGGGTGTCCACCCAATAGCAGACGCGATTTGTGCGCCTTTTGGCACAGGTATCACCCAACTCTGTGTGTGTGTGTGTGCGTGCGTGCGTGCACGCGTGCGCACGCGTGCATGCGAAACCCCATTCAAGCACTGTCATGTGTATGTGCGCGTGCCTGCGTGCGTGCCGTCCAACGTGTCCACATCCGTGCAAGTGCAGGCATTCGGCATTCACCCAAGCGCGAGCCCATGCGCAGCTGCATGCAGAAGCAAAGCACACACCACAGCAGCTCCACCGCCCTCAGTGTATCCAGTATGCCTGCTGAAGTGCCCACATCTGCATGTCAGCCCTTGATGGAGTGATCATGTTGACGAGTTCATGCTGGCGCCCCGCCTCATGTTGGCGTACAATGGCACCCCTTGGCGCAGTGACTGCCACAGCCGGCTGTCCCACACATTGCGCCAGTATCCTCCCTACCCTGCTGCAAAAAGGTCTTCCCGCCCGCCCCAGAAGAGCATCTTGAGGACAAGATCAGGTCGAGGTACCTCCTTCCTCCCCACCCAGCACCAGTAACATCCTGCGCAATCGATGCCAGCCCGCCTCGCGGCTCAAGCGTCTCTAGCAGCACACAGCGCTTGCTTGCATATGCGCACGCACACATGCTTTCACACACACACACACTTGCACCCGGCTCCCTCCACTTCCAAGCATATGTGTGCGTTTGCACCATACATACACCTCACGTGCTCCCTACTGCCGCACACACGTGCAAATGCAGCACCCGACCACACATGGAACATATGCCCTTGCACGCGCATCCAACGCAAGCGCACTCCTGCATGCACGCACACACGGCCACACACCAAGATGTCGTCCAGCCCCTTCACAGCCTCAGAGTAAGGTGGGAGGGTATTCGGCTTTGCAGGGATGCCGTACGATGTGCCACCCTGCTGCTGCTGCTGCTGCTGCAGCTGCTGCTTCTGCTGCTGCTGCTCGTACTCTTTCAGAGCAGCCTTAACTTCCTGCAGCTGCTTCTGCTCCTTGCGGGACTTGCCCATGCCCTTGCCCTCTAAGGACGCGACCAGCCGGCGAGCCTGCTCCAGGTCGTTCTGTTGCAACTGCAGCACGGCAGGGCGGTGTGGCAGGCGGCGCTGCTGTGGAGGGGCGGGTGCGACGGGAAAATTGAGGGGCACTCACACACAGGTGGGTCAGCCGTATGAGACGTGGCATCAGCCATATGAGATGTGGCATCAGCCATATGAGGTGTGGCATCAGCCAAATGAGATGTGGCATCAGCCAAATGAGATGTGGCATCAGCCATATGAGATGTGGCATCAACGGAGCCACGAGGCGCAAGTGGGGTGTTGGAGTCTTATAGAGACACTGGCAGGATGGCCGCGTGCTGGGAAAGGAGCCCCATGCCTTGCATGAAGGGTTTGGATCATGCAACATCCGTTAACACTGCAGCGCTGCCCAACCCCAGTGTGGCAACGCCCATTCCAATGTGGCATACACACAGACAAACACGAGCGCGCGCACGCACAAGCTCACACGCAAAAAAGTACCTGTACGCAATCGTCCACACAGCACACACCTGCTCTTGAGCTTGCTTGTGCTCCTCTGTCCGCCCCAGCATATATGCCGCCGTGACTTCCTCAACCTCCACTGGCACCAAATCCACCAGCATTTGCGCGGCACCGAGGTGCAGCATGGCCGACCACCTGCCAGCAGCAGCAGCAGCAAGAGCATTGGCAGGGGCAGCAACAGGAGCAGCAGCAGCAGTTGTGGTGGCCAAGGTAGCAGCAGTAGCAGCAGCAGTAGCTGTGGTGGCAATGGCGGCAGCAGCCGCAGCAGCGACAGGCTCTCCGCGAGAGGTTGCTGCCATCAAATGGCATGATGGAGTACTAACATCACATGGCATGATGGAGTACTAACATCAAATGGCATGATGGAGTACTAACATCACATGGCATGATGGAGTACCAACATCAAATGGCATGATGGAGTACTAACAAACGGAGGTTCACACGCTGCTGACAACATCCCTGTCCCTGCGATGCACATGCCCCCATCAGCTGCCACACATGTTGCATCATCTATCTTCCCACCCACCCGCTGCCCACCGCGCGCATGTCCCCACCCACGCTGGGCACGTCCACACCCACCAGCTGTTGTGCATGTGCCCTTCCGGCAGGATGGCCATGGTGGACAAGACCAGGCGGGACCAGGCCTCGGGTGGCAGCTCACGCCCTTCTTGCTCCATGCCAGAGCACGCCACGGTCTTCAGCAGAACATCCTGCCATGTGCTGCTGAGGGGCCTGCAGGGGCGCCAGGGAGGCGAGGCTGTAATGCGTGTATGCATGCGTGCGTACGTGCGTGCGTGCGTGTTGTGTGTGTTATGTAGGTGTGTGTGCATGCGTGTGTGCGTGTGTGTGTGCGTGTGTGTGTGCATGTGTGTGTGCGCACATGCATGTATGTATGTGTGTTTGCACGTGAGCGTGTGTGTGATGTGGTGTGAGTGTGCACATGCATGTGTGCGCATTTGTGTGTGTGTGTGTGTGTGTGTGCGCGCATGTATGTCTGCGCGTGTGTGCATTGCGTATGCACCTGATTGCCGACAAGCCCATCCCCACCTTACTTGCTTCCTTCCCAGGTCAGGGGCTGAGATCCGAGCCAGACGCAGTTGAGGGCATGCTCTGCCACATCCTAGACAGTTCCAGGAAAGACCTAAAAACACCAGAGGATCAGGGGAAGCCTTCAAACGCTCGCCCTAAGCCTATGCCCCAAAACCACCGCTCGCATGCGTCTGCTCCTGGGCACCCGCGCATGCGCAGGAGCCCAGTGCCCTGCCAGGCTGGGGGTGTGGGCCTCTGGCCACACCAGCGCTGCAGTGACACAGGGCTGCAATGAACATGACAGCGCTCACACCATGCCCTGCTCCTGCATGAGATCTACTGCCAGGGCCAGGTGCGCACCCACCCCACGCCCAGCTCCTGCATGAGCTCTAATGCCAGGGCCAGGTGCGCAACGTCCATGCCAGGCATGATGCACATGCGGGTCTCAGTATCACGGGCGCTGCTGCTGATGCTGCTGCTGCGGGGCTCCAGGACCTGCCCCTGCATGAGGCAATGCCCACAACAAAAGGAGTATGGGCGGCAACAAAGGAGCGTGAGTGGCAGTAACAAAGGAGCATGAATGGCAAAAAAGGAGCGTGAGTGGCAACAAGGAGCGTGAGCAGCAGGCGCAGCCATGCAGGCGCTCATGGGAGCGCTTGTTCTGGGGCGCATGGTGGCACAGCGATGGGCGACACCTGATGCGTGGTGGAGGTGCCGCACTGCGCATGTAACACAATGGCAACACACCTACACACACATTCAAATGGCACCACGATGTAACATGCACGGAACAGAGGGCATGTCGGGACGGTTGGCTGTTCATGGGGAGCTGGTGGCCCAGTCAAGGCGGCTGGTGCACGTGATGAAGGCGTAATGCTGCACAAGCAAGCTACGCGGCACAAAACGGCAAGCAAGCAGCAGCAGGGGGGGCGGCAGGAGTGGCCGTGGGTGTGGCAGACGCACGCCGCAGGCGCGCAGCGCTGGGGTGAGGCTCATGGTGAGGGGTGCAACTGGGTGCCACAACTGTGGCAAGCCGCGCCCTGCACACGCATGCTGATGGCAGGATTGGACAACAGCTGCTGCGGGTCCCAGAGGGAAAAAGACGCACGTGCCGCAGCAGGTGTAGATTGCGGCCGCCTGTTTTGAACCAGCACAAGTGCAGCTGCCACCCACCTCGTCGTTGACGGGCCTCAAGGCCAGCGCGCGCTTCAGCGCGGCGACGCACACTAGGCGCACGGCCTCCTGGGTGGCCGCGTCGGATGGCTTATGGTGTTGCGATGCTGGCGCGGCTGAGGCAGCAGCAGGAGCGGCGCCCCGGGGCGGGGGTATCCCGGGATCGCGGCGCTCTGGGGCGTGCAGGACGCGGTCAAGCAGGAGCACTGCCAGCTCAAATGCCTGCGCCAGGGCAGGTACCATGCATGTTCGGGTGGTCCTGGGGTCAAGAGGGGAGTGTTGGGGGGGGAGGGGGGGCGGCACGAACGAACAAAGCGTGGGCGCCAGGTGATCCTCTGAGCCCAACAAAGCGTGGGCGCCAGGTGATCCTCTGAGCCCAACAAAGCGTGGGCGCCAGGTGATCCTGAGCCCAACAAAGCGTGGGCGCCAGGTGATCCTCTGAGCCCACTGGCGGGAATGATGGGGTGAGTGCCGACCCATAGGAAAGACCGCGTCTGGGTGTGGATAGTGCGCTTCAAAAGCGTGTGCCCAGCACACCACACACGCTTGCCTGGTGCTGTCAAGCGCTGGTGTGCTGTGCAGGCAAGAAGGGTTTGGGGTCCTCTTGCCGGGCAGATGGACTGGGACAGACAAGGATGCTCTGACTGGGCGCACGGCAGGAGGACCAAGGAGCCCTGGCGCTGCACTGAGCGCCCCTCAGGGCATTGAGCTGAGCCGGCTGGACAGCGTTGGGAGAGCGGGGCGCCTGCTGAGGCAGCCAGGCCCGGTTGAGGCAGCTTTGGAGGCAAATCGGGAGATCGAGGCGCCGTGGCACGGATGCTGGCCCAGCAGATGGAGCACGGCTGCTGGCACAGCAGAGGGCACCGGGCTCCCGCTAGGAAACGCCTCAGGCACAGCAGGTCCATCGCAAGCGCACCCCAACCATGCTTGCAGCACCTTTGCCACGCCTCAATGAGCGCATTCAGTGGAGCCCTCTCGCATACATAGGCAATCTGAGCCTCTGTGCAAGGCTCCAAATCTGGATCCCCTGAGGCTGGCGCAACTGTCTGTTTGCCTAGTGGGGGAGGCCTGTGAGCGCATCGGCGCCAGGGTCAGCGCACGCACGCAGGCAGGAAGCGCGGCTTTTGGGCACGCAGTGCTCACACAGGCATGATTGTGCAAAGCATAGGCGGCTCTTGTGCGCGTGCATACATACAAGTGGGGACTAACCACAAGGGCGCCTTAAGCCCAGGCAGGGACAAGCCAGGCTCATCATGGCAACTTTGTGACGACAGCCACCAAATGCAACCAGGAGTCAGAAGGGGGATGGGGACCAGCTCCGCGACAGCCCCAACCGCAACCACAGCCTGAGACGCAGCCTGCTCACCACTTCAGGAGTGGCGGCTTGGAGGCTTGACAGGAGGAGAGGCTGCAAGCGCTGCACCAACTCAGGCGACGGCACGGCCTGCACAGCAGCAGGAGCGTGTCAAATCAAAAGGAGGCTTGACGACACAAACGGGCGCCGCCCTGGATCTCGCGCACAGAGCCAGAGCTTGGACACAAGCGCACCTCTGTATCTGCATGCCCCTAAACACTTGCCACGTGAGCGCGAAAGATATGGAGGCGCTGCAGGGGATTTTTACATGCGCTCTGCGTCTGATGTGGGCGTTGATGATTTTAAGGCGCAGGGAAGCAAGCATGCCAATCAGGGCCTCATGAACGCACGCCGTCACCATCAGCTGCGTGCCATCACCAACAGCTGCATGCCGTCACCATCAGCTACGTGCCATCACTATCAGCTGCGTGCCGTCACCAACAGCTGCGTGCCATCACCAACAGCTGCGCGCCTTCATTATCAGCTGCACGCCTACACAAGGTCTGTGCAATCTTGGAGCCACAGAGGCATGGTGTGACGAGCGTGTCCTTGTGCAGCAAGAGAGAAAAGCAAGCCCAAAACAAATACTTGCGTGCCCAAGTGCTTGCGCACTCACAGACCCACAAACCAGACAGAGCTCATGCACACGCACATACACACGGCACACACACCAGGAGCATGGTTGATCACTGAACAAGTAATGCTCATCAAAGTAGAAATACTGCGTGCACACATGTGCATGCATGTTGGGGCGCACACAATTAAGTGGTGCATGCTCAGCCATTCCCACGGCATACGCCCCCCATTCTTGCGGGCACGAGCAAACGCTCGTACTACACGTACAGGCGGTGAAGGACAACCAAGATAACACTGATTCATCTGAAAGTATAGTGTGTGTTTGCATGCTTTGACCGACAATTGTTGCGGCTCCCTACAGACCAAAGCGCCTCCTCCACTGCAGACACACAGGCTTCACCCAGACAAGAGCAGAGCTGCATTGCTGACAGCACTGGCTGGCATGCGCACACACACACATGCACAAAAACATGCATACACACACGAAACATGCACTCACGCATTCATCCACACATACGCACCCCTGCCAGACTGTAACAGTTGCACAAGCTGATAGCTTGGTGGCCGGACAGTAGAGGCAGCTTGAGCAGTGCCCACGCCTCCACGTGCCTCAACAAGTCCTGGCAGGTGTCCAAAGCCGGATGCCACGCCTCCTCGTACAATTTGCCCTCCCCCTGGACACTCTGCGGCATGAATGAGGTATGAGATGGAGGCGTTGGCTTGGCCGTGTGCAGCTTGGCGCCCTGTGCCTGCATGAGAAGAGCTGCCAAGCGCGCGCACATGCGCACATACAGACACTCATATACAGACACATACTCACGCATGCAGACACAAACTCACACACGCGCGCACAAAAGACAGTGCACCCTTCCCTCTGCAAGCTGTTGTCATCTCTCCTCTCCTCTCCCTACTCTGCTACTCCCCCTCCCTTCCTCTCCTCTCCCACTGCCCTCAGCCTCCCTTCCCCCGACCCGTGCCCACCAATGCCATGAGCATTATGCCGCACACGTATGCCTGGATGGGAGGGGGGAGCAGAGGCTGGACGTGTCGGCGCACGAGCAAAAGCAGGCAACGGCACGCATGCAGGTGTGGATGCCAGGAAACAGAGCCGCAGTCATCAACACGCTCACAGCTATCACTGCCAGCAGGGAGGGCTTGACGGCATTCACATCGCAATCACCAGCAGCAGCAGCGCCTGCAGCGTTTGCTGCATCATTGGCGAGCAGTCAGCAACAGAGAGGCTGCTGCGTGACTGGCAGCATCATGCTTCAGTTCTGAATAATCTGGGCAACTTGCTGCCCTGCTGCTGACCTAGTGAGCGCCTAGAGGCAAGATGCAGTGCATATGAAGCTTGGTCAGTGCACGTAAGAGCACGCACAAGCGAGCAAGCAAGCACCAAGGACATTGGCTTCCACACTCCTCCTGACCAAAAGCCACATCGTGCCCCCAAACGAGATGCCGCTTTGTTGGCCAGTTGCCACGTCCACACTTGGCAGCACCAAGCAGGGCCAGGGCTCCCACACTCCCCTGCTTGGCTGCTCATGCCACAAATCAATTGAGCCAGCCATTGCAATCGCCAAGTCGATCGAGCAAGCCATCACAATCCCGTCAATCCAAAGCACTTTTGGTCTCCAGGTCCTCACAAGCCATGCGCCGCTCTCTTCCTTCAAGCCTGCTTCGTTTGCTCTTCCTTTGATCCCCAAACTAGTACCCTTCCTTTGAGCCCCACCCCTTGTCTCCTCCTTCAAGCCCCTTCACTCATCTAGGTTATCTTGTCCTCTGAGTCCCACCGTAAATCAAAAAGTAATGATCTTCTCCTTTCAAACCCCCACCTTGCCTCTACAATTGAGCAGCCATCCTGAGCGCAGCCATGCACACAGCACACATGTGTATTCCTGCATGCGCACAGGCATACACAAAGGCATGCACGCCCCCGCCTCCCCGCACACGCACAAGCACACAGAAACATGCAAACACACCTGTTCCAGGTCAGCGGCGCGCGCCACGCTAAAGAAGGTGGCAGGCAGCATGGGCAGGAGCGAGGGGTGCAGCAGCATGCCTGTGAACAGTGTGCGCATGGGGGGGCAAAGCGCAGGCACCGGGTGGTAGCAGGCACTGGGTGGCAGCAGGTACTGGGTGGTAGCAGGTACTGCGTGGCAGCAGGCACTGGGTGGCAGAGGCACTGGGCGAGAGTTGGTGAAAATTGGCACCAGGCGATAGCAGCATGGCAGGCCTGTGCTCAGTCCCATGCTTGTGCATGCGCTTGTGCTTGTGCTCAGGCTTGTGCTCAGTCCCAGGCTTGCGCTTGTGCATGTGCTGAGGCTTGTGCTTATGGCAGTCCCATTGGGGAATCTCAGGCAGCGCGGTTGGGCCGGCTAAACACAGACGGGAAGCCACATACAGAAGCTGCCCTTTGCTTAGCAGGAGCGCACACCTGTGCAGCGTGGGGATGGCTCAGCAGTAAACATGCTCTTCTGCAACCCATCCAGCATAAATGCCCCACACAGTGGTCATGCCTGCAGTTGAACACACCCGAACGGGCAGGCCTGCAGGCACCTTCATGCCCATCTCCGCACACACACACACACACACACACATGCATGCTCACATATCCGCGTGACGCAAACCCATCTCCGTCACTGACCAGTGGCCTGCGCTGGCCGGCCGCTGCTCTGCGCCTCCGCCTCCAGCGCTGCAGCAGCCGAGACGTTGCGCACAAGCAGCTCCAAGCAGCCAAGTGCCAGAGGTCCAAGCTGGACATCCACCTGCAAGACGCAGCAGGGAAGGCACTGACCCTGGGCAAAGCGGCGGGTCTACCTGCGAGATGCAGCAGGGAGGGCACTGACAATGGGGATGACCAGGCGTCCACCTAGGCTGACGCACAGCCATCTGCGCTGGACTATTCCCACATGAATTTGCAGGGATCCCCAAAGTAAGCACACCTCTCCCACGTAAACACAAGCACACATCCCCCAAATAAGCACAAGCACACGTACCCCAAGCAAGCACATGCACATGTACCCCACCCTCCGGCACAAAGACACGCGTACACACCCGCTGACCAGGCCTGAGACTAGATTGGCAGGCATGCGCGCCCTTGGTGCGTTTTTCTTCACTCTATTTGGGGGCAGCACACCTTGATCAAGCCTGGAATCAGCTCTACAAGCTTGTCAGTGGCAATGAGCGGGTTGTTCATCCTCTGACCGACAGCGCCAGCACCAGAGCAAACAGATGATGCAGGCCTGCCTGGTTGCAGCTGATCCTGGAGGCCTCCCTCTGGCTCCAGTGTGTTTGCGCTGTCTTGCAGGCCCAGCAGCAGGCGCTGGCAGCAGGTGCGGAAGAGGCTGCAGGGTATCGAGGGGTGCACGAGGGCATATGTTCAAGAGCAGATGGGAGGCAAAGGCCAGGCTCAGTCGAGGGATCATAAGAGCTGGATAGGAAAAATGGAAACACATGTTGGAGAGAGCAGGCCATGTCCAGGTGGCATTGAGCAAGGACTTGCCTCGCTTGCCATGCTTGCGCTGTTTGCGGGGGTCGCCTTAGGATGGCTGCGCACTAGCGGCAGGGGTCACCTAAGGATGGCTGCGCACTAGCGGCAGGGGTCACCTAAGGATGGCTGCGCACTAGCGGCAGGGGTCACCTAAGGATGGCTGCGCACTAGCAGCAGGGGTCACCTAAGGATG
>LFIK01004988.1_pt1 | contig 10681 bp, 12 predicted proteins | sample 643401 | NCBI WGS metagenome assembly LFIK01 (sample SAMN03777447, study PRJNA286221) | soda lake metagenome | biome: soda lake; feature: Kulunda steppe; material: water; isolation source: sample T5-Br brine of Lake Tanatar-5 | place: Russia: Kulunda steppe | collected 2010-07
CTGAATTGGATGGCGGGCCGGTCCTGAGTCAGGCCTCGCTGACCGTTCACTCGACGGATACTGCCGCCACACTGACTGAGCGGGTGTTGCAGTTGGAGCATCGCTTGTTGCCAGCAACTGTGGCACTATTGGACAAAGAAACGGTCGAATTGAATCATGAAAGCATCTTCATCAACACAACAGCACTGGCTTCCCCGCTGCGCTTGGGCATTGAGCTGTCTGATGATGGCGGTCTTCTCAGCGGCGCCAACTGTCGCTGAATCGAAGCAACTCGCCCCCATCCCCGCTCATACCGCCGTTTACGAGGTGTTGCGCTATGGCAACAAGCTGGGTGAGATCCAGGTCGAGCTCAGTCAGGCTGACGATGGCATCTGGCTCTATGAAACCGAAACCCATGCCACCGCTCGCTTAGCCCGCATGATGGGCTTGAGTGCAGCCGAGTCTGCTTATTTCATGTGGCACCGCGACCCGCAACGGGCTGGGCATGAGCTGGTCTTGATGCTCAGTTACTATCAGCTGGCACAGGGGCCGCTGCGCACCCGATTCTGGCGCCACCAAGTGGACTGGGCCGATGGCGTCTCCAGTACCGAGACCAGAGAAGGCGATTTCACCATTGCGGTGGAGCCGGGCGTAGTCGATCCGCTCACCATGCGTCTGCAACTTGCAGTCATGCTGCAACACGACCATGATCACGAAGACGATCTGCACTTCAGAGTGCTGGAGCGCACCTCAGTCGAGGATCAACAGTTTTTGTTCCGCGGCCGCGAGTCGGTGGCGTTGCCTATGGGTTGCGTCGACAGCCTGGCCTTCCATCGTTTTCGCCGCGAAGGCTCATCACGGAACTACAACTCTTGGCATACGGAGTCGTTTTATTGGATGCCCGTGCGCATGGTGCAAACTCGCGATGATGAGCCCTACATTGATATCCGTTTGATCGAGACCAGCCTGGCACTCGACACACAACCGTGCCCATAACACTCAAACTGCCCACCCCTTTCGTAACCCTTCGTGCCTGTCGACGCTGGCTGACCTTGCTATTGCTCAGCGCGCTGCTGTGCGGCTGCGCCGTTAATCCACTGACCGGCCAGCGCGAACTTAGCCTATTTGACGAGCAATGGGAGCGTACGGTGGGGGCCACACACTACGCGCCGTTGCGCCAAGCTGAGGGGGGTGATTTCACGCTTAATCCTGAGTTGGTGCGTTACGTTCAGTCCGTTGGGTCTCGCTTGGTTGAACACGCCGACCGCGATCTCGATTATGAATTTGCCGTCATCAACAGTTCGGTGCCCAACGCTTGGGCGCTGCCGGGTGGCAAGATCGCCATCAACCGCGGCCTACTGACCGAGCTGCGGTCTGAGGCTGAGCTGGCGGCTGTACTGGGCCATGAAATGGCCCACGCCGCGGCCCGTCATGGCGCACGCGCGCAATCCCGGCAAATTCTGGCGCAAACCGCCGTTGTGCTCGGTGGTGTTGCCGTCGGTGTCGCCACCGACCGCGATGAGTACGCCACCGTGGCGGTGCTTGGCGGATTGCTAGGCGCTGCACTCATCGGGCAACGGCACTCGCGCGATGCAGAAAGAGAAGCCGACTACTTCGGCATGATCACTATGCATCGGGCCGGCTACGATCCGGTGGGCGCTGTTGAATTGCAGCAGTCTTTTGTGCGCTTGTCCGAGGGCCGCGATCGCGGTTTTCTCGATGGCATGTTTGCCTCGCACCCGCCGAGCCAAGAGCGTGTGGAAAATAACCGCCGCACCGCTTCTGAGTTAGGAGTTGGCGGATTTCGTGGCGAGGCGGAGTATCAGCAACAAATCGCCCTGCTGCAGTCACTGGCACCCGCCTATGCGGCGCTTGATGCAGGCCGTCGGGCCATGGCTGAGGGCGAGGTCAGCGCTGCCTTGGAACAGGCGGAAACCGCATTGGCACTGACCGATCAGGAGCCCCTGTTTCACAATCTGGCCGGCGATGCGCTGGCCAGCGCAGGCCAACTGGAAGCTGCAGAGGCCGCCTATTCGCGAGCACTGAGGCTAGATCAAAGTTGGTTTTACCCGCTCCTGCGGCGTGGCATGGTGCGGCGATCACTGGGCCGGCTCGAGGCGGCTCGCACCGATCTTCAGGCCAGCATTACTCGCTTGGAAACCGCCGATGGCCACTATCACTTGGGCAGCATCGAGCGTGCATTGGGCCGGCGGGAAGCCGCCATCAGCCACTACCGCATCGCGGCGCAATCGGATGACCCCAGTGGACAACGTGCGCGACAGGCACTGCGCGAGTTAGACGCCGACTAGAACGCTTTAGCTGGCGGGCAGCCGGCGAATTTGGGCGCCCAGTTGAGAAAACTTCTCCTCGATGTTTTCGTAGCCACGATCAATGTGATACACGCGGTCGATCACCGTGTCGCCCTCAGCCACCAACCCGGCCAACACCAATCCCGCTGAGGCACGTAAATCGGTGGCCATGACGGGCGCCGCATGCAGGCGGTCAACGCCGCGAATGATCACAGTGTTGCCCTCAATTTGCATGTTGGCGCCAAGGCGTTGCAGCTCCAGGACATGCATGAATCGGTTTTCAAACACCATTTCTCGGACCACACCCGTGCCCTCAGCAATGGCATTCAGGGCGGCAAACTGCGCCTGCATATCGGTCGGGAAACCTGGATATGGCGCTGTGGTTAAGCTCACCGCACGCGGCCGCTGACCACGCATATCCAGTTCGATCCAGTCCTCACCACATTCGATGTGTGCCCCCGCCTCAATCAACTTCTCCACCACCGCATCCAGCGTATCCACACGCACTGACTCAACGCGCACTCGGCCACCGGTGATGGCTGCTGCCACCAAAAATGTGCCTGCCTCAATCCGATCCGGCAGCACGCGGTAGTCATAACCGCCAAGCTCTGGCTGACCGATCACTTCGATACGGTCAGTGCCGTGTCCTTGGATGCGCGCGCCCATGCTGATGAGGCACTCAGCCAGATCAGTCACCTCAGGTTCGCGCGCCGCGTTCTCAATCACGGTGGTGCCATCGGCCAATGCGGCGGCCATCAAGACATTTTCAGTGCCCGTCACCGTCACCGTATCGAATACAACACGCCCCCCATGGAGCTGCTTAGCCCGGGCATGAATGTAGCCAGATTCCATGGTGATGTGTGCCCCCAAAGCTTTGAGCGCCTTAAGGTGGAGGTTCACCGGACGCGCGCCGATGGCACAGCCCCCCGGCAACGAGACCTGCGCCGCGCCCGCCCGAGCCAGCAGAGGGCCCAACACCAAAATCGAGGCGCGCATGGTCTTGACCAACTCATAGGGCGCGATTTCAGTGTGCAGGCGGCTGGCGTCCAGGCTGAGCTCGAAGTGGTCACCCAAGGAAATCTCGACCCCCATTTGGCCCAGCAGCTCCATCGTCGTGGTGACGTCTTTCAAATGGGGCACCCCACGCAAGCGACATGGCTCGCGCGTGAGCAGTGACGCCATGAGGATGGGCAGCACTGCGTTTTTTGCGCCGGAAATTTCAACTCGGCCGTCTAGCACCGAGCCCCCTGTGACCTGAATGCGAGCCATGATTAGCTGCCTTCTTCGGGGGTTTTTAGGTCTAGGGTCAAGGCATGGACCTCGCGGCCCAATGCCTCACCCAGCTCCGCTTGTAGCACAGCATGCACCATGCGGTGCCGCTGCAGCCGGCTGCAGCCGACGAACTGAGCGCTGATCACACGCGCCGAAAAATGCACATTGTCGGCGGATTCCACGTGCACCTGAGCCTCGGGCATGGCCTGGTGTATGATTTGTTGAAGTTGGGCTGCATTGATCGGGAGCAGGTTCATGGTCACTCAAATCAGGTGGGTTCAGATGACAGACTGTAAGTCTACCCGCAAGTTTAGCTGATTGTTGTTGCCCACCTGCCACTGATCACGCCCACCCTCGCCCCGTGTCATCTCCACTCTTGATCGCGCTCCTCCAACTGGCCGCCGGCTGCATTGTGCTCATGTGGGCAGCCGACCGATTGGTCGCTGGCGCCGCATCGCTGTCCCAGCGCTTGGGGGTTTCACCGCTGATGATTGGCATTGGCATCATTGGTTTCGGCACCTCAGCGCCGGAACTGTTGGTCTCCGTGATGTCGGCTTTGCGTGGCAATCCGGGCTTGGCCGTGGGCAATGCACTGGGCTCCAACATTGCCAATGTGGGCCTCATTTTGGGGCTGACGGCTTTGATTTATCCCTTAAGTGTGGCCCGCTCCACCTTCCGCCGCGACCTGCCCCTTTTGTTTGTCGTCATGGCATTGACCACAGTGCTCATGGCTGATTTGTTCCTTGGTCGAATCGAGGCCCTCGTGCTACTGGCTACGCTGGCGATTTGCATGGCGCTTTTGGTGGCAGCCATACGGCGCCCCGAGGCTGATCAGACCTTACCCATCCCCAAGGTCGATCCGACGGCGGCCATGTCGACACGTATTGCCATCCTGTGGACGCTGACCGGCTTGCTGCTGTTACCGATCAGTGCTCAGATTTTTGTCAGCGGCGCCATTGACATCGCCACCCTTATGGGGGTTTCCGATGTGGTCATTGGCCTGACTATTGTCGCTCTGGGCACGAGCTTGCCGGAGTTGGCAGCGGCCGCCGCCAGCGCCATCCGCCGTCAAGACGACCTCACCATTGGCAACATCCTCGGGTCAAATCTCTTCAACCTGTTGGGGGTGCTGGGCATTGCGGCGCTGATCACGCCCATGGCCATTGAGCCCATCTTGTTGCGGCGTGACATTACCGCCATGGTCGTCATCACCTTGGCACTATGTGTGCTCGCTTGGCGCCGTGTTGGTGATGGTCATATCAACCGAGTCTCAGGTGGACTATTGCTCAGTGGGTATCTGCTTTACCAGGCGTTGGTCATTGGCCAATCACTCACTTCATGACCGCTCACCGCAAACGCGGTTGGCGCTACACTTAGGCCATGAGCAATACCCCATCCATCGATCCTGAGCAGCTGCGGCTTACGGCCACTGAAGTGCTGCGATCCGAGGCGCAGGCAATTGACGCGCTGGTCGAACGCATCGGTGATGCGTTTATCGCCACCGTGCACCGTATTCTTGACTGCGATGGCCATCTGATTGTCACTGGCATGGGCAAATCGGGACACATTGGCCACAAATTAGCGGCCACCCTGGCCTCCACCGGCACGCCTGCTTTTTTCGTCCACCCTGCCGAGGCCAGCCATGGTGATCTCGGCATGATCCGCAGCAATGACTTGCTGCTGGCCCTATCGAATTCTGGAGAGACCAGCGAACTGCTGGCTCTGTTGCCGGTTATCAAACGCCTCGGCGTCGGCCTGATTGCCTTGACTGGCAACCCCGGGTCCACTCTGGCCGGCCAAGCCGACCTGCACATTGATGTCAGTGTTGGCAAAGAAGCTTGTCCACTGGGCCTAGCACCGACGGCCTCAACCGCCGCTCAATTGGCCATGGGGGACGCTTTGGCATTGGCTGTTTTACAAGCGCGCGGCTTCACGGCAGAAGACTTCGCTCGCTCCCATCCGGGTGGAAGGCTGGGCAGGCAGTTGCTGGTGCGTATTGCCGACATCATGCATTCAGGCGACGCCTTGCCGCTGGCGGGCCCAACGGCCACCTTGGCTGAAGTGATTGTTGAAATGACGCGTTGTCGTCTCGGGTTTTGTGCGCTGGCGGATGCACAAGGCCGGGTGGTTGGCGTCATCACCGACGGCGATCTGCGCCGCAACATCGACCGCATTACCGAGGCGCGCGAGCTGCTGGCTTCGGACATCATGAGTGCCAACCCGCAATGCATCGATAAAGAGGCCATGGCCGTGGCGGCTGCTGAACAAATGCAGCGGTATAAGATCCAAGGGCTAGTGGTCATCGATGATCAGCAGCGCCCGATTGGTGCCTTGAACTTTCAGGATTTATTACAAGCAGGTGTGGTGTGACCCGAGCTCCTATTAAGGCTGCGGTGTTTGATGTCGATGGGGTGCTCACCGATGGTCGCCTGATCTTCGACCATGAAGGCTGCGAGTCCAAGGCCTTCCACAGCCGCGATGGGCTGGGTTTAAAAGCGCTGATGCAGCACGGTATTGAGGTGGTTATCCTCAGTGCACGCGAGTGCAGTGCAGTCACCCATCGCATGCGGCGACTCGGTATTGAGCATGTCATCCAAGGCCGCGAGGACAAGCAGGTGGCGCTGCAAACTCTGCTCGATCAGCTTGGACTGAGTGCCGCCGAGGTGGCCTACACGGGCGATGATTTGGTGGACTGGCCAGCCATGCGTGCGTGTGGCTTGCGCTGCGCGCCCGCCGATGCCGACCCATGGTTGCGCACGCAGGTCGATGTCGTGACCACCGCCCGCGGTGGCCAGGGTGCGGCACGAGAGGTGTGTGAACTCCTGCTCGATCGCATGGGGCAGCTGGACGCTTGGCGTCAGGCCTTTGACTGACATCGCCCACGGGAGGGATGCGCCCTCACTGGCACACCCTTACAATCAGGACTGATCAGGCTTGATGCACACATTCTGGAGCTCACCCATCATGGTAAAGCCACTCTTGAAACCGCCCTTGCTATCGATAGGTGCCCTACTGGCACTGCTGGGTGCATTGGTGATCGGTGCATCAAGCAGCCATGCCGAGCCCAGCGCACGCTCAGGCTTGGCCATCCAAGTTAATGCTGAAAACAGTGAATATGACAGCAGGCTGGGCACCCATCGGCTGTGGGGCGATGTGCGCATCCAACACGGCACTTTGATTGTGCTGGCCGATGAGGGCACGGCCTACCGCACGGGTGGAGACGAGCGCATTGAGTTGCACGGGGCACCGGCGCGCTGGACCATGACCTTGGAAGACGGCAGCGAGGCGGAGGGTGAATCAGAGACGCTGATTTATGACCTCAATACGGAAGTCATCACCATGATTGGCCAAGCAAAGGTACGAGATCGTCGCGGCACCCTGACAGGCGCTCAACTCAGCTACAGCCTGGCCACAGAAACCTGGATTGGTGAGGGCGGTGTGGAATTTTTGATCGAACCGCCGCAGGAGTAAAACCTATGCTCAGCGCGGCCAACTTGATCAAACGCTACCGTGGCCGCACGGTGGTTCAAGATGTGTCGCTACGTGTTGAGCCAGGCGAGATCGTGGGCCTACTCGGGCCAAACGGCGCTGGCAAAACCACTACTTTCTATATGGTGGTAGGTTTGGTCAGTGCCGATGGCGGCCACATCAAAGTGGGCGAGCACGATCTGACACGCGCCAATATGCATCAACGAGCGCGACGCGGCTTAGGCTATCTGCCGCAAGAGGCCTCTATTTTTCGGAAACTCAGCGTCGCCGACAACATCATGGCGATTCTGGAGTTGCGCAAAGACCTTGATCGCAATGGCCGCCGCCAAGAACTGGAACGCCTGCTCAGTGAATTCAATGTCAGCCATTTGGCTGAGCAAATGGGCATTGCCCTGTCAGGCGGCGAGCGCCGACGCGTTGAAATCGCGCGAGCGCTGGCAGGCAACCCCAACTACATCCTGCTTGATGAACCTTTTGCTGGGGTTGATCCGATCTCCGTAGGTGAAATCCAGCAAATCATCAAGCAGTTGGCAGCATCAGGCATCGGCATTCTAATCACCGACCACAATGTGCGCGAAACGCTAGGCATTTGTGATCGAGCCTACATCATCAGCGAAGGCCGCGTGCTAACGCACGGCCACCCTGATCAGATCATGGCAGATGAACAAGTTCGCAAAGTCTACCTAGGCACCGAGTTCAAGCTCTGAGCGTGATTTGATATGCCACAGCCTGCTCGCCTCGGCCTCGCCCTTAAATCGACCACCCGGCTGGCGCCTCAATTACACCAAGCACTGAGCTTGCTCCAGCTCAACCAAACCCAGTTGAATGAACACATCCGTGAATGCTTAGACAGCAACCCCATGCTGGACTTAGACCATTCTGCGGAGCGCGATAAACTCGACATCGCTAGTTGGGCCCGTCAGCCACTGAGCCTAACGGATTATTTGATTGGTCAACTCGCTTTACTGGCGCTGCCAACTCGCCAATATCGACTGGCAGAGGCCGTTGTTCACAGCTTGGATGAGCGCGGCTATGTCGCCGATGCGCTGGATGAAATCGCTGACAGCGCTGACCTAATGCCGGCAGCCACGGAACAAGAAGTGGCGCAGGCCCTAACCGTCGTCCAACAGTTCGAGCCCGCCGGCATTGCCGCCACCTCGCTCAGTGATTGCCTGATGCGGCAACTGCAACAGCAGCCCAGTCGTCCAGACCACCTACTGGCCGCGCGCATACTCGATCAAGCGCATGAATCTTTGGCGCGTCTCGACCTGGAGGCCATTGCAAAACAATGTCAAGTTGACGTGCCACAGTTACACCCAGCACTACAATGCCTGCAACAGCTTGATCCGGCACCCGGGCTGCAATGGGCCGATCAACCGCAGCATCACCTCACCCCTGATGTGCGCTTTCATGAGCTCGACGGTCAGTGGCAGGTGGAGGTTCACCCAAGCAGTCAACCGAGTTTGTCGATCAGCAGCCACTACCAGAGCCTACTCAAAACGACGAAAGGTCGGGACAAGGGCTACCTGCAACAGGCGCTTCAACAAGCACGCGACCTGATTGATGGGCTGCAACTGCGAAGCCAGACCCTGCATCGTGTCGCCAGCGAGCTGGCCACTCAGCAGACGGCTTTTCTGCAACAGGGGCGTGCCGCGCTGCAACCTCTTAGTCAGGCGGAACTGGCGCAGCGCCTGTCACTGCATCCTTCCACCATCTCGCGCGCCATTCGCGGTAAGTATGCCCAAACACCTCGCGGTGTCATTGCCTTGCGCGACATGTTTTCAGTTGCCCTACCAAGCAGCAGAACACCTGTTTCCGCCGCTGCCGCAGAAGCCATGATTGGCGCAGTCATCGCCTCTGAGCCGTCTGCACAACCCTGGTCTGACCGGCAACTGGCTGATCAACTGCGTCAGCATGGACTGCCGTTGTCAAGGCGCACGGTGACCAAATATCGTCAACGGCTGGGCATTCCGGGGTCAACGCAGAGGCGTCGTATGCGCCGACTGCATCCGCTGGCGCATCGTTCTGGCGGCCCTGACTGAGTACAAGTGGTATAAGATTGAACTAACCACTCATTGCATCTACGGGCAATACGGGAGGCATTCGACATGCAACTGGAAATCACTGGCCAAAACATTGAAATCACTGAGGCCTTGCACGACTACATCAGCGAAAAATTCGAGCGCATTCAGCGCCATTTTGACAACCTCACCGGCGGCCACTTTGTGCTCAAAATTGAGCGACTGGAACACACGGCTGAAGGCACGATTCAGGTCGCTGGCCGCACCAATGCGGTGCACGCGGAGGCAGTGGCTGAGGATATGTATGCGGCCATTGATACACTGATGGACAAGCTGGATCGACAGGTCCGCCGTCACAAAAGTCGCATTACTGACCACCATCGCAATACCTGAGCGGCGGTTATCTATCTTGAATAATGCTCTGAGACAATAACTGGGTAAAACCGCGCATACCATGGAACTTATCGATGTCTTGAGTGCTGATCGCGTCGTCCTTGATGCAACGGGCTCAAGCAAAAAAAATCTGCTGGAAATGGCCGCTCGGCTGCTTGCTGACGCAGACGCTGAAGTGGATGAGCGCGTTATTTTTGAAAGCCTATGCCAGCGTGAGCGCCTCGGCTCCACGGGACTGGGTGGCGGTGTGGCTATCCCCCACGCACGCGTCCAGAATCAATCGGAACTGCGCGCGTGCCTCATCCGCTTGCGTCACCCTGTCAGCTTTGATGCGCCCGATGCCAAGCCAGTGGATACTGTACTGGCACTGGCTATGCCCACCGAGGCCATTGATGGAGAGCAGGCACTGCTGGCCAAGATGGCTGCGACATTACAAATGCCAGCGGTATTGACAAGCATCCGGACCGCCCGGCACAGCGACGACGTTCTACAACGATTATCAGCTGCCGAAGACGATGCATCCTGAGCCGCTATTGCTGATCATCACCGGGCTGTCCGGCGGTGGCAAAAGCAGTGTGTTGCATGCCCTCGAAGACCAAGGGTTCTATTGCGTCGACAATCTGCCCATTGCGCTGCTGACCGCCATGGCCGACCAGATCATCAGTCAGCCCCAGCGCTACCCCAAGGTCGCCATTGGCATCGACATCCGGACTGGCAGCGAAGCGCTGGAGGAGGTCGGGCGATTGCTGGCGCAGCCGGTATCAGGCCTGCGCTTTAAGACGTTATTTGTTGAAGCTGATGACAGCGCGTTGTTGCGCCGCTTTAGTGAAACCCGTCGCCGGCATCCGCTGCAATCGGGCATCTCGCTCAACCAAGCCATTAGTCAGGAGCGTCAACTGCTGACTGGCCTCAGGCAATATGCCGACACCATCATTGACACCAGTGAGAGCAATATCCACGAGCTGCGTCGCCAAGTGTGGCGCTTGATCGGCGTTAAAGATGACGCCACCATCGAAAGCATTGTGATTGAGTCGTTCGCCTTTAAGCGCGGTGTTCCTCGAGACGTGGATTTTGTTTTCGATGTCAGGGGTTTGGCCAATCCCCATTGGGACCGTAGCCTGCGTCCCCTAACCGGCCTTGATCAGGCGGTCATGGAGTGGTTGGAGGCGGACCAGAATGTCGGGGCGTTTTACACCGATGTACTGACTTTTTTGCGCC
>LFIK01004990.1_pt1 | contig 10678 bp, 5 predicted proteins | sample 643401 | NCBI WGS metagenome assembly LFIK01 (sample SAMN03777447, study PRJNA286221) | soda lake metagenome | biome: soda lake; feature: Kulunda steppe; material: water; isolation source: sample T5-Br brine of Lake Tanatar-5 | place: Russia: Kulunda steppe | collected 2010-07
GCAAGGGCGCAGGCGTGCGAAAGCGGGGCATGGCGTGGAGAATGTCGTAGTGCTGACGCAGCTCACGACTGCCCCCGTTGCCATCCATCTCCTCAAAAATAGCAGTGCGCGAGGAAACATCGATGGCGCGCAGCACCTGGCGATAATGCAGATTCAGCCCACGCCCTTCCATCATCGGCGTGACCACTTCATTGACCGCTGGCACCGCTGGGAACAGGGCATTCTGCGGCGTGTGAAAGTGCACGTTAACACGATCCCGCTTACCCTGACTGCGCCACAGATCTTCTGACAAAAACGAAATTTTCTGTGGTGCGCCACCGCACTTCACGTATCCGGTAGGGAAGGTAAATACAGCATCGCCGCCGTCGAAGTTCTTCGCCAATTCCCGGTATTTTGAGCTCAGCTTCAGGTCGTATATGTTGGCAGCATAAGGAGTCTGCAACGCATCCGCGAGCCCGTCGACTGAGTTCCAGTCCGTTTCGACACCCAAACCCACGATCAGGTAATCGTAATCGATGCGCTCCCCTCCCCTGGTGATCACGCGGTTACGGTCCGGTTCAAAGGCTTCGACATAATCCTTCACCCAGCGCATCTCGTCCTGCATCAGCGAGCCTTGGTCAAGCAGCACATCCGATTCCTTGTAAACGCCTGCTCCGACCAAGGTGTAACCCGGTTGATAGTGATGGACCGACCGCGGCTCGATCACCGTGACTTTGGCATTGGGCACCCCTCTCAACAAACGCGCCGCGACGGTCAAACCTCCAATGCTACCACCGGCGACCACAAAATGGGCCTTTTCGACCTGCCGGGCTTCCGACGACGACAGCCGCAAGGACCGACGATAGCCATACCCACCGGCCGCCCCTCCAACCGCCAAAACTCCCGCACCAAGTCCCATCATTTTTAAAGCCCGTCGCCTCGACATACTGGAGGTTGAAGATTCGGCAGAAGAAGATAGCGGAGTATTTGAATTCATGATTTCTAGTGGGTTAGTTTATGTTTATTCAATCATTTAGTAATGCTCATGCTGACGATTTCAACCATAATCGACAAAAAGGTCTTATGACAGAAGAATCAACGGTGTGGATTGATGGAGTGAAGGATGCTTCAACTGGAGGGCCCCGCTCTGTCGGGGCTCTTGGTTCCTGGTTGTTAGTTTTTTTCCTGGTGAGCGGACAAGGGCATCCACCCTCCGAGCTCTCTCCAGTAAACCAGTTGACAGCTTGCAGCCAAGCTTCCTGAATTCGCAGCCATGGATTTAGTTTGTCTTGATCTCGAGGGCGTACTCTTACCGGAATTCTGGATCGCGGTTGCGGAAGCAACCGGGATTGATGAGCTGCGCCGCACAACGCGCGACGAGCCGGACTACGATGTCCTGATGCGCTACCGCCTCGACCTTCTCGAAAAACACAACCTCACCCTGCCGGCCATCCACGAGGCCATCCGCGACCTCAAGCCGCTTCCCGGAGCGGTTGAATTCACCCAATGGCTGACCCAGCGCACGCGCTTGATCATTCTTTCAGATACCTTTGTGCAGTTCTCCGCTCCGCTGATGTCCCAACTCGGCAACCCGACCATGTTCTGCCACGAGCTTGACATCGCCGACAACGGCCGCATCCGCAACTACTGCCTGCGCCAGCCCGACCAAAAGCGCAAGGCCGTCAAAGCCCTGCAATCCCTCAATTTCCGCATCATCGCCGCCGGCGATTCCTGGAACGACCTCACCATGCTCCAGTCCGCCGACCACGGCATCCTCTTCCGCCCCCCGGAAACCATGCAAAGCGCCCATCCGGATTTTCCAGTGGCAAATGACCACGCGCAGTTGCGCAAAGAGATTGAGGCCGTGTTGGAGGGTTAATCAATTTGCCAAGCCCTGCCCAGGTTCGATTAGAAACCACCCATCCTCAGGGTCGTAGGCCCAGGGATAAATGGAGCTATCAGTCCAGTGCCACCGACCCGATTGCGCATTAAACTTCCACAGATCGTCGTTGGTTTCGGACACTAGATAATTCCAGCCATTGACGCCCGAATATACCCATGGATAACGGGAGTCGTTGACCCAGCCCAATGAAGGGATCCAGCGCCCCCCCCTCCGTCCCGCAAACAGCCCGGAACCTCTTCGTTCAACACCAACGACTTTACGGATCATGCCATCCGTTTTGGTGAAAATATAGAGTTCACCATCATTGTCTATGCCCATACGCATGTCCGAACGTCGCCCAAAGAAATTCCTAAAATTCAATGCAGTGCCATTCAGACGGAGGCGAAGTTCCTCAATCGGAGTAATCCGACCTTGCTCTAGCTCCGATTCCTGAACCCCGAAAACTCTTCCCTGCCACAGGTCACCAAACAGCAATAAACCTCCAATCTCCTCCTCTAGCAGACTTCCTCTGTAAACCTCCCCAAGGGCAATCGCATTACCCGCATCAGGAAAATGAATGTACTGCGCAACCGGGTAAGTGTAACCCAATTCTGGATCATTCTCCGGCAGCTCAAATATCCTGTCATTTTGTGTCGGATTGTCTGCCTGCAGAACGAAAGACCCTTCTCTATTTGGAAACCCATAGTTAGCACCGGCTTCCAAGAGGTTTATTTCCTCAACCCAATTCTCCCCGATATCTCCTATGTAGGCCCTCCCGGTCCCTTGTGTGTCCCAAGTAATCCGATGAGGATTGCGAAAACCTTTTGCGTAGAGCTCTCTGATCACATCCGGATTCTGTGAATCCACCCAAGGATTATCACTTGGAATCCCGTACTGTCCGTTGGATGAATTATTTCCGGCAGGATCAACCCGCATCACGGTCCCCAACGGACTGTCCAACCGCTGCAGGTCTTGCCAATACCCTCTTTGAAATGCGTGCCCCTCGCCTACAAGAACGTATAGAATTCCATAATCGTTCTCACCGGGCGCTGAATTTGGATTGAAGGCAACCTCCTGAATACCATGCAGAGCACCGGGGAAATATATTCGCACAATTTCTCGAAAATCTCCCGAAAACAGGCGCGAGCCCGGAGTCAGGCTGGTCCATTCCAGAACCACGCCGTGAACCCCGCCGGACGCAGGTGAGGTACTGGGCCCTTTAAAGTCAGATTCACCAACATTCCAAGGCTCGGTGTGGACGGTATACAGTTTGCCGTTATTCAGGTAATCAGGATGGAAAGCAAACGCGTGCAAACCCGCACCCAAGCCAGGAGAATCAATAAAATCGGGTAAACGTTCCCGAACATTCAGGAAAGGAATCACGCGTCCCTGTTCAACCTCATAGATGATACCCCTCTGATCATTTACATACATCCGACCATTCGGAATCGCCCGCATTATATTAATCCGTGCATGCCCCGGCCCTCCCCCAATATTGGTGGAATCCGGTATCTGCGCCCAATCCTCAAGCTCCAGTATCCGGTCGCCGAAAGAAACCGGATAACGATAAGGGTCCTCCACCAACTGCTGAGCTGGGAGATGTGAAACGAGCAAAGCAAAAGAAAGCAGAGAGGCTAAAAAGAGTATTGATTTCATAAAGAGTGAGAGATGAATGAAGAAAGCAAAAGAAAAAGCCGCCAAGCGCTAAAATGCGTTACTTGGCGACTTTGGCCGGCACACTTATACAATATGCCTTGAGAATTTCGACAAACGAATCCTAAACAGAATAAACGAACTCAGTTGTTTAAATCCGTCCAGGAGCCATCGTCGAAAAGCCAAAGAGATGACCAATAACCAACACCAACATTCAACCATCCGTGTTCTGGTGCGAAGATATAGATACCCTCCTCAGACTTATAATCTCCTTCAACAAAGCTGAAAAATCCGATTTCAGGAGAATACAACCATGGGTACTCGTCCGTGTGCACAAAACCTATTGAATGATTATAAGCCCAACCACTGCCACTCTGATAGCCGTAATAATCGCCATAGGCCCCCAGATTGGTCCAAGCCAAGACGTTGAGATCATCAAACGGATTAATCTCCACGATGGGTTGATCATCGACCTCTGGATTTGATAGATTCAATCCAGTTGTATCGACATGAAGATTGTCCCAATACACATACTGGCCGGATGTTGGGTTCGTCAGGTTCCCTGCTGCCTGGATAATCATAAAGTTAACCATGTCAGCGACAGAAATCTCATTCCGAAAAATTGCTTCAGTGTAAATTTCGGTCTGTTCTTCCCATTCACCACCTTGAACGAAAACAGTCAGCTGATCAGCAGCATTGTCGACGTGAAACCACATCTTATACCAAGACTGCGCCTCAAGCGACCCAACGTTTTGGTATCCACTGAAGTCATACACATCAAACTGACCAAAATTTGAACGAACAAGTGCATAGAAATTTCCCCAACGAGCATCATTGTCACCCGGCACTTCCACGTTCGTTGTCCCCCAAGCAGTGTTGTTCGATTGATCGGATTGTGCAAATTCAATGTAGACAGTTCCATCTGTCATATCGGCAATCGGAGGAATCGAAATCCATATTTGATAATCGTTGTAGAGGCCAAACCCAGCGGAGGTCGCCAAAGACATCCCTCCAGCTTCATCAAAAGGACGTGGGACAACATCGATGATTCCGAGGGTAAAATGTTGTTCACTATGATTGGTATCCTTAGTACTAATACCATCAAGAGATCCGTCATTGAAATCACGAACCAATTGCCAGTTTGCTGACAATGAGAGAGGAGCTAGTGCAACCAGAGTAAGAATAGATAGTAATTTTTTCATATTAATGGGATGTTGTGTTTTCAGGGAGATAAAATTTCCTTAGCTTAAAAATTTATCGATGCAGATAGCCTAAAGGAGCGTGGTGCGTAAAAGGCTTGGCTACGACGCACTTCTTGATCTCCGGAATCAACATTCGAATAGTAAGCAAAATTCTCACTGACAGTATGCTTGAAAACATTGTAGACATTGAGACGGAAATTTAGTTCGTAAGAGCGCCAAGTAGTTCGATACGAAAAGGCTGTATCAAAACGAAATCTTTCTGGACGTTCTGGTGTTCGGTAAGGATTAGCGAGCAATTCTCGGCTTCCAATAGGTACCGATGTCTGCGCTGAACCGGTGTAAATCACCCCGAGGCCCAAGCCTAGGTTCTGAAGAATCCCTTCCTGGATAGTATACTTGGTCCACATGGAAGCCGAATGATTTGCGCCCATATAAAGACTTGTTCCTTTGATGCCTCCATCCGTCAAAGTCGTGGGGTCTGTCGGATCTTCAAAAGCATCTTGTCCAAGCCAATAAACCCAAAGATCATATTCAGTTCCGTAGCTTTGCCCAGTTTCGTGGTCTGCAGCGTCGACGAGATTAAATGGCGAAGTTGTTTCACGTTTGATATAAGCATAATTAACGATGAACTGCCAATGGGGACGAGGAGACAAGATCAACTGTAAATCGATGCCTTTTGACTCGTCTTCAAATGTGACGTAGGAACTACGGCCTCCACCCTGAATATTAGCACCGTTGCTCGGATTATTACCAAGAATGACCCCACCTGTTCCCGGAGAATCCTGCCTTTGATACTGAATAGGAATGAAGTCCTCAACATTCACAATATCATTGAAAGCAGCATCCATTACTTCGCGCATACCAGTTTCATCCAACCGATTATAATCTAACCAGATGTACTGTTCACCAGTTTGCACGTTAGAGGTAACCCCCAAAATCCCTTCAGGTCGTGAAAGCTCATTTGTAACGGGATCCCGCATCAAGCGGTAACTGATACCCCGCTCATCCAAATAGTCCTGATGCACTCCGTAGGATATTGGACCCGTACCGTCATCCACCTGACGGGGATCGAATCGGCGACTGGGATCGCCTCCCTGTCTTTGAAATTCCGATCCTGTTACCCAATTTTTAGGATTGGGTGCATAGACATAGTCCCAGGTTGCATTTTCCCTATTGATCTGAAAAACAGATACAGTGCCAGAGATTCGCCGATCAAAAAAATCGAACTTGACCCCAATTTCACGGCTTTTGGTACGCTCTGCAGGAATTGCCGCATCGGATCCATCGACTTGTCCAGTGTTAGGTGACACTCCTTCAGCGTACATTATATATCCAGAAATAGCGTCACTAAAACGTCCACTCAAAGCTAAAGTAGGAGTGGTTTCAGTCTGAGCCTGGTCAAAAAGGTGCCTTGGCGGACGAGACTGATCAAATCCTAGCAATTCATTCGGGTTGTTAAAATCATAATTGGGATTGATCAAGGTCTCAGGTCGAGTTGGATCAACACCCTGATCTGCACGCCATGACACACGATTGTAATAAGCCTCCCAAGTATTGTAACGATCCTGCCGGATACCGGCAATGAGTGTCATTCGGTCATTGAAATACTGTCCGCTGTAGACACCGTAATGCCCCGTGAACCAGAGCCGAGTTTGGAGATAATCATCCCCAGGCTGAGCGAGAACTTCTCCCTCATAGCGAATGGGCTCAAAGTCTAATAAATTGCGAACACTATACGGCTGTAAATCCAGACTATTTTGGAACCAGTAGACATTCGCAAAGGATTCGTTGCGATTTGTAAAATCAATCTTGTCCTGAATATCCTGTCGTCCAACCAGAATGCTGTGGCGTACGTTGCTGCCAAAAAGGTTTGATTCCCACTGATAGTTTAACTCATTACGATACTGAATATTGTCTGCTTGAGTAGGATTCTTAACCCACCAGTAACGGAGAACCCTGTAATCAGTGGTCAGAGGGTTTGGATTGGCGGGATCCGGATCACTTGGGTGGGGAAAGACAGAGACAATGGATTCATCGATTAGATTCGAAATAGAGTTCCTCACATTAAAGGAGCCTTCTTGGGTCGTTACTGTCGCTGGCCGAATGGAAAATTCTTCAATGTCCTGACGGCCACCAAAAACGCCGGACTTGATCGTCAAGCCGTCCATAGGGCGTATTTCAAGATCAACCATAACGTTCCATTCCTGGCGGTCATAATAGGTATCCGGACCGGTCAGACGGTATGAAGGTGGAAGATTACCATATTCGGGATCCCTAGCCCAATTAACAAATTCATTAAAAGGATTACGGAAGTCCTGGTTGCGCCCGTGCGCCTCTGAAATATTATCGCGAACGCTCTGAGCTCCGATGCCGCTCACACGCTGATCGGCGTATTGCAACTCGGTAAACAACGTAAGTATCCGGTTCGGCTGGTACTCCAGCTGGAACCCAAAATAGTCTTTATCCTCAGATCTGAAATCGGTCCAATGATCCGAGCGTTCGATGGCAAAAAAACTCCGATAATTGAGGTTGTCAATGAAAGTTGGTCCGGTGACATCGCCTGTACCCCGAAGGAAATTTTCACTGCCAAGGGATAATGAGAATTCTTGCCGCTGTTCGGAAAGCGGATACTTCGGCAGAATGTTAGCTATGCCCGAAAGCACACTGATACCATAAAGCAAAGCTTGAGGACCGCGGACAACCTCTATCCGTTCCATACTGACGGTGTCAGTGATTCCGCCAAGGTTGACACCCCAAGTAGGGATAAAGCCACCAATGCGGAAACCGTTCCGTTGCTGAAACGGCACGTTGAAACCCCTGATAGAAATCGCATTGTTACGGAAATTTCCGACGCCGGCTGACGCCGATGGAGAGCGATCAACAGCAGTTGCTTGATTGGCACCGCCACCAGTCCCAGCATCTGCCAATGAGACAAAGGCTCCAGCGGAATAGGCCAAAGCCTCATCAAAGTTAGTGGCACCGGTGTCACGCAGAAACTCAGAATTAATAACTTCGAGAGGCATGGGTAAATCGCGAATTGCCATTCGCAATCGTGTCCCGGATACGGCGTTGGTAGCAAGATAGCCGACATCAGCACTTGAATCGACCCGGAACTCGGGTAGATCAAAAACCATGTCTGCATCGTCCTGCGCACTCAGTGAAACGGACATCGCCGCGGCGACCAATGTACCTGTAATTGACCGAATATATTTCATTTGATGAATACTAAAATTAATCGTTTCGCAGAATTTTTCTTAAATTCAAAATCCCGGATTAAAACTCAACCCAAGAACCATCTTCAGCATACTCATAGGCAAATGGGAAAATGCTTCTGCTGGTCCAATACCAATTCTCTCGGCTGTAATCATAGAAAAGAATAAAATCAGGATCATCGCTTACGATGTAGATGAAAGAATCAGTATCAGCATGATAAACAAACGGACCGTGATCCGTCCCATAGAAGGCTCCAAAGCCTTCAACGTGCTTCCACGACCCACCCAATTCTCGATCAATAGGCCAATTCAATTGGGGCAAAGCTGCCAACGGGAAGTGGCTTCGAAGGGGACTGCCGAGCCAGTCGCCAGAGGGAAGATTGAGTTCAATCGTAGAGGTGCCGGTGCCAGCGTCAAAGGTCACGCGAGAGTCATTTAATTCGATTCCAATTTGAACCGTCAAATCGGTTTGACGGTACTCGGGATCTGAAACCGTCACCTCGAGACCGCCCAGCCTTTTCCGTAAAATGACCAATGCAGGCTCATTGACCGTTACATCCAACCCATCCTCCAGCTCAACTGTTCCAGCTGTGAAAAAGGCGATGCCAAAGGACCGGGTGGCAGGATGTCCAACCGCATGAATAGTGTCAGTTTGGTGAAGCATTTCGACATTCGGATTTGCAGCAGCTGCTTGCGTCTCCTCGAGACTGGCAGCGGGCAACAAAATATACGCATAGCCCTTACCCTCCGGACTCGCCCCATGGTTAAGCCAGATGGTTGCAGCATCCTGTGTGACTTCTTCGTTCCGGGTCCCAACAGTATTGTAATTACCAGTTACCGTGCGCGCCTCAATGAATGCCAAATCATTACCTTCAGGGAGGATATAGCCAATGTCGTTGTGCCAAACCCAACTATTCGCTTGAATCTGTCGCGTCGCAGACTGCCCTTGCTGCAAAGTCTGCTGGGCACCTCCACCGCTACTGTAGACGATGTCACCTACCCAGCGGGTCTGATTCAGAGTCGTAAAAACGGGAGACAAAGTGGGTCGTCCGTTTATTTCAGATCCTAAGGCAACAATTGCATCATCAAAGAGAAAGTAGGATTTGTTCGCGCTCAATCCATCGTGGTTTACCTGCATAGCAGCAACACCCTGGCGCCCGTTTGTCACCGTTCCGGCGTATCGGTTTCGACCAAGTACGCCCCACGTGCTTTCCGGTCTGACGTTAAAGGCTTGCTCAGCAGTTAAACCTGGCAGCCGCTCATAATTCCAGATCGCTGGCATGTAATCATACTCATCTCCATGAACGAGTACAAAATTGATTCCATCTCCGAAATGACGGTTCTTCAAGCCTTCTCCGTTACCCATCTCGTTTCGCATAGTCCGCTCTGAAACCAAGCGGACCGAAGAGTAGTAATCAGAACGGATGTGGCTGATAAATTCAGAGAACCAGAAGCTTTTCGTTGCGTCCACATAATTGGTATCAGTAGTTCCGGAACTGAGCCTTTGGCGAAGCGCATTCAGCTCCTCCGAACGTTGAGGTTCCAAAGCCAAGAAACTGTTCAACGTATTGCTAAATCCAGCACCAACTCGGTGCGAGTTTAAGCGCGTGATACTCCGGCCTCCCGCATTGAAGTCAAACCAACGACCATAAGTCATGTGCGCGACCGCACCAAGAAAGAAATCCTCCACCATTGTATAAGCCGATTCAGGGAGTTCCCAAGCGCTGCCATCTAAAAGTTCCATAGCACTGATGGTGGCTTTCAAAAACTCATGACCATACGAAGCATTGTGAAGCTGGGGCCCATGCTCCAGGTGTGACATGTCAGGATACAGTCCGTTAACGAAATCTCCTTCACGTCCTCGGATATCTATCGAATCCAAGAGTAAGTTCCTCGAGACTTCCAGCTGGACAATATCCCATCCCAACAGAGCTCCTACGATCGAATTGTAAGACATGTCTGTCAGATTTGTCCCGCCTCCACGTCGATCCACCAACATGTATTCGTAAACCCGACGATAATAATCCAAAACAGTCTCATAGGTTTCCGGATAATCTGACTGTAACACATCTGCAAATAAAATTGCGGGTGGCGTCATTCGGCGCTGGAAGCCAATCACATTGTGCCACCAGTTGGAGTCCTGATAATCCGTTTCAATCCAGGAATCGAAACCTGCAGCGATACGATCGGCATGCAGTTCATCCTGATAGTATTCGCTACCTGGGTTCAGGTAAGCCTGAATAAAAAGTGCCAATCGGGCAAAGTGTACCTCAGCATCCCCCGCCTGGTCGTAGTTGAGGGAGTCGAATCGGCCATTATTGTATCCCTGAAGCAAAAATTCAATCTGCCCATCGGCAACCGGGGCGCGAAGGCTTTGTTGAAAGCTGATCCGCAAATCGGCAAATTCAGCTTCTTCCTCGGGCGTCAATTCACGATAGTCCGGGACCTCAGGTTCAATGAACACATCTTCATCGAACATCGTTACACTTATATTAGAAACACCAATAGCGCGCTGTTCGTTGTCATGCCATAGTGTGCGCACAGCCAGATAAGCTGGCTTTTTGCCGGCCAACAGTAATGACCCCTGTTGGTTGGTCTCTTCATGATTAACAGTTCCATCGACATTGAAATGGGTCCAGGACCAGATGATATCACCATCCACATCCCATTCCACTGAAGCATGGGAGTAACCCGTCGGAGTGTTGATCATGTTGTTAGAGCCACCGTTCGGTATGTCAAAATCGATCGGC
>LFIK01004993.1_pt1 | contig 10675 bp, 9 predicted proteins | sample 643401 | NCBI WGS metagenome assembly LFIK01 (sample SAMN03777447, study PRJNA286221) | soda lake metagenome | biome: soda lake; feature: Kulunda steppe; material: water; isolation source: sample T5-Br brine of Lake Tanatar-5 | place: Russia: Kulunda steppe | collected 2010-07
ATGGTTCATGGCCTGTCGCGGAGAAAAACCTTGGGATTTTCCCGGATCGAACTTTAGCTATTCGGGGCCGTTTACCGAGGTGGTTAATCTTGGCGTGCTGGCTCACCAGTTGAAACCGGGTGAGAAAGCTCTCTGGGACAGCAAGAATCTTCGGGTTACTGATCGTCCCAAGCTGAATCGCTTTGTGAATAAGACCTACCGGGGCGGCTGGTATTTTGAACTTTAATCGTTCCCGGAGTTTGGGTACGCGTCGCGTTTAGCAGCTTGTCGGCTTTAGTGAGCCGTCCAGGAAGTTTTTTCCTAATCTAACTCTCTGTCATTGCGAGGAGGAACGACGTGGCAATCCACCACTTTTCAAGTCTGACGTCTTGCATGGATGCGGCCGAAATCAGGCGCGTGGATTGCTTCGGTCGGCCAAGCCAGACTGAGCCTCTCTCGCAATGACATTGAAAGGCGGCGAAGGCTTGAGTAAATGGAAAGAATTTATTTGTCGGCTTACTCGTGGTATTCTCCTCGCGGCCGGTCCTCCTTGGATTTTCCGCTGCAACGGGAGCGGATGGAGGCGACGAGGTCTTCGGATTGCCCCCCTTGGTCAGGAATGCCACGGCACCGGCTGCGCCTTGCTGTCCAGGCGCAGGTGATCCTTCAGATGATGCTTCTCCATCATCCGTACCGCCCGATGGAACCGTGGCCGCTCCCCCGCCCCAGGTGACATGTGCCGGAGACTTGGGGTTTACAGCCGCAAATGTTTCTGTTGCACAATTCTCTTATCTATGTTCTCAGTAAAAGGTAGCACCCGAGCGGTGCGTGCAAAGGATGAAATCATGACAAATCAAGCGGTGAAACCAGGCCGTCGCCCCGGGAAGTGGCTTGCCGAATTCAAGCAATGGATGCAGTCGGAACTGGACCGACCGGAACCGAGTACCCAGCCGTTGCCGACAACGCGGGATTTGGCGGAAAAATTCGGGGTGAATAATAGCACCGTCTTCCGTCATTTCGTGAAATACGAGGAGACCGGACATTTGTGGCGTTCGGAAGGGGGGCGGTTTTATGACGCCCGGGTGCGAAGTCTGGTGGAGAAGCCCCGCCCGATCGCCTGCCTCCTTCGGCGGATCGAGAACTGGAGTTTTCTCTACCAGGAGTGGATGGAGGGGATCGCAACGGCATGCGAGGAAGTTGGGCGCGCCACCTTACTGTGGCACGACGAAGATCTCGTATGCCACCGGGAAGTGGGAGCTCCTCCCACCTTCGCCACGCCCGAACAACAGAAAAAGTCCCTCGCAACTTTCCTTAAGCATTATGGCAACTCCATCGGAGGGCTCATTCTCGACCAAATCTGGTGTGATGAAGCACTCGATTCCATTCCCGCTGCAATCCGCCGCAAATCGGTCATTCTCGGACGCCCGGGGCCTCCGGATATCATCTCGATCATTCCCGACTGGAAAAAGAGCGCGACTCTTGCGATCAACAACTTACAGTCGAACGGGTGTGAACTGATTTACCCGGTCTCTCCTTTCGATCAGGATCCCGCGATCAACCACGCGCTTTCGCGCATTCACGCCGCCGCCGAGAAAATCGAATACCCCCTTGCCGCTGAACGCAAGGCCGCCACCGCTTCGGAACGGAAACGCCTGCTCGACGAACTCAGCCGAATTAAACAGCCGATCGGCTTGATCGTGCCGGAAGACAACATCGCCCAACTCCTCTATCAGGAAGTCAAGACCCGGGGACTAGCCACGGTGCACATTCTCTCGATTCAGGGCACCCGTCATTCTTCCGAGACTCCGCGCATTCGCACCGACTACGCTGCCCTCGGAGCCAAGGCGGTTGCCGCCCTGACGACAGCGCCAGATCACGCGAAAAACGGCACAAAATCTTCCGGCGCGAACCGGATCTGACCGACCACCGGTTTCGCCGCTTCCACCCCGCTGATGGCATCGCAGCAGCCGTTGCGGAACCCCCGCGTCCGGCTCGCACCGGCGCCGGAATCGTTTCGGGGCTCCCTCAATCCAGGCCGGTCGGCAGGGCACCCTCCTGCCGATAAAAAAACCACAAATTAGGATTGAGCATCACCTAAGTTTGTTGCATTTTAAAGAGAATGGCAACATTACTGGTATTAGCTGCGGGTATGGGCAGTCGCTACGGCGGGTTGAAACAGCTCGATCCTGTCGGCCCCTCGGGGGAAGTGATCCTCGATTATTCGGTTTACGATGCTTTGGCGGCCGGTTTCGAGCGGGTCGTGTTTGTGATCCGGCGTGAGTTTGAACAGGAATTCCGCCGCAACGTGGCTTCGCGTTATGAAGCTTCCGCCGAAGTCGAATTGGCTTTTCAGGATCTGGATGATCTGCCCCCGGGATTCGATCGTCCGGCCGCGCGGGAAAAACCGTGGGGCACCGGCCATGCGATCTGGGCGGCCCGCAAGATGGTCCGGGAACCTTTTGTGGTGGTGAATGCGGACGATTTCTACGGTAGGCAGGCCTTCGCTGCCATGGGCTCACTCATAAAGCGCGACTGGAGCGCTTCCCGGGATCTGCGGATCGCCATGGTCGCCTACTCCCTGAAGAACACCCTCTCCGGACACGGGAAGGTATCCCGCGGCATTTGCACCCTGGATGAGTCGGGCGGGCTCGAAAGCGTGGAAGAATGCACAGACATCGAACGAAACGGGGAACGGTCGATTGTTGGGACGGATTCGAAGGGACGGGAACGCCGGTTTCAGGGGGATGAAATGGTTTCCATGAATTGCTGGGCGTTCACCCCGGCTATTTTCGACGAACTGGAGCGCCGAATGGCGGAATTTTTGCAACGCGGCTTACACGAAGCGAAAGCCGAACTATACATTCCCGCGGTCGTCAGCGCGGTGATCGCCGACTCCGGGACTCCGGTCGGTATCTGGAATTCGACCGATGAATGGTTTGGCATCACCTATCGAGATGATCGCGACGCGGTCTCCTCCGCCCTGGACCGACTGACCAAAGACGGAACCTATCCTACCCCTCTTCTGAGGGCTTGAAAAATGACTACAATCGAAACCTTACCTGACGATGTAATCTTCGGATTCGAACTCTACGGCTCCTATCTTGAGAGCCGCCCTTACGGAGGCGGACACATCAACGACACCCTTCTCGCGGCCTTCAGCCAGGCTGGCACCCGCGTCCGCTACATCTTTCAACGTATCAACCAATCGATCTTCAAAGACCCGGTCGCCCTGATGGAGAACATCAGCCGGGTCACGGAGGAACAACGTCGGCAACTTCTCGATACAGGCGTGCCCGATGTTTCCCGGCGTGCTCTCCGGGTGATACCCGCAAAGGACGGCAAGCCCTACGTAAAAGACCGGCAGGGCGGCTACTGGCGCTGTTATCTTTTCATCGAAGGCGCCCGCACCTACGACGTAATCGAGAATTCCAACCAGGCCTACGAAGCAGCGAAAGCTTTCGGTGCGTTTCAAGAGCTCGTGACGCATCTTCCGGGAAAACGGCTACACGAGACCGTGCCCGATTTCCACAACACCCGCTCCCGTTTCGAACGGCTGCGGGACGTGGCTGCCAGCGCCCACGCTCGCGTAAACGAAGGCGCCAACGTCGCAACGACCCGTGGCGACTGGTCCTTTGCGGGCGAAGCTCAAGCGATGGTGGCCACCGAGGGGCTGAAATGCCTCTCCACCGCCACCGAGGAATGGGCCTTCATCCGCGAGCGCGAAGAGATGGTGGACGTGTTACAGGACCTCCAGAAGGCCGGGGCAATCCCCGAGCGAGTGACGCACAACGACACCAAGCTGAACAACGTCATGATCGACGATGCCACCCAGGCCGGTATATGCGTGATTGATTTGGATACGGTAATGCCGGGTCTCGCGCTCTATGATTTTGGCGACCTCGTCCGCACCGCCACCAGTCCGGTGGCCGAAGATGAAACCAATGTCTCAAAAGTTCGTCTACAAATTCCGATGTTCGAGGCCTTGGTGAAGGGCTATCTCTCGTCCGCGCGTTCCTTTCTTACCGACGCGGAAAAGGAGCACCTCGTCTTTTCCGGAAAGCTAATCGCCTTGGAAACCGGAATCCGCTTTCTCACTGACTACCTGGAGGGCGACGTGTATTTCAAAACCAGCCACTCCCGTCACAATCTCGACCGATGCCGCACCCAGTTGGCCCTGGTCAGGAGTATCGAGCAACAGGAGACGGAGATGAAAAAGATAGTGGATCGCGCATAGACTCCGGACTGGCCGGTCTCACCCGCTAGCTTGAGCTCCCATGCCTCGGGCGGAACCAGTGCGTATCGCCGCCACCGGCGTCGGTTCGAGGAATCCCGTAGCTGCCGTCGTCAGGCGGTGGGCCGTGGACTGCGGCTACGGAAACGACATCCGGTCGATGTCGTGCCATACGCAGCCGCTTTTCACAAAGCGGCCTACAAGCTTGCGCCTTAGAAATGCCGCGTGTAACCCAGGGTAAATCCGAGAGCGTCGATTCCCGGGTTGGGGTCGGTCATTCCCAGGTTCGACATGTGGAGAAAAAGAATGCCCGCGCTGATGGACGAATGGGACGAAATGTTATGTTCAACGCCACCACGGGCAAACCAGTGAAAGGTAAAATCCTGCCCCTGGCCGCCCTCCACTCCGCGCGAGTCTGTCAAACCGAGTCCGCCGCCCGCCCCCGTGAAAACGGACCAGGTTCCCGCGGCATTCCACCACTCGATGGAAGGAGACGCGTTCACGGCAAGGTAATACGCTTCCGGCCCTTGCTGAATCCAGCCGCCAAGCAGGCCGAAACGGTGCCGGACCAGCAGCCGGGAACCATTTTCGAATCCGTATCCGATCACTTCGGACGATCGCCACGAAATCTGAGTGGGAATCAGGCGGTACGAAAGCGAAGTGTTTTTGCCCACTTGCCACAAAATGCCGGATTCGAGCCCCACCATGCTTCTCTCCCAAACTTTCCCGGGAGCCTCCGGTTCAGTCGCCAGGGTCGAGAGGTTGCTTACGAGTGCAACGCAGACGAGGAAAACGATTCGAAGGTGGCTCATAACGGTCAGTCCGACACAGGGCCAATGACGATAGAAACATTGCTGCCGCCGAATCCGCTGCTGTTGCTCAAAGTGATGCCCGGTCGTTCTTTTATCGTTTCCGGAGGTAAGCGGAGGTGATTGAAGGCCGGATCCGGATCCCTCAAATGTGCGGCCCCTGGAACAAATTCCTCTCGCTGGGAGAGCGCGCAAAAACCGGCCTCCAGGGTGCCGGACATACTGAGCGGATGACCGGTCAAGGCTTTGGTGCTGCTCACCCACGGCCGATGTCCCTCCCGCGAAAACACGCTCTCAAGGGCGCGACCTTCGGAGAGATCGCCCGCGGGAGTCGACGTCGCATGGGCGTTGACGTAACCGATGTCGGCCGGGGTGACTTTGGCTTGTCTCATCGCGCGGCACATCGCCTCGACCAACCCTTTCCCATCCGGATGCGGAGCCATCGCACTGAAACCGTCTGAAGCCTGCCCCCAACCGAGAACTTCGGCGTATCCGTTTTTGCCGCGCCGACGAACCGTTTCCGCCTCTTCGAGAATCAGGCAAACGCCGCCACCGGAACCGACGAAGCCGTCGCGGTGGCGATCAAACGGACGGGACGCTTTATCAACGTCCTTTTTGAGGGATAGGGCGCGCATGCCGGTAAAAGGAAGGAGGTTCTCGGCGTTGCAATCTTCGCCGGCCACGACCAGCACCCGCTCCTGGCGTCCCAGCAAAATCTCGTCGCAGGCATAGCCAAGGGCGTGACTGGACGAGGCACAGGCTGAAATAAAACCGCAATTCATCCCCTGGATTCCGTACCAGGCGCCAAGGGTGAAGTTTAAGGTCCCTGCCGCTGAACTGACCACGGCGAGTGGATGCCACCGATTCCGACCGCTCTTTTCCATCTCCCGGTGGTGATGAAAAAGGGTGCGTGGGGAGCCAACCGACGCCGCCGAAAGTCCGGTTTCCGAAGATAGAAGGTCTTCACGGGTGAGCCCGGCATCGGCGATGGCTTGTTCCGCCGCACAGAGCGCGTAGAGTCCATGCGGGGAAAAACCGCGCAGTTTTTCCCGAGGCAGGGAGTATTCGTCCGGGAATTCCCAAACCAGGGGGTTGGGAGAATCGAGATCAAAATCACGGATCAGCCCGGCAATCCCGACGCACGCATCCACATCTTTAAAAAACGGAGCAGGCGCGAACCCATGCTTCAGGTGAACCAAGGAGCTGCTCACACCTTCCCGGGAATTGCCTATGCTGCAGACGAAACCAATCCCCGAGATCACAACTTTCCTGGTCATATTATGAAGGAAACTCCAATGTTCAGGCTAAACCGTTCCTGCCGATAGTTTCTCGGCGGCCAGGCGTTTGAAATCGCCGATGGTTTGAACGTCGTGAATCTCGGCGTCCTGGATCGAGATTCCGAAAGTGTCTTCGAGCAAAAACACCAGTTCCACCATCGCCAGCGAATCGATATTCAGGTCCTCCCGCAACCGCGCGTCATCAGGGGCCATTCGCAGGGAATCGGCATCGGAGGCTGCGGAAAGAAAACCAAGCGCGCCGAGAAGGCCGGCCTCGAAGGCACCCGTGTCGCCTTCGCGCACGGATAGCAGGAACGAATCAACCACTTGAGATGGATAGCCTTGAAGTTTTTGCCTGAGTTGCTCCGGATCGATAGACATGAGAAGAAAGGAAATTACACGAAACTGTCACCGCTCCCTCCGCGGGAAGCGAGAAAAACCTTAGACGCTGTAGCGGAAAAGAAGTTCTGCGAGGGCTGAAGTTCTGTCAAGCAACCGAGAGGCGGTCTGCGTTCCAGCTGCCACTCGTTACTCACCCGGAGATTGTCCCGATCTTGCTAACCCGCGAAAATACGCTCAACCTTTTTCCGATGACGATTCTGAAAATGACGCCGGTCGCAACCGTGAGGCTCCGCCGCGCTCCCGGACGGAGCCGTGGCGCGAACCGTTTCCGATGCGCTTTGTTGAACACGGGCCGCTTTATGGCCAGGGAGATCGTGGACGACGAATGAAGCACTTTCGAATCGAATTTGACGGAGAAGTTTCGCGGGCAGAGTTCCGGAGTGATGATATCACGCTGACCCTGGCGGCTCCCGTTTTGGGGGCGGCTTCGCCCTTTTCCTTCCCCCTCCCCGACGGAAACGCGCATGAGGAGGATGGGACTTGGGTGCATGATTGCGGCGAATGGGTCGTCGGCTTTTTGCAGGGAGAGCGGGGAATGGATCTCGAGGCGGCGACGGGAGCCCTGTATGACCGGATGTTCGAATTCATCGGCGACCGGTCGCTTTACCGGGTTTGGCACTTCGTCCCTCAGATCAACGCCCAGGGTGCGGACCTGGAAAACTATCGCTTGTTTTGCCGGGCCCGCGCGAATGCGTTTGCCCGTATTCTCGGCGCCAATGATTACCGGCGCATCTCGGCGGCATCCGCGGTGGGAACACAAGAAACGGAGCCGGTTTTTCTTTTTGCAGCCGGACGCGCTGAGCCGGAGCACGCCGAGAATCCGGAACAGGTTCCGGCCTATCGTTATCCACCTCTCTACGGACCGCGCTCACCGAGTTTTGCGCGGGCCACCCGGGTCTCGGCGGAAGGCAGGGAAATCGTTTTCATCTCCGGGACTTCCAGTATCAAGGGAAGCGATACGGTTCACCCGAACGATTGCCCGAAGCAAGTGATGGTTAAGCTTCACAATCTCTCCCTGATCGGCGAGAGGTCGAAACTCGGTTCCGACCTCGGCCGTTCGCTGGGCGCCTCGCGCCGGTTTGTCGTTTACCTTCGCCGGAGGGAGGACTTTCCGCGAGTTGACGCGATCCTCCGGGAGCAGTTGTTCGCCCCCGGAGACGAAAAGGTCTTTTTGTTGGCCGACATTTGCCGCGCCGATTTGACGGTGGAAATCGAAGCGACGGTGCTTCTCCCGGGGTAGCATTGATAGCTCCCTGTCATTGCGAGGAGGAACGACGCGGCAATCCAGCGCACTTCAAGTCTGACGTTTTGCGTGGATGCGGCCCGGAATCAGGCGGGTGGATTTCTTCAACCCCGTTTCTCGCGCGGCGTTTCAGCCTGTTCGAGGCATTGATGGAGAGCTTCCCGGTCCGGTTTTCCCCGTTGGGTCAGCGGAAGCGCCGTCACAACGACGAGGGGACGCGGAATTTTCCAGCCCGGCAGACGCTGCCGAAGAATCGCTCGCAATTCGGCCGCGCCAGGAGTGGCGGCCACGACGGCGGCGGGGCGATCTTCGCCGCCGGAATGCCAGTTGGTCACCCAGGCTTCTCGCACGCCTTCAAGTTCCAGGAGAGCATGCTCGATTTCCGCGGGAGCCAGGCGGCGCGCTCCGACTTTGATCATCGGACGATCCCGGCCTTGTAAAACAAGTTCGCCAAGCGGGTTCATCTCTCCCCGGTCTCCTAAAATGACTCGGCCGCAGCCGTTTGCGGCGAGGCGGTTTCCCCGGGTAAAAACCGCAGGACTGGTGACACTCAATCGGTTGCGCCGGTCGAAGGTTACCTCGACCTGCGGGAGGAGCTGTCCCACGCCTCGTCCTGTCAGGCCGGCTTCGCCGCCCGCGTCGTAAGCAATCCCCCCGCTTTCGCTGGAACCGAGAAAATTGTGCAGAGGCTGACCGAACCGGTCGAGAAATGCCCGGGCGAGTTCCGGTTTTAGCGGCGCCCCGGCCGTAATCGCGAGACGTAGGTCGCGCAGCTCGGCCTGGGCGCGAACGAGTCCCGAAAACAGGGCGGGAACAGCCGGGAGAACGCTTGCCTTTCCAGCATTGAACTCGGCGGCAATCACGTGGGGCAGAGGACTTGATCCGCAGAGAATCGGCACGCCTTCCAGCAGCAGCGGCATAATCAGGTTTCCCAACCCGTAAGAGTGACCGAACGGAACAATGCCGAAGTTGCGATCGCCCCGCCCGATACCCATACCGCTCATAATCTGTCGCCCGTCGGCGGCCAGTTCGATTGCCCGGAACGCCAGAGCCCGGGCTTCTCCGGTCGTCCCGCTGGTCAACTTCAGCAGCGCGATCGCAGGAGCGCGGTACCGTCTCGGCCGCTCCGGCAGGAGAATCTCACCGTCGCTAGTCCATTCGGCGGCCCCGCAGCGGCCCGCCGTTTCGCGAATTCCCGTTGGCGGTGTGGAGGAATCGAGGGGAAGCGCGGGAGCGTTCACTTGCAAAAGCGCGAGAAAGCGGGCCACCCACTCCCCTCCGTTAGGCTCTCGAAAAGCCACGGGGATCCCGTTCAACCGATGGCGCCCGAGCTCCTGGCGCAGTGTTTCGCGCCGTTCATCAATTTCCTCGAACGACCAGATTCGCCCGGAACCCGCTTCGATCACGGCGGGAGAAGCGGGTGTCGCCCGAACGCAGCGGTGCCAGGGAGTTAATAGAGGATGTGACGGTTTTTCAGTCATACGGCAGGTGGCGGCACAAGTAGGCTGAAGTCGGCCTGGAGCAGGATTTCGCCGGAAAGAACGGAAAGGCTTCCCGCGAATTGGTGCAAGCCCATCGCGCTGCTTTCGAGTCGTTTCACTCTCGCCTCCAGCGGGATGGCAAGCGGAAGATCGTCTTCCTTCCAACGGGCCGATTTGACTTGAAGAAGCCTCCCTTCCGCCACCGCTTCAGACGGTTCGATCGGGTTCGCCAGCAAAAGTCCCGCCGCTTGTGCGAGAACCTCGACGCCGAGCAGAATCGACGTGGTTTTCCCGTCCCCGGATTCCCCGGGTAAGATCGCCTCCGCCAAGACCTCCTCCTCCGTGATTCGAGAGGCCGCATAAATCCAGCGCATTGGAGGCTCGTGCGGAAGACGGTCAACAGATAGCTCCATCATGATTTTTTCTCCTCCATAAATCCCTTCCCGCAGCCATCTCAACCAAAAACCAACCGCCCAGAACCACCGCGAACACGGAAGCGCCGAGGGCAGTCACCGCCGGAATGCTGCCTCCAAAGGCCAAAACTCCAAAAGCCGACAAGGTTGTCGCCGCCGATACCCGGATCGAGAGCGGAATTCCACGTCCGGTTGCGCGGGCGTGCCGGAAAAAAAGTCCGTAGTCGAGCGCGACGCAAAACCCGAGAAAGCCGCCGAGCAAATGAAACAGGTTGAGCGGCGAAACAAGTCCCGCCAAAGCACCCATTCCCCAGGCCCATGCGAGAGCGGGAATCAGCAGACCGGCCGCCCCGGCCGCCGGACCGTAAATGAGCAAAACTCCTCCGGCGATCATTAACAGCGCCACTCCGCTGAGCCGCCACGCCGCCCGGCGATACTGGGCGAAAAGGTCGTTAAGCGTTTCCAACTGCGCCGTCGAAATGACCCCTTCCGGAGCCTCCCAGCCTTCGGGGACCGCTCGATCAGGAGCCGACACCAGAAACCACCAGCCCTCTTCGCCCGCCTCCAACAGCATTCCACTCGGGCCGTCCAACGTGGCGGCAACGGCCAAAAGGTTCTCCTCATACCCCGGGTTTTCATTCGAGAGCCAAGCGCGCAGCCGTTCAAAAAACGGTGCGAATTCCTCCGCCTCGAATCCGCGCTCGCGTAGTTTCCCCATAAATACTTCCTCGAACTCCGGCATTTCCGCAAACAACCGCCGAAGCGCGTCCCGCTTTTCAGGCGCCGCAATCCAGGGCGCCAGGCTCCGCAAATCGTCCCGATCACCGTCGGCTTCTTCCC
>LFIK01004994.1_pt1 | contig 10675 bp, 15 predicted proteins | sample 643401 | NCBI WGS metagenome assembly LFIK01 (sample SAMN03777447, study PRJNA286221) | soda lake metagenome | biome: soda lake; feature: Kulunda steppe; material: water; isolation source: sample T5-Br brine of Lake Tanatar-5 | place: Russia: Kulunda steppe | collected 2010-07
AGAAGGGGAGTGCTTCGGCGTGATGCGCCCTCGGGCGCTATCGGACGCAATCCACTGGCGCTACCTGCGTTACCACTACGAAGCCGGAGCTATTACCGAGGTAGAGGCACTCGATGGCAGGAGCTCGCCCTGATGCCGGACTTTAACGAGCTGCTTTGGATATTCACCCAGCTCCCTGACGACTACGTTGTGCTCGACACTGAAACGACCGGCTTGCCGGACGAGAACGGGCTACCCGATATCGTGAGTGTTGGCATTACCGTAGTCCGGCAGCGCGAGATCCAGACTACTATCGAGTTCATGACGAAGCCGGCGAAGCCGATCTCGCCGGAGGCGCAGGCGATACACGGCATCAGTTACGCGGAAGCAGCCGCGTTTGAGTCTTTCGATTCGCAGTGGCAACTGATATTGGGCTACTTGAAGGGTCAGCTGATCATCATCCACAACGCCAGTTTCGACTGGCCGATTCTCATGGATCACGTTGAGCGATACGGATTGGTACTGCCACAGATTCAAGGGGTTTTCTGCAGTCAGAAAGCGGCTATTCCCTGGGCACAGGCAATGGATCTCCCATGTAGCCACAGAGGTCCTTCGTTAGACACATTAACGAAAGCACTTGGCGTCGAAGATCTCCGAGTCAAAGAAGATGGGTTACATGGGGCGAAGAGCGATAGCCGGCAGTTGACTCAGGTTGTACAGGTGCTAAGTCGAAATGAAAATATGGGATAGGTCTTAATCGTGAATCACAGGGGCTAGAGATGTGCATATGTGTCTGGCTAAAGATGCGGTCTCTCGATTTTCCAACTTGGGATGACCAAGTTGAAGAGAAAACAGGAATTAACCCAATCATGGTAAACAACTGAAGTGGGCAACTACCGAAGGATTCAAGATAGCGATGACACAATCACCTGAACTTGCCGGTGGCGAAGGTTTCACCTTTGAGGGCGATGCGGCTGCATTCTATCTCGTCGCGCTACTAGCCGAAGCTTATGCTCCCGGCATCGATGATCGAACCGTTGTTCGAGTTTCTGTTCAGCAACGTGATTTCGGTGAACCGCTGGATGATGTGATCGTCGACTTTGAAGATGCCTCAAAGAACCCGGCTCGACTTAGCCTCCAGGTGAAGCGTTCTCTCACCATCAGCAGTGCAAAAACGAACAAAGACTGCCACGAAGTAATCCGCGACAGTTGGGCAACCCTCAACAAGTCAGACTTCCGCTTCAACGTCGACCGGCCAGCGCGGCGGAGGATCATTGGGCATCGCCTGCGATCTCCAGCGGGCACGCTTTCGCCAATTCGGCTCCGGTGGGGAGATCGGAGTTGAATACGTCCTGCGCCACGAGCCAGCGCCCATCGGGCTGGCGACGCCTCACCTCCAGGAACTTGCCGATATCCACGCCTATAGCGCCGTCTTCAAGCGGGATGAATACACATGACCGCCCGTGAATGATCGCGCGGTCGCCGATGATCGAAATATCGTTCGGCCTGAGATCAATCCGAAAACCAGCTTCGTTCTCCGCCTCCCACGCCGCGATGGCCGCGCGTCCGGTCACCGCCGGCGCATTCGGCGGCATCATCACGGCGTTTTCCGTAAACTGCTTTGCAAGTGCCGACCAGTCATTCCGGTTGTAGATTGCAACCCACGCCGCGATCGCGGCACGAATTTCATTCTCAGCCCCGGCAGCGGCGCCGACAATCCAGTCCTGTCGGGCCGGTGAAAAGAAATCGATGGCGACGGTATCTTCCAGAATGTTGAACGCGTGCTCGACGTTGGGAGCAAAAACCATGATCTCGCCTGCTCGGAGCTCATGCGTCTGCCCTCCGGAAAGCGCTTCGGCTCGCCCCGAAATGATCCAGCTGATCTGTTCATTGACGTGATGATGCAACGGCACCGCGCTGCCGGCCTTGAGCTCCCAGCGTGAAAAGGTGCTCTGGGTGCCGTGCAGCACCTGTCGGGTAATTCCCGGAGCAAGAACTTCCGCGGGGGTTGTGTGCAGCGATCGCTTCTCCGCCTTGATCACTCTGCCGTCCGGGGCTTCGGACTGCACCGACCTTGCCGCTGTCTCCGAATTTGACTGAGCAGATCCGCATGTCGCAAGGGTGACGAACACGGCGATTGAAAGTATTCCAGAAATCATTCTCATGATGGCTTCCCGAGTCTTGTGGCCTTGAATGGCGATTCAATCAATAAAGGGTTAGCTGGATTCCTCGCATCACTCCGGATGCAGGTAGAACACCTTGGTCAGCGGATTACCCTGGACTGGCCCCCGTCCACCACAAGCGCCGCCCGGAAACTCCGTCGAGCCGGGCAGCAGGGCGTTGGTCCGCATCCCGTGACCAGCGCGACCTTTCCGGCAATTTCAAGATCCATGCTTCTTCAATCCTCCACTCTGTGCCAACCGATCGCCAAACCATTCTCTACTTCCATGCCGACGCCGACGGCAGCAGTCTTTCCTTCGATGAGCCAGGTCGCCTTGTAGATATCTCCGGTCCGGGCGATAACCAGATCGTATTCGTCCGAAAAATCTCCGTTCTCCAAGAAATATCGCACGTGATATTCACCGGCAAAACCGTCTCTGGGCCCGCCCGTGGCGATCCCCGGCCCGCGATACTGCTCGCCGTACATCCATCTGGCGTTCAGCGTTCCCGGCGAATCGCTCCTGGTATACAGGACGAAGCCGATATCCGATGCTTCCGAAGCACTGACAAAAGACCCGATGCTCGATGCAATCAAAGCTAGCGGAAGAAAAACAGCAATAACGAAGGATCTGATCACGACTAATTCTCCTGTTGGTATCCAATCAACGAAATTTCCTCGTTGAAGCTGTAATCAATCTCTCATCTCGAGTTTCATCAGCGCGTCGCCCGGCCCGGTAAGGATATCGGCCGGCATCACACCGTCTTCGGGACGCACCAGGGAGCGATCGGCCGGGAACAGCGCGGCCTGTTCGTAGGATAGTGTTAGCTCGCCAGCGTCAGCCTGGACCAAACAGACCATTGCGAGGGCGAATAGAGCAAGACAGGTTCGGTGCATGGGGATGCTCCTCATATTATTGGTTGGTGCTTTGGCCTGGGTCATCAAACCGTCAGCGTCAAGCCACCGTCAGGGGTCAGCGTGGTGCCGGTGATGTAGCTGGCCTCATCCGAGCACAGGAACACGATCGCCTGGGCGATTTCTTCCGGTTGGCCGGCGCGTTTGAGATGCACGCTGGGCAGCACACCCTGGTCGTAGACTTCGTCGCCCAGTGCTTCGCGCGCCCGGTGATGCATGGGCGTATCGATGATCCCGGCCCACCGCCCTTCGATACCCGCGTTGTTCACGGCGTAGTCGAGCCGGCCAAAAGTCTTGGTCGCATGCTCGACCATCCGCTCCACGTCTGTGGCCACGGCAACGTCGGTCTGGATGGCTGTTGCGCTGCCTCCGCCGGACTCGATGGCAGCGACCAGCGAGTCCAGTTCTTCCTGTCTTCGCGCAGCGACCACGACCTTGGCGCCTTTTTTGGCGAAAAGCTCGGCGGTTGCCCTGCCAATACCGCTGCTGGCACCGGTGATCAGTGCCACTTTGTTGTTCATGTCAGACATAAGAGGACCCCAGTTTGAATGGGTGGCTTCGGTACGCGACGAATGCCCATCACTGCTTGTCCTGAGCGGCCCCGGTCGTCCAGGAGCAGGATCATGACCGACCCTCGATTTCGCGCTGGACGGCAAGCAACGTGGCCTCGGCATCGGCAAGGACGGGTTTGAAGTGGACGTGCTGCCAGAAGGCGACAAAGTAGGCGGTCAGCCGGTTTACCGGTGCCCGGTTGGACAATACGCCCAGATTGCCCGACTGCACCAGCTCGTCGAAGGTGTAATCGGTTCCGATCAGGATGAAGGTGCTGGTCAGGGCAGCGAACACGTACTTGGAAAACTCCGACCGGTCGACCGCCGGATCCAGCGTATCCGCCGGCGCGGGTGGAGGAAAGAAGGCCGGAGGCTCGAAGTCCGGATCCAACGCTCGCAGGATGGATTCAGCCGTTGTCGACCTCCACCATGCTCGCTGCCACCCGTCCCGAAGCTCGTCCACATCGGCCTGCAGGTCACGCGCGAGCTCGGTCAGGTAGCGACCCTCCGCGATCCGCTGCTGACGGTCTGCACTCCATTCCGTAATCTGAAATGCCAGAAGGATACCGAGCACGACGATCAGGAAGTCGAGCCCGACGGCGAACCAGTTCTGGTCGCGAACGTGCTTGGTGATGCTGCGCAGGATCATGGGGTGTCCCCCGATAACTGAAGCTGGATGCTTTCGATCCGTTGATCGATCCTGCGCCGCCACATTGAATACAGGCTTTGGATGAACACCAATTGTTCCGCCGCGTGCTGGAAGGCCGGGTCAGCGGCCATCGCGGCGAAATCATAGTCGGCGATCATGGGATCTTCTGTATTGAGTTGAAGATCGTCAGTAAAGACGGAGGCGTCGATAGCGTATTGGAATGCAGATGTGTAGGGCACCATGACCGTCATCGTCATGTCGACGTAGTAGCCTTGCGCCACGAAGAAACGCCTGAGAAAGTCTTCATAGGACACAAGCTCATTGAGCAGTTCCTTATCTCGCAAAATGTTCGCCCGTCCGGACGACAGAAGTTCGGTGAACGTGCCGGAATGATCGGCACTTGTCTGAAACGTGATACCCAGTAGCAGGGCACGCTCGATCGCTTCTTCGTCCCCGACGTCAACGGCGCCGCTGCGCAACGCCTTGACCAGCGTCTTGAGGTCTTCAGTGATCCCTGCATGGAAGGCGAGGCTGCGCTCGGAATCCTCCTTGATGCGCGCAAAGTCGTTGCGAATCCGCTCGACGATGGCGCTCTCTTCAAGGCGCTCCAGGCGAGTAGCGTTCCAGTTCGCCACCTGGATGCCGATGAATACGCCGACGATAACAATGAAGAAATCAATGCCGACGGCAAACCAGTTCTGCGCTTTGACGTGCTCGGTGACTCGACGAAGGATCATTTCGCCAGCTCCGCGTCGATTATTCGCAACAGAGCGCGCTGCTGCTCGAGCACAACTATCACATGACTCTGCATGTCATTTGTGTAGGCACGGGCAGCAGACAACGACCTGCGGAAACCCTGGTCAGCACACAAAGTATCCAGGTCGAACGCGATGTCTCGCCATGCAATCTCTACCGCGCCGCTTCTTGGTCCCGACTTCAAGTACTCCAGTTGGCTCTCCACATAGACGACATGCGGCGTTCCGCGCATCAGCACGGCGTTGAAGATCAGGTCAGATGTTTCGATTGCTTCAACTGCCGTTGTAATGGCCTCACGCAATGCGCTATTTCGAATCGTCTGGAAGTTGCCGGTCGCGTTCAGTTCATTGATCACACCGCGGAGAAGAACGGGCGGAAGCGTCTTTCCGACATGAAAGAATGCGTTCGCGACAATATCGCGATCTTCCGGCGGTACCACACAGCTACTCAACCGATCGAGCGCCAGAGTCGAATACTTGTCCTGTCGATCCATGAATGCCACGCGCCATTCGTTCTGTTCGATCGAAGCAGCAACGTCTTCACGCAGTCGTTCCAGATACCTCTGCTCCCCGGCGCGGACTTGCTGCTCGGCATTCCAGGTATTGACTTGCAGACCAATGAAGACGCCGAGGATCACGATCAGGAAATCCAGCGCCACGGCGAACCAGTTCTGGTCACGGACGTGTTTCATGACGCGGCGCAGAAGCACGGCTCTGCTCACTCCGGATGCAGGTAGAAGACCTTGCTCATGATCTGCCATTGGCAGTCGATCTTGGTCAGGGTGAAGAAGTCGGTGAAGCGGTGGCCGGTCCATTTGTCGAGTTCGACACGCACAGAAGCCGCGCTGCCTTCGACATCGATGCGGATGTCGCCGGCGACCAGGTCTGCGGCCGGGCCATTCTCGGCGTGCCAGTCATAAAACATCTCGATGGGACCGGCGAACAGGTCCGGTCCCACGTAGCCGCAGATGGTGGCCAGTTCATGGAATATCAGGCGCAGGGTATCGATACGGCCGGTTCGGCCGCCTTCGATGTAGGTCTGAATCAGCGTGTTGATTTGCTGTGAGTGTTCAGTCATTTCAAACTCCGCATTGGTTGGTTGTGCTCTGCTGGTAGCTTTTGTCCCAGCTCTCTCTGCGCCTCCGCGCGAGACCACTGTTCTGTCACTCACGAAAAAAGCGCTCCTCGACAATCTTGCTGTCGCGCAAGGCAAACACGGCAATCTGGCTGTGCGGGGTCTCCCACATCGTGTGCGGCAGCCAGACGATCCGATCGAAGGCAGCCGGCAGGGGAAGCGCCACGGCCAGAAAGATCAGGCGTTTGTGCATGCCGGGGTCGGATTTGCGCAAATGCAGGGCGATGCCGATGTAGATCGCGAACAGGATGCCAACCTGAATCTGCAGCAGCATGAACGGGAAGGGGGGGCGCATTCCGGTCTCGACGGCGGCGAGTTTCTCCAGCGAGGTACGGATGAATCCGGTGAGCGTGATCGCGATGAGCCACACCGCCATCAGTACAAAGATCCATCGATCGAAAAAGTGGCTCAACGTGCTGGCTGGCGCAAGACCATGCGCTGGGTAATCCAGACCTGAGGCCGTCGTGCCCATTACTGACCTCGCTCCAGTCATTCCGGCACGTCGTTGCCGATTCTCACGGCGCGCTGCCAGGGTGGACCGTCGGTGTAGGTGCGGAAGCTGATGACTTTGCCATCCACGAATTGCCACACGTGGGCAAACGGCACCTCAAGGCTGCGACCCATATGACGCCCGGATCGAGGATGTCCAGGAAGGCCGCAACGTCACCGCGCGCGAAGTTGGCGTAGGCGGTTTCGACGATCGCGCGGTTGTGGTGCTCCTGCGCGAGGACAGATGTGCAAAGCAAGACGGAGAAGAGAGCAGGCAGTAAGCGGTTCACCGGGGTCTTCGGCATGTTGTTTCTCCAGGTTTGATATTCAGGGTGTAACCCCACGGCTCAGGCAGAGCCCAGCAGCGTGGGTGCGATGCGGTTCCACCATTCCGAGCGCGCAATCCACGGGCTGCTCAGCTGCAGTGGGAGCACGAGGGCTGCGCCGGCCAGGGTTGCGTTATGAATGCTCCCGAGCACGCGACGGTCATGGATCCCCAAGGCGATCAGGAACGGGATGGTGACCAGCACATAGGCCAGTAGATCGACCAGCAGGGAATTGGCCAGGGGCAGCTTCAGCGTCCAGCGCGTCAGCGCCGGGGCGACCAGGCACAGTGCGGCGACATAGATCAGCCGGCGGTGCCAGTCGACATGCCGGGTTACCAGAAAGATCGCGGCGATCATCAGGAGCGCAAACAGGCTGATGTCGATCAGGTTGAAGTAGGTGAACTCCCACGGCTGGGCCGCACCCTGGGCCAGGCGGTTCTCACCGCCGCGCTGAGCCATCCAGTAGCCGGACAGGATCAGTGCGCCACTCAGGGCGAACCCGGACAGGCCGATCTCGCGATGACGGGCGATGTTGCCCTGTGCCACCAGCCGGGCTTGCCAGGCCAGCAGTCCGATCCAGGCAAAGCAGGCCAGGCCATGCACGTGGTACAACAGCTGGAAGCTGTGCGTGGCGGTGACGACCGGCAGGTAGTAGGTCAGCGGGAAGCTCAGCAGCACCAGGATTGCCATCAGCAGCGCGGTGCTGGCGAAGAAACGCTGGGGATGGCGCTGTGCTGTTGCGGTATCGACGTTAGGCATAGGAAAAGCTTGCGTCCGAAGCCGCGTGCCGGACAATCCCGCGACCGTTAATCTTTCGTCATTTCTGCGGGAGTTGAGGGCATGGATGCGAAAACAGCCGGGCCGCAATTTTACGGATGCACTTTGCTGGCGCAACGGGGGAGCCGCTGCATATTGGAGTTTTCAACCGGATCATGGCTCAGCTAGCCCCGTTGACCAGATCCCAGAATTCCTCATGCTTGTTGGTATGAGGAAACGTTTCATCCGGAGGAGAGACTTCCAGGAAATCGCACAGTGGTCCCCAGCCCTCCTTGACCTGGTAGACCAGCAGCTGATCGGCCGGAATGGCCTGCTTGACGGATTCCACGTGAGCCACGAAGGCGTCGATCAGGCCGGCTTGATCCAGGGTGTCCGGAAACCCCGTCCTGGTGACCACTCGGTGTGCCATCTCCAGCCAATCGCGCATCTCCGGCGGGGCCTGGTCTCTTCCGGCAATGAGCTTCTGGATTGTTGACGAATAACTGTTTGCCCAGCGCTCGGGGCTGCGATGCGTCAAGATGAATTTGGCCGTTGGATAAGCCTTGATCAGTTCCCGAAAGAATCCGGCGGTTGGCCAATCCACGGCGCTGTGGAATCCCTCGTAAATCGCATCCCAGTCAAGGCTTCCATCCAGGGCCCCGGACCACAGCGGTACCTGGCGGGACATGTTTTGCAGCACCACCTCCATATGATGGCAAGGGCCGAGCCCCAGGCGATTGATCGCAAGCTTCAACGAAAGAGTGCCCGTTCGCCCGACACCAGCTCCGAATATTTGCATCGTCTATTCCATGTTGGTAACTACGTGTTCGCGAGCTTGCACCCGAAGCTGCCGGCCCTGGCGACACGGTTGATCGATCAGCTGCTTATGGAAATGTCCTGTAGGCGTGACGCGTGTCGTTGTCGTTGGCGCAATCGCCGAAGCGAGCCATCAGCTGGGCCGGAACGCTGCCGGCGTCGCTCAAGGCGGATTCCCAAACTTCATGGGCTTTGCCGAAAACCTCGGCATTCGCGCTGCGACCCAACCAGTAGATCGTTGCGAGATTGGAGTGGAATGCCGGCACGGCTATCTCGGTCTGGTAGCCATAGGCTTCACCCCAGGCGTTGAAGTCATCGACGATTTCGAGGTACTTGGCCAGCGAGCAGTCTTCGTTCAGTGTAAAGCTGATTACGTCGAGATGGCCGGCATGGCTGGCCGAGGCGCCCAGAATGAGCAGGGCTCCAATGATCTTTTTCATGATGATGTCTCCCGATGCGGTTCGAGCCCGCCACGCGACGAAAGGCCGGTGAATCACGTTTCAAACCATGGCTTAAATCGAAAGAGGACGCGGGCTGCGGTGCAAGGGCGTCAGCGTCAATCTATCGTCATTTCTACGTTGCTCGATGCCGGTTAAGGCGAGCGTGACGGCTTTGGCGTTCAGGCATACGGCTTGGGCAGCAGATCCGGCCAGCCGTATTTCTCCCAGGCAGCGACCAGTCCGATGCGCTCTGCGAAGGGCAGGAACTCCGGGTGCAGGCGAGTCTGGCTAATGGGTTCGATATCGGCCCACAGCGACATCAGGCAGTACATGTTGGCCGGAGTGATCTGGGTGCCCAAAGTCTTGAAGACCATCTCGCTATAGCCCATCCAGATGGCCGGGGCGACGATGCTGGTGTCGCAGGGATCGGGCAGGCTGGCATGGAGATAGTCGAGCATGGCGCAGTACACGGTTCGATGGACTGCTCGTCCGCTGCAAACGCCCCTTGCGGCAAACTGCCAATAGGCGTTCAGGGCTGGTCCGCTTAGCGGCCGCGTGCCAGCCGGCGGAAAGATCACGGTGTTCATCAACAGGCGCGTTTGCCAGTACTGCTCCACGGCGAGCTTGTGATCCCCGGAGGCCGCCGTGGCGACCGCCAGCCACATTGCCGGCAGACCAAGATCGACCATGCGTTGGCCAGCAGCGATAGCGGACTCCAGATTGCCAAGGTTGAGGTGGGCAACCGACAGCATGGCGAAATTGCGACCGTTGACCGGATCCAGGTCAATTGCGGCTTCGATATAGGGCAGAGCCTCTCGGGTGCGACCGATGTAGAGCAGGAAAGAGCCCAGGCGCAGCACGACATCGGGGTTGTCGGGTTCCAGCCGAAAGGCCTCGTGGGCCAGATCCAGCGCGCCGACCGGGTCATTTTCTATCCAGCGATGAATGCCCAGCATGGCCCTGGCATGGCCCTGTCTGGAATCGAGTTCGATCGCCTTGAGTGCACACTCGGCCATTCTGGCTGACTGGGCAACTCGATCAGGACAGGGTGTATAGACGGCGGTATAGACATGGGCCTCAGCCAGCGCGGTCCAGCCTGCGGCGAATCCGGGGTCGAGTTCCAGCGATTGTTCCAGTAACTCCACCGCCCTGGCCAGCACGCCGTCGCCGATTGCGCGCAGGGTCAGCGCACGACCCTGCAGGTAGAGCCCATAGGCGTCCTTGCTGCTGGTCGTTTTTCGTGGCCCGGGCGGGTGGACGTCGAATTCAAGCACCTGGCCCAGCTCGCGCGTCACGGAGCGGGCGATCTCGGTTTGCAAGGCAAACACGTCGGTCATCGCGGCCTGGTGCCCCCGACTCCAAAGCTCGAAGCCGGAGAGGCCGTCAATCAGGCTGACATGCACGCGGACCGCGTCTGGCTGACACTGGATCGACCCCTCCAGCAGGTAGGAGACATGCAGCGCCTGCGCGATCTGTGGCAACCTGGGGCCCAGCTTGTCGGCGTTCAGTGAAGACGTCCGCCCAGCGACAAGCAGTTCCGGCACCTGTCCGAGTGAGGTGATCAATTCGTCCAGCAGCCCCTGGGCGATTTGTGTTTCCTGATCGTTGAGGCCCTGGGACTGGAACGGCAGCACGGCGATCCGAATGCGGCGGTCGGCACCGCTCAACGCCGCGGTCGAGCCGTGTAGATGCCAGGCATCCCGTAG
>LFIK01004995.1_pt1 | contig 10674 bp, 6 predicted proteins | sample 643401 | NCBI WGS metagenome assembly LFIK01 (sample SAMN03777447, study PRJNA286221) | soda lake metagenome | biome: soda lake; feature: Kulunda steppe; material: water; isolation source: sample T5-Br brine of Lake Tanatar-5 | place: Russia: Kulunda steppe | collected 2010-07
CGCAACGCGGGCATCGGGGCTCGCCCCCAGGCTGCGCGCGCGTCGATCCAGTTCGGTCTGGTCCAGGGCGCCGGCCTCCACCAGCAGGGTTTCGATGGCTCCCAGCCAGCGGCCGTAGTAGCCATGGTCCAGGTAGGCGGCCGGGTCGATTCGCTCGATGGCATGCCGGAAGCGGTCAGCGTTGCCCGTGTGCCCGGCCCGCGCCGCCGCCAGCATCATGGCAAACACGGCCGCTTCCCAGCGGGCGTGGAATGCGGGCTCATCGGTCTCCAGTGGCAGCGGCCCGAAGCCGTGCATGCCGCCCAGATCATGGATGCCGTCCATGCTGGTTCCTCAGTCGGATTGCCGGCGCTTCATGAAGAAGTGCAGCTGGCGATCATGGCGACTGGTGGCGCTGAGTCGTCCGGGGCGCACCCAGGGATCCCAGCGTGGTGGCCGCGCGCCTTCGGGCCGGTCGCCGACCACGGTCACGCGCTGGATCACCCGCTCGCCCTCGAAGTCGTTCAGCACGAAGTGCTGGGTGGCGCGGTTGTCCCACATGGCGATGGTGTTCGGCTGCCAGCGGTAGCGCAGGGTGAAGCGCGGCGCCTGCACCCAGCGGGTCAGGTAGTCGAGCAGCATGGTGCTTTCGGTTGCGTTCATCTCGACGATGCGGCGGGTGAAATGTTCGTTGACATAGAGTGCCTTGCGGCCGGACACCGGATGGACCCGTACCACCGGATGCACCGCCATGCGTTCCGGCTGATTGTGGGGGGCGGCGTCATGCAGTGCGGTGAGTCCTTCGCACAGCTCCTGCATGGGCGGTGACAGTTCGTCGTAGGCCTGGCACAGGTTGGTCCACATGGTATCGCCGCCCCAGGGCGGGCAGGTGACCATCTTCAGCACCGACATGATGGCCGGCTGCTCCTGAAAGGTGATGTCGGTGTGCCATTCGTCGGCGACGCCCCCGCTGCTGGCCGCCAGCTCGAACACTTCCGGGTGCTGCGTGAACGGGTTCTTCAGATGCGGATGGCCTTCCAGCTCGCCGAACCGGCGTCCCAGGGCCACGTGCTCTTCCACCGACAGTTGCTGGTCGGGGAAGAACAGCACCATGTGCTCGACCAGCAGGGCTTCGATGTGGTGAATGTCGTCATCAGACGGCTGTGCCAGGTCGACTCCGCGGATGCGCGCTCCCAGGGCTCCGGCGAGACGTTCCACTTCCCAGGTCCGGGGTATGGCTGCACTGGCGATTGTCATGATCCTGCTCCCTCCGCTGGCCGGACTCCGTTTGCCCCAGTATCCCGATTCGGGTCGTATCTGGCCAGTACGCTGGTATGGCGCCGATTCAGCGTCTTACAGGGCGCTTCGCCAGCTTGCGCTGGAGGGTCCGGCGGTGCATGTTCAGGGCCCGTGCGGTGGCGGAGATGTTGCCGTCGTGCTGCTGCAGCACACGCTGGATGTGCTCCCATTCCAGTCGGTCCACCGATGGCGGTGCGGTGCTGATGGGGACGTCGCTGTTGCCGCCATCCTGATCCAGCGCAGCCAGGATCTCGGCTGCGGTGGCCGGTTTGGGCAGGTAGTTCACCGCCCCCAGCTTCACCGCCTCGACAGCCGTGGCAATGCTTGCATAACCGGTCAGCACCAGTACTCGCGTCACTGCCGCCGGGGCCAGCGCCTCTACCAGCTGCAGTCCCGAGCCGTCCGGCAGTTTCAGGTCGATGACTGCCCACTGCCAGCTTTGCTGGCTGCAAAGGGCCAGCCCGTCGGCAACGCTGGCGGCGGTGGCCACCTTCAGTCCGCGTCTTTGCAGGGCCCGCCCGAGCACGTCCCGGAACACCGGATCATCGTCCACCAGCAGCAGGTCATCTCCCTGGATCGGGCCGCTCATGACTGGGTTGCCTTGCGTGGCTGCGCTCCTGTCGATGATTCCGCCTGCGGCTGCAGACGTGTCAGCGGCAAGTGCACGCTCACGTGGCCTCCTTGCCGGCCGTCGCTGCGGTCGCGCACGCTGACCTGCCCTCCGAGGCGCTCCATGGTGGCATTGGCCAGCAGCAATCCCATGCCCATGCCGCTCGCCAGCTTGTTCGGCGTCGGTGCATCGGCATGGAACCCGGGGCCGTCGTCCAGGATTTCAATGTGGATCTGGTCGTCGTCGCAGTCCAGGCGGCAGATCACCAGGGTGTCGGCGGCGGCGGCCGCGTTGTCGAGCAGGTTCAACAGCGCTTGCTGCAGGGTCGGGTCCGGCTGGATACTGGGCAGCGTCCCGGCGGCGGGCAATTCCAGCTGCAGGCGGGTGCGTGGCCGGACCAGACTCAGCCGCTCGCCCAGGCCTTCCATGAACTGGTCCAGTGCAACGGACCGGGCAGGCGCACTTCCGCTTGCGGTATCGCGCAGCTGCGCCAGGGTCTGGCGACATACCTTGACCTGATCGAGCAGCAGGCGCAGCTCTTCGCGCTGGTGAGGTGCTGCGCCTTCCGCCAGTTCGTCGGCGATGACGGCGATGCTGGCCAGTGGTGTCGACAGCTCGTGAGCGGTGCCCGCTGCCAGGGTCGCCACGCCGATGATCTGTTCGTTGCGCAGATTCTCCTCGCGTTCCGCGGCCAGGGCGCGTTCCCGCTGCCGCAGTGTGGCCACCATGCTGGAACCGAAATAGGTGATCAGCGCTGCACTCAGCACGAACGTCAGCCACATGCCTGCCACGTGCAGGGTGAAGCTGTGCTGCATGGCATGGTCGACGCTGACGACTGGATGATAGAGCTGAGTCAGCAGGGTGTAGGCGATGATCGTCAGCGACGTGATGCTCCAGGCCCGTCGTGCCGGCAGCACGACGACGCCTACGGCGATGGGAACCAGGAACAGGCTGACCAGTGGATTGGTCCAGCCACCGGTGAAGTAAAGCAGTGCGGCCAGGCCAGTCACATCGACCACCAGCTGGGCGGTCAGCTGACCGGTGCCGATGTCACCACTGACCGCGCGCAGGGCGCTCCATGCGGTGATTGCAATCAGTGCCAGAACGATCCCGGTCAGAGCCGGCAGCGGCAGCTGCAGGCCCAGCAGGAAGTGGACGCCAATGGCCGCCAGGGCCACCAGTGCCAGCAGCAGACAGCGCACGCGCAGCAGCCGCGCCAGATGATCTGCACCCGGATTGCGTCGCCCTGCAGCCAGCGTCAGGGCCGTGGTCCGGGTGGGAGTGCGAAGGTCAGCTTCAGCCATGAAGACATTATAGGCACAGGTCCCCGAGCCGGGGTGGGCGGTGCGACATTTTGTCACTTCCGGCCCTGTTCTTGGTGCCTACACTGCGGGGCTGTCCGGGGCGTGGCGGGTGTCTCGCCGTTCTCTCGAATCAGTGGAGTGGCTGCGGTGGAATTGCGGTGGCGGACTGCAGTGCATGGCCTCGTCTTCGGCCTTTCCTTCATGCTGTTGCCGGGCGTACATGCGGATCGAATGCTGGCCGGGCTGGATGAACTGGTGGTCTCGGGGCAGCGCCAGAACGGCTCGCCCACGGCTCCGGCCGAAGGAGCACTGCGCGATGCACTGGCGCGCATTCCGGGCGGAGTTGATCTGCATGCCAGCGAGGATTTCGAGCACCGCCTGACCACTGGACTCGCCGACAGCCTGTTCCTGGCGCCGGGAGTGGTCAGCCAGGCGGTGGACAGCCGCGAGCTGCGCTTGGTGATGCGTGGCAATGGGCTGGGCACCAGCTTCGAGCGCCGTGGCGTGGCCCTGCTGCGCGATGGCATGCCCCTGACCAGTGCTTCCGGCAGCAGCAATTTCCAGGAAGTGGACCCCCTGGCACTGGCGTTCCTGGAAGTGTTGCGAGGTGGCCATGGTCAGCGGCTGGGCGCCGCCAGTCTGGGCGGGGCGGTGAACCTGCGCTCACGTACCGGTGCCGGTCAGCCGGGCACGCGGCTGCAACTGGAATCGGGCAGTTACGGTGACCAGCGGCTGAGTCTGGCTTCCGGTGGTCAGGCAGGAGACCTGGACGCGATGGTTGTGGCGACTGCCCGCGAATCGGATGGTTATCGGCAGCAGAACGCACTCTCGACCCGAATGCTGCATGCCAACCTGGGCTGGCAGGTCAGTGACCGTGTGGCCATGCGGGGCTATCTGGATGCGGGTCGCCTGGATCACGAACTGGCGGGGGCGCTGTCACTGGACATGGCGCTGACACAGCCGCGTCGGGCCGCGCCGCCGGTGGGGCCGTTCTTTCCCGGTGGTCCGGTGCTGGATCCGGGCGCGGTGGCAGATGACTGGCGCCGCGATCTGGAATTCTGGCGGCTGGCCCAGCGTACGGTCATCGCGGTGGGGGATGCCGGCCAGCTGGAACTGGGCGGTCACTATACCCGACGCGATATGGATCATCCGATTACCCGCTTCGCCGGGCTGATCGATCAGTCCGGTGAGGAATACGGTCTGTTTGCACGGCTGGAGCAGCCGTGGCAGCTGGGGCAGCGCACCCACTTGCTGCGGCTGGGCGTGCACGCCGACCGGGGCAGCATCGACGCGCGTGTCTTCGAGAATCGCGGTGGCCAGCCTGGCGCGTTGCGGCAGGCTGCGGACCAGCGTGCGGCCAATGTGACCGGCTATGGTCAGCTGGAGCTGGAACTGGCCCCCCGCTGGCTGGCGGTGCTGGGCAGCAGCTGGTTGTGGAGTGAGCGCGAGCAGGTCGTGCGCGACGGGCCGATCGAGGATGCGAGGCTGCGGGAGCAGGCCTGGGCACCCCATCTGGGACTGATCTGGCAGCTGCACGGCGACTGGCAGCTGTTCGCCAGCCTGACTCGCAGCTTCGAGGCGCCATCATTCGCCGAGCTGACCGGCAGCGGCACGACCAGTTTCCTGCCGCTCGAGCCCCAGCGGGGCTGGACGCGGGAGCTGGGAGTGCGAGGTGGCGGCGAGCGCATGCAGCTGGGTCTGACCCTGTTCGATGCCCGCGTGCGGGACGAGCTGCTGAAGTTCGGTGAGCCGGACGCACAGGGTTTCGTCAGTTTTGTCGCCAATGCGGATCGGACGCGCCATCGTGGCCTGGAAGCGGGTCTGGACTGGATCCTGATTGCAGCCGACAACCATGCCGGACCTGGTGAGCTGACCTTGCGGCAGGCATGGACCTGGAGCGATTTCCGGTTCCGGGATGATGCTGAATTCGGCAACAACCGCCTTGCCGGTCTGCCCACCCACAGCTGGCGCGGCGAGTTGCGCTATGACCATGGGGAGCGCTGGCACCTGGCGCTGGGGCTGGATCATGTTGCGGGTGCCTGGTGGGCAGATTTCGCCAATACCACCCGGGTTCCCACTCGCAGCATCTGGCAGGCCAGTGCCGGTTGGCATGCTGCCGAGTGGCTGGAGCTGCGCCTGGCGGTACGCAACCTCACGGACCGCGCTCATGTTGTCGGCGTTGCCACCAATGCCGATCAGGCCGAGGAGGCGGGACGCATCTTTCACCCGGGCACTGGCCGCAGCGTGCAGGCAGGCGTGGTGCTGCGATGGTGAACCGAACGCAACAAGGCGCTGGCGGCTGGCTGCCACCTGCAAGGCTGTTGCGCTGGCATCGACGCCTGGCGTTGCTGGCGGGACTGGCCCTGGTGCTGTGGGCCGGCTCCGGCTTGCTGCATCCACTGCTGACCTTCACCGGACCCCAGCAGCAGCAGTTTGCGCCACCCCGGGCGTCGATGGATCTGGAGGGTGCACGGCCGCCGGCGGAGATCCTGGCAGCAGCGGAGATTGAATCCGTGCGTGCCCTGCAGGTGGTGGCCGGGCCGGAAGGGCCGCTGCTGCAGGCGACCCTGAGCCCGTCAGCTCCGCGGCATTACTTCGATCCTTTCTCGGGCAAGCCGTTGCCGGAGCAGGACGCGCGCCAGGCGGAATGGCTGGCACGCCATTACCTGGACCTGCCGTCGCGGCCGCTGCAGTCGCTGGAACTGGTGACCGGATTCGATGGCGAGTACCCGTGGGTCAATCGTCTGTTGCCCGTCTGGCGGGTCGCGTTTGCCGGCGATGACGGCCTGGTGGCATTCGTGCATACGGAGACGGCGGCACTGGCGTACCTGACCAACGACTACAAGTCGACCGTCCAGCGGCTGTTTCGTCTGCTGCACACCTGGAGCTGGGTCCCGCCGATGGCGGAATGGCTGCGGGTGCTGCTGATCAGTCTGCTGATCGGCAGCATCGTCCTGATGGCCACTGTCGGCCTGTTGCTGCGCCAGCGCCTGCCACGCCGGCGGCCGCCAGTCGGCGTGCGTCGCTGGCATCGGGCTGCTGCCTGGCTGGTGGGGGTGCCGCTGCTGATGCTCACCCTGAGCGGGCTCTATCATCTGTGGCAGCGCATGGGGCCCGATCCGGAAGCGGTCCTGAGCCTGGCCGAGCCCATGCCGGTGGAACGGCTGGATTATCCCCTGGGGGCAGACTGGCAGGGGCTGACAGATGGCCTGGAGGTGCGTGGTGTGTCGTTCGTGGAGCGGGGGGATGGACAGCCGCTGTACCGGTTCGCGCTGGCGCGTCCGCAAGGTGCTCCGGAACCACGCAGTCCCGATGCCATTCGCCAGGCGCGCTTTGCCGGCGTCCAGCCCACCGGGCCGGCGGTCTACCTGGAGGCCGATACCGGCACGCCCTGGCAGTCCGGTGATCGCCAGCTGGCGCTGGAACTGGCCGGACGTTTCAGCGGCCTGGAGCCGGAGCTGATCACCGACGTCTCGCTGGTCACAGGCTTCGGCCCCGACTATGACTTTCGCAACAAGCGCCTGCCGGTCTGGCGCATCGACTATGGCGCGCCGGCGCACCGGACGCTGTTCATCGATACGGCCATTGGCGCGCTGGTGGAATCACGCAGTCGTGCGGAACGACGCGAGGCCTGGTCCTTCAGCCTGTTGCACAAGTGGAACTTCCTGCGACCGCTGGGTCATGGCTGGCACAACGCCGTGGTGGTGCTGTGGGTCAGTGCCATGGCGCTGTTGTTTGCCGGCGTCGGCCTCTGGCTTCGGTTGCGGCGCCGGGCGCGCCCGTCTGCGCGCTCGAGCTCAACCGGCAGCGGCCCCACCGGTTGAGCCTGACGGTCGCCGCGGCTGGCAGCCGTCTGCAGCGCGTGCGACCAGACGCGCATGCCATCTGCCTGCCATTCGAGCCGCCTCCGGCAACGGACTGGCGCCTCAGCTCTGCGCCAGTTGCTGGCGCAGGGTGCGTGCCGCGGCGACCATGTGGGTGAGTGCGGCCTCCACTTCCGGCCAGGCCCGGGTCTTCAGACCGCAATCCGGGTTCACCCAGAGTCTTTCCGGTGGAATCCGTTGCGCGGCCCGGCGCAGCAGCGCGACCATGGCCTCGGTCGAGGGGATGTCCGGCGAGTGGATGTCATAGACCCCCGGACCGATCTCGTTCGGATACTCGAAGTGCTCGAAGGCCTCCAGCAGCTCCATGTGTGAGCGCGCGGTCTCTATGGTGATCACGTCCGCATCCAGTTCGGCGATGCTGGCAATGATGTCGTTGAACTCCGAATAGCACATGTGAGTGTGAATCTGGATTGCGGGCCCGGCGACCGCCGTGGCCAGGCGGAAGCACTCGCTCGCCCAGGCCAGGTAGGCGGGCTGGTCCCGCCGCGCCAGCGGCAGGCCTTCGCGCAATGCCGGCTCGTCCACCTGGATGATGCGGATGCCGGCGTCGATCAGGTCGCGGACTTCGTCGCGCAACGCCAGCGCCAGCTGGCGACAGGTGTCCGCGCGGGGCTGATCGGTGCGCACGAACGACCATTGCAGCAGCGTGACCGGGCCGGTGAGCATGCCCTTGACTGGTCGTGACGTCAGGCTCTGGGCGTAACGCGTCCACTCCACGGTCATGGGACCCGGCCGGCTGACGTCCGCGTGGATGATCGGTGGCTTCACGCAGCGACTGCCGTAGCTCTGGACCCAGCCGTGATCGGTGAAGGCAAACCCGTCCAGCTGTTCACCGAAGTATTCCACCATGTCGTTGCGTTCTGCTTCACCATGGACCAGCACGTCCAGCCCCAGGGCTTCCTGACGTCTGATGGCGTCGGCAATGGCGTCACGCAGGCGAGCGTCATACTCGCTCCGATCCATGGCGCCGTCGCGATATGCCCGCCGCCAGCGACGGATCTCTGCCGTCTGTGGAAACGAGCCGATGGTGGTGGTGGGCAGCGGTGGCAGGTCCTGAATCTGCTGGCGGCGGCGTTCGGCAAACGGCAGGCTGCGGCGACTGTCGGCCGCGTCGAGCGCCTGCAGGCGGGCCTGCACGCCGTCCGTTGTGCGGGCATCCGGCCAGGCTGCTGCGGCAGGAGCGGCAGCCAGGCGGCGATCGGCCCGACTTGCGCGCCGGTCCAGCAGGCGCGCCAGACAGGCCGTTTCATCCAGCTTCTGACGGGCGAAGGCCAGCCGGTCACGCAGGCTGGCGGGTAATCGTGATTCCAGCGCCAGGTCTTCGGGGACGTGCAGCAGGGAGCAGGACGGTGCGACCCAGAGCCGGTCCCCGAGTTGTGCCCGCAGGGGCTGCAGGCGCGCCTCCAGTTCGGTCAGGTCGGCACGCCAGACGTTGCGGCCGTCGATCACCCCGAGCGACAGCACGGTGCCAGCCGGCAGCTGTTCTGGTAGCTGCTGCAGGCATTCCGGTGCCCGCACTGCGTCCAGGTGGAAGCCGGCCGCGGGCCATTGCAGAACCTCTGCCTGGCGCGCCCCCAGGCCGCCGTAAAAGGTGGCGAGCAACAGGTTGCAGGGGCCGGCACTCAGCTGCGTCAGCGCAGCCCGCCCGGCCTGGAACCAGGCGGGCGGCAGATCCTGGACCAGTGCCGGCTCGTCCAGCTGGACCCAGCGCACGCCCAGCGCCCCCAGTTGCCGAAGGATCTCCTGGTAGCAGTCCAGTACGGCTGGCAGCAGTGTCAGCCGATCTGCTTCGGGAGACGTCATCTTGGCCAGCCAGAGCCACGTCAGCGGACCGGTCAGCACCACCTTGACCGGGTGGCCAGCCTGTTGTGCCTCGCGCACCTGGGCGCACAGGGCTGCTGGCCGGGGCTGCAGGGCCTGGCCCGGTTCCAGTTCCGGTACCAGGTAGTGGTAATTGGTATCGAAGTACTTGGTCATTTCGCAGGCAGGTGCCTGGGCGCCCCGGGAGCTGCTGCCACGGGCCATGCAGAAATAGCGCTGCAGTGGATCCAGCGAGTCCAGCGCGCGGAAGCGGGCGGGAATGGCATCCAGCATGCAGCTGGTATCCAGGATCTGGTCGTACAGGCTGAAGTCGCCCACGGTAATCCAGTCCAGACCGGCCGCTCGTTGAGCTTCCCAGTGCTGGCTGCGGATCTCTCGAGCGACCTGCAGCAGTTCACGCGAGTCGATGTGTCCGGCCCAGCAGGCCTCCAGGGCGCGCTTCAGCTCCCGTCGCGGACCCATCCGCGGGTAACCAGCGATATGTGCAAGTGTCATGTCTGTCTCCATCTGCGTGGCTGGGGCGGGACCGGTGCATCGGCACAGCGGCGCCCGTGGCAGCGCATTGCAGTGGAGGCTCGCTCATGAATCAAATGATGAATTCTGTGTTTTGGTTGAGGAAAAGTAATGATGGGTCAGGAAGGCGCTCGGTAGCTGCGGATGGGGCGCCACCACCAGGCGATCAGCACCGTAGCCAGCAGCGACAACACGCCACCCAGCATCATGGTTTCGCCCACGCCGATGCGTGCGGCCCAGAAACCGACCCACATGATCCCCACATTGTTGGCGGTCTGGGCCGCCAGCAGCATCAGGGCAAAGGCGCGACCACGCATGGCATCGGGCGTGGTCAGCATGACCGTGGTGTGGCGTACGGTCACCGTGACGGCATCGGTGGCGCCCAGCAGGGCAATCAGGATCAACCCCAGCCAGAGCATTTCGGTGGCCCCGAACAGCAGCAGGATCAGCCCGTAGGCCAGCGAGGCGTACAGGACCAGCAGTCCCTTGGCGCGGTAGCTGGCGAAGGCCAGCGCGATCAGGGCTCCGGCCACGGCACCGACCGAGTTGGCGGCGCCCAGCATGCCGGTGACGCTGGCGCCCGCGGCGAACATGCCCAGTGCAATGACGGGCAGGATCTCGCGATAGAAGGACACCACGGTGATGCCGGTATCCAGCAGGAACAGCCCCGGCAGGATCGGGTGTCGGGCCACGTAGCGCAAGCCTTCCCAGGTTTCGCGGACGGTGGATCCTTGCGTTGCTTCGCGGGCACGGCCGGGACAGCGCAGCAGTCCCGGACACAGCAATCCAGGCAGCGCCAGCGCTGCAGCGACCAGGAAGGTCACGCCCAGGGTGGTGGAGAACATCAGTACCGCGAACAGCAGCGGGCCGGCGATGGCGGCCATGTTCTGGGTGGCGTTGTCGGCCGAGGCTGCGCGCATCAGGTGACGTTCGGGCACCGCGACGGCCACCAGCGCCGAACGCGCCGGGTTGGCGAACATCTGCGAGGCGGCGGTCAGGGCGATGCCCAGATAGACCAGCAGCGGCGTCAGCTGGCCGCTCAGATCGAGCAGCCCCAGGGCCAGCAGGGTGCCGAAGCTGCCCGCGTGGGCCAGTCGCAGCAGCCCCTTGCGGTCCAGCTGGTCGGCCAGCGTGCCGCCCCAGAGCAGGGCCGGAATCTGGACAGTCAGCTGCACCGCGCCGATCAGGCCCACCAGCGCGGCCGAACCGGTGGCATCCAGCAGCCACTGGGACGTGGCAAAGATGCGCAGCCACAGGGCCAGGC
>LFIK01004999.1_pt1 | contig 10668 bp, 5 predicted proteins | sample 643401 | NCBI WGS metagenome assembly LFIK01 (sample SAMN03777447, study PRJNA286221) | soda lake metagenome | biome: soda lake; feature: Kulunda steppe; material: water; isolation source: sample T5-Br brine of Lake Tanatar-5 | place: Russia: Kulunda steppe | collected 2010-07
CCAGCAGTTCCGCGGCACGCCGTGCGTCGTCGAAGAACAATTCGTAGAAATCACCCATCCGGTAGAACACCAGCGTCGTCGGATGCGCGGCCTTGATGCGCAGATACTGCTGCATCATCGGGGTGTGTGGGGGTTTCGAAAGGTCTGTTTTCACGACGATATTTTGCCCAAAGTGACTAATTAGACGTTGTTTTTGTTGCATTCTTCAACGGTTACCGGGTCCGATGAAATCCCGTGGCGTCTATTGAGATCCGCCGCCTTAGCGTAGGCATTAGCGTAGGCATTAGCGTAGACGTTAGCGTAGGGTATAGGATAGGATGGCACGGTAAAACGTAGGTCTCGGTTTCCCACTCCAAAGGAATCACGCAGGGCATCCAGCTTGTCAGCCGACAGATCTCCGATCCGTCGACGCTGAGGGGGAGCTTCAAATGGCTACCGGGAAGTCTACACAACCGCGCCCGCTATCGGCTTTGGGTATATCACGCATGAAGTCGGGAGACGAACGATCCGACACCGGCGAAAACCGGGGTCTGCGGGTCACGCGGGCGCAAGGTGATCACCGATTCTGGTATCGGTTCAAAGACCCGGTCACGGGAAAGCAGAAGGCCCTGCACATCGGCTATGGGGCTGACATGAGTCTCGCGGAGGCCCGTGTGGAGTTCGCCCGTCTGAAGAGCCAGCGTCGGGCTGGGCACGTTCCGGAATTGCCCGAGAACTTGCGCAAGCCTGTACATGAATCGGCGGCAGAGACCGTTGCTGTGTACACGGTCGCCTCGATGGTCGAGGACTACCTTGCCAGCGTTGAGAGACGCCGCAGCAAAAAAGCAGCCGCCGAGGCGCGTCGTGTGCTGACTCGTTGCGTGGTCGCACACGTAGGCACTCTGGCCGCCGCGGACCTGACCGTCGAGGGTTGTTTGGATCTTGCCCACAACGAGTTGGATGCCGGGCACCATGCGCAGTGTGGTGTTGCTCTGCGGGAACTGAGTGGCGCTATCGAGCACTCGATGCTGCGTCGGCACCTGCCCCTTAACCACTCCGATCCTGCTGCCCTTGCAAGGAAATTGCTGGCGAGGGAGGGCAATCGCCTTAGCTCAAAGCCACGGAACCGCTTCCTGACGGACGCAGAAATCCACACCCTACTCGAGTGGCTGCCCACGTCCGGGTTCAGCCAGAGCCAGCGTCTGGCACTCAGACTCACGCTCGAAACAGGTTGCCGCACCGGCGAGGCGATCTCGGCCCGCTGGCAGGAATTCGATCTCAAGAATGGCAATTGGTCGCTGCCCCGCACGAAGACCAATGCGCCACGCATAATTCGGTTGTCGCGGCAGACGCGCAAATGGCTTGGGGGTGTGAGAGAGATCGCATCGTCGGTCTGGATCTGTCCGTCACCGAAGACCAACAGTCATCTCCAGCAAAAATTGCTCACTGAGACGATGTGGCGCATGCGCCGAGCCGGCAGGCTACCGGCGATCGACGCATGGACACCGCACGACCTCCGGCGCACGGTGCGTACCGGCATTGCGCGACTCGGGTGTCCGCGCGCAGTGGCCGAGGCTATTCTGGGACACTCCGTTGGCGGCATTGTTGGCGTCTACGATCAGCACGCTTACGAGGCTGAGGCTGGCGACTGGTTGCAGAAGTGGAACGACCACCTCGACACTTTGCGCCCATGCCCACGCTGGAGGGCTGCCGTGTGAGCAGGGCGACGAACCAGGCAAGGGTTCGTCAGTATCGCTGATCAGAGGGCAAGGGCGAAGTGGATCCAGGCTGTCGCGGATAGCCCTCCGCGACCGGTACACCGTACAACTAGGCTCACTGGATCAGATCCGAGGAGCTGCCAAATCCCAATGCCAACTTCCCGCGCGACATTGAGATGGGCTATTCCGCGGGGACTGGGCGCCACCCAGACCTTGATGGCGTGCAAAGACCCCTCCGGGGCGAATACAAAATCCGAATCGTCGGACGTTGGTCTGGCTTACGTTCCAGCCGAAGAAGTCCTTTTTCTTTCAGCCGGGTGGCCCGGCACTTTCTGTATCCCGCCCCACATTCATGGTCTTCAGAGCCTTCGGAGAGAGCCAGTGGCTGGCCCTTTGCCCCTTGCGACGCCACCCAGCGACCGTGATGCAAACCAATGCTGTGAGGGCCTTGACGGGCAGACTCGCTGCCATACTTAGACGTTCAGGAGGAATCTATACAGCGACAATTACTTTGGCCGGTTGACGACAACTATTTTGGCCGGTTGCCCGTAACCTTGATCGCCTTTCCAGAGAACCCAGAAGGGGCGGAATGGCGGTCACCGAGCAACAGGTCAAAGTATTCATGGCAAAGCGAGCAGAAGGACAGAATCAGGCAACGGCCGCCGCGCAGGCAGGGTTATCCGAACGCACGGGGCGGCGGCTGGAGAAGGGTCCACGAGTGGGGGCATCGCCACCACGGCACTGGCGGACGCGTGAGGACGCCTTCGCCGAGGTGTGGGACGAGGTGGCCGCCAAGCTGGCAGGCGATGCCGAACTGCAGGCGTTAACGCTGCTGGAGGATCTGCAGGAGCGGTACCCGGGGCAGTATCCGGACACGCTGTTGCGGACCCTGCAACGGCGGGTCAAGGCCTGGCGGGCGGCGTTCGGGCCGGACAAGGAGGTGATGTTTCCGCAGCGGCACGAACCGGGGCAGCAAGGCCTGTCGGATTTCACCAGCCTCAAGGGGGTGACGATCACGATCCGGCATGCTCCGCTGGATCACCGGTTGTTCCATTTCCGACTGGCCTACAGCGGGTGGTGCCACGCGCGGGTGGTGCTGGGTGGCGAGAGCTATACCGCCCTGGCCGAAGGCGTCACCGAGGCGCTGGAGCACTTGGGCGGGGTCCCGCGGGAGCATCGTACCGACAGCCTGTCGGCGGCGTTCCGGAACCTCGATGCCGTGGCCCAACGGGATGAGACCGAGCGCTATAGCGCCCTGTGCGCCCATTACGGGATGCAGGCGAGCCGCAATAACCGGGGCCGTGGGCACGAGAACGGCAGCATCGAGTCTGCGCATGGCCACTTCAAGCGCCGCCTGCGGCAGCGTCTGGCGTTGCGAGGCTCGACCGACTTCGACAGCCTGGAGGCCTATCGCGCCTTTGTCAGTGAAGTGGCCACGAGCATCAACCGACGCAACCAAGCCCGGATCACCGTCGAGCGGGCCGCGCTGGCACCGCTGCCGTGTGGCCGCGGCATGAACTACACCGAGGCCGTGGTCCGGGTCACCACCTCCAGCACGTTCACCTACGGCAAGGTGCTGTACTCGGTACCGGCCCGGCTGATTGGCGAGCGCCTGCGCGTCCATGTCTACGACGATCGGCTGGTGCTCCACCACGGTGGGCGCGAACTGCTCACGCTGACCCGGCTGCGCCTGGATCCTCAACGCAGCCGACGCCGGTGTATCGACTACCGCCACGTGATCGGCTGGCTGGTCCGCAAGCCGCGCGCGCTGGCGGGGCTGGCCTTTCGCGACGAGCTGCTACCGGATGCCGCCTGGCGCACGATTTACCCCCGTCTGGGCCAGCAACTCGGGACCGACGCTGCCTGCAAGCGGGTCGTGGCCGGCTTAAAGCTGGCTTCGGAACAGGACTGTGCGCACGATCTCGGGGCCTACTGGCTGGCCGCCCTGGAGCGCGGCGAGTGCCCCAGCCTCACTGACCTGCACGACCGCTTCGGTCCCACCCACACGCCGTTACCGCCACCGGCGCCGGGTTCCGCGCAGCATTCCCTGGCCGGGTATGACGCACTGCTCCAGGGGGCCGCTCATGGCTGATGCGGCCACCCTTCCCCTGTTGCTACGCCAGCTCCGCCTGCCCACCATGGCAGCAGCCTGCGACGACCTCCTGGCGCAAGCCGTCGAGCGCGGCTGGAGCATGGCCTCGACCCTGGCCACACTCTGCGAGTACGAACTCGCCGAGCGCGAGCGCCGGCGATTGACGCGGCACCTCACGGAGGCCCGCCTGCCAACGGGCAAGACCCTCGAGGCCTTCGACTTCAAGGCCATCCAGGGCGCCGATCGGAGCCAGCTCAGCGCCCTGGCCTGTGACAGCACCTGGATCGATCAGGCGCGCAACCTCCTGCTGTTCGGTCCTTCCGGTGTCGGCAAGAGCCATCTGGCAGCCGCCATCGGCCATGCCCTGATCGAGCAGGGCCTACGGGTCCGCTACTTCGCGGCCTCGGCCCTGGTGCAGGAACTCCAGTCTGCCAAGCAGGCCCTGCGTCTGTCCGATGCCCTCTCGAAACTGGACAAGTATCGGCTGCTGGTCATCGACGATATCGGCTATGTCCAGCGCAGCGAAGCCGAGACGTCCGTGCTCTTCGAACTCATCGCCCATCGTTACGAGGCCGGCAGCGTGATCATCACCTCCAACCAGCCGTTCAGCACCTGGGATCGCATCTTCCCTGACGACATGATGGCCGTCGCCGCCATCGACCGGCTGATCCATCACGCCCACGTCATCGAACTCAGCGGCGAGAGCTACCGGAAGAAGACCCACACACGAAGACTCCAGGAGGCCACCCACAAGCCCAGCCACTGACGTAAATCATCCATTACCGACCGGCCAAAGTAATTGACGCCGACCGGCCAGAATAATTGACGTCAGACAGCCCCAGTTCTTCGTCGACATGGTGGATCGATACGCCGGCGAACGAATCGGCCGAGTCAGGCCATTGAATATCTCTGCTCATGAGGGTCTCCCGAGGTTGCACTACCCCTCCAGAAGACCCCCAAAATTATGTCAAGCTCTCCGCTGACCTACTGCCGCCGGTCCCGCTTCCTGCCGCGCTCCGAACCGTTATCTCGGTGATGACTTTCCATAATCGAGGACTTTGCATAACGACCCTGAGCGGCCACCGGCCGCCCGCCCACGAATGACCCGTTACCGATCTGCTTCGGTCGCCGAAGATCCACCCGCGCGCGTCGTTCACGCAGGTTGACGGGCTACAAGGGGGTATCCGCATCTGGAGGGTCCTGGCCGTGCTGTGTGACTCACCGCAGCACGCCTCCGGAAAACGCGTGGCGGTTCACACTATTCGAGGTGTGTCTACGAGCGCACCGACTCGGGTCTGCGTGATTTCGGTCGCAGGGATTAACGTGGCATCATGCGCACGGACTGGAATTCGTCCAGAGGCTGCGGCTTGCCGATGTGGTAGCCCTGCGCGTAGTCGACACCGAGATCGATGAGGCGATTCAGGATCCCCTCCGTCTCGACAAATTCCGCGATTGTCTTGAGCCCCATCGTATGCCCGATCGCGTTGATCGCCTGCACCATGGCCAGATCGATCTCGTCGCGCTCGATGTCCCTCACGAAGCTGCCGTCAATCTTCAGATAATCCACGGGGAGGGTTTTAAGATACGCAAATGAAGACAGGCCGCTGCCAAAGTCATCGAGGGCAAACTTGCAGCCAAGTTGTTTCACCCGCCGAATGAACTCCACGACGTTGGAGAGATTCGCGACTGCGGAGCTTTCCGTGACCTCCATACAGATCGCTCCCGTGGGCATGCGTGCGCGCTCTAGCCTCTCAAAGACGTATTTTCGGAACCGTTCGTCGCTGAGCGAGGCCCCCGAGAGGTTGATGCAGAATACGCCGTCGATCTTGCCATGCTTGTGAAAAAAATCACTGAGCCAAGACATCGTGTTGTTGAACACCCACTCATCGACCTGGGGCATGAGGCCATAGCGCTCTGCGGCTGGAATAAACGCACCCGGGCTGACGAGGCGGCCGTCATCGTTGAGCCTCACCAGAACCTCATAGTGGAGCACTCCGCTACCCGATCCCGCCAGCGGAACGATCGGCTGCACATGGAGCCGCAACTGATCTCGGTCCAGGGCGGCGCGCAATCGTGTGACCCATTGCATCTGCCCATGCTGATGCAGTACTTGATCATCGTCCTTGCGATAGAGATGGACGCGGTTCCGGCCCGATTCCTTCGCTGCGTAGCATGCTGTGTCAGCGGCGGAGAGCAGGTTGCCCAGATGGACCTCGTCGGCCTCGATTGGCACCAATCCGATCGACACTCCAATGGCGAACGTCTTGCCCTCCCAAGCGAACCGAAACTCCTGGATCGCAGTGCGCAGCCCTTCGGCCTTTTCCTGCGCGTTGTCGACCGGGCAATGCAGATAAATGATCCCAAACTCATCGCCACCCAATCGGGCGAGCACGTCACTACCACGGACACGTTCCCTCAGGAGCGCCGCTACCTGGCGCAGCAACTCGTCTCCCGCAACGTGTCCGCAGGTGTCATTCACCACCTTGAACTGATCCAGGTCCAGATAGCAAAGCACGTGACACGCACTGGGTTCTCGAGGGGTATTCAGGAGGTCCAGCAGCCGGCGCTCGAACTCGCGTCGGTTAGGGACACCGGTCAACGCGTCGTGACTGGCCTGGTGGCTCAACTCGCGGGTCAGCCGGAGCGTCACGGACACATCGTGGAAAACAAGCACCACGCCGATCAGTTGACCACTGCGATCGCGTATCGGTGCGGCGGTGTCCTGCACAGGAATCTTCGCTGCGTCCCGACGCACCAGCATGCCGTGCTCGTGCCGTCTCGCCTCCCTGCCACGCAAGAGGACCGCACGCACGGACGCGTCCAGTGGGGCGCCGCTCACTTCGTCTTGAAGCCGGTAGACGGAACCGATGCCGGTCCCGCGCGCCTCGTCCAGGGTCCACCCTGTCAACTGCTCCGCGACGGGATTCAGATACTGCACGACCCCAGCCTCGTTCGTCGTAATGACCCCGTCGCCGATGGATGCAAGTGTGGTCTCAGCAAGATCACGTTGGCGCTGCAACTGGTCGAGCATTCGGTGCCGCTCGGTCACGTCCCGCACCAGACCCGTTAACAACCGCTCCTTTCCCAGCCGGCTCTCGCTGAGCGACACCTCGACGAAACGATGCGGTTCCCCATCCCGTTCGAGCCGCAATTCCAGCTTGCGTCCTGGTGTCCAGTCGACCGGGCGGCGTTCTACGTTGCGGATGCCACAACCCTCGAACAGGGTCTCGATCGGGTTCCCGATGGCCTGGGCGGCGGATAGTCCGAACAACTGCTCTGCACCCGGATTGAACGTCTTGACGACGCCGCGCGGGGTGATTGTAAAGATCCCGTCACGGACATCCCGAATGATGGCCCGGGTATGGTCAATCGCGTTCTCGAGTGCCGCCATCACCCTGTTGTAGGCGGTAGCGATCTGCCCAACTTCGGTGAAGGGCTCTACCGGGACCCGAGTGCTCAGGTCACGGGTCTTCTCCTGAGCCTCCAGGCGCAGCAGGAGGTCCTGAAGTTCGTTGGGGGCGCCGTGCTCGGACACGTTGAGTCCGATCCGCTCAGCCTCCGCCTCGACACGCAGGGGGTATAGGCGATTGATGCCGCGCAGGAAGGCGTACGCAAGGCCGAATGCCCAAAGACCGCAGACGATGACGCCCGTGGCCTGAGCGACCAGTTGATCGATACGCGAAAGGCCAGTGCCCAGCGTATCGGGATCACCAAAGAGCGCGACTGCCAGAGTACCCCAGATACCCGCAGCCAGATGGGCCGGGACCGCACCGACGGCATCATCGATCTCGCGCCGCGTCAGCCACCGGTGGCTCAGCACCATGATCATGCCGCCAACGGTCCCAATCAGCACGGATTCCGAAGTGGTTACGGCATGGGCACCGGCGGTGATCGCGACCAACCCGGCGATGGCGCCGTTCACTGCATACACGACCTCCGCGTGGCCCCGTAGGCTCCATCCCAGAAACAGTGCCACCAGTATTCCCGAAGCCGCCGCCATGGTGGTGTTTACCAGGATACCGGGGACCGTATCGTCGAATTGAAATGTGCTTCCGCCGTTGAAACCGAACCAACCGAAGAACAGCAGCAACCCCCCGAGCATCGCCAACGGGAGATTGCCACCGGTCATTACCTGTCCTGCTGATTCGGTGGACCCGAAACGACCGATTCGGGGTCCCAGGACAAGAACGGCCGCGAGAGCCACCCACCCGCCGACGCTATGGACCACCGTCGAACCGGCGAAATCCACGAAGCCGAGATCTGCAAGCCAGCCGTTTGTCGGCCCCAGAACGCCACCCCAGGCCCAATGCCCGAAAACGGGGTAAATCACACACGCGACGATCACCACGACCCAAAGATAACCACCGAAACGCATCCGTTCGGCCACTGCTCCGGAAACAATCGTTGCGGCGGTTGCACAGAACATGGCCTGGAAAAGGAAGTAGGCGCTTAGCCAAGCGTCTGATCCGGTGCCGATTGCAAGGAAGAACCCACTGGTGCCGATCCAACCCGCAGCACTGGGTCCGAACATGAGGGCGAAGCCCACTGCCCAGAACAGGGCGACTGCCAGGGCGAAATCGGTCACGTTCTTCAAGGCGACGTTGATCGCGTTCTTGCTTCGTGTGAGGCCCGATTCGAGGCAGAGGAAGCCTGCCTGCATGAGGAACACCAATCCCGCACACAGAACAATCCAGAGGATGTCGAGATGGGTCAGATCCATCGGCCGAGTCCAAGGTGGAATAAGCAGCTCAGGTACCCACCGGTCACCGCCATAGAACTTTCCTGTCGCGCGGCGGTGCCGAGGTTTCGTGCGGTTTGCGCAACCGCCCGTCCATCAGGATGGCTCACCGAGGGGGTTGCGCGGCGCAAGGTAAGATCAGTCGGCAGGTCAATTCTGACTGGCCAGCCTGGGTAGCATTCACGACGATGCACAAAGCCCTCCCGCGCGGAACCACCGTTGGTCCGTCTCCGTTCTATCGGCAATATCGTCAGCTACTTGAATGCGTTGACCGATGGAAGGACCTGTCTTCCGCGCTCGTGGAGGCCACGGAGGGAATTCGCGCCCGGTAGGAGCTTCTGGAGCGATGTCGCGACGTCTTCGTTATGCACAGATAGAGGGCCGGCCACAGGTTGAGGTCAGCGCATGATCAGCAGGGGTCAAGGCCTTGAATCGGTTCATTCGTTTGCGCGGTTGAAAGCGCGCAGTAGTTCGCCGATAGCCCTGTTCGGCTGGCGCCGGAAACGCGTGTCTGGCGCGGTGGTGGCGTCATCCCATGCCTCATCTCATCAGCGTAGCGGCCACGGGCGACGACGGCTGGCCCCAGACCGTTCGCGACCCTTATGGAAAGCTTTCCATAAGGGTCGGCTAGAGACACTCGATGGCCGATAGTGGCGGTGTTCGCTTGAGCAGTCGCCCGCGCCAAAATCCCGCCACATCCTCTACGAACCTCCCATCCGCCTCCAGACTCTCCGTGTAAGCCCATGCCCGGTCCCTTCGACTGGATCCGGCGTTGTTCCTGCCGCTCCTGCTCGATCACCTTCGCCGCCTGCAGGTTGCGCGGGTGGGACGATACCAGGGTGATCCGTTCCAACTCGTCCCCGTCCTGCCCTGTGGAGGGTGCATTCGCCCGCCGCGTCCGTACCGCTTGCGTCCGTAGTGTTCGCCCGCGGTATAGATCGAGGCGTGTCCCATCAGTGCAGCGATCTCCTCCCGAGTCAGACCGTCGCTCTTGGCATTGGCGGCGAACTGATGCCGGGTGATGTACAGCGTCACTTCCCCGGAAGACGTCCGAGAGGGTTTCCCACAGCGATCGAGAAGCAGGCGCATCTGTTTTCGGGAGCGCTGGATCACGATCTCGTACTGCGCCTTACTCAACGGTTGGATGTTATCCGTCAGCCAGGCTGCCGCTTCGAGAGCGCGTGGATCGATCTGTTTGATCCGTTCTTCGTTCACGATCAGGGTCCGCTTGGGTCCGAATGCTCAACCCTGGCTGTGCTTGCCGTTGGGGACTTCGAGGGCCAGTTCACCATCCTCGAGGTAGATGAGTTGGGACCCGCACCACTCGATGGGGCGCAGGCCGAAACGCAGTCCAGCCCGGAAGATGAAGTCCGCCCAGATGCTGGAGATGGAACCCCGGCGCTCGCCAGTGGCATTCCGAAGGGTGTTCAGTACGGATCGCTCAACGGCTTCCGAGAGGTTCTTGCTCTTGCCGGATGAGGTTCTGCGGCCATACTCTTTCTGGATGGCTTTGCGGATGGGGAGTCCTTTTGGGGTCGGTCCCGGAATGCTGTCCGGGTGGTGGAGTCCCTGGGAGGGTGTAACGAATTTTGTGTGTTGGGCGATTATGTTCCGAGGAGGACATCATGGCACGACAGACACGACCCAAGATTGACCATGCGTTGATCGACGAGCTGCTCAAGGGCCGGGAGCACGGCGCTGGGTTGCTCGGCAACAACGGATTGATCGGCGAACTGAAGAAGCGGCTCGCCGAGCGGATGCTCGAGACGGAGATGGACGTCCATCTGGAGGATGCCGAGCAGCAGGAGTCCGGCAACCATCGTAATGGCCGCTCAGCAAAGACGGTCACCATGGACGATGATCGTGTTGTTCTGGACATTCCGCGCGACCGTCATGGCCAGTTCGACCCGGCGCTCATCCCGAAGTACGCCCGCCGGTTCCCCGGTTTCGATGAGAAGATCATCGCGCTGTATGCACGGGGCATGAGCACGCGGGACATCCAGGCGCATGTCCGGGAGCTCTACGGCATCGATGTCTCGGCGAACCTGGTCTCGGTGGTCACCGAGTCCGTGCTGTCAGAGGCCGAGGCCTGGCAGAACCGGCCGCTGGAGACGACCTACGCCATCGTCTACTTCGATGCC
>LFIK01005000.1_pt1 | contig 10667 bp, 9 predicted proteins | sample 643401 | NCBI WGS metagenome assembly LFIK01 (sample SAMN03777447, study PRJNA286221) | soda lake metagenome | biome: soda lake; feature: Kulunda steppe; material: water; isolation source: sample T5-Br brine of Lake Tanatar-5 | place: Russia: Kulunda steppe | collected 2010-07
CGGCGGGATCGGGGCGCTTGCAATCGGGATGTTGGTCAGGTGCCGAATCCAGAACCGACCAGGGCTCGGCCCAGTCGGGGACGCGTGCCTCCTCATCCTCCAACGCAATGTAGCCTTGCACAGGCAGGCGGTCGCGGATGCTGTTCAGGCGCTCCGCGAGACTGGCATGGAAGCACAGCACGCTGCTGCCGGAATCCTCGATGGCGAACTGCAGTTCCTCTGCCGTGAGGCGGAAGTTGAGCCGCACGGCAATGGCGCCGATGCGTGTGGCAGCAAGATAGATGGCCCAGTATTCGAGCGCGTTGTAGAGCAGGATGCCGACCCGATCGCCCCTGGCCACACCGCGTTCCAGTAGGGCATTGGCATAGCGGTTCACCCGGCTGTGCAGCGTATCGAAAGTCCACGTGATGTCATCCTCGAACGACACGGCGGGGCGTTCGCCGGACAGGCGATGACAGGGCCACTGGGTGCGTCGGGTGATGAAGCCGGTGTCCATGGATCGCCTCCGTGAGCAGGGTGGCTTCGAGCCGGCCGGCGCGGTGAGGCACCGTCCCGGACACGCTGTGAATACGTCCCTGCACGCTTGACGGCCGCATCCCTGCGGCCGACAGTCCGGAACGGTGCCACGTCATGCCGGCCTCATAATCGCTGAGGGTCCGGTCTGCCGGGGTTGCCTACGTCTCGGCCTTGGCCGCCAGTGCCTGCGCCACCCTTGAGGCAGGGGGCTTGCCCAACTGCTTGCAGATCCAGCGGCCGGTTGCTGCCAGCGCGTCCAGCTCGACACCGGTCTGGATGCCCATGCCGTTCAGCATGTAGACCACATCCTCGGTGGCCACATTGCCCGAGGCCCCCTTCGCGTAAGGGCAGCCACCCAGGCCGGCCACCGAGCTGTCCACCGTGCCGACCCCCAACTGCATCACTGCAAGCAGGTTCGCCAGGGCCTGTCCGTAGGTGTCATGGAAGTGTGCGGCCAGCTTGTCCATGGGCACGCGTTCCGCCACGGCGTCGACCATGCGTTGTGCCTTCACGGGGGTACCCACGCCGATGGTGTCGCCCAGGGAGATTTCGTAGCAGCCCATGGAGTAGAGCGTTTCAGCCACATGGGCGACGGTGGCGGGGGCGATGTCGCCCTCGTAGGGGCAGCCCAGCACGCAGGACACGTAGCCGCGCACCCGAACGCCATCCGCAGCCGCCTTTTCCATGACGGGTGCGAACCGTTCCAGGCTCTCGTCGATGCTGCAGTTGATGTTCTTCCTGGAAAAGCTTTCCGATGCCGCGCCGAACACGGCGACTTCCTCGGCCCCGGCGGCCACGGCGTTTTCATAGCCCTTGAGGTTCGGGGTGAGCACCGGGTAGTTGACGCCCGGTTTGCGGCGAATGCCACGCAGCACGGTGTCGTGATCCGCCATCTGCGGCACCCATTTCGGCGAGACGAAGGCGGTGGCCTCCACGGTGGGAAGGCCTGCGTCCGCCAGCCGCTGGATCAACTCCAGCTTGATCTCGCTGGGGATGGTGGTCGGCTCATTCTGAAGCCCGTCCCTGGCCCCCACTTCAACGATTTTTACGGATTCGGGCAGTTGCATGATTGGCCTCTGCATGGCGAATTCAACGAGTGTTCCAAGGCGGCCCTATCGGTGTCCAGGTCACTCCCCGCTGCCGATGGCCAGCAGTTCGGCGCCTTCGGTCACCTGATCCCCGGCGGCGTAGTTCACGTGATCCACAACGCCATCGACGAAGGCGCGGATGGTGTATTCCATTTTCATGGCCTCAAGCACCAACAGGGCGTCGCCTTCCTTGACCGCATCGCCCGCCTTGACATGCACGGCACGGATCATTCCCGGCATGGGTGCCGTGAGGCTGCCCTCGCTCAGTTCATCCTCCATGCCGCCGGTAAGCGGGTCGTGGACCACCAGGCTGTGTATCTCTTCGCCCGCGACGGTGGTCAGGTTGCTCCCGTCCTGCAGCACCCAGGCATCCAGATGCGTGCCATCCACGACCAGGTGCAGATGGCCATCCGGCCGGAGTTCGCCCGTCACCCGCCGCTGGCCGCCGGGCAGTTCCAGCAGATAACAGTCGTCGCGATAATGCGCCACAACCTTGAGGTCGGCGTCGTCGTCCAGGAAGTGCAGGGTGTGGAAGTTATCACTGTTCGGGCGCCAGCCATCCGTGAGGTGCCAGGGCGACCAGGGATCGCCGGATGCGGCGGCGCGCTGCTCCGCGTCCTGGTCCACCGTGAGGAGCTCGTACAGCGCGGCGGCCGCCAGCACACGATCACTGGGTGCCGCGGCTTCCGGGAACAGGGTATCGCGGTGGGTGTCGATGAAGCCGGTATCCACGCCGCCTTCCACAAAGACCGGATGCCCCGCAACGCGCGCCAGGAACGCGGCGTTGGTGGTGGTGCCCACGATGATGAACTGATGCAGGGCGTCCCGCAGCCGTTTCAATGCGGTGTCGCGGTCCGTGTCCCAGACCACGAGCTTCGCGATCATGGGGTCATAGTGGACGGAGATGGCATCCCCCTGGCGCACGCCGGTGTCGATGCGCACATGACGGCCCTCGGCCGGGGTGCGCAGGTGGCGGATAGTGCCGGTGGCGGGCAGGAAATCCCGTGCAGCATCCTCCGCGTAGATGCGTGCTTCAAACGCATGGCCGTTGATCTGCAGCTGATCCTGGTTGAGGGGCAGGTTGCCGCCGGCCGCCACCTGCAATTGCCAGGCCACCAGGTCCTGCCCGGTGATGCATTCAGTGACCGGGTGCTCCACCTGCAGGCGGGTGTTCATCTCCATGAAGAAGAACTCCCCGCGCGCATCCATGATGAACTCCACGGTGCCCGCACCCACGTAGCCGATCGCCTCGGCGGCGGCCACGGCGGCGCTGCCCATGGCATCCCGCGTCTCCTGGCTCAGGCCCGGAGCCGGGGCTTCCTCGATCACCTTCTGGTGGCGGCGCTGGATGGAACAGTCACGCTCGAACAGGTGCACCGTGTTGCCGTGCGTGTCGGCGAACACCTGCACCTCCACATGTCGCGGTTGCAGCAGGTATTTCTCGATCAGGACCTGATCATCACCGAAGGCGGAGGCGGCCTCGCGCTTTGCCGCGTCCAGGGCTTCCCGAAACGCGGTGTGGGAATCGACACGGCGCATGCCCTTGCCGCCACCGCCGGCCGAGGCCTTGATCAGTACCGGGTAGCCGATCTCATCGGCCACCGCCGCCAGGTGTTCCTGCGACTGATCGTCGCCATGGTATCCGGGCACCAGTGGTACGCCGGCATTTCCCATGATGGCCTTGGCCGCGCTCTTTGAGCCCATGGCCTCGATGGCGCTTGCGGGCGGGCCGATGAAGACAATGCCGGCCTGCTCGCAGGCGCGGGCGAACCCGGCATTCTCCGAGAGGAAGCCGTAGCCCGGGTGTATGGCCTGGGCGCCGCTGCGCCGGGCCACGTCCAGGATGCGTTCCATGTTCAGGTAGCTTTCCCGGGCCGCTGCGGGGCCGATCAACCAGGCCTCGTCGCAGGCCCGGACATGCATGGCGTCCGCATCGGCCTCGGAGTAGACGGCCACCGTCTTCACCCCGAGTTCGCGGCACGTGCGCGCGACCCGGCAGGCGATTTCCCCGCGGTTGGCGATCAGGATCTTGTCAAACATTGGTGTTGTGTCCTCTGCCAGGGCGGCTCGATTACTGTGTCCAGGCCGGCTTGCGCTTCTCCAGGAAGGCACCAATGCCTTCCTGGCCTTCCGGGCTCACCCGGATGTCGGCGATGCGCCGCGAGGTGTCGTCCATCATCGCCTGATCCACCTCGCCGCGGCTCACATCCCGCGCCAGCCGCTTCGCCGCCGCCATCGCCAGCGGGCCGTTGCCGCGCATCTGCTTGGTGAGTTCGGCGATACGCGCATCCAGCGCGTCGGCCGTCACCACCTCGTGCACCAGGCCGATGCGTCGGGCCTCGACCGCATCAAAACGCTCCGCGGTGACAAAGTAGCGCCGCGCCTGCTTTTCGCCCATGCACTTCGTGACATAGGGTGAGATGGCTGCCGGAATCAGCCCCAGTTTCACCTCGGAGAGACAGAACGAGGCCGCGTCCGAGGCGATGGCGATGTCGCAGCAGGCAACCAGGCCCACGCCGCCACCGAAGGCCGCGCCCTGCACCCGTGCGATGGTCGGCTTTGCCAGACCGTCCAGGGTTTCCATCAACCCGGCCAGAGCCATGGCGTCGCGATAATTGTCCTCGCGACTGTAGGCGGCCATGCGTTTCATCCAGTTCAGATCGGCGCCTGCGGAAAAGCTCTTGCCTGCGCCTGCCAGGATGACCACACGGACCTCGTCCAGGGCTTCCAGTCGCTTCAGCTCGGCGGTCAGGTCGGCAATGAGCGCATCGTCGAAGGCATTGTGCCGGTCCGGTCGATTCAGGGTCAGGGTGGCAACGCCCTGGTCGATAACCGTCTTGAAGGTGTCTTCCTTCATCGTGTCCTCACATGCGGAACAGGCCGAAACGCGTCTCTTCCACGGGCGCGTTAAGGCTGGCTGAGATTCCCAGGCCCAGGACGCGGCGTGTGTCCGCGGGGTCGATCACCCCGTCGTCCCATAGCCGCGCGGTGGCGTAAAAGGGGTGGCCCTGGTGTTCGTACTGGTCGCGGATCGGCTTCTTGAACGCCTCTTCCTCGTCCGCGGGCCACTCCTTGCCCTGGCGCTCCAGACCGTCTCGCCGGACCTGGGCCAGGACATTGGCCGCCTGTTCGCCGCCCATGACCGAGATGCGGGCGTTGGGCCACATCCACAGGAAGCGCGGGGAATAGGCCCGGCCGCACATACCGTAGTTGCCGGCGCCGAAGCTGCCGCCGAGGATGACCGTGAACTTGGGTACCTTGGCGCAGGCCACTGCCGTGACCATCTTCGCCCCATCCTTGGCGATACCGCCGGACTCGTACTTCTGCCCGACCATGAAGCCCGTGATGTTCTGCAGGAAAATCAGGGGGATGCCGCGCTGACTGCACAGTTCGATGAAGTGCGCACCCTTGAGTGCGGATTCGGAGAACAGCACGCCGTTGTTGGCGACAATGCCCACGGGGTAGCCATAGATGTGGGCGAAGCCGCAGATCAGCGTGGTGCCGTACAGCGCCTTGAACTCGTCGAACTCCGAGCCATCGACGATGCGGGCGATCACCTCCCGCACGTCGTACGGAGTACGGGTGTCGTTCGGCACCACGCCGTAGATTTCCTCGGGATCGTACAGCGGCGGGCGGGCAGGGCGGATTTCCAGGTCCACCCGTTTGCTGCCGTTGAGATTGGCCACCGAACGGCGGGCCAACCCCAGCGCATGGGCATCGTTCAGCGCATAGTGGTCGGTCACCCCGGAAACCCGGGAATGCACATCGGCGCCGCCCAGATCCTCCGCGCTGACCACCTCGCCGGTGGCTGCCTTCACCAGCGGCGGCCCGCCGAGGAAGATCGTGCCCTGTTCCTTGACGATGATGCTTTCCTCCGCCATGGCCGGCACATAGGCGCCGCCTGCGGTGCAGGAGCCCATGACCACGGCGATCTGCGGAATGCCCATGGCGGACATGTTGGCCTGATTGAAAAAGATGCGCCCGAAGTGATCCCGATCCGGGAACACCTCGTCCTGGCTGGGCAGGTTGGCGCCGCCGGAATCCACCAGGTAAATGCAGGGCAGGTGGTTCTGCTGCGCCACCTCCTGGGCCCGCAGGTGTTTCTTCACCGTGACGGGGTAGTAGGTGCCGCCCTTCACGGTGGCGTCATTGGCGACGATCATGCACTCGCGGCCCGCCACGCGGCCGATGCCGGTGATGATGCCGGCGGAGGGCACATCGTCGTCATACATGTCGCCGGCGGCCAGTTGGGACAGTTCCAGGAAGGGCGAGCCCACATCCAGCAGCACCTGGATGCGGTCCCGGGGCAACAGCTTGCCGCGGGAAAGGTGGCGCTCACGTGCCTTCTCGCCACCGCCCTGACTCACCTGTTCCACGCGGGCGCGCAGGTCGTCAACCAGGGCCTGCATGGCAGTGCGGTTGTTGGCGAATTCGTCCGACCGCGGGTTGATCTTGCTTTTGATCACTGACATGGCGTGTGCCTTATGCGGTTTCGGCGAACAGTTCGCGGCCGATCAGCATGCGCCGGACTTCCGACGTGCCGGCCCCGATCTCGTAGAGTTTGGCGTCCCGCAGCAGGCGCCCGGTGGGGTATTCATTGATGTAGCCGTTGCCCCCCAGGGCCTGAATGGCCTCCAATGCCATCCAGGTGGCTTTCTCGGCAGCGTAAAGAATGGCGCCGGCGGCATCCTTGCGGGTGGTTTGACCGCGGTCGCAGGCGCGGCCCACCGCGTAAACGTAGGCGCGGCAGGCATTCATGGTGGTGTACATGTCCGCCACCTTTCCCTGCATCAGCTGGAATTCGCCGATGGGCTGGCCGAACTGCTTCCGCTCGTGCACGTAGGGGATTACGGCGTCCATGCAGGCGGCCATGATGCCCAGCGGGCCGGCGGCCAGGACCGCTCGTTCGTAATCCAGCCCGGACATAAGCACGCGCACGCCCTTGCCCACTTCACCCAGCACGTTTTCCTCGGGAACCTCGCAATCCTGAAACACCAGTTCACAGGTGTTCGAACCACGCATGCCCAGCTTGTCCAGCTTCTGTGCCGTGGAGAAGCCCGGCATGCCTTTTTCGATCAGGAAGGCCGTGATTCCGCGGGAGCCGGCGTCGGGGTCGGTCTTGGCATAGACCACCAGGGTGTCCGCGTCCGGGCCGTTGGTGATCCACATCTTGTTGCCGTTAAGGACGTAGTGGTCTCCCTTCTTGTCGGCCCGCAGTTTCATGCTGACCACGTCGGAGCCGGCGCCGGGCTCGGACATGGCCAGGGCGCCCACGTTCTCGCCGGAGATCAGCTTCGGCAGGTACTTGCGACGCTGTGCCTCCGAGCCGTTCAGGCGGATCTGGTTAACGCACAGGTTGGAATGCGCGCCGTAGGACAGACCCACGGAGGCCGAGGCCCGGGAGATCTCCTCCATGGCGACGATATGCGCCAGGTAGCCCATGTCGCTGCCGCCGTATTCTTCCCCTACGGTGATTCCCAGCAGGCCCATGTCACCGAACTTGCGCCACAACTCCATGGGAAATTCGTTGTTTCGGTCGATGTCCGCCGCGCGCGGCGCGATGTGTTCGGCGGCAAATCCGGCGACGCTGTCACGCAGCATGTCGATGTCTTCGCCCAGACCGAAGTTCAGGGACGGGAACTGGATCATCGGGAAATTCCTCGCTTGTTCTTGCACTGGTGCATGATTTATTCAGTTTACGTTAACGTTAACTCTGGCCCTGTGCGACGCGCTGCTGTCCCGCTTCCTCGTGTGCCTCCTGCTCGCGCAGCAATTGCCGGCAGTGTTCGTAGGACTGGCTGAGTTCGTCCAGGGCATCTTCCAGGTCCTGCCGCTGCTGCATCAGCTGCCGCCGCTTTTCTTCCAGCACCCGCAGGTAATAGCGCAACTGCTTGGACTCGCCGTGGGCCTGATCGTATAGAATGAATGTTTCCCGGATCTCGCTTAGCGTGAACCCCAGGCGCTTGCCGCGCAGGATGAGCTTCAGCCGGGCGCGGTCGCGACGCCGGTACAGGCGTTTGGAACCGACGCGAATGGGGGAAAGTAGCCCCTGGTCCTCCCAGAAGCGGATGGAGCGGGTGGTCACGTCGAACTCCCGGGCGAGTTCCCCGATGGTGTAGGTTGTGCCTTTCAGTGCGCTCTGGTCACTGGCCTGACGGACCTGGTTCATCGCGTGACATCCCCATGGGCTATGTTACCGTTGACGTAAACGTAACATATAAACTGCTGAGTTCCGACAAGGGATAGGACCATGGAAACCCCGAACCCGAACTTCAGAGAGCGGGTGGTGCACACCATCGACACGGCGCCCTTTATCCGTGATATCGGCATGAGGCTGGACGACTGTGGTCCGGGGTGGTGCCGCACGCACCTGCCGGTCGAGGAGCGGCACTGGCAGCAGAACGGCTTTGTCCATGCGGGTGTTCAAGGCACTGTGGCGGACCATACGGCCGGCTGTGCCGGACTCACCCTGGTGCAGGCGGATCAGGCGGTGCTGACCATCGAATTCAAGCTGAACCTGCTGCGCCCCGCGATCGGGGAGAGCCTGCTCTGCCGGGCGGAAGTGCTGCGGCCGGGGCGCAGCGTGATTGTCGCCGAATCCTGGGTTGAGGCAGTGGCTGACGGGCAGTCCAGGCTGTGCGCCAAGGCCACCGTGACCGTGGCGGCGGTGCCCATTACCTGAAAGCGCGCTCCCTGGAAACATGGCATCAGGCCAGCCAGCGCTTACGCCGACGGTAGTGCTTGACGTTATGGTAATCCACCTTGCCGGTGCCTCCCAGGTAGAATTCCTGCACGTCCGGGTTCTCCCGGAGTACGGCGGCTTCGCCGCTCATCACCACGTGCCCGTTCTCGATGAGATAGGCATGGTTCACGATCTCCAGGGCGGCGGCGGCATTCTGCTCCACGAGCAGCACGCTTACCCCCTGCTGTTCATTGATTTCCCGGATAATGCCGAAGATCTCCTGAACCAGCAGAGGGGCCAGGCCGAGGCTGGGTTCGTCCAGCATGAGCAGTTCCGGTTCCGTCATCAGCGCGCGACCGATGGCCAGCATCTGCTGCTCGCCGCCTGACAGGTAGCCGGCCTTGGTGCGGGCGCGCTCCTTGAGGCGCGGGAAGTAGGTGAACACCTGGTCCTTCAGATCCGCGTAGCGTTGACGGTTGCCACCGGTGGGGAACGCGGCGAGCAGGTTGTCTTCCGGCGTCAGGTGTTCGAAGATGCGCCGCCCTTCCAGAACATGCACCAGCCCCATGGCAACCCGCGCCGGCGCCCCGAGAGGAACGATGTTGCGGCCCTGGAATTCCACGCTACCGCGCGTGACCTCGCCGCGCTCGGGAGCAAGCAGGCCGCTGATGGTTTTCAGCGTGGTGCTCTTGCCGGCGCCGTTGGCGCCCAGCAAGGCCACCATGTCGCCTTTCTGCACCTCCAGGGACACCCCCTTGATGGCGAGAAAAACCTTGTCATAGACCACTTCCACGTTGCTGAGACTGAGCAGCGGGGTGGCGCGTTCCTGCGCGGTCCGGATCTCTGCTGCCTGGTTCTGCATCTCGATCCCCTGAGGTTGTGGGTGTTTGCAGTTCACTTTCCGCAGCCCAGCCGCGGCGGCATGGGCTGTGGAAAGTGGGAGTAGGGGGCATGCGGCGCACCGCACCGCATGCCTAACGGTGTGCCGATCAGCGCCCCTCGCGGAAGCCGGCGGCGTCCTTCTCGATTTCCTCCCAGACCACGTCCTGGTAGGCCGTGAACCAGTCGGTCACCGGCTCCCAGGCCTCACCGTTCCAGGTGGATATCCGGCCATAACCACCACCCTGGTGGTCCTCGGGGGTGAGCGTGATGGGCGGCATCATGCCGTCCAGATCGAAGTTCTCGATCATCTCCATCCCCTGGCGCAGCTTGTCACCGGTGAGCGGCGGACCGAATTCCTCCAGGGCGATACGGGCACCTTCCACGGCGACAGCCATGCTCGCCACGCCGATGTTGTAGTAGGTGGTGCCGACGTTCTCGCGGTCGCCGGCGCCATGGCCGGGCTCGATCACCTTTTCTATCAGGCGCTGCATCACCGGGTAATCGGTCCCGGTGGCCACTGCCTCGTAGCGCTTGATGCCGACAGCGCGGTCGGTGCCGATGGTGCGGGCATCCGTTTCCGCCATCCACACCACGGAGAGGACATTCTCCTGCGGGATGCCGTTACGGATCGCTTCACGCACCGACACGGCCTGCCCGCCGCCGGCACCCCAGAGCACGACGAAGTCCGGGCGGAAACGGCGAACGTCCGACCAGGTGGCGGACTGTTCGTTACCTGGGCTGGGATAGGCGAAGGTGCGGACCTCGAAGTTCTTCCGTTCGGCGATCTCCCGCATCACCGGTACCGGTTCGCGGCCGAACGGCGAGTCGATGTAAACGTGGGCGATACGCTTGCCTTCGAGCCCGCCACGCTCCTGGTCGATGTAGTCCAGCAGCAGGGCAGCCTGCGACCAGTAGGTGGCCATCATCGGGAACACGAAGGGGAAGGTCTGGCCGTCACTGGCATCGCCGCGTCCGTGCAGCACCGTGATCATCACCACCTCGTCCTCCAGCACCCGGTTCACCGCGGCGCGGGATACCGGCGTACTGAGGAAGTCCACCAGCACGGCACCTTCCCGGCGTGCCCGGTTGTAGGCCTCGATGCCGCGCTGCGGCTCGTTGCCGGTGTCGCGGACGATGGCCTCGAAGGTGTGGTCGTGGATTCCGCCCTCTTCATTAATCAATCTCACATAATCGCGCTGCCCCTGGTTGTATTCGTCGGTGACGAAGGTGTACACCGCGGTGAAGTCCTGCAGCAGGCCGAACTTAATGACGTTGTCATCGGCGCTTGCCGCCCCGCTGAAGCCGACGGCTGCCATCGTGGCTGCCCCGACGAGGCCTTTCATGAAGCCTTTCATGGTCTCTCTCCTCCTACGCACTTGAACGCACCCGCAAGCGGGAGCAACTTTGTCCGTTCCTAGCTTTGGGTATGCCGGAACGGCCAAACCAGAAAGTATTTCCTGAGATTGTCGTAGATCTTTGCCAGCCCCAGCGGCTCGAAC
>LFIK01005001.1_pt1 | contig 10667 bp, 13 predicted proteins | sample 643401 | NCBI WGS metagenome assembly LFIK01 (sample SAMN03777447, study PRJNA286221) | soda lake metagenome | biome: soda lake; feature: Kulunda steppe; material: water; isolation source: sample T5-Br brine of Lake Tanatar-5 | place: Russia: Kulunda steppe | collected 2010-07
AACACGCGCAGCTTCTGCTGAAAGCGCCCTTTAGGAGCCTGGGGGGCCTCTGCTGCTGCTGCTGCTGCAGCTGGAAGGGCTTGGGGGGGGGCTGCTGGGGGGGAAGCTGCTGGGAGGGGTTCTGAGGGGGGTGCTGGGGACCCCTGACCACTCATTGCCTTGACTGACCCAATATCAAATAGAGAACAGTTATTTTTACAACGCCGCACCCCCCAAATAAATATTTATTTATCGTCAATCCGCAGGGCAAAAAACATTATTTAGGAGGCGTGATATACAATCGGTACGGTACTTCCCTTTGGCTAGCAAAGGTATATGTAGTGCCAGCTGGTATGTATGGCTCTCAGGTTTGGAGCTCAGGTTTTTTTGCGAGAAGGCAATGTATTAAGAGCTACCCTCCAGACATTGCATTCCAATTTCTTTAAGGGCACCCTAGGTGTGAAACGGTCTGTGCCTAAATGGGCTGTACTATGTGAAAGTGCGCACGGACCTCTGCAATTCTATTGGTTTAGAGCTGACATAATGTTTTACAACAGATTGTAGTCCTCTAACAGTGCCGCTCTTAGGCAGGCCCTTCATGCAGACCCGAAGCTGGTGCTTCGGGCTGTAACGTCTTGGGCTTTGGAAATTACGCGCGCTTTGAGGGTTTGCGAGGCTGCAACACTTATACACAAGCTTTCTTGCAGGGGATCCGTACAAATAGTATTTGTTACGCAGATTTCTAGCTCCAGATACTCAAGCAGGCGGCGGGGCACCTGCGATGGAAAGTTGATTATCCACCCTCGCAACCTGTGGGTTTGGGGATCAAACCTCATTGGGGGCTCACTACCGGCTAAGCTGCCCTCGTTCGGCGGATACAGCCTTTAAAACCTAATCTTACTCAGATTTCACTGCTGACCTGAAGTTCAGGATGGAAAAAGTGTAGAGGGACATTGCTGACATGAATCCTCCAGAAAGCGAGAACAAACTGCCAGTGGTGACTTTTCATTCTTGGTTAGCTTGTCCCCTCTTAAATTTTCAAGCTAATTCACGCACTCGGGTGCGGAATGGGGGTGCCCCCCCTGATGCCTCCTCGCTACCTGCAACTTGATCTCCCTAAGCATGTGATGAGGAATGTGAGCAGGTTTTGCTTGCGAGCGCGTACTCTCGCTGTGGAATTCTCCATCTGGCGCGGTTGAAATGGCCACTGTGACAAGTGTTCCTGTGCTGCTGTTCAAAATGAGGTGCATGTAAATTTTCACTGGAAAGACTTGTCTGTTGTGCTCTTTCAGAAAAAGTACTCGTTCCTTTTTCCCCTGTTTGCCAGTCTTTTTCTGTGGAGGCCCCCTTTCTTCCTGCATGCCTTGTCTAGTCGGATTGTCTTTGATTTCCTTTTTCAGAGGCAGAACAGACTTTGCTTTCATTTCAGACATCATGGACTATTTTTTGGTTGGCGATGACCAGCCATTTACTTATCAGCCTTACAAGCAGGCTGGCTCTTGATATCTAACTTGTAAGCTTTTTAGCATTTCCACAAGTCCCACCTCACACTGTCTCTGCTGAGCGGGTACGGCTTTGTAATCCTTGTCATGGTGTGAAACAAGACACAGTGTGAATCATGCCGTCTCATGCTGGCAGGCAGGAAGCAGCTCTGCATCAGCTGCCTTCTAAGTATATTTCCTGCGCTTTTTACTTGAAGGCAACTCTCAAGCCACAGGTATGTCCATACGCACAAGCAAGCATCTGGACCACTGGCATAAAAACTGCTCAACAGAGGATCGACAACTGCCGCTGCGTAAAATCTTGAGCATGTTGGGTCCGTACAGGCAAGCATCCATACGTAAGTCCGTGCACCCAGAACGATAGCAAGCAGGGTGCTCCCGCGCTTAAAGAACCTTGTAGAGTCCAGGCTGTCCACACTTCCAGCCCCTGTTCAAGCACCTCCCCAATCCTAAGCACCCCAGGTGAGGACCCCACATGACCTCACCTTCCAGACCACAGGGGTTTAGGGTAAGCGTTGGGGTTTGGGATTAACCCTATACCTAACCCTAAATTAGGATTAACCCTGAACCCTAAAACCTTCCAGACCACAGGGGTGACGTGGTGATATAGCCCAGAGCCCGCCCGAACCCATCAGCAAGCGCACAAGCTGCAAGCAAGCCCACTCCTAGGATGAGAGTTAAACCACAGCATGAATCCTTACCCTACTTCTTGCCCTTACCCTTCTTGGCAGCGCCCCCGCCGCTTGCTGCACCCTTGCGCTTGGTGCCCGAACCAGAGGCTGCATCCGCAGAAGCAGCACAGCAGGCAGCAGGCAGAGCAGTGTCAACGTCAAGCAGGGCCTGAGCACCCGCTGTGCATGTAGTGCCGAAGGCAGCGGTGATGCAGGGTCAGGTGCCCTCTGTCTGACGAAGGGGCGCAGCGGCGCGAGGCAGAACCTGAGGGCGAGCAGGCCTGCCTGACAGCAAGCGGGCTAGCAGGCATAGGACACAAGCAAACCCACTTGCTTGCGCAGCCAGTACAGCAAGCGCTGAACCAGGTGCCCTTGCGGCACACGCACTTTATGTGATGTGTGCAGGCCAGGTCCCAGAGTGATCCATGGAAACTCGTGCACACACAACAGACACGTACCAACCCATTCAAGCATGTGCACACACGCGCCGCACGTGCATACGCACATACGCTCAAATACGCGTTAGCAAATTTACAAACGCTAATACAGAAGCATTCACACACAAACTCACTCCAAGACACGCAAGACACGTGAGCACACGTGTGCAACCACGTCACACACGAACGCACACACACCTTCTTCGGGCGCGCTTGCAGCTGCATCTGCCTCGGGGGCTGTGCACTCGAACTCCGGAGCAGACTTCACCTGCAGACACGTCCCATCCAGAGGCCAGCTTGTGGCCACACAGTGCATGCACAGTAGCGCATGCACTCAAAAACACACACATGTGCACGCAAAGATTGTAGACACACGTACACATGTACACAGATGCATAGACACAGCCACAGCCACAACCACAGCAAGCACGCACGCACAGCGCGTTCTTAAGTGGCAGTGCTCAGCTGCACGAACTGATGGGTTCTTTGAGACACCCAGGATCCAACCTGATGTCAAGCGGTGCAGACCTCTGCTTCCTCTGCTTGACCTCTGGTTGCAGCAGGGGCACAGGGCTGCCCCCCATGACTGACTGACTGACTGTCCCGACTTACGTGGAGTACTCTCTAGGGTTAAGGGCTGACCCTAACCCTGCTTTTAAGTCTAGGGTAGAGGGGTTGACCCTAAACCCTAACCCTTACCTAACCCTAACCCTCCCCGCCCCCCCCCTGATTTTATCCTAACCCTGATTACACACGAGTCCTGATTCATGTAGCCTTGGCCCATGCAGCACTGCTGGGACCGTGGTGCAGGCAGCGCATGCAGGGGCTCTGCAGGCCTTGTTGCAGGCCTGCGTGCCGAGGCTGTTCGGGCGGGCTGTCCTCCGCTGTATAGCCCACGTGCTGTTGGAGCATGGAACAGCCAGCCCGGCGCTGGCCGACCTCTGGCGCACCCCCACACTGAGCGCTGTGCTTTTGGCCTTACCTGAGGGGCCTCGGGGTCAACCAGGAACATGGTGTAGCCAGCCCCGCATGCCACCTGCATGTGCACGCAGCCGCCGCCGGAAGCACTGCTCTGCAGCACCGCTCTGTGAGCATGCACTGCTGCAGGTCTCTGCAGGTCATGCACTGCTGCAGGTCTGTGCAGGCCATGCACTGCTGCAGGTCTCTGCAGGTCATGCACTGCTGCAGGTCTGCAAGTAGCACATCAGGCTGGCATCAAAGGGTTGGGGGAGGGTGGCATGCTCGTTGCGTGAGGAGCAAGATCGTGGAGCAGGCCGGCCCACCCCACCAGGCCACATCATCAAGCGTGGGTTGTGTCCACATGCCCTCATGGCTACATGCCTCAGGATGCGGCAATATGCCTAAGCAAGCCGCGTCATGCCTTGGCAAGCCGGAGCAAAACTGGTGGGTGGGGTTGTGAATGATGCCTTGGCAAGCGGGAGCAAAACGGGTGGGGTGGGGTTGTGGATGATGCCTCGGCAAGCCAGAGCAAAACGGTTGGGGTGGGGTTGTGGATGATGCCTCAGCAAGCCTCCCAGGCTGCTGAGGATGCACAGGCGGCACGTGTGCGGCATGCATGCTAAGTTGGGGGGCAGGGCAGATGCCACTGCAGGTGCCCTTGCAGGCTCCTGCAGCTCATGGACTGCACCATCTCTTCACCACATTGCTGCAACCCGTAAAATGTTGCAAACTGGAGGTTTGGCTTCTCGTCAATGTGGGGTGATAAGCCCTAACATGCACCCTGCCCTCCCCTCTGCCTGAGCAGCGGCCTTTGACACCTTGATCGTAAGGGAAGTAGAAGACCTGAGTCAGCAGACAAGCCCCAGCGAGGGAGAGCAAACAATGAGAGCCGCACGAGGCATGAGACAGCGGGAGCAATGGTGAGGCAGAGCCTCAAGAGCCAAGGCGGTACCGGGGCCCCGCACCTGGTGCGTGTGCACCCCCTCCAGGGCATCGCACTTCATGGCATTTGCGGACGACTTCTTGCCATCCTTGCCGTAGCCCAGCTCCCCGTTGCTGGCCTGGCCCCTGCGAGCACCCATGTGTGCACAAGCCTGTCAGTGTGCACACACAGGCCGGTGTTCATGGGGGCGCACGCACATATGCACGAGCGTGTGCATGTGTGCGTCCGGTGAGCGGCTTGGTGCAGCTGGTCCGTGACAAACACACACATACACACACGTGTGCAGTGACACTGCAAGCAATGCGCGGGGACATGGCTGCACGCTGGGCGTACCGCTGCAGCCAAATCATGAGCTGAGCGCTGCGAGCACTGCGGAGCTTGGCTCACTTGCTGGTGCAACATAGCATCGCATCAGCCACTGCCTGCCGCCGGCGCCATGCCTTAGCTCGGCTGTGCACCGCCAGCAGCAGCATTGCTGCTCAGGCCACCAGTACTGGGCTGAAGCCCGGCTATGCACGGCCGCGCTGAGGCCGCGGCATCGCCGGTCCTTGCAACCAGATTTTCCAGCCTCCCAGCACCACCCCCTGCATGGCCAGTCACCTCCTGCAAGGCTGCGTGTGTCCACATCGTGCAGGTGCCTCCGGACCTTTTGCAGGTGCCTCTCTTAAAAGCCCTTTAGGTCGAGACAGGTGCAACAAAAGTGTCAGGAAGGGCACTCCGCCTCGCACGCACCACGTGATCGTGGACGCGTCGGCGGCGATGCCAAAGTGCGCAGGCCCACAGCTCACGCATCGCACGTTCCAGCCTGCGTAGCGTCGGAGGTGCAGGCGCGTGGGGCCATGGCATCTTGGTGCTACCTGGCACTCTCGTGAGGCCATGGCATCTTGGGTGGGGCCATGGTACTCTCGTGAGGCCATGGCATCTTGAGTGGGGCCATCGCATCTTGGTGCGGCCTCGCACTTCCGTTAGGCCAAGACCGCCCAAAGTCTGAGCTGCAGAACACTGCAGTGCCAGGCACATGCGCACCGGCACGCAACAACGTGCCAGTGCGCACACACATGCACGCGCACAGGCACACACACATGCATAAGCACTCACACCACACATGCACCCAGCGGTTCGCCCACTTACGCAAGCGCGCACACACACACATACACACACACACCAACGCATGCACGCACACGCTCGCGTTCACGTACACGCACCCGTCATGTTCTGGTCCTGGATCGGGTACATCTGGTTGTCGCCGCTGGCTTTCAGCTTGCCCCAAGAGAACAGCTGCTCCATGGACCCGCCTGCACGCACATAAGCAGTGCGCGCACTTGCTTTTTGTGGAGAGGAGTTGCTTCTTTAATGATTGCTTTGGCCTGAGTCTGCCAACAGTCTGGGTCTGCGCGCACGTCCTAAGAAGCTCCCCTGCTCACACTCTGCCACAGCACTCTGCCCACACTCTGCCACAGCACTCTGCTCACACTCTGCCACAGCGACAGCACCCTTGGAGGGTCTTGCCTTCCCATCTCTCGATCACGGCTGCTCTTGTGCCGCGGCTTCTATCAGCACCACAGACGCAGCGCCCTTACAGGAGCTGCGCTTGCAAGGTCATGGCCCTCACATCCCTCATGCCATCTCGCCCTCACTTGCACACATCATGATCAATTCCACCTATGGTTCATCCTGCTGCTCACACAACACTGTGTGGTAAAGCTGGCAGGGCAGCACATGGGGCCAATGAGGGAAATCTGCGCGTTGTCAATGTACAACTAGCCACCTACTTCTGTGGATGAAGCCCAAGCAATCAATTGATACCCTCTATTTGTTCCAGTGACAGAGACGCTCATCTGGCTACGCTCGCAACTGACCCTGACTCGGTGACATCACATAGGTGCAACCACACAGGTTCAGCCGCGCTTCACAGCTAGAGGCAGCAGCACAAAGGCAACAAACCTACAAAACAACCTTGTCCCCTCCCAACACTCTCCTGCCACACGTGTGGCAAAGAGCTGTGCACACGCGCCTACAAGAAACACCAATGGGAATGTCTTTTCTGGTCGGAAGGGAAGGGGAACACACGTGACGTGTGTGCAAACGGAGATCAGACCCACCAAGGCTAGCGCTGCAGAAGGAAGAGGTGGAGCCTGCAGCCACCACGGCATGAGGCGGCACCGAGATGCGCATGCGCGCCAAATCCTCCACCTGATAAATGCAAATGCATTCACATGTGTGTGTGTGTGTGCGTGTGCGCTTGCATGCATGCAAGTTAATGTGCGTGCGTGGGTGTGAGCATGCATGAGCGCATGTGGTGACCTGCTAGGTTCCTCACACGTGGAGGCATGCTCATGCAAGCATGTGCGCGTGCCCGTGAACAACATCGCCCTCACCCTAGTCCTTGCAACTAAGGGTTACAAGGGGAAAAGGTCTTCAGTCAAGAAGTGCTACTGCTAGCCTGCTCATAAAAAACTATCGGTGCATGCAGGAAAAAATAAAGCTTATTGTAACCAAGTTGTCCTTGCAATCAAGCAAACAGCAGCGCAGCGGCAGCCTTGGGAGCCGGTCTCTGAGTGCGAGCACATGCATGTATGGAGCATCTCTGAATGCTGCGGGGACATCCAATACTCACGCATGTGCTGAGTGTGCAGCACCTGCGTCAGCACCTGGGGCAGCACCCAATGCACTCCGCGGGCCAACAATACAGAAAGCTGCGTCTTGCAAGGCTGGGCGGCTCATACAGCCTGCCTACCTCCTTGTGAGCCAGGGGCAGCACAGCCCAGAATCTACCAATGGATACACACACCCCCACAGCCTGCTTATTCCTCATGGACAAACGCACCCACCAGGCCATTGGGCAAATGCAATGGGCACATGCACCCACGGGCTTTTGACACATTCGCCTCAGCGCCCACGGGCCCCCTCTGGGCTGGGCTTGAGAGCCGCATGGCGCACGCAGCGCCACCAGCTGCGCACCTTCTTGGGCTCAAACTCGTCCTTCTGCACGCGGTGCCCAAGCCTGGAGCAGAGGGAGCACGCAATGCAGCCACGCTCCTCAGCTGCTTGGCGCGTGCGTGTGTGTTCAAGTGTGTGTTCGTGCGTTTGACATGTGATCTTGTGCGTGTGTGCGTTAACATATTTTCGCATGTGCCTGTGTGTGTCATCATTCATGCACGCATGGGCGCGCATGCTCATGTATGGCTGTGCATGCACGCCATGCGCCCCCGCCCCTGTGCTAGGTCTTGCATTCATCTATTAGCATGCATGCACACCCACACACACACACATGCGCGCACACGCACGTGCACATGCACGCACGCACACGCACGAATGCACGAGATACACAGGCGCACAAGTGCGCGGGGGGCACACCTGCCATAGCCCCCGTTGCCCCAGGTGTACGCGCAGCCGTCGCTGGCCACGGCGATGGTGTGGTTGTGGCCGCACGCCACGCGCGTGACTTGCAGGGCGGCAAACGCTTTGATAGCGGAGGGCGTGGGCTGGGGCTCAAACACCATGGCAATGGAGGCTGCGTGCAGGGTGGGTGCGTGGGTGGGGTGGGTGCGGTGTGAGGGGGCTATGTGTGGGGCGAGGGTGAGAGGGAATGTTGGGTGGTGAGGGGGGCACATCTATGAGCACCTCCACACGAGACATGACCCAGCCCTTAAGGGCAGCGAGCAGGCACACTTCAGTCCATGCCAGGGCTTCCATGCACACACACACACAACACACACACGCACGCACACCCTGAGCACAGCCACCCTGCGCCACCTGCGGCATGCGACGCAGTGTTGGCAAGAACGGCTTTCAAGGCCGGCAGAACACGAAGGAGCAAGCAACACGCGCGGGCAAGGCGCCAGCAACTTAGCGCCGCACGCACTGCACACACTGCCCTGCACCCGCACAGCGGCCACGGTGCAGGCAGCACAGGGACCCAAAAGGTTGGAATGAAGAGGCCTTGCAGTCGCTCTCTGCCTCTCCCCTCCTCACCCGTCGTGTGTCCTAGCACCCTGTACGCAGCAACTCTGAGGGGGCTGAGGGGGGCACAGCCACAAGCGCTCGTGCATGGATGGAAGCATGCCTGGGTGCCTAGGGAATCGGCTGAGGGGGGCACAGCCACACAAGCGCTCGTGCATGGATGGAAGCATGCCTGGGTGCCTAGGGAATCGGATGAGGGGGGCCACTGCTGTGTGCAGCCTACCCATGCGAGAAGCTGGAGCACGCTCAAATGTTTAAGATGCCCAGACCACGGCAACCCCACATTTCAAATGCGCCGCACACTTGTGTCCTCTCACACTAAGGCACACACAAAGGCATGCACGTGAGCATGGAGGGCACAAGCTCGTAGCCCTTGGCGCTGCAATCATGCATGTTGTGGTCTTCAGCTGCCAGGTCCTGGCGCAAAGTAGTTGCCCATTCCATAATGGGGAGCGCACACCCGGTAAGGCGCACACGCATGCACGTGCAGCGGAGAGGGCGCACACTCACAATCCTTGGCAGTGTACGCGCATGCAGGTGCAGCAGAGAGGGCGCGCACTCACAGTCCTTGGCGTTGTACGAGTGGTCTGAGCCGTCGCCCAGCTGCCCGTACTGAGGGCTGCCTGCGCTGTAAAGCTGGCCATTGGCAATCCACCTGGTATGGGCAGGCAGGCACAACACATCGCTGTTGTGGGGTGCGGGGAACACAACAGCTGTGTGCTCAAAAGGAATGGTGTGCTGCTATGCTATAGGCCCAGGATCCCCAGGGGGTAGTGACAGGCCGGCCAGTCCCAAAAAAGGGTGCCCTGCCACACCTGCAAGCCCTCCTGTTCTGCCCTTGGTCGTGCATCCCCCTTCTTCAGCCCCAGTCTAGCCGGCCCCTCTCAGGGGACGTGGAGGCACGCGCAGCCGCGCGTGCAGTGCTCGTGCGGGCAGTGCTGGCACAGCAGAGCAGGCAGTGGGGGAAGCGCCCAGCTCACTCACATGGAGAAGTCGATGCCGGCGGAGCAGGCGGTGCAGCCGTGGACAAGCACCTTGGCAGGCTTCGTGTGAATGTCTGCAGGGGCAGGGCTTTGTGTCTGAACGTCTGCAGGGGCTTTGTGTGCGTGACGGGCTTTGTGTGTGAATTTCTACAGAGGCAGGGCTTTGTGTGCATGCCTGCAGGGGCGGGGCAGTGTGTGTCACACCAGCCTGTGGGTTGCAGGCACACTCAGGGGGGAGGGTTGGCATGCTGCGGCGCACCGCTTGACAGGGCAGGCCGCTGTGAGGGCTTGAGGCCTTGAGCTTTGAGGGCCACAGTTGCAAGAAAGCAGGAGAGCTTATCTTGGGGGGTGCTTCCCGGTCAGATTGGCGGTGGCACACCTGTCTTAGGGCATGTTAGGCAGCTGCCATGTACACACTCACCCACCTACACCTACACCCACACCCACACCCACTCACGCCCGTACACCCACCCACATGCAAGCATGCACACAAACTCACACAAACATGCGCGCGCAGAGTCGGCCTGGTTGGTCTGGCACGCCAACACCAGCGGCGGCTTCAGGCAGCAAGTGCCAGTGATGAAGGCCAGCACTGTAATCGGATCTTCGCCACTCACTGCTCACAGCAGCACACAGTTGCGTGAATTCGCCAACACACACACACATGCACTCGCTCGCGCAGGGCGAAGCTCAGCACGTTGGCAGTTCCTTACCTTCTGCTCCCTTCTGGGTTTGCTTCTTGATGTTACCAATGCCCAGCTGGCCCTGCAGGCATGCAGCAGCAAGTGCCGGCACGAACCTGGCGCGTGACCATTGACCTACACAAAAACAAACAGGCTGTCCCCCACCTTCTTGAGTCTGATGCACACTGCCAACAATTTTCAGCTTGAGCCTGGGTTTGCAAGGCTGGATTGCTTGTGTACGCGCTGCAACCCGTGCACTGCAGCACGCCCATTGTGTTCAAAGCACAGCTCACCTGCTGGTTCAGGCCAAACGCGTACGCTTCTCCTTCCTTGGTGAACACCAGGGAGTGATGGCGGCCGCATGCGCCTGCACATCCGCAAAAAGATGCAAATGTGTGTTGGCTCAGTGAGTGTGGCATGCAGAATCTCTGCTTGTCAGATGTCCGGCCAGGATACGCTGCGCAATGGCATGTGTGCATGAGTGCATCCTTGTGTACATGTACGTGTGTTTGCGCAAGTGTGTGTGTACGTATGTATGCATGTATG
>LFIK01005002.1_pt1 | contig 10667 bp, 9 predicted proteins | sample 643401 | NCBI WGS metagenome assembly LFIK01 (sample SAMN03777447, study PRJNA286221) | soda lake metagenome | biome: soda lake; feature: Kulunda steppe; material: water; isolation source: sample T5-Br brine of Lake Tanatar-5 | place: Russia: Kulunda steppe | collected 2010-07
CATTGCCGAAGATGAACATCCAGTTCAGGCCGATATTGACGAACACCGCCGCCACCGTCGCCCACAGCACCACCTGCGTGCGACCGAGCGCGGCGAGGTAGCTCTTGAGCACCATCACGATCAGCGCCGGCACCATCCCCCATCCCGCAATTCGCAGATAACCCTCGGTATCGGCCGCCACCTGCCCCGGCTGGCCGAGCAGGCGCAGGATCGGCTCCGACCACCACATCGGCGCCATCACCGCGATCCCGAACCCCGCCGACAGCCACAGCCCCATCCGCGTCGCCCGGCGCACCTCGTCGTCGCGCGCCGCCGCCGCCGCCGAGGCCACCATCGGCATCACCGCATTCGCGAAACCCGAGCCGAAGATGAACAGCGTGAAGAACGCCGTCGCGCCGAGCACCCCGGCGGCGAGCGCGTCCACCGAATACCAGCCCAGCATCACCGTGTCGGTGATCTGCAGGGCGAACTGCGCGACATGGCTGCCCACGAGCGGCAGGCCGAGCGCCAAAAGCGTGCGCAGATGCGGGTCGTATCGCGAGACGGCGGACATAACCGGCCCCTAGCGCGCGCCGCGCGGGGCGACAAGCCGGCTGCGGCGCGCCTGATCACGGACACGCCGCAACCGGCGCATTCATGCTATACTGGATCGGTTAACGAGGAGGAGGAGACGATGATCAGCCTGGACGACATCGAGGACATGACCTGCCTGACGCGCGCCGAGATCGCCGCGATCGCCGAGCACGAGCACGTCACCGAGGGCGACGCGACGCTGATGGGCGAGTATCTCATGCATCTCCATCACGGCCCGCAGAAGGTACAGCAGTATATCTGCGACGACATCCGCGACGCGATGCACAGGGGCGACGCCGCACATGCGCGCACCCTGCTCGCGACCCTGCGCCAGTTCATGGCCGACCACCCGGAGGCCGCGCGCGGCGCGCAATGACCCGAATCGTCACAGCATCACATGGGAGGTCCCGATGCGCCTGATCCTTGCCTTTCTCGCCCTGCTCGCGGCGCCCGCCTGGGCGAACGGGCCGATTCCGCAGCTGCATGACGTCACCGGGGTGGCCGCTGACGACGTGCTCAACATCCGCGCCGAACCCTCCGCGAGCGCGCCGATCATCGGCGGGCTGGCCCCCGACGCCACCGACATCGAGGTCATCTGGGTCAACGATGATGGCAATTGGGGCCTCATCAACGACACGGAGCACAGCGGATGGGTCTCGATGGCCTTCCTGGAACCGCGCGGCGTGCATATCGACAATTTCAACCTGCCGGTGGGAATGCGCTGCTTCGGGACAGAGCCGTTCTGGTCGCTCACCCATGACGGCGGCACGCTCACGCTCGACGAACTCGCCGCCGACACGCCGCGGGAGTTCGACCTCACGATCGCGCAGGACAATGCCGGGATAGACGTGTTCACCCGGATGATCCGCGCGCTCGGCGATGGCGGGGCGTTCACCGCGCTGGTGGAGCCGAGGATGTGCGATGACGGCATGAGCGATCGCAATTACGGCCTGACGATCCGCATGATGGCGGGCGACACGGCGCCGCTTCTTAACGGATGCTGTTCGCTCGAGCCGCTCGACTGAGGCGTCAGGGCAGGATCAGGATCGGCGTGCCGACCCGGATCATGGCGTAGATCTCCTCGATCTCGTCATCGGTCACGGCGATGCAGCCCTCGGTCCAGTCGCCATTGGCGTTGGGAAATTCCGGGCCCTTGCCGTGGATGAAGATGTCGCCGCCGGGGTTGTCGCCCGCCTCCAGGGCGCGCAGCCGCTGCGAGGGCTCGGGATACGAGATACCGAGCGACAGGTGAAAGCGGCTGTTGGGGTTGCGCCGATCGATGATATAGGCGCCCTCCGGGGTGCGCCCGTCGCCCTCGCGCTCCTTCTGGCCGACCGGTTCGCGCCCGAGATCGATGTCGTAGCTTGCCAGATGCTGCCCGTAATGCATCAGGTCCATCTGGCGCGCATCCTTGAAGACGTTGATCTGGGTGACCTCGGGACCGTCATAGGTCCGGAATTTTGACGGTTCCCTGCTCGAGCACCATCACCGCAATGGATTTCATCTGCCTGTCCCGCTCTTCTTGTTTTGCCTTAGTATACCGCGACCCCCCGTGTCTCGCCTAGCGAAAAGTCGCGCATCCGGCTTCACAAAACGTTAATCGCGCCGGTTCAGCCCGCGAGAAGCGCGCGCGCGGCATCGCGGGCGGCGTCGGTGACGGTATCGCCGGCGAGCATGCGGGCGATCTCGTCGATGCGCTCCGATTCGGCGAGCGCGACGACATGCGAGGTCGTCACCTCGCCCGTGACCCGCTTGTCCACGCGCCAGTGATGCGCGCCCTTCGCGGCGACCTGCGGCGAATGCGTCACCACGAGCACCTGCCCGGTCTCGGCGAGCCGGCGCAGGCGGCTGCCCACGGCGTCCGCCGTCGCGCCGCCGACGCCGCGGTCGATCTCGTCAAAGATCATGCTGCGCCCCGGCGCCGCGGCGAGCAGGCAGACCTTGAGCGCGAGCAGGAACCGCGACAGCTCGCCGCCGGAGGCGATGCGGTTGATCGGCCCGGCCGGCGCGCCCGGATTGGTCGCGACGGTGAAGGCGACGGCGTCGCGGCCGTCCGGTCCCGGCTCAGCCTCGGTGATCTCGGTGGCGAAAACGGCGCGCTCCATCTTCAGGGGCGCGAGTTCCTCCGCCATCGCCGCGTCGAGCCGTGCCGCCGCCGCGCACCGCGCCTGCCCCAGCGCCCCGGCCGCGGCGTCATAATCGGCCTGCGCCGCATCTTCGGCGGCGCGCAGATCCGCGATGTCGCGCGCGCCGCCATCGAGCCGCGCCAGCCGCGCGCGCAGCGCCTCGGCATGGGGGCCCAGATCGTCGGGCAGGACACCATGCTTGCGCGCGAGTCCCCGGATCTCGAAGAGCCGCTCCTCGACGCGCTCGAGCTCGCCGGGATCGTGATCGAGCGCGGCGAGGCAGCCCTCGACCCCATCCTGCGCCTCGGCAAGCGCCTCCGCGGCACGCGCCAGCGCGGCGAGCGGCGCGTCGAGGCGGCCCTCGACATCGGCCACCGCCCCGTCGAGCCAGCGCGCCGCATCGCGCATCATCCCCTCGGCGCCGTCATTCGACAGCGCCGCATGGGCGCGCGCGATATCCTCGCGCACCCGTGCGGCCGCCTGCATCGCGCGGCGGCGCCCGTCGAGTTCGGCCTCCTCGCCGGGCTGCGGATCGAGGGCGTCGAGCTCGCCCACGGCGTGACGCAGATACTCCTCCTCGGCCTGCACCTCGGCGAGCGCGGCCTCGGCCGCCTCGCGATCGCGCCGCGCCTGCCCGAGCACGCGCCAAAGCCCGCGCAGCTCGCCGCGCTGCGCTCCGAGCCCGGCGAAATCGTCGAGCAGCTCGCGATGCCCGCGCGGATTGAGCAGCCCGCGATCATCCTGCTGACCGTGCAGCTCCACCAGCGTGTCCGACAGCCGACGCAGCACCTCGCCCGAGGCGCGGCGATCGTTGATCCAGGCGGTCTTGCGCCCCTCCGCGGTGTTGACGCGGCGCAGGATCAATTCGTCGCCCGCTGGGATTCCCGCCTCCTCGAGCACGCCCTGCGCCGGGTGCCCGGCGGGCAGCTCGAACACGGCGACCGCCTCGCCCTGCGTCGCGCCGGCGCGCACGAGATCGGCCCGCCCACGCCAGCCGAGCACGAACCCCAGCGAATCGAGCAGGATCGACTTGCCCGCCCCGGTCTCGCCGGTGAGCACGTTGAGACCCGGCTCGAAGGTCAGATCGAGCCGGTCGATGATCAGCATGTCGCGGATTTCGAGGCCGCGCAGCATCGCTCCCGCCCCCTTCGGCGCGCGCTGGCCCTAGAGCCAGTCGCCCCGCACGGTCTGCCGGTAGATGTCGCGCAGCCAGCCATCGCCCGAGGCTTCGTCCGACAGCCCCTGCCCCGTGAGCAGGCGATAGCTGTCGTCATAAAAGTCGTTGCCGCGGAAATTGTGCCCGAGGATCGCCGCCGCCGTCTGCGCCTCGTCGTCGAGGCCGAGGGCGACGTAAGCCTCCACCAGGCGGTGCAGCGCCTCCGGCGTGTGGGTCGAGGTCTCGAAGTTCTCGACCACGGTGCGGAAGCGATTGGTGGAGGCGTTGTAGTGGCCGCGGCGCAGGTAATAGCGGCCGACCTCCATCTCCTTGGCGGCGAGGTGGTCGAAGGCGAGGTCGAACTTCATCTCCGCCGAGCGAGCGTATTCGCTGTCCGGGTAGCGCTCGAAGACGTCCTGAAGCGCGCGCAGCGCGTCGGTCGTCAGCCCCTGATCGAGCCCGACCGCCTCGATCTGATCGTAATAGGACAGCGCGATGAGATAGGTCGCGTAGTCGGCGTCGGGGCCGGTCGGGAACAGCTCGACATAGCGCTGCGCGGCGGCGCGGGCATCGTCGTACTCCTCCTGCCGGTGATTGGCGTAGGCCTGCTTGATGAGCGCTTCCTGCGCCCATTCGGAATAGGGGTGCAGGCGCTCGAGCTCGGTGAACATCCGCAGCGCCGTGCCCGGATCGTCCTGCACCTCGAGCTCGTAATTGCCGCGCTCGAGAATCTCCTCGGGCGCATATCCCTGGAGGTTGCTCGGCGCGTCATCGCCGGTCCCGCAGGCCGCCAAGCCGGCCGCCAGAACGACCGCTCCCAGAACTCTCGCGCCTGCCCCGCCTGTCGTCATCGCCTGCAACCCCTCGCTGTGCGCCCTCCGCGGCGCCCCGTTTGGTGGTGAAGTAGCACAGAAGACTACCGGGCGCAAAACGCCATTGCGCGGGGGCCCCCGGCTCAGGCGGAGAGCGGAATGTCGGTGCGGCCGCGGCCGATCCCGGGCAGCCAGTCCGCCGCGGCGGCGTCGAGGGTGAGACGCTCGACCGCGCCGGTCTCGAACAGCGCCGCGACGAGGCGCCCGGTGAGCGCATGCCCCGCCTTGCGCGCCACGTAGCGCCCCATCAGCGGTGCCCCGGCGAGCGCCAGATCGCCCACCGCGTCGAGCATCTTGTGGCGCACCGGCTCGTCGGGATGGCGCAGCCCGCCGGGGCTCAGAACGGCATCGTCCTCGACGACCACGGCGTTGTAAAAGCTGCCGCCGCGCGCGAGCCCTTCCGCGCGCATCGCGTCGACATCGCTCCTGCGGCAGAAGGTCCGGCTGTCGGCAAGCATGTGCGCGAAGGCCCCGTTGGCGAGGTCGAGCGCGCGCACCTGCCGCCCGATCGCGGAGTCCGCGAAGTCGATCTCGAACCGCATGGAAAAGCCCGGCGCCGGTTCGAGCCGCGCCATCGCATCGCCTTCGACAAGCTGCACGGGCCGCGTCACCCGCAGCACCTCGAGCGGCGCGTCGAGCGCCACCACGCCGCAGGCGCGGATCTTGGCGACGAAGGGCGCGGCGCTGCCGTCGAGGATCGGCAGTTCGGGGCCGTCGATCTCGATGAGCGCGTTGTGAACCCCGCATCCGGCGAGGGCCGCCATGACATGCTCGATGGTGCCGACCTCGACGCCGTCCGCATTGGCGACACGCGTGCTCAGCCGCGCCGGCACGATGGCGGACCAGTGCGCCGGGACCTCGGGGTCGCACCCGACGATGTCGGTGCGGCGAAACCGGATGCCGACGCCGTCGGCCGCCGGATGAATGACCATCCGCGCATGCCGGCCGCTGTGCAGCGCCACGCCGTTGAATCTTATCGCTGAGCCGAGTGTCGTCTGCACGAGGAACCTGCTGCGTTTTTTTGTCTCCATTGCAGGTAAACGCCGTGTTCACCAGCAACAATTCAAACTTTGCAACATGATGAAACACTGGCTGCGGCGCTGCGCGGTTCTTCGCCGCCCGCCCGCCGTACATGCACGAGGCCGGGCAAAGCCCGGCCCCGGTTTGCGATGCGCCGCCGCTGCGACGCGCGGCGTCAGTTGGCCTGGCGGCGCAGGAACGCCGGGATTTCAACGCGTTCGTCCTCGGGCTCGGGCTCGGCGCTGCTGTCCTGGCCGGTCACCGGCGGCGGCTGGCGCGCGGGGCGTTCGGTGGCCTCGCTGCGCTGCCCGGTCATACGGTTGATCAGCGAATTGAACCCTCCGCGGCCACGGTCGCCCCCCTCGCGTGCCGCGTCGCCCGTTTGCGCGTCCTGCGCGGGCTCAGCATCTGCGTTGCGCGACGGGGTCTTCTGGACGGCGGCCTGAAGCCGCTGCAGGGCCTCCGGCGACGGCGTGCCCGGTTTTTCCGACGGGCGCGGCGCGACGAAGGCGCCCGGATCGTCCTCGAAGCTGCGCTGCGCGGCGGGCTGCCGGGCGGCGGGCTGCGCCTGCTGGCCGCCCGACCCGGTGGCGCGCAGCGGCGCGGAGTCCTGCATCGGCGCCTCCTCTGCGGGGGAGCGGGCGACGGGCTCTTCGGCCTGCGCCGGCAGTTCCTGCGCCTCGATCGGCTCGGCAACCTCCGCGGCGGTCGGCTGCTGCAGCGGTTCGGAGAGGCGGCGGCGCGGAACCGGGGCCTCGTCTTCGCCATGCGCGGCGTCGATGCCGGTGGCGACGACGGAGACGCGCATGACGCCGTCCATCGCGGTGTCGAGGGTCGAGCCGACGATGATGTTGGCGTCGGGATCGACCTCCTCGCGGATGCGGTTCGCCGCCTCGTCGAGTTCGAACAGCGTCAGATCGTAGCCGCCGGTGATGTTGATGAGCACACCCTTGGCGCCGCGCAGGCTGATCTCGTCGAGCAGCGGGTTGGCGATCGCCTTTTCGGCGGCCTGCACGGCGCGACTCTCGCCCTCGGCCTCGCCGGTGCCCATCATCGCCTTGCCCATCTCGTCCATCACGGCGCGCACATCGGCGAAGTCGAGATTGATCAGCCCGGGCTGGACCATCAGATCGGTCACGCCCTTGACGCCCTGGTAGAGGACATCGTCGGCCATCGCGAAGGCCTCGGTGAAGGTGGTCTTCTCGTTGGCGAGCCGGAAAAGGTTCTGGTTGGGGATGATGATGAGCGTATCGACGACACGCTGCAGCGCCTCGACGCCCTCCTCGGCCTGGCGCATGCGCTTGCCGCCTTCGAACTGGAAGGGCTTGGTCACCACGCCCACGGTCAGCACGCCGAGCTCGCGCGCGGCCTGCGCGATGATCGGGGCCGCGCCGGTGCCGGTGCCGCCGCCCATCCCCGCGGTGATGAAGCACATGTGCGCGCCCGAAAGCTGATCGACGATTTCCTCGACGCTTTCCTCGGCCGCGGCCGCGCCAACGGAGGGGTGCGCGCCGGCGCCGAGTCCCTCGGTCATCTTCGCGCCCATCTGGATCTTCTGTTCGGCCTTCGATTGCGCGAGGGCCTGGGCGTCCGTGTTGGCCACCACGAACTCGCAGCCCTCGAGGTTCTGCGCGATCATGTTGTTGACGGCGTTGCCGCCGGCCCCGCCGACGCCGAAGACCGAAATCCGCGGCTTCAGCTCTGTCTGCTCGGGAATAACGAGGTTGAGTGTCATCGCAAATCCGCCTGTTTTCTGGTCTCGCCCGCGCCGGTCACGCCGGCATGTTGATAGTAACTCTACATTTCACGCCGCGACGGGTCACGCGAAAAACGCGCAAAATGCACAAAATCTGGCCTTTCAGGCATTCGTTCTCGCGGCATCTTGGTCTCTCCCCATCATCTTGTGGATTACCAGTTCTCCTTGAACCATCGCACGGCCCGGCGCAGTGACCGCGCCGGCGCTTCGGTCGCCGGGATGTCGAAATCCCACCACTCATCCTGCGGATGCGCCGCAAACAGGCTCAGCCCAACGGCGCTGGCGAAAGCCGGACCCGTGGCCCCCTGTGGCAGCCCGCGCACCCGCAGCGGCCGCCCGAGGCGCACCTGACGGCCGAGAATGCGCCCGGCGATGCCGTCGAGGCCGGGCATCTGGCTGGCACCGCCGGTGAGCACGATCTGCTGGCTGGGCATGTGCTCGAAACCGGCGGCGTCGAGCCGGGCGCGCACATCCTCGAGGATCTCCTCGACGCGTGGGCGCATGATGCCGATCAGATCGGCGCGGCTCACGGTGCGGCGGTCGTGGTCCCAGTCGCCGGTGTCGCCGCCAATCTCGATCACCTCGCGATCGTCGAGCCCGGTGGCCAGAAGCCCGCCGTGATAGGTCTTGAGCCGCTCGGCGACGGGCATCGGCACCTGCAACCCCTGCGAAATGTCGCGCGTGACGTGATCGCCGCCAAGGCGCACGCTGTCGCAATAGATCATGTGCTTCTTGAGGAAGATCGACACCCCGGTCGCGCCGCCGCCCATGTCGATGCAGGCCGCGCCGAGTTCCTGCTCATCCTCCACGAGGCTCGACAGCGCCGAGACATAGGCCGAGGAGGCTATCCCCGCGAGTTCCAGGTCGCAGCGGCGGATGCAGTGGACGAGGTTCTGGACCACGTCGGTCTCGACGGTGAGCAGATGCATGTCGCAGCTGAGCTGCTGGCCGAACTGGCCGCGCGGGTCGGAAAGGTTGGCGCGCGTATCGAGCGCAAAATTGACCGGCTGGGCGTGCAGCACCTCGCGACCGGGGCCGTAATCGGGGAGCTCACAGGCGGCGAGCACGCCGGCGATGTCGCGTTCGCTCACCGGGCCACCGCCGAGCGAAACGGCGCCGTCGAGCCCGTAGGAACGCGGCTGCGCGCCGGACAGGCAGCCGATGACATGATCGACCCGCACCTGCGCCATCTTCTGCGCGGCTTGCACGACGGTGCGCACCGCGCGCTCGGTCTCCTGCATGGCGTGGACCTCGCCGAAGCGCACCCCGCGCGAGCGTGTCGTCGCCGCGCCGATGACCCGAAAACCCGCCTGCCCGGCCATCGGCCCGACCCCCTCGACCTCCTGCTCCGGCGCGCCGCCGTCAAAGCGCAGGATCAGGCAACCGATCTTCGTGCTGCCGAGATCGAGAACGGCGACAACGCCGCGCTGCATCGCCGCGTGACGCATCCGCCGCATCGCCCGCTGGGCCTGATAGAGATCCGACATCAGTTGCTTTCCCCGCTGTTGAGGCGGCGCATCTGCCGCATGTGTTCGTGCGCATCCGCCGTGAGCCGCACGGTGGCCTGCTCCGGCAGCCGAAGGTCGAGATCCGTCACATCGCGCGCGAGCAGGTCGCGCGCGCGGTCCGCCGCAATCGCGCGCTCAAAGGCGCGCACGGGGTCCTCGGCTGGCAGCCGGATGCGCTGATCGCGGTCGAGCATCACGTCCCAGCGCCGCTCACCCACGCGCACGAGCCCGCGCAGACGCTCACTGAGCGGCCCCGACGCGGCGAAGAGCTCGAGCGCCTCGGCGGCGTGATCGGCCGCGCCGTCGCCGGCTATGAGCGGCAGATCCGCGCGCTCGGTGCGGCTGTCGAGACGCGCGATGGCGTGGCCCTCGGGATCGACGAGAAACAGCCCCGCCCGGTCGCGCCACACGAGGGCGGGCTGGCGCTGCCGGATCGTCACGGAAAGCTCGCGGTCGCTGGTGATGCGCAGATCGGCGCGCCGGACGACATCGAAGGACTCGAACTGCGCGCGCAACGCCTCGAGGTCGAGATGGAACGAGCTCGCCGGAAGCTCCACCGGGACGGCCGCCTTGAGCGCGTTGCCGACGGCGCGATCCGCACCCTCGATGCGAAGCTCCTCGACCATGAACTCGGGACGCTCCTCGATCGCGCGGCGCAGCTCCGTTGCCTGACCGACGATCGCCGCGCGGTTGTCCGCATCGACCAGATGCATCGCGACCGGCACCGCGATCGCCGCCGCCGGCAGCCCGATGCGCACCAGCGCGCGCATGACCGGCGTCAGCCAGAGCCGGTGCAACCGGTAGGACAGCCGCGACGGCGACGGATCGCGTCCGGATCTCAGCGGCCACATGACGCGTCCTCCACGATCCAGCGGCACAGCTCGGCAAAGGAGAGCCCCTGATGCGCGGCCTGCTCGGGCGACAGCGATGTCGGCGTCATGCCCGGCTGGGTGTTGACCTCGAGGATCACCAGCCCCTCGACGCCGCGCGCCTCGTCCCAGCGGAAATCGGCCCGCGAGACCCCGCGGCATCCCAGCGCCGCATGCGCGCGCACCGCTGCCTCGCAGCACGCATCATGCACCGCGGACGGCACATCGGCCGGAAGGACGTGGCGCGAGCCGCCGGGCTTGTACTTGGCGTCGTAATCGTACCAGCCATCGGTGACGATATCGGTCACGCCGAGCGCGCGATCGCCCATCACCGTGACGGTGAGCTCGCGGCCCGGCACATAGGCCTCGACCATCACCCGCTCGGGCATCCCCGCCGCGAGCACCGGCGGCGCGTTGGCGCCCTCGGCCACGATGTAGATACCCACCGAGGAGCCCTCGTTGTTGGGCTTGACGACATAGGGCGGGGCCATGACGTGCCGAGCCTGCACATCGGCGGCATCGGCGATCAGGCTCTCGACGACGGGCAGCCCTTCGGCCGCGAAGACCTGCTTGGCGCGCGCCTTGTCCATCGCGAGCGCCGAGGCCAGCACGCCGGAATGGGTGTAGGGAATGCGCAGCCATTCGAGCAGGCCCTGCACACAGCCATCCTCGCCCCAGCGGCCATGCAGCGCGTTGAAGACGAGATCGGGCGCAGCCTCGATCAGCCGCGCGGGCAGATCCGCCCCCGCGTCGATTTCGATGACCTCGTATGCCTCGCCCCTCAGCG
>LFIK01005003.1_pt1 | contig 10667 bp, 14 predicted proteins | sample 643401 | NCBI WGS metagenome assembly LFIK01 (sample SAMN03777447, study PRJNA286221) | soda lake metagenome | biome: soda lake; feature: Kulunda steppe; material: water; isolation source: sample T5-Br brine of Lake Tanatar-5 | place: Russia: Kulunda steppe | collected 2010-07
CTTTGATAAGAATCTCAGTCCAGACTTTACTTTCTCTTTGTCTGCTGGATCCGTGTTGGCTTTGTATCACTTGTCGACATGTAACAACTATAGCACGTCTGTGAAGACACCTCTCCACGGTCAGGCAGGTACTCCGCTCTGCGTCAGGCCAGCCCAAAAGTCCTGTGACCGAACTGCTCTTTTTCAGAAAGGAGAATCATCGGCACGCATTTGGTTTCAATAAGAAAACCAAATCTAAATACTTACAGTTCGGTAGGTACAGCTATGTAACCTTGTGTTGGCTTTGGCTGCAGGCCTGATTGGCTTCAGCTAAGCTGCCCATGTTCAGCAGGTACAGCTATGTAAGCTTGCCTTTCCTCACCATGTGCTGTACATTGACTTTTCTGTCTCCATCAGCAGTCCTTTCTTTTTGTGGACTGCTCGTACTTAATTTGAGCTTTTACCATTATCAAGAGTAAATTTTAGCCTCCTTAGTTGTTGTATGTGTATGCTGATTGGGCTTAAGCTGCCAATGTTGTCCAAGTGGACTCTATCAACTTTTGATACACAACTGCCTAAAACTTTTGAGCATCTGTTGTCTCCATGATGCGTGCGTGTGTGAGAGTGAGAAGTCCGCTGGCTCACATATCAAGATTGTGCATGGAGCACAATGCACTAGCGGCATGCCCCTGACATGTGATGCAAAAAGGAGAACTCACAAGCTACAATGACAATTCATCGTAGCGATGTCACATCCAGCAAAGTCATTAGAGCAGTCTCAACTGGAGACAGTCACAAAATCTCAAGTTTGACAGAGAAGGGTGGCATCTCAAATGGTATTGACAAAGCAGGTGTACCCAAAGATTTTCAGAAATCCATTTGGAGGGAAAACCTCGGGAAGGAATTGGTACATCCACATGTTCAGACAAGCAGCAATTGGGATCACTACATTTTGAAACACCATGCTCACAAATGCTACAGGGTATCCTAAAATTTTGTGAAAGAGGGTGGCTCCAGAAAGCTCTGCTTGGCGCAAGTAGAATTGAGAGACAATGTTCTTTGCCGCGGACTTGCGCACTCAGTCTAGTTATGATGCCGCCAAGACTGATCAGTTGTTATACAAGAGGACAATCTTTGATATCAAACTACAAGCAAGGAAGGAAGATAGTGAACACAAAGCATACATGAAGATGAGAAGGATTTTCAATAACGTTGTGCAAATTGTCTCCAAAATGGGTTGGATAGTAATCAAAATGGGGCGTCTCATGCCAAGGCGGGGCCTTCTCAACATAACCAAGGACCCAAAATTATAAGGCAAGTGAAACCTCGTATTTGACGTTCACATTGCGTTTGCGTGCACAACACAGCTTCTATGGCACAGTAAAGACAAATCAAGTCTTGGCCATCAGAGTGAAAGAAGAATATTCATGACACGTGCAAGGCAATTTGTCAGCAAAGAGACAAGCAGAAAGTGGTAGGCAAGCTACAAGTTGCATTACCAGAAGTTGCAGCTTGAAAGCAAACGTGCTTAGGTGCACCAACAAGGTAGACTTAACATGCAAGAAAGCTTTGCATGTCCATTAAGCATGTTCTTGTCTGCCATGTAAGGCAGTTCAACTTGTCATTCACAACCTACAAGGAAGTGCTACAAACTTGCAATTTACAACTTTTTAAGGAATGACAGCACAGTATGACATCCTTTGCTCCTGCATGTGAAGGTGTCCATTGAGCAAGGATGATAAATCTGTCATAAATTCATTTAAAAGGCATTGCTATGCAGTCTGGATCTTTCCTGACATTTGGCAGCAGCTAAAGAAAACTCACCTTGTCATCCTTCTCCTGAAACCTTTAAACCTTCAGGTCCGCCTCCTTTTGGGGTCTTGGGCTCCATCACCTCTATTGGTTACACGCTCCGGGCTCTTGGGGGATGTCTGCATTAACGGTGAATAGTCGAGATCTCTTGGGCTGCCAGCCAGTACCGCTTCAATGTCCCCCTTGATTCTGTCTTTGATATTCCCAATCTGATCAAATTGTCGTTGTTGCCTCTGCGTAAGCAAAATACATCAATTCAGAAAGTGTGCCCTCACCAAGACACCATCTTTAAAGGTCGTGCTGCTCATGCAGGCATCAGCTTGTGCATCTCATGTATAAGTATCTGCTTATTGCATGATATATTCACAGAGGAACTTTTAAGCATCAATAATGTCCACGGTAGTATGTAATGCGGGGTTGGGCGCTTTAAATAAGTGGTGAATGTTTGACCCCCACTTGCTCAGACTTTTCCCAGCAAATACACGAGATGACATACAAGTTTACTATGGCCTATTTTTGGTGCAATGTGGCTACTCAAGGTGGGTTTGTAGCTTCTGCACGCTACAGGGTGCAGTAACCCTTACCATCACAACACTTCATGCCCTACTTCTATCACAATTCCACATCATTGAGCCAATGAAAAAGGTTAAAAAGATGTACATATTGTAAATAGTGTTAAACTGTGATAAAGTATTGTCATTTGGCCAAGATTAGTTTGAGACAGTCCTCCAAAATGGCAGTGTGATACCCCTAGACAATGGCCTAGTGATATGACATTTAAGGAAGCAGAGATACTTGACGTCACAGCACCATCTCAATTACAGACGTGCTTAGGCTGCCAAGCAGTACAAATGACTGCAGGCTTGCTTGTGGCATACTTACATCAGTGAGTCTAGGAGTTTGTTTGTATGGAACTTTCCAAGCAAATAAAGTTCGAGGGGTTTCCCCCTTTGGCGGGTCCTTCACAGATTTGCAAGCCAAGTAGAATGCCAGCTTTTCAGCCAAAAGATCTCCATCAAATCCAAGGCGCGTACACGTGACCATGGCCAGCACCTTTACAAAGCGCTGCATGAAGTGGTGTGGATGATACTTGTAATAATCTGCATAAGCAAAAAAAACAGTTAGTGTCATGAGGGAGTATAAACTGCATGAATGCATTTGTGCATGCGTGCGTGTGTGCGTGTGCGCGTGCGTGCGTGGATGCGTGTGAGCGTGCATGTGTGCGTTTGAATGTCGCGCAAAAATAATTTTTGGGAATTGAGATTTTTGTGTGTGACCGCAATTTTTTTGGTTTGAGTGAAAAAATTTGTGGCGCTACGCTTGGGCCCATAGGCTAATTTACGCCAAACAAATTTGAAAATCTTGTATCTCAAGTGTAAAATTGCAATACAGCCTAGTGTAAGTCACACACACATCATGCGTATGATACACAAACATACACACACAACACACATGCACATGCACGCACACGCATACAGGCGCGCACACACAAAGCACACATGTGTACACACACTAAACGCACACACCACACGCCCGCACACACATACACACAGACAACGGACACGTATATGTGTATATATACACAACGGACACACACAACACACACTCACGACAACAAACACAGAACACACACACACAAACACACAAACACACATACGCGTACACGCACACCACACATCCACATACACACAGACAATGGACACACATACACAACGGACACACACACACACCACACAGCAGCCACACACATATGCACGCACACACACACGCACACACAACAGCCACACACATACGCACACACAACACACACATTTGCTGTACAACGAACACAAACATAACACACACACATGCACACACATACAACACAATACACGCATACACGCATCAGACAGGCAGGGCGTGCATGCTTTAGGCTTTAAGTAGGATGGGATAATGAGCGCATGTACTTGCTGCACATGTGCTAGCCACCCACTTGCTCCAAGGTCCATTTGGGCTGTTTCATTTTTGATTGTAAAAATTATCTTTTTACTGTATGAATTTGTTTATGTTACATCATGTAACTTACATGAGATGAATTTGGTGGATGGAACGGGGCTGACGTCTGCTGATGCAGCCGTGCACTCACATTTCCTGGGAAAGTACCCGGCAAGCTGCGTGGAGAACTTAGAATAAGGCTGCGTTAAGGGAGAGCTCTCTGGCGCCTCTGATAGCACTTCATCCACACCATGCGCATCAGCTCTGGAGGATTCTGCCGTACGGGCACGCGCGTGCTCCAAGCAGCACTTAACTAAACAAGGATCAAAAACATCAAATGGCAAAACTCAGCATTGACCTTTTATTGTCAACTGGGTCTCAGGGAGAGCATTTCCAGATCACCCTGTGAAGCCAGCTCAGCATACACACCACCAATGCCCATAAAACTGACTTCAACTCGTTTTCTAATTCATGTTGAGCAATTGCTGTGCTTGCATCTTGTTTTTACACAAAAACCACCCTCACTGAGGCCTCCCCACTTCATAACAATCATATAGCCGAGTTCTGCAGGTCTCACTTAACCCGTGTACTGCTTCAAATCGTCCAAGCAAGTTCCCGGCCCAGGCCTATCTCTGTTCCTGCACCTCATGCCACGATTTGCCCCGCATTCCACGCGCCAGGCCCTCCCATAGCCTTTTTGCCCCGACCTCAGTTGCAGACGCAATAGTATCTGCTCCAGAATTCACACCCCTGCGCAGGGGCATGCTAATCAAATACACCAATTTTGGAGCTCGTCCTAAGAAGACCCAGGTCCCCAGGGCCTATGGTCCAAAAGTGAAAAAAGTGAAAAATGTGTGTGACGGCGGCCTAACAAGTACAATTCTCAGGAGCTGAGGCTAGGGGTAAGCGCGTAAAGATCGCACAAGCATACCTATAAACCTTGGTCTTCATATTTGAGGCATTAAGCAGAAGCAGGAAGGGAAATCGGTGAGACGAACTCAGATCCTTGATTTCCTTGGTCCTTCCCCTTACAGGAGAGGGGGCCTAGGGGCCAAACTAAGCACCCTGCAAGCTGGAGACATAACTCCTTTTCACACATAGCTTGGCTGAGCTGAATTAGGATCTGATTTAACTCCGGGAACGGAAATGCATTCTGGACATAATTCCGCAATATTTCCTAGAAAATGCTTAGCAATGCTTCGAGCATAAGTAAAGCTGTAAAGGAAAAAAAGGATCGAGGAGTAATAGCTCATCCTGCATGCCATCCAGAAAACTTATCCTTACTAGACATTTTCAAAATTCAAAAGCCACTAATGTGGAGGAGAGCAGACCGAGTGCAATGGTTCAGGCCCGCTCAGCGCCAAAAGGTGGAAAATAGCACATCACAATGCATTTTTTTGAGCAATCAAGTCATATGTCCACCAGTTCTAAAAAATTGACCCAGCTTCACTTCACCTTGCCCTTCATCAGTTTTAAAAGTGCAGTCCCTGATTGCTTCATCAGAAGATTCCGTCTTGGACACATTATTATCACTGCAAGTAAAAGCAAGTAAGACCTCTGCCTTCTTCCATGCATACATGTTGAACATTGACCCCAGCTGGCTTTAAACTGCTTTTGGGACCCTGGTGCAAAGCACTGTGTGAACCAGCGTACTGCCAAGCCTTAAAGCGTATCTTTTTGCACCAATGGTACCTGGTGGTCGGTCTGAATATAAAAATCATATTTTATTCGTAAGCGATCCATGCAATGGCAGAATCTAAATCCCATTTGAGCTCCATGGTCTCAGCACCCCGAGCAGGGTAAGCTTCAGAGCCAGTTCAATTGGGCCTTGATATCTGTTATCAGGATCCGGTCACATAGCGCACTGCACCCAGCAACACCAGCTCAACCCGGCCTCAAGATTTTCTAGAAGCAAAAAGGTACACAGCACAAGGTCACCAGGGTTTTGTGAGGAGCGCGCAGTGCAAAACCCTGCATTTGAATCCATCTACAAGGGAGCATCAGCTTTGAGTTCACCAGCTTTCTGTCATCTTTGGAGGACCACCAAGTAATGGTCTAACAGACCTGGCCAAAAGGGTCCGACCGATTCTGGTGGCGGATGCTACTTTGGCACCTTCCTACTCCTTTGATGGAGCGGGGGGACTTGCACCCCAAACCCTTTTGGCCCCTCGCGGCTGGCACCAACCCATACCGGTGGAGCCCGGGACAATTAATGCACGCCTTGACAGATGTGTGCCACACCTTGCACACACCATTTTACCATGCATCATGTTCAAACCTTGCGCTACAGCACTCAAAGCTACATGCTGTATGTGGTGCTCCAAGCCAATGCCGGTCTTAATACCATTAAGAATCATGTTACTCTTTCAAAAAACCACTTTTGTGATACCAAATGTGGAAATGACTAACTTGAAAGAGCTGGGAATTCATTTTGGAAGGAGGATGCTGCATTGGGAGACAACCGTCATTGAATCATATGATGATGATGATGATGATGATGATGATGATGATGCTAGAGCACAGCAAAGCAGGATAGTGTCCCTGAGCAGGGCCGTGGCTGCCAGACTCCTAGCAGTGTCATAATTAGAAGTAACATGTCAAAAATAAGTTTGCCAACAGCAAAAGAGAGCGCCCAAGGAGACTCGTTAATATTACATCTGTTTTTGGGTGATGAACTGGCATGAATGCTCCACAAGATAACTCCCCTTTAAGGCCATAGTGTGAACGCTTTTCAGCACCAAGGGTCCAGCCTGTACAACACTTACATGACCTCGTGCATCCGCATTGTCGGCCTAAAGAATCATCACCAGATGCGGCTACATGAATCACACACGTGTGCATGTAGATAATCTTTTGGCTCATAAGAGATCTCCCAAAAATATATATGCTCTTTCTTACAAACAAAATCTCAAACAAGGATTTTCTGAAATTCCGCACAAATGGGACCCTGGGGGCCTTCACTAAACTTTGTCATTCAACCTGCACTACTCCCCCATGACCTCTCTTCCAGCGTTGCTGTTGGGAACCACACTCTTATGTTTACTAGCTCCCAAAGACAAGCAATAGAATCCAAAAAGCTCTTTACGACAGGTCCTCAAGCCGCAATGAGGCAGCATCACGACACAGACTGCACTGTTCATAAGGAGCCTGCAATGCTGCAGACGCCCTCGCTTAAGCACACAGCTCGTAGCCTGCAAGGTCTTGCATGACAGTCTATCAACCCTGAGCCATCAGGGTAGAGTGCCAGGCTGGAATGCTGAAAAGTTTACAGAGTGTGATTACTGCGGTGGGCGCAAACTTGAAAACTCATCTTTTTCCCCTGTGCATGTGGCCAAGGTGCATCAGTCCTTTATTTGAGAGGATGTCCTCACGCATGCAAGGGAAAACTTCTTTGCGCGCAAGTGCTCCTCAAATTGACATTCTTCACGCCCAGGAAATGTCAGCGATGACTGTCCATCTCATTTTCTATTTGCCTGACATTCTTCACCACAGTTGGCACCCCACAAGTGTAAGCCTGGTAAACACGTACATAGGACATCATCTCAGTGCACTGTCGGCCTGGAGAATCAACACCAGCTAGTGCTGCAGCTGCATATATCACGTGTGTAAACCATGTAGGGATACCTTGTCTCATCAGACATCCTCCTGTGCTAAATGTTATTTTGAGGTACAAAACCCCAAACAAGGGGCTTCTAAAGGTCTTGCACGATTGGGACCCTCCCTGGGGGCCCCCTGAGACCACCCACCCAAAGGGAGAAAAGAAAAGTGCACTTTGGGTGTTTAAATCAAAAAGCGAAAATATTTTTGGGTTAGAAAAAATCTCGTGTGTGACCGCGATTTTTCACTTTTTTGCACTTTGGCTTTTTTGGGGGTCGAGTGAAAAAAGATTAACTTGATTGACAGCTATTTAGTGGGATAGTCCAAAGAACTTCTTGGGGAACTCTCATACACGTACCGGTAAATATCGACTTTTTCCCGTATTTCCTTGTTGGATGCTTTCGCATTCACTTTGGCTCCAAGGAAGACAAGGTTGCCAATGCTGTCGGCCCAGCGCTGGTGATCTTTTTTGGTCCAAGGTTTCCATTCTTGTGGCCTGTAGCTTTCTGGGATGAAGTGATCCATCTGGAAAGACGACTTTTGCATGATGTAGGGTACGTTTGGTAGCCATCTAGGTGACCCGCTTCGGAACAGCGCAGTGCGAAGCGCATCGTCATATTGCATCAAAACAAACCTGCACAGCATTAACCACAGACAATGGGTCCAACACAATGAAAAGTTAGTGCAAAAAGGCCACCTTTTGGGGCTCCTGGAGCCTTGCTTGCTTCCAGCCATCCTGCCCCTGAGACACTTATTGTTTACAAAATTGAAATAAATGATCAAAGCATTGGTATGCCTTAACTGAAAATAGTGCAGCCGCTGGGCCAACGAGTATAAGAAAAGGTTCTCCCCAAAACAGCCTCGTAACATCTGGTCGTCCCCAACACTTGACCCCCCCAAACATGGCCAACTAGCTTTTTGGCCCCCTTGCTCGCCCCATTTCTAGACCCAACCATGCACAACATGTACATACGTTTTAAACAGTCAGACTGTGTGAGAAAATGCGAGATGGGGGCGCGGTGTGCGCGCCTTTGGCCATTCTGGCACCATTTGGCACCATTTGGCAGAAAAATGGCACTTCCCCATTCCTCCCCCATTCCCCAAGAAACTTGCTCCAATCCTGCCCCTTTCCTGGACTATAGCAGCACTTGCATGATGATTTGATGCTGCATAGTCGGATTTGGTAAAGGGGGTCGGGAAGATGTGTTCTGTGGGTGACCCTGTCGCAACCAGAGGTGGGTGCCAGCACAAGGAATGCGATATCTCTGCAACCTCTGCATGCTTTCAAGCCAGGCCAAGCTGAGGTTTGCGGGGGGAAAGTATCTATCTAATGAACCAGAATTGAGGCCAACAGAAGGTGTGAGTGAAAAGCAATGGGCCAACACGTTTCTCAACATCTGCCTCTTTGAGTGCACAGCTCAGCAGCAGAGCTTCCCACGCCCAAATTTACACAGGATGTGCGAGGTATTTCAACACATTAGTAGGCTTCTCAAGCTCAGAGTTTGGGGCTGTGCATGGGAAACAGCATCCACTCTTCCAACCTGATATACTTTTTTCCAAAGTTGCCTTCAAATTCTTCTGCACCAACTTCGACCCCAAGAGCACCAGCAGAACCAGAAAAGTTAAAGCTACCCAATGGTGTGCTCAGGTTAGGAAACGTTGCAACGCCTGCAAAGTTAAGCCTTGAGAGGCCTATTTAGCCACATTTGCCTGAGAAAGGGGTAACCCAGTGTTGGGCATGACCATCCATATAGTCTGTGAGGTACAATTCAAACAAATTCATACCATTCAATATTAAAGTATCATTTAAGCAGACATACTCATGCAATCATTTACAAGTCAGACATTAGAAGATTTAACGGAGCTGTGAGCAACCTACCGGACCCGATTTTTTTCTGTAAGCTCAATCAGGCTTTGAATCAGCTCGTGCTCCTCATTCACTTTCACGTTTTTTTTTTGTTGCCGTCTTGTTGTCTCTTTCAGCTTGAGCTCCTCCATAATCTCTTCTTTGGCTGAGTACAAGGGTTTGTTTTTGAGTTCCTGCAAACAACAGGCAATCAGATTTACATACAGTTACATGTAATAGCTCACATTGCCCAAGATTGTGTGGTCATTTATTTGCACATAGCCAAGACACTCAGACAATTGCATGCAGCCATTTGTGAGCTCCTGTTCGGCTCCTTATGCTCTTAGCTGGACTGCAGGATGGAAGGTTATGAAATTTCCAGGCAGGTCTTAAGCAACACCAGCCCACCGAATTGTAGGGCAATAAGATATCATTTAGCAGTTTTAGGCACATCTTAAGGTCGGCGCATACAGTGTATCTTATGTAGGGTTGGCCAGAACCATGTATCGAAACCTTGATAGGCGTATATTACCTTTATGATACTGGTATTATCCCTGTATTCTGTATGTATCAAAATAGTGGAACCCCTCAAAATTAAACTATACGGGGGTCATTGTGCAGCTCTTGAAGAGCTGAATATGCGTACCCAATCTAGTTATGCCAAAAATAGAAGGTTTAATGGCTGTGCCAGCCCAAAGTGCACAGCCATTGAGTACACATAGCATGGCTGGTGAAAGACTCAAGCTCATTCTCCCAGGCTAATAAAGCAGCTGCCTGCCTTCAAGCCCATTGTTTCCCAAATTTCTTACACTGAGCGTTTCAAAATCTTGGCTGTGCACTGCTCCTTTTCATCCACAACATCAATGTCAGAGAGCAAAATTTCTCGGTGAGCCCCGTTGCTGCCGCTGCTGTTGCCCCTAATATGCGCCGTACTCTTGGCGCGCTCCAGCGCGAGCTGGTTCTTGGTCTTGCTGAAGATGCTGCCAAACATCGACCAGTTGCGCTCAGGTGCACAGCTGTCACATGTGCAGTGAGCAGTTGGCAAGCCACTGCTGAAATGAGGGGGAACTTGCTGATCATGTGCATCTGCCAGAAAAGACTGCAGGACTCTGCTGGCTGTAGCTGCACTGTGCCATCCTCCTGCTCGCTGCACTCTGACAGCACTCTGCATAGGTCTCGCTGCTGCTGCTGCTGTGCCCCCTCCTGCTGCAGACCCCTTGCCTAACTGCTGCTGCTGCTGAGAGCCTCCCCCTGCCACCGACCCCTCACCTCCATGCAAGCCCATGCTGAGTGTCTGTGCTGCCCTATCTTGCATCTCATTGTCAAAAAGGATTCATTTCTCAGACTTAGAATGGTTAATTGAAGGTCATTGTGTGTCGGAGTTTGCCGCAAATTACCTATTTTGAACCATATTATATGTATAACATACAGAATTATACCATGGAATTATACGGAATAC
>LFIK01005005.1_pt1 | contig 10665 bp, 10 predicted proteins | sample 643401 | NCBI WGS metagenome assembly LFIK01 (sample SAMN03777447, study PRJNA286221) | soda lake metagenome | biome: soda lake; feature: Kulunda steppe; material: water; isolation source: sample T5-Br brine of Lake Tanatar-5 | place: Russia: Kulunda steppe | collected 2010-07
GCCCAGGCAGAACTCTACCGCTGGGTCGACGAGGACGGCGAAGTGCACTACAGCGACCGCCTTCCGCCGGAGCGCGCCACCGACCAACGGCGAATCTTCTCGCGCGGCGGCGACACCCTGCGCGACGTGGAGCGTATGCCCGCGGCTGAGGAACTGAAGGCGCTGGAAGAAGCGCGCAGGGCGGCAGAGGACGAGGAGCAACGCGCCGAGGAACAGCGTCGTCGGCAGGCCGAGTACGATCAGATGCTGCGGCGGAGCTACACCAGCGCTGACGACGTGGAACGCAGCCGGGAGCGACGCATTCAACCGCTGCAGACCCAGCTGGAGAATGCTGAACGCCGCCAGAAACGCCTGGAAGACCGCATTGAGGAGCTACGCAATGCGGCAGCCGAAGCCGAGCGCGGCCAGCGGGATGTGGCGCCGTACGAACGACGTCTGCAGCAGGCCCGTCAGTTACGCCAGCGGGAAATCGAGCGGATCCGGCAACGGCAGGAGGATATCGAAGCGGTGAACACCGAATTCGATCGTCATCTGGAACGCTTTCTGATTATTCTGGGCGAGCGCGATTAGCGGCTCGCCAATCGCGTCAGCCTTTACGCAGCGGCTCGCCACTGCGCGGCGGACCCTGAATCAGGGTACCGACGCCGGTATCGGTGAACAGTTCCAGCAGCACGGCATGAGTCACGCGGCCATCGATGATATGCGCCGCATGCACGCCGTTCTGCACCGCCTCCAGGGCGCAGCGGATCTTCGGCAGCATGCCACCGTGGATCGTGCCATCGGCAATCAGCGCCTGAACCCGCCCCGCGTCCAGCCCGGTCAGCAGCTCGCCCCCGCCATCCAGTAGACCAGCCGTGTTGGTGAGCAGGATCAGTTTCTCGGCCTGCAGCACCTCGGCCAACCGTCCGGCCACCAGATCCGCATTGATGTTGTAGCTGCGACCGTCGTCACCCACACCGATGGGCGCGATCACCGGGATGAAGGCGCCGCTGTCGAGCATGTCGACCAGCGCCGGGTCGATACCGGCAACTTCGCCGACCTGACCGATATCGCGGCTGGGGTCCGTATCGCTGTCGGACAACGTCAGCTTGCGTGCCCGGATCAGTCCTCCGTCCTTGCCGCTAAGACCAACTGCGCGTCCGCCCTGGCTGTTGATGAGCTGGACGATTTCCTTGTTGACCAGACCACCAAGCACCATCTCGACCACATCCATGGTTTCGTCGTCGGTTACACGCATACCATCGACGAAACGGCTCTCCTTGCCGATGCGCTCCAGCAGGCTGCCGATCTGCGGCCCGCCACCGTGCACCACCACGGGCCGGAAACCCACCAGCTTCATCAGCACGATGTCGCGCGCGAAACTGCGCTTCAGCTGCTCGTCGACCATCGCATTGCCGCCGAACTTGACGACGATGGTGCGACCACGGAAGCGCTGGATGTAGGGCAATGCCTCGGTCAGGACCCGGGCGACCTCTGCCGCCTCAGTGGGACTTTGACTCATGACTGTCTCCGTGTGGAATTCCCTGTCAGAAACCGGGCTCGGTCCCCGGGCTGGCCTCCGCCAGCAAGTCCCTGAAGGCGGTCTTGATGCGCTCCAGCGCCACTTCGTCATCCGCCTCGAAACGCAGCACCAGGCAGGGTGTGGTATTTGATGACCGCACCAGGCCCCAGCCATCGCTGAAATCCACCCGCAGGCCGTCAATTGTCGTGATCTGGGCGTCCGGGAAGCGCGCCCGCTGCATCAGGCGCTCGATCACCCGTGGCGGCTCGCCTTCCTCCAGATGCACCTTCAGCTCGGGCGTGCTGACCGTCTCCGGCAATTCGGCGAAGACCTCGGCACTGGGCCTCGGGTCATGGGCCAGGATCTCAAGCAGCCGGGCGGCGGTATACAGGCCGTCGTCGAAACCGTCCCAGCGGTCGTTGAAGAATATATGCCCGCTCATCTCGCCGGCCAGGGGTGCACCGGACTGCTTGAGCTTGGCCTTGATGATCGAGTGTCCGGTCTGCCACATAACCGGCACACCGGCATGCTCTTCGATAATCCGCGCCAGATGGGCGGAGCATTTGACGTCGAAGATGATATCCGCCCCGGGCTTGACCGCGAGGATCTCACGCGCGTACAGCATCATTTGTCGGTCCGGCCAGATGATCTTGCCGGTACCGTCAACCACACCCAGACGATCGCCGTCGCCATCGAAAGCGAGGCCGACATGAGCATCCACCTCGGCGACCTTCTCTATCAGAGTCTGCAGGTTCGCCGGGTCGGCGGGATCGGGGTGATGGTTGGGGAAGCTGCCATCCACATCGCAGAACAGCTCATGCACCTCGCATCCGAGTTCGCGCAGCAGACGCGGCGCGATGCCACCGGCAACGCCGTTGCCGCAGTCGACAACGACGCGCAGCGGCCGGGTCAGCTTGACGTCGGCCAGGATCCGCGTCAGATAGTCCGGCACCACATCCAGCAGGCGCAGATCACCGGCCACTGGTGCCCGCACCAGCCGTCCATCCTGCAGCCGATCATACAGGCCGGAAATGGCGTCGCCGGACAGGGTTTCGCCGCCCAGCATGATTTTCAGCCCGTTGTAATCCGGCGGATTGTGACTGCCGGTTACGACGACACCGGAACCGGTCTGCAAATGGTAGGTGGCAAAATACATGACCGGTGTCGGCACCTGACCGATATCGATGACATGCACGCCAGTGCTGCGCAGTCCCTCGCCCAGAGCATCGGCCAGTGCAGGACTTGACTCGCGGCCATCGCGGGCCACCACCAGGGTATCCAGACCGCGGTCCACGGCCTCGCTGCCGATGGAGCGCCCAATCTCATGCACTACGGCCGCATCCAGCCCGGCATCGACCCGGCCGCGGATATCGTAGGCGCGAAACAGGTCTCGCCGGATTGCCGGTGCCGTGGGCCTTCCTGTATCGGATTCTGAATCCTTTGTCATGGCAATCTCCCTGGTGTCCGCCGAGGTCCTGCTCGGTTCAGTCGCTACCACCCGCCTGCCGGTAACATGGCCCCGTCCCTGTAACAGCAGGTAAAGAATGCTCAGTACAGCAAGCAACGACGCATAGAGGAAAAGCGGCGAGGATAGCGCCGGCCGCGCCTCCGGCACCAGCGGCTGAGTCGCCTGGAGCACCCAGGGCGTGCCGGCTACCGGCACGCGCTCCGTCACCTCGGCAGCATCACCGACCTCACCCAGCAGGGGCACCTCGCCACCATCCGCATCCTGCTGAAGCAGCGCGACCGATGGGCCGCCGGGGGCGCGGTCAAGCTGGCGCTGCAGCCAGCCGATGGGCTGACGCAGTATCAGGTGGGCTCGCGGTTCGCCGGCAAAAGAGACCGACCGCAGGAAGTAGATCACCACCTCACCGTCCGACAGCCGGTGCGCTTCGGGAGGCATGCGCTCGGTACCCCGTTCCGCCCGCTGCAGCATGTCATGCAGGGCAAAGCCAATGGGCGGAACTGCACGCGGCATCGGTTCATCAATGCCCAACGGCAACAGCCAGAGTGTGTTGATCTCGTCGGTGATTTCAGTCGGTAGACTCAGATCGACAGCGCGCCGCTGCACCACCGGATCCTCGGCACGCTGACCAAGCCAGCGCTCGCTCCAGGCAACCCCCTCGGCCACGGCATTGGCCTGCGCCTGCATCTGCAGAACCCGGATTTCGACTGCCTGGTGATGCAATCGTGCTGCCGCCCGCTCCTGGGCATACCAGACTGCGAGCGGCAGCAGCAGGAGCAACAGGATGAGGCCCGGTCGCAGCCAGCCACGGGCATGGTCGGCAATGCCCGCCACCGCTCAGTCAGTCCCCGTATGACCGAAGCCGCCGTCGCCACGGACCGAAGCATCGAATGTCGACACCTGCTCCAGACGCGGACGCAGCACTGGCACGAAAACCAGCTGCGCGATCCGTTCGCCGGCGGCAATGGCGTAAGTATTCTGGCCTCGATTCCAGCAGGACACGAACAACTGCCCCTGGTAGTCGGAATCGATCAGCCCCACCAGATTGCCAAGCACGATGCCGTGTTTATGCCCCAACCCCGAACGGGGCAGAATTACCGCCGCGACGTTGGGATCTCCGATATGAATTGCCAGACCACTCGGGATCAGCAGCGTCTGGCCCGGCGCCAACTCCACATCCCCCTCCAGACAGGCCCGCAAATCGAGGCCGGCGGACCCGTCGGTGGCGTAGTCCGGCATCGGAAACTCACGGCCCAGACGGGGATCGAGCACCTGCATCTGAACGGATTGCAGCATCCTTACTCCCTGCTCATTCGGTCGGCGATGAAGGCAATCAACTCGGCTGCAACTTGTGCCTTCGAGGCCGGGCCCAGCCAGCAATCACCATCCTGCCAGCGCAACCACAGGCGATTGAGGTCAACATCGAAGCCGCTATCCGGCTGCCCCACCAGATTGGCCGCAATCAGATCCAGCCCCTTACGCCGGCGTTTGTCCTCGGCATGGCCCTGCAGATCTTCCGTTTCGGCTGCAAAACCAACCGTGAAGGGCCGCGGTGAGGCAGCGGCAACACTAGCGAGAATATCCGGATTACGCTCCAGCGCCACCTGCATCTGTTGCTCGCGCTTCTTGATCTTCTCCGCCGCCACCTGCTTCGGTCGGTAATCCGCCACGGCCGCGCAGCCGATGAACAGATCACAGCCATCCAGCAACCCCAGCACTGCATCGTGCATCTGTCCGGCGGTTTCAACGTCAGTGCGATGCACCCCGATAGGCGAATCCAGCGTCACTGGCCCGGCAACCAGCTCCACCTCGGCGCCGGCATCGCGCGCCGCCGCTGCCAGGGCGAAACCCATACGGCCGGAGCTGCGGTTACTGATGAAGCGTACCGGATCCAGCGCCTCGCGGGTCGGCCCGGCGGTCAGCACCACCCGTTTACCCTGCAGCAGCCGCGGTCCGAAAAGACCACCGACATGCCGCACCAGTTCCAGCGGCTCCAGCATGCGGCCAGCGCCCTGCTCACCGCAGGCCTGATCACCAACACCCGGTCCGAATATGGCAACGCCGCGTTGTTCGAGGATGGCTACGTTGCCGCGCACGGCCGGGTGCAGCCACATGACGCGATTCATTGCCGGCGCCACGGCCAATGGTGCCTCGGTAGCCAGACACAGGGTCGTCAGCAGATCGTCGGCCTGACCATGCGCCAGCCGCGCAAGTACATCGGCGCTGGCTGGAGCGATCAGCACGGCATCCGCCCAGCGGGCAAGGGCAATATGTCCCATTGCCGCCTCGGCCTCGGGATCCAGCAGACTCGTGTGCACCGGCTGACCCGATACCGCCTGGAATGTCAGTGGCGTAACAAACTCGGTGGCCGCGCGGGTCATGACCACCCGCACCTCGGCGCCGGCCTCGCGCAGTCGACGCACCAGATCGGCACCTTTATAGGCAGCAATGCCTCCGGTCACACCAAGAATGATATGCCGCCCCTGCAGCGAACTTCGCGTCATTTAAGCATCCAGAATCGTGCCAATGAAACGCTCATTCGTTCCGACAACGCGCTGCAGCCATTGCCACGTCACGACGCCAACGAATCAGCATGGCGTTCAGTGTAGGGAAACTGGCGGCTGCCGGCATCCACGTAAGTCAGTCACCCATTGAGCTGCGGCTGCTCCCATGGCACCGAAGCCTCCAGGCGCTCGCGCAAATCCGACTCGGAAAGGGCCTGCAATTCCTGTTGGGCTTCAAGCCGCGTTTCGGCCGCAAGCATCGCCTTGCGCACGCCATCGCCGCCTTCCGGCACCAGCAGCACGACGAGCATGCCGTAAGATTCTCGGCCGATACTGGCAGACCAGGACTGCCCCTGCTCATCACGGAAGGCTCGCATGCTACCTCCTGCCTCGGGGAAAAGCTGAGTAAGGCGATGTCTACATCATGCCACGCTCGGCCAGCGAGACCGGCTCGCCGTCGCCAATCACGAAATGATCCAGCAGGCGAATGTCCACCAGACCGAGGGCATCCCGCAGCCGTTCGGTGATGCGCTGGTCGGCGCCGCTGGGCTCGGCCACACCGGACGGATGATTGTGAGCGAGGATCACTGCTGCCGCATTCAGCGTCAGCGCCCGCTTCACTACCTCCCGCGGATGCACACTTGCCGAATCGATGGTGCCGCGAAACATCTCCTCGAAGCGCAGCACCCGGTGTCGATTGTCGAGAAAAAGCACCGCGAACACTTCATGCGGATAATGCCGCAGGCGAGCAGTGAGAAAGGATGCGGTCTGACGCGGCGAGGTCAGACTCTGGCCACGCTGCAACTCGCCGTGCAGATGCCTGCGAGCGATTTCGAGCACGGCCTGGAGCTGCGTGAACTTGGCATCGCCGAGTCCGGGCGAGGCACAGAAGGTGTCGCGATCCGCCTCCAGCAAAGGCCGCAGCCCGCCGAAGTGCTGCAGGAGCTGGCGCGCCAGATCGACGGCACTCCTGCCGGCAATCCCGGTGCGCAGAAAGATGGCGAGCAGTTCGGCATCGGACAGTGCCGCAGGCCCCTGGGCCAGAAGGCGCTCTCGCGGCCGCTCCGATGCCGGCCAATGATTGATTCCCATGCAGACGTTCTCCTTCCCTGGAGTGACGCCGCGGCGGACATGCTGTCCGCCGATCCATTGCCCTGGGGCAATCCCGGTTTACACCATTGCTGCGCGCAGCTTTCCCATGGCGTTCTTTTCCAGCTGCCGGATCCGCTCGGCGGACACCTGGTACTGGTCGGCAAGCTCCTGCAGGGTCGTCTTGTCGTCCAGCAACCAACGGCGCTGCACGATGTCCCGGCTGCGCTCATCCAGACCGTCCAGCGCCTGGCGCAGGGAACTGGTCTGATGGGCGTTCCAGTCCGACTGCTCGGTGGCGGCGGCCGGATCCATTGAGCTGTCCTGCAGGAAAGCGGCCGGCGAGCGCACCACCGCGTCCTCGTCGTCGGACTCGGGTTGCGGGTCGAAAGCGATATCGTGACCGCTTAGCCGGGACTCCATCTCCACAACGGTTTCCGGCTTGACGCCGAGATCTCCGGCAACGCGTTTGACTTCGTCCGCAGACAGCCAGCCGAGCCGCTTCTTGGAACTGCGCAGATTGAAGAACAGTTTGCGCTGGGCCTTGGTCGTGGCGACCTTGACGATGCGCCAGTTACGCAGGATATATTCGTGGATCTCGGCACGGATCCAGTGCACGGCGAACGAAACCAGGCGTACCTTGACCTCGGGATCAAAGCGCTTGACCGCCTTCATCAGACCGATATTGCCTTCCTGAATCAGGTCAGCCAAAGGCAAACCGTAGCCGTTGTAGCCACGCGCGATGTGCACCACGAAGCGCAAATGCGCCAGCACCAGCTGACGGGCGGCCTCCAGATCCTCGTTCTGCCGATAGGCGATGGCGAGCGACTGTTCATCCTCGACGCTCAATACCGGAATCTGGTTGACGGCCTGGATATAGGCCTCTTCACTGCCCGATCGCAGGGGCAGCTGCTGATAATTGGTCATTGCCAAGGCAGTTGCCATGTTGATATACCCCCGATTAGGAATTTGATGCTCTAAAGTTTAGCAGTCACTGGCTTAGAGTGCTAAGAGGGCAAAAGGGTTCCTAACAAAAAGGGCAGGGCGCGGTTTTACGTGTAACGTTTTACGTTTTACGCCAACCACCTAAAACGTAAAACTCTTACCCCTAAAACCTTTTCGTTAATCTACTTCGGCTCAATCGCTGCCAGATGACGACCGACAGCGAGCCAGGAACCGGTCAATCCGAGACCGATGCCGACCAGACAGAGCAGGCCAAAGCCGCCGAGGCCGGGGCCGACCAGGATGGGGCCTGTCTGGTAGAGCCGGGCCAGTTCCGACGCCGGCCCGTCCAGGGCAAGTCGCACACCGCCAACCAGAACCGCCGACGTCAGACCGCCCAGAGCCCCGTACCAGAGACCCTCGTAGAGAAACGGACGGCGGATGAAACCATCGGTCGCGCCAATGAGCTTGGCAATGACGATCTCCTCACGTCGGTTCTGGATCGCCAGCCGAATCGTGTTGCCGACCACCAGCACCACGGTCAGACCGAGCAGCGCGGCAATGAGCCAGACCGCGCGCCGCAACAGATCGGAAATACTCTGCAGTCGCTCCACCCAGGCCAGATCCAGACGCACGCTATCGACGCCGTCTGCGGCCTGCACTTCGGCACCGAGGGCCTGCAGGCCTTCTGCACCCAGGCCGGGATCCGGAATCAGCACGATAACCGCCGGCAGCGGATTGTCATCCAGCAGGTCCAGCGCCTCGTCCATGCCCGCCATGCGCCGGAAATCAGCCAGCGCCTGATCGGGCGAAATAATGGTCGCTGCCTGCACCGGGGGACTCTGAGCGAGTTCGTCAGCCAGACTCTGGACGCGGGATTCCTCTACCGACAGATCCAGAAACACGGATAGCGAGGCACCGCGGTCCCAGTCGGCGCTAAGACGCTCGACGTTCTGCAGCAGCAACAGGAACAGCGCTGGCAGGGCCAGGGAAATGGCGAGCACGCCGACGGTCATCAGCGCCGACAACGGCATACTGACCAACCGACCCAGAGAACTCACCAGGGCGCGGCCATGGGCGATGGCCCATGCCGACAGCCCAGCGCGCAGGCGAGCCAGTCCGCCGTGCCCACGGCGGGCCGCACCGCGCGAAGGCCTGGCTGTCGGCCGCTTCATGCCGCCTCCCCGGCAGCCAGGTCCGAGGCCAAACGACCGTCCAGCAGGCCAATTCGACGAAAGCCGAGCCGCCCCACCAGTTCCATGTCGTGGCTTGCGATCAGCGTGGTCACCCCGACGCGGTTGAATTCAATAAAGAGTTGCATGATTTCGCCGGACAGGGCCGGGTCGAGGTTGCCGGTGGGCTCATCGGCGAGCAGGATCGGCGGCCGCGTGACCACGGCACGGGCTATCCCGACACGCTGTTGCTCGCCACCGGAGAGGGTCACCGGGTAGTACTTCTCGCGCCCGAGCAGACCGACCTTGTCCAGTGCCGCGCGCACGCGCCGGGAAATTTCCCGATGATCGGCAATGCCATTGATGATCAGTGGCAGGGCAACATTGTCGAACACCGTGCGGTCGTGCAGCAGCCGATGGTCCTGAAAGATCATGCCGACCCGGCGACGGAGGTAGGGAATATGGCGCCGTCGCAACCGCGACAGATCGATGTCCGCAACCCGGATATGGCCGCGACTGGGCCTTTCCAGCAGGGCAATCAGCCGCAGCAGGGTGCTCTTGCCGGCACCCGAGGGGCCGGTGAGAAACGCCAGCTCGCCCTGCACCAGCTGGAAACTGAGGTCCTGCAGTGCCTCGTAACCACCGTCGTAACGCTTTCCCACATGCTCGAACCGAATCATGCGTGGGTGGCCCCGTCCTCCTCCTTCAGCACATCACCCAGCAAGGCATCGACGAAATCGGCGGCATTGAACGGGCGCAGATCATCGACACCCTCGCCAACGCCGATAAAGCGGATCGGCAAGCCTAGCTGCTGCGCCATGGCGAAGATCACACCACCCTTGGCGGTGCCATCCAGCTTGGTCAGCACCAGCCCGGTGACACCGACCGCCTCCTGAAAATGCCGCGCCTGGGACAGTGCGTTCTGACCGGTGCCGGCATCGACCACCAACAGGGTCTCGTGCGGCGCGGTTTCGTCCAGCTTGCCGAGCACGCGCCGCACCTTGCGCAATTCATCCATCAGATTGCTCTGGGTATGCAGGCGACCGGCGGTATCGGCAATCAGCACATCGGCGCCGCGGGACTGACCCGCCTGCAAGGCATCGAAGATGACCGAGGCCGAATCGGCGCCGCTATGCTGGGCGATCACCGGGATCCCGGTGCGCTCGCCCCAGCGCTGCAGTTGCTCGACGGCGGCGGCGCGGAAAGTATCGCCGGCCGCCAGCAGGACCTTGTGGCCTTCGCCTTTCCAGCGACTGGCGAGCTTGCCGATGGTAGTGGTCTTGCCGACGCCATTGACCCCCACCGTCAGCACCACCCAGGGCCTGTGCGTCACCGGGTCCGGTACCAGCGGCGCCTCACAGGGTTGCAGAATCGCCAGCATGTCGTCGCGCAGTGCGCGCATCAGGCTGTCCATGTCCTGCAGCTCATGCCGCTTCAGCCGAGCAGTCATGCCGTCAATGATGCGGCTGGTTGCCTCGACCCCGACATCGGCCATCAGTAGTCGAGTTTCCAGTTCCTCCAGCAGATCTTCATCAATGGTCTTGCGACCGAGGAAGACCGTCGCGAGACCCTCGGTCAGGCCACTTCGCGTCTTGCCCAGACGTTCGCGCAGGCGCCCGAAGAACCCGGGGCGTGACGGCTTTTCTGCCTCGCTGACGGAGCCTGCTTCCTGTTTTCCGCGTTTTCTGAAACCTAGCATCGCTCTCACGGTCACTACGGTGGCTGGTGTGCGTATCCTATCACCGAGATTACCCCGCGGGAGTTGAGACTTATGAACGGCATGTTGCAGCGAATCTGGCGGCCACTCGGCCTGCTTCTGATCGCAGTCCCTCTTGCCGCCGGCGCCGTTGAAAGCGGCGTCCACGAATACACGCTGGACAACGAGATGCGCCTGCTGGTGAAGCCGGATGCGCGGGCCCCGGTGGTGGTGACCCAGCTCTGGTTCCCGGTGGGTTCCAGCCACGAGCCGAGCGGCCTGACCGGTGTCTCCCA
>LFIK01005006.1_pt1 | contig 10665 bp, 10 predicted proteins | sample 643401 | NCBI WGS metagenome assembly LFIK01 (sample SAMN03777447, study PRJNA286221) | soda lake metagenome | biome: soda lake; feature: Kulunda steppe; material: water; isolation source: sample T5-Br brine of Lake Tanatar-5 | place: Russia: Kulunda steppe | collected 2010-07
GGGGGTGGGCTGGTGTGGGTGCAATTGGATATTGCTGTTTCTATGGAGGAGCTCATGCTGAGCCTGCGCCGCTGCCCTGACAAGCAGGTCCCGACTCATGATGGGAGGCGGTGTTGTGCGCTGCCTCCCCTTCAGGCAATGGGTGTGGTTGTCTCTGCCCGCGCAGCCAACCGCTCCCAGGAAAGAGTCCCCTGATGCATATAGCAGGACCACTGCTTGAGAGCTCAATACCACGCCACTCAGCCCTTATGTGGGACACATGTTTGAATTGGAACAACACAGGTAAGGTTAGCATGGCCCCTGCACAAGGAGGACACCTTGAAACCGTACCACTGCGTCGTGCGTACCTTGGAAGGAGGACAAAGCTGGAGCACGTGCACAAACCTGCACGCGCAGTGCAGTGCTTGGCAGGTCAGGATTGCACTTGGCCGCCGGTGCCGGAAGCGCGTTTTTCCTACATGGTGGGGACACCTGGACCAGCGCCATGCACACACTCGACATGCACCCTCACCTGAATCACGCACGCAACAAAGCACAATGGACGCGCAGAAGCACCCAGCTTGCATCCCCATATGCTTGCAGGGCTCACACGCCCCTGGCCCTGTAGTAGCAGGCCTCAGCAGCGGCGACGCGGCCGCCACCACTGCCGGCTACACACCTGGCGGCTACAGCGGGTACGGCAACAGCGCGAGCGCTGGGGGGGGGCTGCCCGTCACAATCCTGAGCGGGCCGCAGGCGTTCCCAGGCCAGGGCAGCGGCAGCTTGGGTACCCAAGCTGCCGGCGCGGGCGTGGGTGCGCAGATGCAGATGCAGGCCAGCCTGGGGGTGCCGGCTGCAAGCATGGGGTTCCCAGGCGCCGGCACTGCTACTGCGCATGGCAGCTCAGGGCCACCCCGGAGGGGCCATCAGTCCAAGGGCGGAGTGGGGCAGCCCTTGTTCCTGCCAAACAGCGGCGGGGGGGGGCCGGGTAATGGGGGAGGCAACGGGGGCAGCCAAGGAGGACCTGTACCCCAGCACCCAGCTTCATCCATCATGTGTATGACCCAGCTGCAGAAGAAGCAGGTGTGTGGGTCAAGGGGTGGGGATGCACCCAGTGTCCTCCGAGCGCGGCGCAGCAGCATGAGGATGATGGGGTATTCGACATACCTTTGGTGAAATGCTGCCTGGGCTGCAGCTGTAGCTGCAGGCTTAGTTCTGTATGTGTGTGTGTGTCATGTGTGAGAGCGCGCGCATGTGTACAGGTCCTCACAAAAGAATAGTGCTGCATGGAACAGAATGTTGCTACTGTTTGCGCCAGAGCCAACAATCTGACTGTGGCCCTGATCAGCACTGCGGGCTCCTCTGTTGATCTGTACGCACTCTGTTCAAAGAAACTGGGCGAGCTTGGTCCTCAGCCTTCCAATCAGCCTTCTGAACAGGGGCCACGTCCTTTTCTTTGACGCACTCCCTCTTTTCAGTAGGGCAACAAATCATTTAATGAATGACGTACCATCTGGTATGATCTTACGTTATGCACATGCTAATAGTGCCCCTCTATTCTTTATTTCACAAGCTTAACAAGACACCGAGGAAGACCCTCCCGAGGATGTCTGCAGCAGCACCTCCTCCGCGACCTTGATCTGCGTGACTCCGTGCACTACGGTCCCTGATCCTTATACTGATGCTTATCCTCATCGCTCCCAACTCGTCACGGTTGCCCCTTTTGCAGGCAGCGGAGGCTGGCAGCAATGCAGCTGCTGCCGCCGCATCTGCAGCCTTGTCGGGAGGCGCAAAGGGGGCATCAAGCGCTGTGGGTGGCCGCGCACATAGAATGAGCCTGCTCAGCCGTGGAAATCCACTGGTGCGTCGCGCGAAGTTGCGCGGGTATGCGTGACGCGCGTATTTTGTGGGTTTGAGGGTGCATGCGCGTCTGGAAGGCACAAGTTTTGAGCCCCATGTGAAGGATTACCATTTTGGATGCTTACCTGCTGTGCATGCAGTGTAGTTTGGTTTGCGGCACACAAACAATTGCTGAGGCATGATTGCAAATAGACGGTGAGAGCAAGGACTGTCAGGGACAATCACACAACACCCTTACTGGTGTTCTTGTGTAGACCTACCAACTCTTAACCTGCGGGCATGCACCACAGGACACATTAAGGACACATCAAATCCGCCTGCTAGATCAACGCTTGTATCGATGCCCCAGATGCAGGGTGGCACGGGCAATGCAGGGGCGGGCACCGCAGCAAGGCACGTCGGCGGCTTGGGAGGGCACGGTGTGCTCCACAACCAGGTGCCACCGTCTGCATCTGCGGCCACGGCACCCCCACCTGCGGCTAGTGCGATGGCTGCTGAGGCCATCCAAAGTGCGCGCAAGTCCATGCAAGGCAGGCGCACTTTGTGCGGGTTTAGCAGTGGCGGCGGCGGCGGCGACTCGGGACTAGGCAGGGGGGAAGCACGGCCAGGGGGAGAGGGAGGATGGGGGTATGGCGGCTGGCCGCAGTGGGGTCATTGGGGGCGGGTTACGCTGGAACAGATCAAGAAGTCCATTGACGACAATGCCGGCCTGGCGGCGGCTGCCTTTGGGGGAGGATGGCGTGAAGCGGCGCTGGAGCAACAGCCGCACCAGCAGGTGCTTGGGCAACAGGACAGTGACATGCAGCAGCAGCAGCAGCAGCAACAGCAGCAGCAGCATAAGGGGGATGCCCAATCGGTGGACCCTCAAACCGGCTGGGTACAGGGTAGTTGCCGTGGTGATCAGCTGCCCCCGCAGCCGGAAGAGCCCGAAGATGAGCCTTTAGGCAGGGCGCAAACAAGCATGAGCAGATCCCGGACGAGCTACAGGCTGCTGGAGTTGGCTCAGGACAGCCAAGAGTGATTAGAATAGATGACATGTCGGCTTAGATTTGCATCAGTTGCCTCCTAATGATGCCCTCCGTTTTACTTAGATTTTCACATGAATGTGCACCTAAAAGAGTTTCTGAGCTTGCAGGGTCATGCTGCGACCATAAAATCTCAGTCTGACCTGCTCAACAAAGACATCTTGGCCATACTCACAGAACCCGACCCGTAGCACCTGCAAACATTCTGCAAGAATGTGCGATTTTCCTGGACAGCGACAGATGACAACAAAAGACGTCAACATACGAAATGACTATTGTGAATCGTGCAAAAAGTTCTTTTCTATGTTCAGTAAAGCCGTATGTCAAAGTACGGCGTGTTCTCCCTCTCAAAGTTGGTGCTACAGTATTCCCACAACGGTGGCAGCTCCCGAGGGATAAGGTGGGCTGCAGCTCCCGTTGCTTTGATCGAGAGGTATGCATGGCCTGTCATGACCATAAACATCCTTGGCCTCTCTGCAGGGCGTACATAGAGACCTGCTTGCCCAAGCTCAAAGCGGACAACCCACAGCTCAGCCTGACTTGCAATGGATTACAGAACCCAGCCAAGCACCCACAACTGCTTGCATCTTACCGTAAGTGCGCAGCACATGTCTCCAGAGCAAGTGCAAGGATCAATGGGATTGGTTATTGTTGTTATGCTTCAGTACCTGCATAGAACGAAAGCAAGTCAGGCAAACTTCAATTTTTTTCACATCTAAACCAGGTAATGGCCGCCGCAAGTCTGTCTGCGTGAAGAACTACCAGCCAGCCCAGATACATACAGCCATTAACTGGCTGAAAGATTCTCATGGCCGGGGTCAGGTAGGTGCTGATGCTGCATTTCATGTGCCAAGTGTACGCCTGCATGGACCCGCTAGGTCAATGTGTTGCTCTCCCTTGCGTGATAGCACAGGCAGATTTTCTTACTTTGTGGCTGATGCTGTTGTGCATGCCCCTCCCTCCTTCCATCCCACACATTTTCATGCATGCACACGCATGCAGGAAGACAGAGTCATAGGAAAGCGCCAATTGTCTCAGAACCCTAGCATCCAAGGAATGTGGAGCCCAGCCTCGTTCCCTGAGGTGTTACAGCAGACAAATGCTGCACGCTTGAGGGCCATGGCTGGCAGGGATTAGGCATGACTTTAATAGGATTGGCCAGGCTCTGCTGAGCATCAAACCGCTGAGCATATGTGTGACAGGGTTGCACGCTGCAGTTCTTCGAATCTACGCTATGACCGTAGCACAGTCGTTTGGTGTGCAAAACTGCTTCTTTACTTATGCAAACGAGGAACATCGCCGCTAAGTACCTGCAAATAACATTGTATTATACTAAAAAGCATCTCAAACATATTTGGGAGGTGCCAGGTGCCCTGGCTGGCCGCTACGGCTACGGCTTAGACGTGCTCCGAAAAAACCAGCTGCTCTCAAGGTCATAGTCTGGAGCAGGGGGCAGCTTGCCGCCCTCCAGATGCTGTTGCCTTGTTTGTGTCAAGGGCGCCTTGAAAGGCCACTGGACCCCTCCAAATTGGGTAACAAATGCCTTGCTATGAAAGGCGACTGGCCACAAGTACTTAGCCACAAAAGCGCTTGAAAAACATGCGCCCAGCATCATTACTTGTCCATTGCATTCATCTGATGAGTCATACGTGCATTCTTGTCTCTGCAATGCATGTACTGATTTGAGCTCTCAAAGTATTAAGCCATTTTATTGATTAAAAATGCCTGCTGTAACAAAAGGCATGCAAATGCCGCCTATTACGCCTGCTAATTATGATTAAAGGGTATATAAATGTTTCCTTACATTCCCACCTGTTTAGCTCTGGACGTCCCAAGCAGTCCAACAGTCTTAGTTGCCCCATCTGCTCCAGCCAAGACAGTGCACTTCATATCTTCTCAGGGTGCCAGCATCCCATCATTAGAAACATGGTGACCGAACTTTACAATATCACAGGCAGACTTATAACAAAATCCATAAGTAAAGGTTCCCAAGGATCCTGTCTTGTATCCACAGATGTGGGCAGTGCTGATGAGCATTGTATGCAAAATCTTCAAATTCCTGTGACAGCAGAATCCAGAGTTCCTTCGGCTTGGATTTTTGCTATAAACCACAATTGAAGAGACTGTCATGCCAGATTTATGTTATGGCCATGCCGCGAGTCTAATTTGGATGCAGCAGTCTCTCGGCGTGACAAGACAGACTCACTTCTAGCCCTGACGCCAGTTTAGTGACTCCAAAGAGAACACGCAACATCAATTCCCAAAATCAACAGAACCATCCCAATGATCAAGGCCTTACTTTAAGGAGTGGAAGAAGGGTGTTTTTGGATGGGGGGCAGGGTTCTTTAGCGGCAGCCAACGCAGCTGGAGGCAGACTCCCATCACCAGCCACAGCTCACCGGCCTAGACGGACTCACCCCCAGAACCTCCCTTGGCAGCGTCGTACCACCCATCTCATTGAGATCAAGTATTGTGAAGACACTCGCCCTGAGCATCAGCTCCAAGCTGCCCATGCTCAGCATGGTCACCTCAGACGCAGCATTGCAGGAGACCATGTTCTTCACGTTATTCTCTTGGGTGTAGGGGGTGTTATTTACATTCCTCACACTTTGGCTCCTCTGAAGAGTCTCGGCCTTGATTCACAAAGAGTCAAGAAACTTGCTCTCAAGCTCCATGCTCATTCTGTGCACTATGCTCATAAGCTTGTTCAGACCAGGCGTTCTCTTGAACATTCTCCTCACCTTCAAACCAATCAGGAGAGGTCTGCTGGCTTGTCTGCCCGCAACCCTCCTGATCCTCACTGACTGCTTTCTTCCTTTCTGGTGATGGGGCTTTTCTTCCAAGTGGTCCCTTTTCCTTAATTGATGCGAGGAGCTTTTTGCTGCTTGCGCAGTCTCTGGTGTTGTTGCTGGAGCAGCTTGACATTCAGGTCGTGACTGGAGAGTCAAAGTCTGGAGAGAGCGCGAGAGATAAGGGATATTTCGTCATAGGTGAGAAGGAGCGATAAGGGCTAACCCTGTGCCAGCCAATCAAGAGCAGCTTAGCTGAAGTCTATCAGGCTAGACCTTGATCTAGAAACACAACGATGTTGTCACGTCAGATAAGTGCAGTGCCAGATTTATGCTGCATTGTGACCTGGAGGTAGATTGAGTCGGTTGGCGGAGTATTTGATCCTGTTGTCATTTCAGCTATAGCGGTATTGAGTAAAAGTAGTGTGTGGCTGCAGACAGCGACAGTGTGCACCAAGTAGAAAGCAGGTTATGGCCATGCTGGGAGTCTAGTTTGGATGCAGCAGTCTCTTGGCGTGACAATGTAAGGGCTGAATTGACAGATCAGAGGAAGACAAAATTATCAAACAAAGAAGAGAAAAAGAAAAATATTGCGCCAACCTAGCGTTGAACAGGGTAAAACCTGTTTGGGTGAATTAAGGAAGGGGTTTACATCTGGTGCAAGCACCAGCCAAATCCCCACCACCAAATTGCGAACAAGGTTGTTTGTGGGGATCCGACGGTCCAGGTCAGGAGGGTTTTGAAAAGAGCCATTCACTCTTTCCGTCTTTATTTTTCAATGCACTCCATCACTCCAATTAGGATGGTATGTAGGCTCACTTTGTGGCATCGCTGTGCAAGGGCGTGTTTCAATCTAAGATGCTGTTTGGTTGCTCTTGCTAGTTGTTGCTCTGGTCGTGTGTCATCACAATATTTGACTTCAACGACTGTACATCCCAGCGCGAAGGGTGTAAAGCCTGAATGTTACTTGATAGTCATTCTTTGCTCCAGCTTGCAGTACAAAGATAGCATCTGGTCTAAAGCAAGATCGAAGTTCATGTACTGACAGGTTTGGTAGAAGCCATTTGGGTTAAGTCCAGTTAGCTACATGTGCCAGCAAGACCAGAGTTTGTTGAGCCATTCGGGCTTCATTTCCAATACCTGTGAAAATGGCATTTCCTCCAATTCACCTTTGCTTAAGGCTTTGATGATCATCCTGGAAGCAACGTTATGTCTTTCAGTTACCATGTTTCGAATTGAAGCATTCTGACAACCAGAAAGCATATGGATTTGGCTATCTGGCTGATGACACAACAGGCACAATGAACCAGCGGCCCTGCCATACAGATGGGCCAGTTCCTAAGTGCAAAAAGTGCCCGTCCTCAATTTCATGGTATTCCTTTTCTGTGATACATTTATTATTGTACTATTCCACTAATTCCACTAATTGCTAGGTGTAAGGTTCACTGAGATTAACACTCTCTTCCAATAATTGCAGTAGCCTGAGTTGGTATAAGCATCTCCAAGTCTGTGATACTTGCTCATGTGAGCTTTCAGTACGTCCTTAATGTATTGTAGTGGAGCAAGGCTGGTTCTAAGTAGGTTGAGAAGTCTCATTTTTTACTTTTCCGCAAGCCGCAATGTCATGCCCATAGCTATGGAGTACAGCATGTTTTGCTGTGGCAGACTCATCTCCAGTGCGGGCTTTAACTTTATTAAGTTTGTGGGAGTGTCTGATTTGCTGATCATGGAGACGATTTGTTCCAAGATATCTACGTGTGCGTGCTTCCTTTGTCATTTAGGAAATGAGAATTGTTTCTGTATCTAAGATAGAGAACAGGCACTGTTTGTGGCTATGTGAGTGCACTCTGCCCTTATTACAGAAGCTACGTCAGTCAATTCTGCTCTGTTTATGGTAATGCTTCTCCCAACTCCGCCAGGGTCAACATAGACGGCTGATTTGTCGAAGATATAAAGACTCTTGCTCCAATATGCTGGTGACTCAAACACTCTAGAACCAATAATGGTTTGGAAAGCAAGAAAAGGCAAATGCTTCGCCTTATGTGCCTTCAGACCTGATGCCATACCTTCAACCAAGCTGCTCTCCCAATCAGGATCCAAATGAGATTGTAAGGTTGGAGGACCAACCAAAAAAAGCAAGGTGGTGTTCTGAGATCTCAGGCAATTGAGATTGAGAGCAATTGAGGCACTCATACACAAACAAATCCAGTCCTTTGGTGTGGCTTATGAAATCTCTAAGCCTTCTAGAGCAACTGTAGAGAGTGTGGAAGGGGTGATGGTGCTTGGTGCGCAATTTTGCCGTCTGCACCTGGGCAGTCTAAGAGGACATGCTCCCAATCAGGATCCAATTAAGCCTGGTATGTATCTACTGCACTGATGGCATGACACTACACAGGCACAAGAGGAAAGAAGACAGCAAGGCAGCAGGCTCACATGAATGCAAGGTAGGAAGGAAACGCAAGCCTAAGCCGCAGTTAGCCCAAGGGATGGGTGGCAGCTGCAATTTGTTTGGTGTGGCTGCAAACAAAGGCTGATAAGTGTCTTGGAATGATAAGCATAGTTCCTAGTAGGTTACAACCGTCTCTGGAACCAACAGCTGCATCGTTTCCACTTTTTTCTGACAAATGTGAGTCTCACTGGTGAGAAAAGATTCCGGCATTTATAGTGCCCAGGTGTTTTTCTTTAGCCCCTTATTCTTATCCACCAAACCTTACCTGGTTTTGATGAGCAGTTGATGACCAATCAATAAGGAATGGAAGCAGCAATCGTGGCCGAGTGGTATACAAGGTGCCGAATTTTTCGTGGAAAATGCTCAAAAGAGAAGGGTAGGTTCAAATCCTGCCGACTTGGCGCAAGTGGTACAATCTGTAGCAGCTGGAAAAGTATCAAATGGCCAACGTTGATGTCTATGAAGCAAGACAGTGTCTTGAAAACATGGAGAAGGCGCCAAGGCGTTGAAGGCTCCTGTAACAACATTGGCAATTAATGGATTAAGTGGCAAACCTCAGTTTCAAACATTTGGTAAGGCATTGAAGATAAGTTTGTACGTCAGCAAAATGCCATGACTGCAAAGAGATGAATCTCAGATTAATGAGAATCTTCATCCATGTACTACCCATCCTTATACCATTCACCATCACAGGTCCAGAAGCAGCTCAAATATTGCTTTATGCTCTTGTGTCCAGTAGATCCAGCAAACATTATAATAGCCAATCCCTGCAGTGAAAACTGGTCTCCATTTTTTTTGTGGGCTCTATCACCTTCCAGCAGCCACCCCTTTCCACGTCCTCACAAAAATACTCTGCACATGCACTGCCCCGTCCCTGCCAGTGCCAACGCTCCCAGTCCTGCACCTGCCAGCGCCATAGCTCAACATCTTGGACTTGCCTCGGTAGTGATCAAGTGGGAAGGCCTGTGGGTCGTCATCCAGTCTCAAGGGCTCCTCCTTTGCACTACTCATTGCGGCCACAGGTACTGCTGCTGCTGCTGCTGATGATGATGATGATGATGATGATGCTGTTTCTGTATTGACACGCGAGGGATTACTCAAGGCCCTGACTGAACTTGCAACGGGAAGCACACGGCCTGAGGGTGTCGCTACTGCTATTGCTGCGGCCCTTGTGTGTGGGCTGTTGCAGCTGATGGTCTTGCTTTGTATTTTGCTTTTCCTTCTTCACGCTAGCAACACTGCTGCTCCTGCTGATATCTTAGGGGGTGATGGTGCACTGCACGATTGAAGAAAGTGCCATGGAGGAGCGCGTGAGGCGGGGCTGCACGAGGAGGGTAGGGGGCGGGTATCTAGGAAAGGAGGGAGGAAGGGAAGGAAGGGAGGAAGGGAGTGGAGAGGGACAGGTGTGAGTGTGTATTGGACGTCAATAGCTAATGTTCATATAAGTAAGTTTCGGATAGGTGTCCTGATTCAGCAGTCGTGGCCGAGTGGACCAAGGCGGCGGTCTCGAATTTTATCGTGGGAACCGCTCCCGAGAGGGGCGCAGGTTCAAATCCTGCCGACTGCGGAAAAGCGTTAATCGCATCGTGAGGACGAGCACCGAACTCTCCACCCTCACTTTTGCCCTTTTCATGAGTGAAGGAGAGAGGACAGCTGGGCTTTTCGCCTCTCATTTTCTCGGAATGAGTTGACCTCAAATGCTGTGCTTCCATTTTTGTGTACAAGCAGCAGGTCAGGTTGATTGATTTTGCTCACCTAAGCTGTAATTAGTCTTCACAAACTGTTTCAATGATGGACAGACGCACAAACAGAAACACAGAATAAGCGATGCATTTTTGCTCAAGGATTACGTGAATGACTTTGAAGCACTGCAACACAAACAAGTCATGTAGGAGAGGACAAAGAGACATCACCAACAGGGATTCCCATTGGCATGAATTCAGGAGATTTACAGCTGGTGCAAGCACCAGGCAAACCCCCACCATCAAACACGGAAATGGAACGTCGATAAGGGTCAGGTCTAAAACAAAATTGAACTTTATCTGCTGAAAGGCTTGATAGAGGTCATTCGGGAATAGTCTTGTTTGTTCTACATGTGTCGGCAAAACCAGATTTGGTTGAGCCACTTGGGCTTCATAATCCAAACCTGGGAAAACTCACCTTTGCCCTTGATAAGCAATAGGCTTCTAATGCCCTGCCAAAGCTTGCATTCTAGTGTCTGGTGGGTTGTCTGCCTGTGTGCCCTAGGGACCCTACAGCAAGCTAGGAGATTAGGGGAGCGTGAGGGGCTGGCAGGGCTAGAGAGTGTTGTGCGGAGGAGCAGTCCTAGAGGTAGCTTACATACGAGTCTACCTAAGAACCTGAAGTTACTTTTCCCTCATCTATAACAGAGCCCCCAACCATCCCTTTCAGAGCTGGGCGATTTCGGCGTAATTGAGATTTGCACTGTAATTTACGGTGCATATTACGCCGTCAGACGTCACACACCGTAAATTACGGTGCATTTGTGAATGACGGTGAGAAATCGTAAGTGACGGTGGTGTTTTTGACCGTCAGGGGCTCA
>LFIK01005007.1_pt1 | contig 10662 bp, 10 predicted proteins | sample 643401 | NCBI WGS metagenome assembly LFIK01 (sample SAMN03777447, study PRJNA286221) | soda lake metagenome | biome: soda lake; feature: Kulunda steppe; material: water; isolation source: sample T5-Br brine of Lake Tanatar-5 | place: Russia: Kulunda steppe | collected 2010-07
AGAAACGCAAAACGTATCCCTCAAAAACGATGACACAAACAACCAGCGCGGGGTGGAGCAGCCCGGTAGCTCGTCAGGCTCATAACCTGAAGGTCGTAGGTTCAAATCCTACCCCCGCAACCAAATACCACAAACACATCAATGCCTTACGCCCCGCCCGCACGCGGGGCTTTTTGCGTTCCGCCACCCGTGGAAGCACTGTGGAAGCAAGAGGGGGCGAAGTCCTTCATAGCGAAGCGAAAGGTAGGCCCATTAGTCGACTGGTGCAATGAAACCTGCAAGGTCACGGAAATAGGTTCGTGCGACCTGCATAGCCGGACCTTGGGCGCCTCGGCGCAAAAGCGTCACGATCCGCATTTCGATGAACCATTGCTCACCACCGAGAATCTGAAGTTCTCCACGACGTATCTCTTCGGCAATGAGGCTATGCGGCAGCCATGCTACGCCGAAACCAGTGAGTACGATTTGTTTGAGAGCCTCAGAGTAGGAGTCGATATGCCGGACATCAATGTGTAACCGCGCATCGGCCAAGGTGCCGCCGACCACCATTCCGAGAAAGGATTCTGTCTCATAACTCACTACCGGGATCGGATGTAGCTCCGTGCCCGGGAACTGCCACGCCCGAGGCGACTTCGTTGCAGTGACTGGAACAAGCTCGTCGCCACCGATATCGAGCGTCTCGAAATGGACGTCGTCGATATCGAGATGAATAGCCGGATGCGTGTTGCAGATGACGATGTCGCAGTGGCCTGCATTGAGCAGCTCTATGCACTCGTTCAAATTGTCCGACACCACGTGAGTGCGTAGTTCAGGGATGCGCTGATACAACTCACGAAGGTGGGCGAGAAGCGCGATCGTCGAGGGGCAATGCTGCGCAGCAAAGCGCAGAAACTGCCGCTTGTTGGTTTTTTGTGCAGCGACATGCTCCTCGAGTTCATCTAGCCGGCCGACGATTGCTTCGGCGAGCGGTATCAGCTCTTTTCCCACATCGCTCAATTCGAGCGGGACGCTGTCGCGCTTCACCAGCGGCGCCCCCGCCCAGTCCTCAAGGGCCCGGATGCGACGACTGAACGCTGATTGCGTGATGTTGCGCCTCTCGGAAGCGCGGCTGAAGCTGCGCGCGACGTACAGGGCCAGAAGGTCACGCAACCACTTCGGATCCATTGCCCCCACCTTCCCAAGGTCCAAGATGTGCCCCAGGTCATCGGCGTGTCAACTGCCCACCGCCAAGAGCGACCCATGACATGCGATCCTTGGGGCCAACGCCCATTTTTCCTGCACTTTATGAGAACCAGAACGCTCGATGTGCAGCTCGCCGTGTGATCATGGCATATTCCTGGATGGAATGGCAGCATTCGCACTTTGCACTGGCCAGCCACCGTTCCGGTCGCAACAGTGTGAGCGGAGGTGGATGATGTTTCTTAACAGGTTCCGGCGAATCGATCTCGGCCATTTCCCGACACCGCTCGAGCGTCTCGACAAACTCTCAGCGATGCTCGGGGGACCGGAAATTTGGATCAAGCGTGACGACTCAACCGGCCTCGCGACGGGCGGCAACAAGACGCGCAAGCTCGAGTTCCTGCTAGCTGATGCGCTTGAACGTGGTGCCGACACGATCGTCACACAGGGGGCAACGCAGTCCAACCATGTCCGCCAGACCGCAGCGGCAGCGGCGCGCTGTGGGCTTCGCTGCGTGGCGCTTCTGGAGCGCCGCGTGGAGGGGCTCGGTGCGGCGTACGGGGTCACCGGCAACGTGTTTCTCGACGAGTTATTCGAGTGCTCGCTCGAGGAGCGTGAAGACGGTGCCGACATGAATGCTGAGGTGGAGGACAAGACAGAGGCGCTACGCGTGAGCGGACTGTCCCCCTACGTCATCCCAGGTGGCGGCTCGAACGCGACAGGAGCGCTTGGCTATGTCCGCTGTATGCATGAACTTGCTGTGCAGCTCGATGGCGCTGATCTGCATGTCGATGCGATCGTGCATGCAACCGGTTCGGCTGGCACGCAGGCCGGTCTCGTGGCGGGCGCGTTGATGTTAGGCGGCGCAATCCCGGTTCTTGGTGTTTCTGTGCGCGCGCCACGTGAGCGTCAGATCGCGAACGTCACCCGGGTTACGGAGGAGACCCTCGAGCTGCTCGGCATGCCGGCGCTGCTTCATGACCGAGCGATCGATGTTGTCGATGACTACGTCGGTCCCGGATACGGATATCCAACGGATGAGACGCTTGCTGCAATCCGGCTTCTCGCGACAGTCGAGGGCATTCTCCTCGATCCAGTCTATTCCGCCAAGGGGTTCGCCGGCCTTCTCGACATGATCCGCAATGGACGCTTTCGGCGGGGTGAGCAGGTGGTGTTCGTTCATACCGGCGGCGCGGCTGTTCTACCCGCTTACGAAAAGCTCCTGCGTGACCATCGCAGTGAAACGGCCTCTCAAAACCCGTCATTCAATGACCGACCGAGCAACCAAAAGGAGTTGAGCAAATGAAGCAACTTGGATCCAAGCTGACCCGCAGTTCTGCGCTTATCGGCGTGGCGACGCTTGCCCTCTCGGCCCCCGCGTTCGCGGACGTGACGCTGTCCTATGCCACGAACACGCCACCGACGAATATCCGCGGAGAAGCCGAGACAATCTTTCTCGACGCGATTGAGGAGTTTTCGGACGGGCGCATCACCGTCGATGCATATTGGGCGGGATCGCTCATCGAAGGCGACGAGACTCTTGGCGCCATTCGTGACGGCGTCGTCGATATGGGCTTCGTGAACATCAATTACTATCCCAATGAGCTCTTGCTCAACAGCGCCTTCAATCTTTTCGTGGAGGGTCCTACCAACTACGACGACATCATGTGGGCACACAACACGATCTACGAAGAGATTCCGGAACTCGGAGCGGAGCTTGGCGAGTTCAACCAGCGTAGGATCTACTCCTATGGCGTGACGCCCTATGCCGGCGTATTCACCTCGCCGGTCGAGAGCTTCGATGATTTTGAGGGCCAGCGGGTGAGGGCTGCTAGCCAGTGGTTCCTCAACCTGCTTGAGGGCGTGGACGCGGTTCCCGTCTCTATGCCCTGGCCCGACCTCTACCAGGCGCTTGAGACCGGATCGATCGACGGTGTTTTCACCAACGTCGACGGGATCAATCGTTCGAGCCTCGACGAAGCGGCTCCCAACGTGTTCGTCACACGCGACATCTGGCTCGCTGTACCGTTCAACGTGACCATCAACGAAAATGTCTGGGCTGGGCTCGACGAGGAGCTGCAAGAGGCATTGATCCAAGCCTCGGAAGCGGCCCAAGAAAGATTCGCGGAACGCTATCACGACATCCTTGATGGCATCTATGCCGCTCAGGAAGAGGCTGGGTATAACGTCGTCGAAGCCTCCGCCGAAGATATAGAGTTGTTCGCAAATCTTCCGCAGGTACAGGCAAACTATGACAGCTGGATCGAGTCGGCGGAAGGCCAAGGTGCCGAGGACGCGGGCGGAATCCTCACCGCGATGGAGGATCTCGTTTCGCAGGCCGTGAACCGGTAAACTGGTCGGTCATCGCCTCTTCACGGCCCGGGTCCGGCAGGACCCGCGGCCGTGCCGATTTGACGTGACGAGGAGCGCCGCCATGTTCAGACGCATCGTCGGTTGGCTGTCAGGTATTGCAGCACAGCTGTGCAGCTACCTCCTGCTCGTCGTGATGGCGATGATAACGGCCGACCTTGTTGGTCGAGCGCTTTCGCGCCCGCTCTATGGCGTCTCCGAGATGGCGATGTTCGCCATGATAGGCGTCGTTTATCTCGGCCTTCCATATGCCGAGAAAGAAATGTCCCATGTCCGCGTCGAGGTTCTTCTGGATCGCCTGTCGCCGCGCGGGCGCATCTGGCTCGAACTCGTCATCTACCTGCTTGTTTCGGCGACGATCGCGATCACACTGTATGCGGTCGGGTTGAATGCGCTGTCCTCTTACAACACGCGACAGGCAATCGCAGGACCGACGCCGGTTCTCATATGGCCCGTCAAGTTCGTCATGGTGGGCGCGCTCGGCCTCTACCTGCTTCAGGTTCTCCTCAATCTTGTGACGTTTTTCGATAAGCTGCGCGGCAAAAACGCCGAACAGGAGAGCTGAGATGGACAATACGACCATCGGCGTTCTGGCGATCGTGGCGCTCCTAGTGACACTGTTTGTGGGCGTTCATCTCGCAGTTGCCTTTCTGCTCATTGGCTTCGTGGGCATTTTCTTGCTGCTGGGTTTCGATCCGGCGATCTCCCTGCTTGGTCAGACAATGTATTCGGCCATCGCTTCACCGACGTTCACGGTCCTGCCGCTATTCGTGCTCATGGGGGCCTTCGCCGCGGTAAGCGGCTTCGCCGAGCAGGCCTATCGTTGCATCCATCGCATGGCGGCGCGACTCCCGGCATCCCTTGCGATCGCTACCGCTTTCGGAAGTGCGGCATTCGGCACGATCAGTGGGTCATCTCTGGCAACAGCGAGTGTCTTTGGGCGTATCGCCTATCCTGAGATGCGCCGTTACGGGTACAACAAATATTTCGCCCTCGGGTCGATTGCGTGTTCAGGCACCTTCGCGAGCATGATCCCCCCAAGTGGCATGTTCATCCTGTTCGCGATCTTTACTGAAACATCCGTAGGCCGTCTCTTTATGGCCGGGGTGATCCCAGGGTTGATGACGGCGTCAATATATGCGCTCTCAATGTACCTGCGCGCTAAGTGGCGCCCTGACCTCGCCCCGATCTCGTTGGAAGAGCGTGCCGTAACGTTTCGCGACCGTGTGATGGCAGTTGGCGGAATGTGGCAGATCCTGCTGCTCGGCGGGGGCGTAATTGGGGGCATCTACACCGGTTTATTCACTGCAACCGAGGCGGGCGCGGTGGGTGCTATGGGCGCACTCCTTTTCGGGCTCGCCAACGGCCCGCTGCGGAAGTACGAGAATTTTTCGCGTGCGCTGAAAGAGTCGGCGCAGATCACCGCGACGCTTTTCTTTATGATTATCGGCGCCATGGTGTTCAGCCGCCTGCTTGGCCTTTCACGGGTCCCTCAAGAGATCTCGAGCTTTCTCGAGACGTGGGATGTGCATCGTCATTTCGTGCTAATGGTGATCCTCGCGGTCTGGTTCGTTCTCGGATTGTTTATTGTTCAGGCTGCGGTCTTTGCGCTGACCCTGCCGATCCTTTTCCCGGTTGTGGTTGGGCTTGGCTACGATCCGATCTGGTTCTGTGTTATAGCGATGAAGATGAACGAAATCGCCGGGGTATCGCCTCCAGTCGGTCTCAATGCTTTCAGCCTCGCGGGATCGGCCGGACGTGACGTGCGTGTTGAGCATGTCTATCGCGGGGTATTCCCGTTCATCGTCTGTGATTTAGCCGTTATAGCGCTCTTGATCGCGTTTCCCGAAATCGTGCTGTTCCTGCCGACAACCATGTTCGGCTGAACTAATGGAGGCTGATGCCATGACTGCGACAATCATCCGGGGCGGCTATCTGGTTGATCCAGCGAATGGGCGTGAGGGGCATTTCGATGTGCTTCTGCGCGAGGGGCGTGTGGTGGAAATTGCACCTGAGGTGAGCGACGCAGGTGCTGAGGAGATAGACGCTCGGGGCCGACTCGTCATACCGGGAATCATTGACTGCCATGTACATCTCTCGAACTGGCTCGGAGGCCCGCCGGGGCACCGGATGCTTGCGCTGGCAGGCGTTACCACCGCGCTGGACCTTGCAGGGCCGATTGCCGATGTCGTCGATATTACCGCGGAGAGTGGTTGCGGCCTAACAATCGGTTGTATCGACTACGTGCGCCCGGGGCATACGGTCTCCAGTGCGGATCCTGACAAGGCGGAGTTGCAGGATGCCCTTACGACCGCGACTAATGCAGGTGCTATTGGGCAGAAAATTCTAGGTGGGCATTTTCCTCTGACGCCGGATGCGACGGCACGCGTGATCGAGGTTGCAGCCGAGCGCGGAACCTATGTGGCCTTCCACGCCGGAACGCTCGAGCAGCCGCAGAACATTGCTGGGATGCAGGAGGCCTGCGAACTCGCATGCGGAAATCCGCTTCATCTTGCGCATATCAATTCATACGCGCGCGGTCTCGATGCCAGCGCTTATGAAGAGGCTGAAGCCGCGATCGAGATGCTGGCGCCTCGCGCGAATATCTGGTCCGAGTCCTACCTCGCGCCCTTTAATGGTAATAGCGGCAAGTGTGCGCAAGGCGTGCCCGAGAGTGTCGCAACGCAGCGCAATGTAGCACGTGGTGGCTTCGAGCCGACGACGCATGGTCTTGCTGAAGCGATCCGAAAGGGCTGGGCGCTCGTTCATGTCAATGTGGACGGGGTCAATCAATTGGTCGGAGGAGAGCAAGCGTTAAACGCATGGAGAGACGCGGAAACTGATATAGGTCTAAGCTTTTATGCGAACCCGTTCGAAGCGCGCGTAAAGCTTGCCATCGACAAACGCGCTGATGGCACCTTCGCGGTCGATGCGCTTGCAACGGATGGCGGCGGCGTGCCACGTAACGATCTGTGCCTTCGCGGTCTGGCCCTAACCCGACTGGAGGGGATGTCGCTATCCGACTTCGTGCACAAGGTCTGCACCGCGCCGGCGCGCATGATTGGTCTGTCCGCCCGAAAGGGCCATCTTGGCATTGGTGCCGATGCTGACGTCACCATTATCGACGAGGCCAGCCATGTTCCCGTCAGTAGTTTCGTTCATGGCCGACCCATTCTGCGCGACGGGGAAGTCGTCGGAAGGGGTGGACAATTCCTGACACTTCCCGAGGGGGTGGCTGCGGTGAGCGATCGCGGGCTGGACGTGATCGAACTCGGACATGGCACGATGCTACCCAACAAACCACTTCACTGAAGGGGGAATTGGCATGAGTGTGACCTGCGCCAATACCGACGACCTTTCAGGGCTGGAACTCGGATATGACGTTCCCGCTTTCCCGGGTATGGCCGAGGCGGAAATTATCACGCCCTGCCTCGTAATCGATCTCGACGCCTTCGAAAGAAATATCGCGAGAATGCGCGACTATCTGAGCGATCACCAGGTCCGCTTTCGCGCTCATGGCAAGATGCACAAGGCCTCCGCCATCGCTGATTACCAGATCTCCACGGGCGGGGCATGTGGGATCTGCTGTCAGAAGATCTCTGAAGCGGAGAGTTTCGTCAGAAATGGGATAGAAGACGTCCTCATCACGAACCAGATCCGCGGGACCACGCGCCTGCGTCGGTTGGCAACCTTGGCAGGGACGGCGCGGTTGCTTGTGTGCGTGGATGATCCCTCCAATGTCGAAGAGCTTTCGCACGCCGTCATGACGGCGGGAACACGGCTTGAAGTCCTGGTGGAGATCGACTGCGGCGCAGGAAGGTGCGGCGTTGCACCGGGGGCGCCCGCGCTGGCGCTGGCGCGTGCAATCGACGACGCTCCGGGTCTTAGTTTTGCCGGTCTTCAGGCCTATCATGGACGTGCGCAACACATGCGCGACTTTTCAGATCGACGTGCGGAGATCGAGGCGGCGGTGACGCAGGTTTCCGAAACGATCACCATGCTCTATGGCGCTGGACTTTCCTGCGATATTGTCGGTGGCGGAGGCACCGGCACCTATTCTCTGGAAGCATCTTCCGGTGTCTACAATGAACTTCAATGTGGCTCCTACGCATTCATGGATGCCGATTATGGTGCAATTCGGGCGGCAGATGGGGGGGGCTTTCGGGATTTCGAGAATGCGCTCTTCGTTCTGACGGAAGTGATGAGCCACTCTAAACCTGACCGCGCGATCTGCGATGCTGGGCTTAAGGCGCTGACGCTTGATAGCGGATTACCGAAGCTGTTCGAGGATGATCTCGAGGTGCTGGGCTGCTCCGATGAGCACGCAGTCATCGGCGACCCTGAATGTCGTCTTGCGCTAGGGGACAAGCTCCGTCTGATCCCCGGTCACTGCGATCCGACATGCAACCTGCATGATTGGTATGTGGGAGTGCGCGACGGCGTCGTGGAGTGCATCTGGCCGATTGACGCACGTGGCAAGGTATTCTGAACGCACAGAGCCTAACTCCAAGGAGATGAAAATGCGAGATCTCGTGATTGGTGGGGCGCAGATGGGCCCAATTCAACGCTCCGAAGATCGGGCCTCCGTAGTCGGGCGAATGTGCGCCATGCTCGAGAGGGCGGCGTGTGCGAAATGTGATCTTGTGATCTTTCCTGAGCTTTGCCTGACAACATTCTTTCCGCGCTGGTTCATCGAGGATGACGATGAGATCAACAGTTATTTCGAGACCGATATGCCGAATGCAGCAACCGAGTCGTTGTTCGCGACGGCTCGTGCCCACGGAATCGCAATGAGCTTCGGGTACGCCGAGTTGACGCCGCAGGGACGACGTTTCAACACCTCGATATTGACGGATCGTTCGGGCCAGATTGTCGCCAAGTATCGTAAGGTTCACTTGCCGGGTCATGCCGAATACGACCCGCAGCGTGCTTTCCAGCATCTGGAGAAACGGTATTTCGAGCCGGGAGACCTGGGCTTCCCGGTCTGGCGTAACATGGGTGCGCTGATGGGTATGGCGATCTGTAACGATCGGCGTTGGCCCGAGGTCTACCGGGTCATGGGGCTACAGGGGGTAGAGCTCGTCATGCTGGGCTACAACACACCGTCCTACAACAGCCAGAAGCCAGACGAAGGCTCGGAAAAGCGGCTCTACCATTCTGAACTTTCGATGACGGCAGGGGCGTATCAAAATGCGACCTGGGTTGTCGGCGTGGCGAAAGCAGGAGATGAAGACGGTCATCACATGATTGGCGGCTCGGTGATCGTTGATCCGGACGGGTTCGTGCAGGCTCGGGCGAAATCGGAGGACGACGAATTGATCGTGCATGCCTGCGATATGGATGCTTGCCGGTTTGGAAAGACCACGATTTTCGACTTTGCCCGCCACCGTCGTCCGGAGCATTACACGCTAATCACCGCTCAGACAGGAGTTAAAGTGCCAGACTGAACCCTTGCGTTCAGCAACTGCATCTGCTTTCGGATCGCGCAGCCGGACAGGTTTTCCGAGAGACCGGTTGTCGTAAAGCGCGGCCCAGCGGTCGAGGTGGCCATAGAAATAGCCCACACCCTGCTGGGCAGTCGCGCCCATGAGCAGGGGGCGCCTGCCATCGGACCCGCCGATCGCCGTGATGCTCATGATGGCCGTGGTCATCGGGCCCCCTCCGTCGCTACAGCTCGCGCCCGAACCACCGGACGCGCCCGATGATATTGACCTCCTCGGCGGTGCATTCATAGGGGGCATACTGGTGGTTGTCGGAGATGATCCGCACGCGCGGCGGCTCGCTCATCGGGACATGCTCGAGGCGCTTGGCGACGAGGCCCATGCCGTCATTCAGCACGAAGATCCCGGGTGGCACGGGGTTGCGGCGATTCATGTCGACGAGGATGACATCGCCATCCTTGAGCGTCTGCGTCATGCTGTCGCCCTGAACATCCATGACGCGCAGCATGGACGGCGCGGCCTTCAGGTTTTCGCGGATCCAGGCCTTGCGGAAATGAAAGTCCCGGCTGGAGCGCTCGTCGGTATCGACGATAACGCCCCCGCCCATGGCGGGGCGGGGCGCGACATGCTGGATCGCCACGAAGGCGTCGTGGTAGCCCTCCGCGATCGGGTCGTCGCCTTCGACATGCCCCTTTCCCGAGAGCAGCCAGTCGGTGTCGACCTTCACCACCTGCGCCACGCGGGAGAGCTTTTCGAGGTTGGGCGTCTGCGACTTGCCGCGCAGGATGTCGTAGACGAAGGATCGGTTGATCCCGGCCTCGCGCGCCACCTCGGCGACCGACAGGCCGAGCTGGCGGATCCGGGCGCGCAGGCGTTCGTGCATCGGCACGGACATGTCAATCCTCCTGTTGATATCCTGTGGAAAAAACAAGATTGAACCGCGCTTGTCAACGAAATAGAACACGAAAAGAACATATGGGGCAGGGGGATTCGGCAATGCGGGTAGAGCGCGATGCATTCGAGTTGTCCGAGCTTGCCGAGCGCTGGGGTGTTGCGGGCCCCGACATCCGCTACCTGGTTGCCAATGAGCGGATGCGGCTTTCGGTGCGCATCGTCGCCCAGCCCGCGCTGGTGTCCGAGGCGGAGCTCACCGCAGAGGGAGAGCCTTTCTGGGTTCCGGTCGAGGAGAAGGTGTTTTCCGGGCTGGGAGATCTGCCGCTGCGCGATGCGTTCAAGCTGGTGCGCGACGGGGAGGGGCGGGTGCGCAACCTCTTCCTGCCGGGCGACCGGATGATGACGTTGCGCAGCGGCGAGGGTATCTGCTTTTCGCATGTGGACCTGCTGGTGCGCCGGGAGCGTGCCGAGGCGCTCGAGCGCGAGCTGCTCGGCCCGCCCATTGAGCAGCGCGATGCGTTTGATTTCAGGTTGTTCGTGTTCGACGATCAGGAGTTCGCCTTCACCCTGCCGCAGGCGCGGGCGCTCGAGTTCATGCTGGCGCAGACATGCGCGGGCGCACCGGATCAGCACTACACCGAGATCCTGAAGGCCGTCGGCTCCGCGTCGCAGCGGCTGAGCAGCCTGTTCAGCCGCAAGCCCTACTGGTCGCAAATCCTGCGCAAGACGGTGGGCCGGCGCGGCTGGTATCACCTCGACCCGGACTTCGTGATCTGGC
>LFIK01005008.1_pt1 | contig 10659 bp, 12 predicted proteins | sample 643401 | NCBI WGS metagenome assembly LFIK01 (sample SAMN03777447, study PRJNA286221) | soda lake metagenome | biome: soda lake; feature: Kulunda steppe; material: water; isolation source: sample T5-Br brine of Lake Tanatar-5 | place: Russia: Kulunda steppe | collected 2010-07
AGCAGTGTCAGTACCCACATGTGATGCTCGGAGGGCTGCTTAGCAGTGTCAGTACCCACATGTGATGCTCGGAGGGCTGCTTAGCAGTGTCAGTACCCACATGTGGCGAGTGCATGCTGCATGGTCAGCTCTGTTTTTTTTGGGGCACTCATCAAGCACTGCATGGCGGCTGCGGAACAGCAAATCTAGCCTGTCCCCAGCACAACTATCTTGGGCTGTGTGCGGGGCGTTTCCATAAAATGGCAATCGTCAAGCACTGCATGGTGGCTGCGGCACAGCAAAACTAGCCTGTCCAAAGCACAAATGTTTTGGGCTGTGTGCAGGGTGTTTCCATTGGACTAGGGGGCATCCTTGGCACAAGCTTTATGGCTTCTGCAGGTGCGTGTGGCTGTATTCCTGCATGCTTTGTGGCTTCTGCAGGTGCACGGATGCAATCATATCAACGGGTTCCATGATGACTGACAGACCGAACGTGAAAGCAGCAGCAGAAGCACATGACCTTGCTCAATGTAACATGTCCGATGCATATTACTCTTCAAAAGGTGTTTGTGGCTTCAAAGTTTCCCAGTGTATGAAAAGACAGCATCAGCCTGTTTGACCCCAATTGTGACACTGTCAATGCTCAAAGTAGCACGAATAAGATGCATCCCGATATTGCATGCAAGTTCTTCAATTGTACAGATGGTCCTTGCTTGAGCTGGGCCAGAAAGCTGTCATGTGACTTTTTCTGCCTGTGAGAGGGATTAGAGTGCAACCGTGCCGTACAATCTGAGGCGGTTTTGAGGCTGATCATGGACCTTGCATGCAGAAAGGTTGCTTGATATCCAACAACTCAAAAAGGGCATCACTGAATCATGCGCAATGGCGCCACTAACACGCTCATTATGTACCGTAGAGAGAACCGACATTCATTTAGTACAGCAGCATCCCAAACTGATGTCATGCATGTCTTGCTTTGTTTAGTCTAACAAGGTCTGATGCATGCTCAAGCCAGGGCTATCTGATACACCAGGAGAATGTATCTGGTTTGCGCTGATGCAATAAGCTGGTTGAGTTGGAAGGCGGACAAATTGCAATCCCTGTCCTTGACCCTTGCCCTTATCTTGCAGGTGCTGCTGTGCTTGGACGGGGATTTGGATTCAGAATGGGTCTGCTGCAAAGCACATACCATGTTCAATACTTGGCTATGACAGCTAATCTGGCTGCGCCCGGCATTTCCTACAGCTATCGCCAGCTGGCGAGGTTCTTCAGATGGTAGGTGAACCAAACACCACACTACATTGAATCAACCGCCGCTGTGCCAGAAATGTCCTTCACTGCATGCAATGCCCAACAACTGCCGGCCTCCCCCCACCCGCCTTTTGCTCTATGCCAATCCCTGCCTTGCCCTGCCAAGCCTTATACCTCAGTGCACAAAAGATCCTGTGCCCAATCATGGCCCACCAGGTCTGTCCTGGCAGTCCAGAGCAACGAGCTGTTTACCCAGCCGGGTGGGAGTGGCATGCTGCAAGTGGCGCCAAGCAGGCGGTCCTTGCTTTCTGACTCCCCCCAGGTGATTGCGTTGCACCAAGAGGCACGCACTGCAGACGCGTGGTGAGGGCCCTTAACAGAGCATTTGAGTAATCAGACGCACGCGTGGTGGGGGAGACAGCACGTAGGTTAGGTCCTGCAGCCCAGCATGATGGATGCAAGTGTGAAAAGTGAGGCAGGCACAGCTGAGATGCACGTGAGACAAGGATGCAAGGCTGGGATGCACAGCTGGGGTGCGCCTGAGATGAGGATGTGAAGCTGAGATGGACAGCTGGGACGCACCTGAGATGAGGATGTAAAGCTGAGATGCACAGCTGGGACGCGCCTGAGATGAGGATGTAAAGCTGAGATGCACAGCTGGGATGCGCCTGAGATGAGGATGTAAAGCTGAGATGCACAGCTGGGATGCGCCTGGGAGAGAATCAGGAGCCTTCCCAGGTTTCGATGTGCCCTTGCCTCACTGGCTTCCGGAGCTGAGCGCTTGAAAGGGAGCACAGAACTCGTTGTGATCACCCTTGGGAGCAAAAGGAAAGGTCACCTGAGAGGTCCAGCCTGAGAGGTCCAGCCTGAGAGGTCCAGCCTGAGAGGTCCAGCCTCCTTGGAAAGGTCACCTGAGAGGTCCAGCCTCCTTGTGCGCAGCAATTGACCGTGAAAGCTCCTGTAGAAGATGCACGCATCACAGTGTGTTGGCTGTGCGCATGGACAGATCGAGAAGAAGGTGCATGTTGAATACTGTGACATTCCAGTGCGTGTACATGCATGCAAGGATGCCCTTTCCTGTGGCTGTATCAAAAGTGCGCGGTGCATTTGGTTATGGTATATATTGTATAGATAGGTGTAATATGTAATATAGACTAAATGACACCTATAATCTCCAATCCCTGAAATCTCAGGCCAAAACTTTGATGACCAATTTGGTGCACAGCCGTCCCTGGGCCTCTGCATGGGGCAGAAGCATGCGTTTTGTACTGAAGCCTTGTTAGAGCCACTTGGTGCATGCATCTGAGGGCCAAGCACAGAGAGCACGCGCATCCCTTGTAGGGGGCAGGAGCATGCATGTGCACCTCATTGTGTCCATGGGCTGCATCAGAGCCTGTTGGCTGCCCCGGCACCTTTGAAACCCTGCGCAGGCAGCCTCAGGGCACGCCAACACCACAGGCACGGAGCAGGACCCCCACAGCACCGACGGCCTGCAAAGCGTGCTGTACGTGCTGGCTGTGTGCGGCATCATCCTCGCAGCGGTCTCTGTGGCTCATGTCATCTTCATCCTCTTGTACACCCGCTTCTCTAGCACCCCGATGGCGCCTTGCTTGCACTTCCCACGTGTGGAGGTGCGCGCGCACTGCTGGCCCCACAGATCAAGGCATGCACAGTCATGTGCAGCCTGGTTCTAGCACAGCATTCAAAGGGCGTGAAGTGAGGGGTCAAGTATGCGTGTGGAGCATGCACAATGCTGTCAGGGCACACTGCGCTGCTGCCCAACAAAGCGGGGTGCGCGTGCATTTTCTTGCTTTCCATTGCCCGCTGACACTGTCCTGTCATGTGCACACAGGGTCCACACGCAGTCCTGGGACCAGGGGATGTCTGCCATCCTTTTGCATTCACCCAACAGCATTATATTTGCGATGTGCTCCTCTCACAATGCTGCTTGCATACTCCTTGCTCTTGCAAGGGTGTCAAGTGCTCCTTGCATGATGCTGCCACCATGCTCCTCGGATGATGCTGTCAGCATGCTCCTTGCACAACGCTGCCAGCATGCTCCCGGCTCAACGCTGCCAGCATATGCCACCCATTGATCGCGCACATGTCAATTGTGACATGTGCAGGTCTGCGTGGCCGCCCTTCTGCTGGTGGCGCTCACCTTCTATTCTGCGATCACCTTGGGGAGCAGCTTGCACAGCTCCACCGCAACGAGATCTGCCGCCATCGCCATCCTGTGTGTGATGGTCATTCCCTTTGGCTGCTTCTTGTGGTGGCTGACACTGGGGAGGCTGCTGGCGCACAAGGTGAGGGTGTAGGCAGGGGGCACACGAGGTGGGGAGGGAGCATCAGGTGTGGCTTAAGAGGTCTGTTTTTTGCGAGGTGTGGTATGGGAGGTCTGCTTTTTGGGAAGTGTGGCTTGGGATGTCTGTTGTTTGGGAGGTGTGGCTTGGGAGGTCTGTTGTTTGGGAGGTGTTGCATGGGAGGTCTGTTGTTTGGGAGGTGTTGCATGGAAGGTTTGTATTTTAGGAGGTGTTGCATGTAAGATTTGTAATTTAGTAGGTGTTGCATGGCATGGGAGGTCTGATTTTTGGGAGGTGTGGCTTGGGAGGTCTGTTGTTTGGGAGGTTTGCATGGAAGGTCTGCTTTTGGGGAGGTGTGGCATGGGAGGTCTGTTTCTTGGGAGATGTGGCTTAAGAGGTCTGTTTTTTGCGAGGTGTGGTATGGGAGGTCTGCTTTTTGGGAAGTGTGGCTAGGGAGGTCTGTTGTTTGGTAGGTGTGGCTTGGGAGGTCTGTTGTTTGGGGAGTGTGGCAAGGGATGTTTGTATTTAAGGAGGTGTTGCATGGAAGGTTTGTATTATAGGAGGTGTTGCATGGCATGATAGGTCTGTTTTTTGGGAGGTGTGGCTTGGGAGGTCTGTTTTTTGGGAGGTGTGGCTTGGGAGGTCTGTTGTTTGGGAGGTGTTGCATGGAAGGTCTGCTTTTGGGGAGGTGTGGCATGGGAGGTCTGTTTCTTGGGAGATGTGGCTTGGAAGGTCTACTTTTTGGGAGGTGTGGCATGGGAGGTCTATCTTTTGAGTGGTGTGGCATCTGGGCCATCTTGGGCCATCAAGCTGCTTGGGTCATTCAAGCTGCTTGGGCCATCCGGGCCAAGTCATCTTGGGCCATCTTGGGCCAAGCCATCTTGGGTTATCTTGGGCCAAGCCATCTTAGGCCATCTTGGGCCAAGCCATCTTAGGCCATCTTGGGCCAAGCCATCTTAGGCCATCTTGGGCCAAGCCATCTTAGGCCATCTTGGGCCAAGCCATCTAGGCCAGCTTGGGCCAAGCCATCTTAGGCCATCTTGGGCCAAGCCATCTTAGGCCATCTTGGGCCAAGCCATCTTAGGCCATCTTGGGCCAAGCCATCTTGGGCCATCTGGGCCATCTTGGGCCATGAAGCTGCTTGGGTCATTCAAGCTGCTTGGGCCAAGCCTTCCATCTTCCCATGGGGGAGGCGGGTAGCGCAGCACAGGTAGTGTTGCTGGATGGGAGGCAGATCTGCAGAGCTCTTGGCAGTGTGTGGCACAGAGAAACAAGACAAGAGCAGTTCACAGAGATTGAGCGTGGACATACGTTGTGCAGCACATTTTTTGCAACTTGCAATCACTCCCAGGACAGGGCGCTGACGCGCAAGTGGAGCAGGAAAGGGGTTGCACACACCTGCACAATACTCCAGCATGCCAGGCTGTGTTGGCTTTGGTACAACCGCAGGTTGTGACGAGCACCAAAACCGCGGACAGCGAGGTTGCACCTGAGGCTGTGGCACAAGGTGGGCTGTGCTTGGCACAAAGTGGGCTGTGCTTGGCTCAAGGTGGGCCGTGCTTGGCATCTATACTACTGATGGAGACCCGCTGGCGGGTCATAGCCAGGCTCCGCGCTGAGCTTCCCATTAGACATCCCCATCTAGACACCGTCCTCCTGATTTGCTGCCTGGAATGGGTGAAGGGCAGCAAGAGCGCTTATGGGGTTCCCGTGTACTTGCGCTGCCATGATCTCACGCCGGGCAAGTTACTAGCTGCATCTTCCATGGACACCGCGGTCCTGCTTAAGTGACACAGCCGTGGCATAGCATGCCATGCGCCTTGCAAGAGGCTACAAACCAATGTCCAGCCTGTGCTATGCAGCGGAGTGTTCAAGCCTTGTGAATCTCGGGCTCTAGGGAAGGGCGTACAGCCAGCACAGTGCTTGATGCAGGGTCCTCCGCTCGTGAGACGTACCCTTGCCGCATTTCACAGCATGTCCCTGCTGCTGCAGCCTGGACAACCCCAATGCTGGGAGCAGCCATTAATATTGGCCCATTAGGCATGCCCCAAGTGCTCCATACGTGTGCGTCAACTTCAGGTGCTGGCGTGCGGCAAAATCCTATGCACACTGAGGGCGCGGCGACACAGCAAGGCTGTGTGTACACCCAGGGGCCACACTGGCAGGGATTCACTGGGGCCCTACAGCTACTCAGCATGCCCCACCTGCAGCCGCCCATGGGCAGCATCCCTCAGCATGATGCAGATGTGAGCGAAGGATGCAAACCACACTCACAGCTATGCGTGCGCCCCTTCAAACTGCTGCACTAAACACAATAGGAATTACATACACATGAACACACACGTATCAGTATCAATGTCGCAACCACCACCATCACCATCATCATCACCATCATCATGAGCAGCAGCAGAAGCAGAAGCATCTCAATCATCGTCCTTCACTGTCTGATGAATTGAAAAGAAGTGCATCATGCAAACTTGAATTGCTGATCAACCTGGTGACTGCTTGGACTGTTGACCAGCCTGTCACAGCAAATCATTGACTGCACACCGCTTGGACTGTTGACCAGCCTGTCACAGCAAATCATTGACTGCACACTGCTTGGACTGTTGACCAGCCTGTCACAGCAAATCATTGACGGCAGTCAAAATGTTGTGGTGAGCCACCCTGCGCACTGCTCAACTATGCACCACTGTCCGTTTCAGGAAAAGGCTCTATCAACTATGCCTTCAACCAAAAGATAGCCTGCTTCACCTCTAATCAATTCAACCACAACATAGCCTGCATCGTCTTAAATGCCACAAAGACCACTTCAACCACAACAAATACCACAAATGCTACTACAACCAAAACGTAGTCTCTGCACCGCCTCAAATCACGCAATGCATCTTCCCTTCTACTCCCCCCTCTGTCCTCCCTGAGCTTCCCCTCCCTCCCACCTCCAACCCTGGAATTCCTGGTCATGGAAGAAGCAGGCCCTCAGACTTTGAGGCTTAAAAACTCTCAGAAATCGAAAGCAATCCCTACATCAACTAAGGAAATGGAGGCATGTTAGCCCAAAGAGCTGTAAGTCTCCTTCACCAGGCCGAGCTTTCACCGATGTGCAGTGAAGTGCTCTTGCGTTAATTTGAGCAGCATAAAATGCATATGTGCTTATTCGTGCACGCACACGGACACGCACGCACTTGAAATAGACATTTAAACAGTAAAGATTTTGTTAACGTGCAGAGAAGTGCGCCAACGTTGCTCTGGGCAGCTTGTCACGCACGCGCATGCGCATGCGTGCACGTACACTCATATGCAGGCACTTGCACACACAGGCGCACGCACGCATGCACGCACACATGCAACTATGCAGCGCTTCACCACCAGACATGCGGCCTCTGCTACCAAGGTAGCATTCCAAATCCTGGCGCAACTCACGTATGGCAAACACACCTTTCCATGCTGCAGGTCAGTTCAGCCCCGCCCCCCCCCACGCACACTGCTGGCCCTCACTGGCAGCAGTTCCAGGGCCCTGTTGTGCCTGACCTGCACACCAATGAGCTACTGAGCACTCCCAGCCTCACTAGCGTGCCTGTGTCAAGCCAAGGCCAGATGGCGCAGCTGGGCACGGCCAGGCTGGGTACAGCTGCGGGCGCGCCTGTGGCAGAAGCGGTCGCGCCGCCGCTCCCCCACGTGCCTGAGCTTATGGACTGCAGCACGGCAGTGCAGCTCTCGCGGGTGGGGCCTGGCCTGGCAGTAGCCGAGGAGCAGCAGGCCCCCTCTATAAGCAAGACAGCAGCAGCAGCAGGCGGAGAGGGGTGTGAGCAGGCGGCTGGGGTGGCGAGCACACCGCCCCATGCACTGGACACTGTGTTCAGTGAGCTGCAGAGTGCGGTGCTGAGTGACGAGCAGCAGGGGAGCCTGGTCCTCATCCCCACCCCACGGGTGTCCGCAAAAGGCAGCAGGCAGCCAGGCTGCGCACGGCCCTCCCACTCGCCTTGCGCAGCGGCTGTGCAGGCGCGGGCCGCCAGCATGGCCAGCACGCCCCAAGGCAGTCCGGGGGATGCAGCAGGCAGCGTGACCGAGGCAGCGAGCGCACAGGCTTTCCCAGCGCATGCCCACAGCTGTGCAGGACCTCGTGCTATGGCAGCGATCGATGGGCCCGCTGCCTTTGCCCCCCATGCGCGCAGCATGGCAAGCGTGCCATGGGCCCGTGCAGGCAGCCATGGAGTCGCACCACCGTATGCACTCCATGAAGTGGCTGGCGTGCAGCTGCCTGCATATGTGCCGACGGCGTGGCAGGATGATGTCCCTGGCAACAGCTTGGCACAGGTAGTATGCATAGAAGCCTGGGGTGCTGGAGGAGGGCACCTCGATTGAAATCAACGAGAGGCGCAGCCAGGCGCTCATACACCAGCATCCACGCATGCGCTGCTCTGCCAGGTAGCAAAGCGACTGGCGCAGGCTGGTGCACACCCACAGACATTTAGCCATATGCTGCCCTGCAAGGCAACAAAATGACTGGCGCAGGCTGGTACTTCCTCTGAGTGTGTGACAGCAAGCTGCTGTCAGCAAGCTGCCTTCGCTGGGCTTTGATGGCGCAGCAGAGTGAGCTAGTTGTTTGAAGCTATGTTTCAGGTGCACACCTTGCTCTTTCTATCATCCCCTAACTTGTGGCTTAGGTCGTGCACTAGAAATGCTGAATAAATTTCAACCTTAGGTCTGCAGCAGCTGCATGACAACACCGCTCAGATATCACTGAAATTGGTACGAGGGTTAGGGAACCTTGCACCACCTTGCAGAGGATGCATCAACGCAACTTGACCTTTTGCAGGATCTTATGTGCTCACACAAAGCATATTGACCTTACATGATCTTACATGCCTACACATTCAGCAACTTGGAGGGATCTGCTGAGCCCTTGGCTTTCATTAAAAGTTCTGGTCGTAGCCTGCCGCACAACTATCCAACAGGATCTCCAGGTGCACACTGTCCACACACCGTCCCCTGCTCCAAGGCTCGCACAGCCCCAAACCTGCTTTGAGCTGTGCACAGTGCAGGCAGTGGCAGTGGCAAGAAGCTAGTGGTCATCTGGTGCCGGCATCAGCAAGCCACTGATTGAGTGTTGCCCATTGCCTGTTCATGCGACTGTGCACTCCCCGCGCGTGCGCAGCTTCTTGCCCTGTTTTTGTCATGCACACCCTCAGGTGCCTTGTGCCTGCCTGCAGGAGCAGCCAGGCCAGCCCCTGGGCGAGGCAAACGAGCTGCAGCTGCCCGGGCAGCCGCATGCTGACCCATTGGCCGTGACTTCTGAGGAGGACGCACCACAGGGGCCAGAGGACCAGGCGCAGTCCCTGATGTCCATGTTCCTGCCCTCAGATGCAACGCACAAGCGGTTTGGATTCATCTTCGGCGACACAGTCAAGGTCAGGGGCCCTGGCCATACAGGTTGCAGCAGGTCATCCATCCAAACGTCCAGCCGGTGCTGGGCTGCGCCCCTGAACCTGCCCAGGGCCTTGTGCTTGCCGCCCTTAGCTCCTGTCACCAGCATGGACAGCTATGTGCCCTTAGCTCCTGTCACCAGCATGGACAGCTCTGTGCCATGTCACCAGCATGGACAGCTATGTGCCATGTCACCAGCATGGACAGCTATGTGCCATGTCACCAGCATGGACAGCTATGTGCCATGTTCACTGCAAGACCATGCCTACCATGGCAACATCTGGTCTGTCAGTGTGTTCCCCTTCCATGGCAAGTTGACCCCCTACCATGGCAGCATCTGGTCTGTCAGTGTGTTCCCCTTCCAAGGCAAGTCGACAACCATACCACGGCAGCATCCGGTCTACCCTCACTATACCCCCTTACCATCGCAACACGAGCCCCTATCTTGGCAACATGACCCCCTACCATGGCAGCATCCGGTCCGCCCTCACTGTGCTCCCTTGCCATCGCAACATGACCCCCTAATATTGCAACATGACACCTATCCTTGGCAACACGACCCCCTACCATGGCAGCGTCCCGTCCGCCCTCACTGTGCTCCCTTGCCATCGCAACATGACCCCCTAATATTGCAACATGACACCTATCCTTGGCAACACGACCCCCTACCAAGGCAGCGTCCCGTCTGCCCTCACTGTGCTCCCTTGCCATCGCAACATGACCCCTAATATTGCAACATGACACCTATCCTTGGCAACACGACCCCCTACCAAGGCAGCGTCCCGTCCGCCCTCACTGTGCTCCCTTGCCATCGCAACATGACCCCTTACCACCATAACATGATCCCCAAGCATCGCAACGTCCCGTCTGCCCTCACTGTGCTCCCTTGCCATGGCAACATGACCCCTTATCACCATAACATGATCCCCTAGCATCGCAACGTCCCGTCTGCCCTCACAGTGCTGCCTTGCCATGGCAACATGACCCCTTACCATCATAACATGATCCCCTAGCATGGCAACATCCCGTCTGCCCTCACAGTGCTCCCTTGCCATGGCAACATGACCCCTTACCATCATAACATGATCCCCTAGCATCGCAACGTCCCGTCCGCCCTCACTGTGCTCCCTTGCCATGGCAACATGACCCCTTACCACCATAACATGATCCCCAAGCATGGCAACATCCCGTCTGCCCTCACAGTGCTCCCTTGCCATGGCAACATGACCCCTTACCATCATAACATGATCCCCTAGCATCGCAACGTCCCGTCTGCCCTCACTGTGCTCCCTTGCCATGGCAACATGACCCCTTACCATCATAACATGATCCCCTAGCATTGCAACGTCCCGTCTGCCCTCACTGTGCTCCCCATGGGTCAAAATTCCCTTTTCCAGCTTCCTGTGCCATCCTCCGCATGCACGTGGGCTCCAGACTGCCTGTCAGCTACCCTAGCGGACGCCTGGGTCGCACAGACTTGCCTTATTGCTTCAGGCACTCTGCTAGGTTAAAAAACTTTCCTTGATTGGTGACCTGCGCATGGGGCTCCCCCTGCAATGAGCTTGCGCTGTGGCCCCCGCCATATGCTTTTCACCGTGGCCCCCGCCATATGCTTTTCACTGTGGCCCCCGCCATATGCTTTTCACTGTGGCCCCCGCCATATGCTTTTCACTGTGGCCCCCGCCATATGCTTTTCACT
>LFIK01005010.1_pt1 | contig 10659 bp, 9 predicted proteins | sample 643401 | NCBI WGS metagenome assembly LFIK01 (sample SAMN03777447, study PRJNA286221) | soda lake metagenome | biome: soda lake; feature: Kulunda steppe; material: water; isolation source: sample T5-Br brine of Lake Tanatar-5 | place: Russia: Kulunda steppe | collected 2010-07
CGCAATCGCCGCCTTGCCCGTGATGTCGAACACCTTGCCAGGACAGCTGAGGCTATGGTCAAGCTGGCCATGATCAAGATTATGCTAAGACGCCTTGCACGCTAGGAAACTTTCCGGACAGGTTCTTTGATTTCCCTTAGAGAATTAGGCAACCTTGCAGCACCGGGGCTAACCTTCAAAAACACCCCCGCCACCGCCCGCGATGGCCGTCTCGCCGAGCTCTCCGAAATCGAAGACGATTACGAACGCACCCGCAAAACCCTCGAATATCTCCGCAGCCTGCCGCCGTGGCCCGAGCCCTATACGCCGGAATACACCCCGGATGGCAGCCCGCCGCAGCCGATCGGGGGTGAGGCTGAAGCGGAAGCGGATGAGGTGCTGGTTCCGGCGCCGGTGCGGGCGCCGCTCGAAGTCGAGGTTGTCGATGGCAGGTTGAGGCCGGCGCGGCCCGGGGACGGGCTTGGGGCGGATGCGCATGAGCGGGCGCGGCAGGCCTGGCAGGCGCTGCGGGATTATCTCAAGGATCTCGCCGATATCCGCCCGCGCATCGTCAACCAGATGCCGCAGCTGGAGCGGGCGCTGACGCGGCTGGAGGATGCGCTTGGCGCAGATTACGAGGCCGCCAACCCGATCGCGATGGGGATCAACGGTAACCGCGTCATCGCACAGGCCGGCGCGGCGGGCGAGACTCTGGAGGAAACTGACGCAGCCGAGTTGCGCGAATTCGCCGCCGCGCTGAGCCTGTTTCTGGAGCGCTTTCCGGCCTGGCGCGCCTATCGCGACGAAACCGCGCCGGCGCCTCCCGCCGCCCCCAGAATAGAAGAGGCGATCCCCGAGATCGAGGCGATTACGGAGGAATTGCGCGAGCGCGACGGCATCGACCCCGCCATCCCGGAAAGCCTTGAGAAACAGGCCGGGGATGCGCGCAGCAATCCGGAGGATTCGCTGGCGAAACGCGGTCTGGTGGATTCGCTCAACAATGTCCTGGGGAGGCTTGGAGAATTCGTCGTCGCGATCAGAAGACAGGCGATTGTTGAGTTTAAGGATATTGCGGGAAAGACCTGGATCGGCTTCAAGCTGGGACTGGCTGCGGGCGGTGCGGGTCTGGGCAAGCAAGTAGGCGACGGCCTGGTCGCAGCGGCCCGCGACTTTTTCACGACGCGAGCTAGCGAATTGAGAGCACTGGCTGAGGCGCTTCCGGCAGAATTCGGCTGGCTCTTGAAATTCCTCGAACTGCTCGGTCTGGCATGACACCGCCCAAAATCCCCCTTGACCCACCCCCCGGCGCCGCTATAAATACAAGAACAAAGGATAAACATCATGAGCAGCGACACTCTCAAAATCGATTATGTCGAGTTCAGCTCGCCGGATATGGAGGCCACGGAAAGCTTCTTTGCGCAGGCTTTCGGGTGGCGTTTCGTGGAATACGGGCCGGATTATCGCGATATCCGGGAGGCCGGGCTGGGCGGGGGGATTGCGCGCAGCGAGGCGCAGGTGGCGCCGCTCGTCGTGCTGAAGGCCGGGGATCTCGAGGGTGCGCTCGAAACGGTGCGGCAGGCGGGGGGCGAGATCACGAAGGAGATTTTTGCTTTTCCCGGCGGGCGGCGGTTCGAGTTCAAGGAGCCCGGCGGCACGTTGATGGCGGTCTGGAGCGATCCGTAAGGCGGCGGAGGGCATGGCCGCATCGGCCGTTTTTCGTAGCGGCAGCGCGTGTGCTGTTTGGCGTATGGCGTTGATTTCCCACCATTCCCGCTTGATCCGCGCCATTGCATTGGGCATGGTGCGTTCGTAGCTTCAAACGCTCGTTCCTTGTTACGAACGGGCCGGTGGATTGGTGATCATGGGTGTTGAAGGCCGAGAGCGGACCCGGGAGCTGGAATCGGGAGCGCAGCAATTATCGGGGCAGCTGGGCAAGACGATCCAGCGTTTGCGCAAGGCCTACAACCTGTCGCTTTCCGAGCTCGCCGAGCAATCCGGCGTCGCCAAGTCGATCATCAGCCAGATCGAGCGTAACGAGACGAACCCCACCCTCGCCACGATCTGGCGGCTGTCGCAGGCGCTCGACGTCTCCATCGAGCGGGTGCTCGCGAGCGCCGAGGACGAGCCGTTTCTGGAGAAATCCAACCGCCGCGACACGCCGATCCTCGTCTCGGAAGACGGCAAGATGCGGCTGGCCATCATCGGCTGGATCAAGACCGTTGAATGGCTGCAATGGTACGATATCTCAGCCGATCCCGGCGGCGTGCTCGAATCGGACGCGCATCAGCGCGGCTCCGTGGAGACGCTCTCCGTGCTCGAAGGCGAGTTCGAGGTCGAGGTCGCCGGCGTGGTGCAGACTGCCCGCACCGGCGAGACGCTGCGCTATCGCTGCGACCGCCCGCATGTCGTGCGCTGCACCGGCGACAGGCCCGGCCGCGCGACCATGGTCTGCATCCTCAAGGCCGCCGTGATGGATTGAGGGGCGGCGCCCGGTGGAAAGCGACGCTTCGTCGCTGCCATTTCGCAACGAAAACCACTATGTAGTGAACATGAGCGACCGTCATTACGATATCTGTGTCGTCGGCGCCGGCGCGGCGGGTCTCGCGGCGGCCCTGACCTTTGCCCGCGAGGGCTATTCCGTCGCCGTGATCGGGCGCGCGCATGCCCCGCGCGACGGGCGGACCGTGGCCCTGCTCGACGGCTCCGTGCATCTGATGGAGCGCCTCGGCATCTGGGAGGCGCTCGCGCCCCATGCCGCGCCGCTCGAAATCATGCGGCTGATCGATGATACCGACAGCCTGTTTCGCGCACCGGTCGTGGATTTCAAATGCCGCGAGATCGGACTCGACGCCTTCGGCTGGAACGTCGAAAGCGCCACTCTGGTCCAGGTTCTGGCCGATGCCGTGCAGGGGCAGGGCGAAATCGCAAGCTTTTCCAACATGGCGACGGGCATCGGATCACAGGATGCCGTGACCCCCGGATCGCATGATCAGCGGATCACGATCTCCCTGGATGACGGCAGCAGCATCGCCGCTTCGCTCGTCATCGCCGCAGATGGGCGCAACTCGCCGATGCGCCGCGCCGCCGGCATCCGGGCGCGCAGCTGGGCCTATCCGCAGGCGGCGCTGACCACGATCCTCACCCATGAGCGCGACCATCGCGACATTTCGACGGAATTCCATACCCGCCACGGCCCGTTCACGCTGGTGCCGCTGCCCGGGCGCCGCTCCAGCCTCGTCTGGGTGACGGAGCCCGACAAGGCCGAGCATCTGCGCCATTACGAGGATGTGGCGCTGGCGCGCGTGATCGAGCGGCAGGCGCATGCCATCCTCGGCAGGATGACGATCGACGGGCCGCGCGGGGTGGTGCCGATGGGCGGGCTCGCGGTCGATCGCTTTCACGCCGATCGCCTCGCGCTCGTCGGTGAGGCGGCGCATGCCTTCCCGCCGATCGGCGCGCAGGGGCTCAATCTCGGCCTGCGCGACGTCGCCGCCCTGCGCGATGCGGTGGTGGGCACCGATGGCGGGGGCGATCCCGGAAGCGCCGCGGCGCTGGCGCGTTACGATCGCGGACGCCGTTTCGACGTGCGCAGCCGCACGCTCGGCGTCGACATGCTCAACCGCACCCTGCTGTCGGGCCTGCTCCCCGCCGATTTCCTGCGCGGCACGGGTCTGCGCGCGCTCGCCGCCATCACGCCTCTGCGCCGGATGATGATGCGCGAGGGCGTCAGCCCGCGCCTCGGCACGCCGCAGCTGATGCGCCGTGAAGCGTCTTCCGCGCCGGCCCCGTTGTAAGCGCCTCAACCGGTCATCCGGCGCGGCGCGCGCAGGCTGTGCGCTGCCTCCTCGCGCTCGCGCAGAGCGACCTCGTACTGCGTGATGTAGTCACGCGTCATCGGCAGGGCATCGACGCGCCGGGCCAGCTGGATCTGGAAAACGACCAGATGCTCGAAGCGGAACGCCGCCTCGGAGGCCGCGAGGTAGAACTCCCACATCCGGCAGAACCGATCATCGTAGAGCGCTTCGGCCTCGTCGCGCCGCGCCATGAAGCGTTCGCGCCAGATGCGCAGCGTCTCGGCATAGTGCAGCCGCAGGATCTCGACATCCGTCACCCGCAGGCCGGAATTCTCGATCGCCGGCATGATCTCGGAGAGCGATGGCAGCCGCCCGCCGGGGAAGATGTATTTCGCGATCCAGGGATTGACCGGCCCCGGCATCGTCGTCTTGCCGATCGTATGGATCAGCGCGACGCCGTCATCGCTGAGCAGCCGCGCGCATTGCGCGAAGAAGGCGGCGTAGTCGCGCAAGCCCACATGCTCGAACATGCCCACCGATACGATCCGGTCATACGGGCCCTTCGTCTCGCGATAGTCTTCGAGGGCGAAATCGAGCCGCTCGTCGAGCCCCGCCGCTGCGGCGCGGGCGCGGGCGATGCCGAGCTGCTCGCGCGAGAGCGTAATGCCGGTGACGCGGCGTGCCTGCGCGTATTCGGCGAGATAGAGCGCCATGCCGCCCCAGCCGCAGCCGATATCGAGCACGTCGTGCTCCCCGGTGATCGCCAGCTTCGCCGCGATATGGCGCTTCTTGGCGCGCTGGGCGCTGTTCAGATCGCGCTCGGATTCGGTGAAATAGGCGCAGGAATACTGCTTGTCGGCATCGAGGAAGAGATCATAGAGCCGACCGTCGAGATCATAATGGTGGGCGACGTTCTTGCGCGAGCGCAGAATATCGTTGCGCCCGCTGATACGCTCCAGAAAGGCGCGCACCCGGCGGCCGATGGCCGGTCCGAGCAGGTTGCGCTGGCCGGGCGCGCTGTTCATCACCAGGGCGAGCATATCGTAGATCGAGCCGCTCTCGATGACGAAGCGCCCGTCCATGTATAATTCCCCCAGCCGCAGCGAGGGCCTCGTGAGGAGCTGGCGCACGGCCTCGGCATCGGTGAGCCGCGCGGTGACCTCCGGCGCGCCGCCATCACCGAAATTGTGAACCGTTCCCGATGGCATGGTCAGGGTGAGACGGCCCTTGCAGATCAGCCGGGCGAGACATTGGGCCAGGATCGTTTCCATGGCGATCACTCCCTCGATCGCCGCATCCGTCCCGCTTCCCCCTCGACGAACGGCGCCCCTGATCAGTGGCGCGGTGCGGTCGGTGCGGTTTCCTTGCCTGCGTGATGTCCGGGCCGGGCTCGATTGCCGGCCCTGCGACGTTCACGCGCACCTAACGTAAGGCAAGCTTCGCGGTTCCGTCGAGCCCGTAATTATCCGGGCTCGCCATCGGCCTCTCCCGGTCGCATGACCCGGCGCGGAAGATCTTTCGCGCGGCGCAGTTCCGGAGCGATCGGCAGGGTCGCAACGGGTATGGTGCGATCCGCACCGCTTCCGGCGTCGGCCCCAGGCATCAGCGCCGTCACGTCGAACAGGCCGCGCGCGACGAAATGCGGATCCGCGCGCGCTTCGGCCAGCGAGCGGACGATGGTGCAGCAGCAATCGCGCGGCTCCAGCAGCGCGCGCCAATGCGCCGCGTCACGGGATCGGATGATCCTGTGGACCGCGAGGCGGGTGGCCTGCGGGTCGTCCGCGTCCTTGCGCAGGGGGGCGGGCAGGGCGATGGCGTCGCAAAACGTGTCCCAGAATTTCTGCTCCAGCGCGCCAACGGCGAGGAAGGCGTCATCCGCCGTCGGATAGAGCTGGTAGCGCGGGCTCGCGCCTGTGAGCATCGTATCACGTGATCCGGGGAACCCGTGATCCTGTGCTTCGTCTGCCGCCTCGCCAGCGTCTGCGGCATGCGCATGCCCCTGCGCGAGGGCGAGCCAGGCGAAGGTGAACATCGCATCGGCCATGGCGATATCGATGCGGCAGCCGCGCCCGGTCAGATCGCGCCGGCGCAGGGCGAGCAGGATATTGATCACCGCCGGCATGGCTCCGCCCGCGATATCGGCCGTCAGGGCGGGTGGGATCGCGGGCGCCTCCGGCGTTCCCGGCGAGAGCGAGAGAAGCCCGGTCAGCGCCTGGTAGTTCAGATCATGCCCCGCCTCGGCGCTGCGCGGCCCGTCCTGGCCATAACCGGTCACCGCACAATAGATCAGGCCGGGATGGCGTTCGCCCAGCACCGCCGGATCAAGGCCGAGGCGGGCCATCACGCCCGGGCGGAACTGCTCGATCACGATGTCCGCCTGCGCGATCAAAGTCGCGAGGCGGTCGCGATCAGGCTCCTGTTTCAGGTCGAGGGTGATGCATTCCTTCCCGGCATTGAGCACGGCGAAGGGCGCCGACCACGGCCCCAGCTTCGGCGGAAAATGCCGCATGTCCTCGCCGCCGGGCCGCTCGACCTTGATCACCCGCGCGCCGGCCTCGGCGAGCATCAGTGATGCCAGCGGCCCGGGCAGCAGCGTCGAGAGATCGATCACGGTGATGCCGTCCAGCGGCAGGGCGTCATTATCCATCGTCGATTCCTTCAGGCGCCTCACCAGAGATGCCCCGCGAGCGACCACACGGGGGCAGCTCCACCTGCCACAAGCCTCTTCCCCTTGGGGAAGCTGCTTCCGATTCACACGCAAGAGCAACCGTTTGTCCAGCCATCTTTGATGGGCTGACGGATGTCGCACAGCTTGGGGAGCGTGGGCATGCCGCCATGATATCTTGTGGGTATGGCGGCAGATCCACATGACCTCATGCCCACATGAGTCTATGCCCACATGACGTCATGCCTGCGTGAGCTCGTGGCAGCGTGGCAGCCTGTCGGCATGCAGGCTCGACGGCATTGGATAGCGCCGACGGAACGGGCACGCCGTGCCGGCCTTTTCGCCGGCAGAGGCGGCATTCGGATTACCGGCGTTCGATCGTCGCGCGTGTTCAGGCGCGGAAGTGCCGCTCTCGTGCGGGCGGGCGATCGCCCGAGACGGTGCCACATTGCCGGCCACCGGCGCGCGGAAACGGTTTGGGGAAGTCCGTATCCTGGAGCCGGGGCCGGGGATACGCTTGTTGATGGAGGGCGAGCGCCATGGCGAGATCGATGCGCATCTCGACGCGCCCAAATCTGGACGCGCCCAAATCTCGACGCGCCAATGTATCGGTGCGCCCACATGTGGGCAATGTTTCAATCCCAAGTCACCAGGCCTTGAATCCCTTTGTTTTCAAAGCCCGTAAGCCGGCAAGTCTGCACGCCGGCACGCGGGCAAGCCCACATGCCCACAAGTTTACATGTGCACGCGCCGACTTGCCTGCATGCGCGCGATCGCGCTCGTGGCGGGCGGTGAAATCAGAAAGCGACGGCGAGGATCCCCAGGATGATTGTGAGCAGGACCATGATCACGAGTGCGCCGAGAAAGACCGCCTTGCGCAACGGCGTGCGCAGGATGATCTCTCCCTGGCTGACATCCTGCGCAGAATGCGTGTTCCGATCGCGATTTTCGTCTGGGTTGTCCGGTGCCATGATCAGTCTGATGCCTCCTCGTCGTGTCCGCCGCCTATCGGTCGACAGGCAAGATGAAGCCGCCCAGCGAACATTCCAAACCGCACGCTGCGGATCTGCCGGGGCGGCTCGCGCTCTGGCATGATAACGCGAGGCCGCGATTGAAGTTCACCGCCGTCTCCCGGTGATGGAGCGGTGGATTGCTGACCCGGCATCCGGACCGGAAGCCGCAGCCTGCTTCGCCTGAAGCCGCCGGGATTCTTTTGAATGACGGCTTCGCGGGCATGTCTGCATGCTGTCACGCCAAAATGCCGCCATCTCCGCACGCCAGCATGCCCGCACGCCACCATGCCGGCCTGTGGGCAAGGCGGCGCCTGTGCGCAGCGACAGCCACGGCGGGGCCGGTCGCCCCGGATGGCGTATTTCTCCCGGATCGTCTCCCCAGGTTGAAGCTTTCGATCCGCATGATCCGGGATGCTGGCCAGACCCGACGGAGCCAGATCGGGCGCCCTGAATTGTTGTTTTGGAGATTGAATTTATCCGCCGGCCGGCGCCTGGCCGACGGAATGATGAGCCGGCATCGCCGTCATTCTGTTTCTGCATGCCGGCATGAAGGTGTGCCCACGTGAGGGCGCGTAGGCATGAAGGCCCGCCGGCATGTAAGCTTCAATGGGTTTGCACAAGGCGCAGTGGCGGTTTGATTCTGCTCGTTCCAGCCGCAGTTTACCTTTCCATGGGTGTGCGGCCATGAGGAATGGCATACGTCGTCGAGCCTGTATCCTGGAGCATTGCCAAGGTCTCCCCTTGATGGCGCATGATCCATGGCCGGTGACGTCATGCGGGCATGCGGGCGTGAAGGCGTGAGGGCATGAGGGCGTTCGATGACATTTTCGATCTTCCGCGATCAGCCATTCGCCGCCCGCCTGCGGCTCATGCCCGGGAGTCTTGGCACTGGGTCCCGGGTCGGCGCGGGCAGGATGCTTGTGAACCCGATCCCGGCTGCCCTCTTCATGAACCGGCATCGTCCCACAGCTTGACGCTACGCGTTGGACGGGGGAGGGGGCATGCCTCATCCGGCGCACACTTCGTGATCAGGCTACGTCAGAGCCCGGATCGAGCCGCTCTCGACGCGCCCATTCCGGGCAATCGCCTGTGACAGATGGACATATCGGAAATCATGGCCCACAAGCCCGCAACACAGGCGAAGCAATCTCACGGGTTTCGGCTGCGGCCATCATCATCGGGCCGGCTCGCCGCGCTGGAGGATACGGGCCTTGGTGGAATGAGCGCGAGTCGACGAGCGGAAATGCGGGCATGCTGACATGCAGGCAGGCCAGCACGAGGGCGTGTGGGCATAAAGACATGTAGGCATAAAGACATGTCGGCATGTCATCTGATGTCGCCGACCGCACCGCCGCGCATTGGCGCGCAGCGTGAACGTGATGACGCTGCCTTCACGCGCCGGTGGTGTGGCTGACGGGTCGAAGGGTGCTTCGCGGAGTGCGCCCGGTAGCGCGCGCCTGATCAGCGCTTCAGCAAACGAATTGCAGCCCGCATGTGGGCATGTGGGCGAGAACGCGTGCGGGCATGTCAGCTGACTTGCGCGCCGGCGGTGCTTTGCCAGACTACGTTAATCCTCCATGCTGCGACATCGTCCTGCCCGATGCGCATTGCGCTGCGCTCCTCGCTCGACAGCTGCGCGAAGCCGAGCGCGACGGCAATGAGAAAAACGGTCAGAAACACCGCGAGTGCAAGGGCATAGGATTGTCGCATGGTTCGTTCCTGTCGCGCTTAAACGAGATCGAAGACTTCGGTATCGATCATCGTCAGCGGCACACCGCGCGCCTGCAGCGCGTTGCGGATCGCGGCGAGCATGGGGGCGGGGCCGCACATCAGATGCGGCCAGTTGCGGCTGTGCCGGGGGAGGTGGCGGGCAAGGACCTGTTCGTCGATGAAACCGGCCTCGCCCTCCCAGCCTTCCGGCGGATCCTCCGGCACGTGGACGATGGTGAGATCGAGCCGTGCGCGCATAGCCTCGAGCTCTTCACGAAAGCTCGCATCGGACAGGTCCTTGTTGGCATAGAAGAGGATGACGGGGCGCGGATCACCGCGCAGCGCGAGCGCCTTCAGATTGGCGAAGATCGGCGTGATGCCGATGCCACCGGCGATCATGACGAAACCCGGCGCATCCTGTTCGCGATCGATCGAAAAGGCGCCATAGGGGCCGTCAACATAGGCGCGCGTGCCGGCGGGGACCTCAACGAGGCGGGCCGTATCGTCGCCGAGCGGCTTGATCGAGAAGGACAGATCGGGCCCCGTCTCCGGCGGCGACGAGATGGTGAAGGGGTGCTCCTTCAGCGCCCAGGGGGAGCGCCCGATCGACAGCCAGGCGAACTGGCCGGGTTTCCAGTGCTCGAGGCCGCGCCGCTGCGGGGCGAGCTTCAGGGTATGGACGCCGCCGCGCTCGGCCTCGTTGGCAGTGACGATCCAGGGATTGCGGGCCTGCAGCCAGGGCCGCCCGATCCGCGACCAGACAAGCAGCCCGACCCAGCCGACGGTGACGCCGATCCAGAGGGCGCGCTTGTCGGCTGCGGCTGTATAGGTACCCACGCCGAGGACATGCGCGACGGCGGCGGCAAAGCCGATCACCGCAAGCGCGACATGCAGATAGCGCCACCATTCATAGGGCAATTTCAGCCATTTGCGGAATTGCGAACTGATCACCAAGGCGATGAAGCAGGTCAGCGCGACGCGCCCGGAGGTCAGCTCCCAGCGGGCCTCGAGCGGGTTCAGGACGCCCAGCGCCGGCTGGTACCAGATATAGAGAATGCCGAAATGCGCCAGCATGAGCGCGAGCGCAGCCCAGCTCAGATAGCGATGGCACAGATAGACGATATCCGCGCCGAAGGGATGCGTCAGCCAGCGCAGCCGCCCGGTCAGCGCGAATTGCAGCGCCGCGAGAGCCAGCGCGCCGAAACCGAGCCCCATCGAAAACGCCCAGAGGAATTCACTCGCCGGCGGTCGTTCGCCGGTCAGGAGGACGATGAAGGGCAGGGCGAGAGCCAGCATGGCCAGCGCGATCAGGGCCGTTGCCCAAAGCTTCACCGTGAAGGGGCGTTCGCGTACGGGCGGAAGGGTCGCGGCTGTGGCTTCGCCGGCTTTGTCGTGACTGTGCATTGCGAGTGAAACGAGCGAACAGCGCGAGCGTTCCCGTCAAATCTTCCGCAGGCACAGGATCACCCGATCCCGTGATCATGCGATCAGCCGGGCA